>ERZ773031.1466-NODE-1466-length-11740-cov-8.381001_pt1 | contig 11740 bp, 6 predicted proteins | sample MGYA00511666_ERZ773031 | MGnify/ENA primary metagenome ERZ773031 (study PRJEB29015, sample SAMEA2738135) | human oral metagenome | biome: human oral; feature: human-associated habitat; material: saliva | place: China | collected 2250 ...
GCACGTCGGAGAAGATCTGCGGCGTGTTGGTCAGCAGGTAGCCGAACAGCATCGACGCGCCGTTGAGCGAATCGTTCTCGGTGGCCACGACGGAGGGCTGACGGATGCCGGTCCAGTCAAAGTTCGTATTCAAAATAGTTTCGAGCACGTCGCCGTTCGGGAAGTGGTCGGTCCACTGGCGCTGGCCCTGGAAGCCGGCAGCGATGGCACCGTGGCCTCCCGCCTCCTCCTCGAAGCCCAGCTCAGCCAGGCGCGGGTTGCCGTGCATCAGGTCGCGAGCGATGAGCGTCATCTTGGTGACGAACTTCCACCAGTCCTCGTGCTTGTCGGGGTAGCGCCACTCCGGCGGGTTCCAGTCCTTACCCTGCTTGAAGTTCTCGCGGATCCACTGGTACGCCTGCTCGTACTCCTCGGGATCATAAATGCCCTCGTCGATGCGGCGCGTGAACTCACTCATATCGATGTACTCGTTGCGCATGCCCAGGTAAGAGCCGAAGAAGTCAGGGTTGACGACGGAGCCGGCGATACCCATGGAGACCGAACCCATGGACAGGTAAGCCTCGCCCTTCATCTGAGCGACAGCCAGGCCAGCGGTCGCGTAATCAATCAGGCGGGTACGCACGTCCTCCGGGATCGAAGTGTCGTCAGCGTCCTGCACGTGCTCGCCGTAGATGCCGAAGGCGGGGATGCCGATCTGGGCGTGGCCGGCCAGTGCGGCGGCCAGGTACACAGCACCCGGGCGCTCCGTCCCGTTGAAGCCCCAAATCGCGTGAGGCATCGCCGGATCCATGTCCGTGGTCTCCGTGCCATAACACCAGCACGGGGTCACCGTCACGGTCAGACCCACATTGTTCGCACGGAACTTCGCCGCGCAAGCCTGCGCCTCATGGACGCGACCGATCGTAGTGTCGGCGATGACGACCTCAACTGGGGCGCCGTCCGGGTAACGCAACGTGGACGTAAAAAGGTCGGCGACAGACTTCGCCATGTTCATAGTCTGCTCTTCGAGCGACTCACGCACGCCCTTGCGGCGGCCATCAATCGTGGGGCGGATTCCGATGCGGGGGTGTTCAGTCATTATTCCTTCATCCCTCATGAAGACGTCGATGTCGGAGCGCGGGGGCGCACGCCCCCTCGGATCCTTGGATTCAGTGAATACCGGGTCCGCAGGTCCCGCCCCAACCATTCAGAGCGGGACCCGCGGCGGGCCACCGGTTCAGCATGCGCCTACCCGGCCCCGGCCTCGTGCCCTATCAAGCGAGCGACTCACTCGTACAGGTTGCCCTTGATCTCATCGCTGTCAATATTGGTCTGGTCGTACCACGCGAAGCCCGAGTCGATGACAGTAGGCAGCGAAGCACCATTAATGGCAGCGATCGCAGCCTTCACCGTCAGCTCACCCATCCGCTGAGGAGACTGAGTGACAGCGCCAGCCTCCTTGCCGGCCTTGATGGCGTCGATCTGGGTCTTGCCCGAATCGAAGCCGACGACGGTGACGTCCTTGCCGGTCTCCCCAACACCCTGAACGACACCCGAGGCCGCAGCCTCATTGGAACCATACATGCCGATGACATCCGAGTTGCCCTGGATAATGCCCTTAGCGGTATCAGCGGCCAGGCCGACCTCACCCGCATACTGCTCCTGAATCAGCGTCAGGTTCGACGGAGCATTCTTCTCGAAGTACTCCTTGAAACCCGCACACCTCTGCTTACCGGTCGTCGACGTCTGATCGTGGCACACCATGCCAACCGACCCCTGCTTATCGCCCAGGAGCTCAATCATCTTCGCAGCAGCCTCACCAGCAGCCGCATAGTTGTCCGTCTGAACCGTCGTGACCGGAATATCCGAGTCAACACCCGAGTCGAAGGCAACCACGGGGATACCCTCCGCCTGGATCTGCCCCAGCGTCTCAGCGGCCGCAGCCGAATCAAGCGCCGCGAAACCAATGGCGGCAGGCTTATCAGCAAGCGCCGCGTTCAGCAGATCATTCTGCTCTGTCACAGCCTTCTCGTTCTGAGGCCCGACAAACTTCACGTTGTAGTTGCAAGCCTTTCCAGCTGCAACCGCGCCTTCGTTCACGGCCTGCCAGAAACGGTGCTGGAAGCCCTTCGACACGAGGTAAACCGTCTGGGTTCCGTCACCCTCCTTAATCGAATTCTCCCAGTCAGCGCCATACGCCGACACACATTCGACAGTCAGCGCCGAATCAGTAGTATTCGAGCCAGTGCTCGCTGTGGAGGTATCCTCCGAGCGCGAACACGCCGTGAAGCCAAGGGCCATGGTGCCGACAGCAGCGACGGCAATGAAACGTCCGATGGGTCGCATTGGTATTCCTTTCATGGTTTGGTCGGGCTCACCCAACCAAAGGACGGTGGACATCTCTGTCCGGATTCAATAGATATGGAGAAAGTTGATGGGTCAGGCCGCGTTCTCACGAGCACGGCGAATATTGTCCACGGCAACCGCGAGCAGAATCGCGATACCCGTCACAACATACTGATAGTCCTGCGCGATACTCATCATGATCAGGCCCTTCTTCAGGGTTTCCATAATGAGGGCACCAACCAGCGCACCGGGGATCGAGGCGCGGCCACCCGACAGAGACGTACCACCGATGACAGCCGCCGCAATAACGTTGAGCTCCATGCCCACGCCCTCAGCGGGCTGGACCAAGCCCAGACGCGCAGAGTAAAGAACGGCACCGATGGCCATGAACACACCAGCAACAACGTAGATGATGATCTTCCACAGGCGAACGTTGACGCCGGACAGGCGGGTAGCCTCCTCGTTGGAGCCAATAGCCAAGGCGTAACGCCCCAGCAGAGTCTTATTCATAAGGAAGGTCGCCAGGATCGTCAACAGCACGAAGATGAGCGCCGCGTTAGCAACATGGGGAATCAGCGTGCCGGTCGCCAACGCCATGTAGTCGGGATTCTTAATCTTGATCGACTGGGTCTGCGAAATGACGAGCGCCAGGCCTCGCGCAACCATCATCATCGCCAGCGTTGCAATAAACGGCGGCAGCCCCAGAATCGAAACGTTTAGACCATTGATCAGACCGACGCCAGCGCCAACCAGGATGGTCAACACAAGGCCGACGCCGAGCGGCAGATTCATCTTGTCCCCCGCCAGGAAGACACCGGCCATGACAGCGACGAAACTGAGACCCGTACCGACAGAGAGATCAATGCCACCAGTCGCAATCACGAAGGTTGCACCCAACGCCATCACCCCGGTGAACGCGGCCTGAAGGACGATGTCAAGATAGATCTTCGTCGACGCGAATTTGGGTTCCGCCAGCGAGAAGAACACAAGAATGACCACCAGCGCGGCTATCACGACCAGCAACTGCATGTTCTTCTTGATGAAAGCGGTGAAAGGCGAGGGCGCTTGCAGGCCCTTATTGTCGACGACGGCGCTCACGCGTGTACTCCGTTCACTTCTTCCTGGCCGACGGTGGCCAGTTCCATGATGTTTTCTTGGGTGGCGTCCTCATTGTCGAGGACGCCAATGATGCGACCGTGGGCCATGACGGCAATACGGTTCGCCAGGCGCAAAACCTCGGGCAACTCCGAGGAGATCACAATGATCGCTTTGCCCTGCGACGCCAGGTTTTCAAGCAGCGTATAGATCTCGTCCTTCGCACCCACGTCGATGCCGCGCGTCGGCTCATCAAAGATCAAAACCTCCGAGTCACGTTCCAGCCACTTAGCCAACACGACTTTCTGCTGGTTGCCACCCGACAAGGAACGGACCTCAACGTCCACACTCGGCGTACGAGTGCGCAGCCTCTTCACGTAGTCACGAGCAACCTCGCGGATCTTCCTGGCGTTGACGACAGTAAACTTCGTGAACTTTTCCATCGCCGCCAAGCTCGTATTGAACGAGATGTCCTTGTCCAGAAGCAGACCGTACTGCTTGCGATCCTCGGACAGGTAACCGATACCGTTCTTCACGGCGTCCGTGGCGCTCTTGATCGACACCTTGTTTCCGTTGACGTAAATCGCGCCTTTCGTGTGGCGATCCGCACCAAAGATCGCGCGTGCAACCTCTGAGCGACCGGCGCCGACCAGGCCCGCGAAGCCAAAAATCTCGCCCTTCTTCACCTCAAACGAAACATCGTGGACCACCTTGACGGTCGAGAGGTTCTCGACGCGCAGCACTACCTCATCAGACAGCGGCTTGGTCGTCGGGCGCGCGTCGGCAGGGACCTCGCGACCCACCATCATCTTGACAACCTCACGCATGGGCGTCGAGGCCGTCTCCACCGTGCCAATGTACTTACCATCGCGCAGGACAGAAATACGGTCGGTCAGTTCCGTCAGCTCAGGCATACGATGCGTGATGAAGATCAGGCCCGTCGTCGGGCACACAAAGTCGCGCACCAGCTCGAACAGCGATTCCGTCTCGGTCGTGGTCAGAGGGGCCGTAGGCTCGTCCATGACCAGGATCTTCGAATCAAAGGATAGCGCGCGCGCAATCTCGACCATCTGCAGGCGAGCGACCGGCAGGTCACGACAGTGCGCGGTCGGATCAATCCGCATGTTCAGGCGTTCGAACAGCTCATACGCGTCTCGTACCATCTTGCGGTCATCGATGTAGGACCACGTCGAGGATCCTGGCCGACCGAGGTACAGGTTCTGGGCAACGGTCAAGTCAGGAACAATGTTCAATTCTTGGTGAATGATCGACAGGCCGAGGGAACGGGCATGCTCCGGGGACTGAATGTCGACCCGATCGCCCTGCAGCCAGATTTCACCGCCCGGGTCCGCTTTGTGGATACCGGTGAGCACCTTCATGAGCGTGGACTTGCCCGCTCCGTTCTCACCGCAGAGACCCAAGACTTCACCGGGTCGAAGGTCGAGGTCCACGTCGGACAGCGCCTTCACGCCGGGGAACGTCTTTGAGATCCCCTTTAGCTCTAGTAAGTTCGTCACTTCTCACCCCTTGGGTACCAGTAACTTCTCTGTTTCTGGAGTTTGCTTCCCCGGTTTCGTTAGCGCTAACGGAAACGGCTCCAAGGAAACGCCCTCTTCGGCGTCTCTTTAAGAGTAAAGCATCACACGAGGGTGCGCGAGCCAAATTGATGACGATGTGATCAAATCGTTATCGAATCTCACCCCTAAAAGTCTGACATTTCCACACCATTCCGCAGATCATCAAGGATAGTACGTGCGACATTATCGAGCCACTCCTCACCAACAACACACTCATCCAGGAGCAGTTTTCCTCTCTCAAAATCGTGAGGCATCCCCTCGCTCACCCAGTGAGATAAACCATCCTCTCGGACAGTTGTTGGGAAAGTTCCGTGAACGTTCACGACACGCCACCACGGAACCCCACCGCCCCACTCGTGCATGATCCGCCCAACGACGCGCGGTCCGGTCCCGATGGCACGGGCGATCATCCCATAGGTCGCCGCACTCCCGGGCGGAATCGCCTCCACGACGCGTAGCACAACCTCGACCAAGTCTTCTCGCACAGTTCCATTCCTTCTTTCGCTTCTCAGGTAGCTATTCAATCTGCAGGCCAGCGCCGCACGCGCACGCGCACGCGCACGCGAGCCGCCCATATCCTCACCATCCACGAACGCCGTCCACCCGTATCCTCACCATCCACGAACGCCGTCCACCCGCATCCTCGCTACCCTCGTCCGCGTCCGCGCACGCGCACGCCAGCCGGAGCCCACCCCGCACACGGATAGGTTATCGACATCCGGATAGGTTATGGGCATCCGGATAGGTTACGAACATCCGGATAGGTTATGGGCATCCGGATAGGTTATTAACCTATCCACATCCGCGTAACCTATCCACATGCGAGCCACGCCCTCGCAACCCGTGCCCGCAGCCTCGCCCCTTCGCCCGAGCACGCCAGCTCCGACGTCCACGCCCTCGCCACCCGCGCCCGTGCACGCCAGGCACCCCACCCTCACCACCCGCTCACGCGCACGCGCACGCCAGCGTGCAAGTCCACAGCACTGCACACCGATCCCAACTCTCCCCTACGAATGCAAGCGAGCCCGTGATAGATTTGATGCGGAGCGGGAATCCCCCCTGGGCTAGTCGTGGAATAATCGACCGTCGGAAGGCCCGGGCAATGGGTCCCGCTCCCCACTTTTCCCTCCATTTCCCGCGTCGATGTTCTCGCGCGACAGAAGGGATATAGGACATTTCGTGTTGGCGTGTTGCCACCTGCCCCACTGGACGTCAGGTTGCCGCGTGACCTGGCAGCCCATTCGGCGTCCGCGTCACGTGAGAGCGGGGTATTGATCATGCTTTGGCAGCGGGCGCATCAGAACCGGGACGTGCGAGACAAGACCCGCCAAGAAACGCCAGCAGGGCCGATGATGAGAAGGAGCGGACATCGCGGCACCTTGAAAACAATACGAGTGAGAAATAGAGGGCTTTCCCGAAGGATCACACGGTAACCGCACCTATGACGAGCAACAGGCCGATCACCTGGAGCTGACGCCCCACGCGGAATGAGCCCTCCCTATACCCCTACCGTTGCAGCTAGGGACTGATCGAACATCACGGTTCTGACCTAGGCATTGCGCCCGCGGTCGGCGAGCTTGCGCATGATGAGAAAAGGGTGGCCCACCTGCCCGGGGATCACTCCCAGGTGGGCTGGCTGCCACCCTCTCGAGCATCGTATCACTATTGCGAACATAGGACGAAGCGCGTTGGTCACGGCTCGGTCTCTGGCATCGTCAAGGGAGGGATCGTCGGGCTTGTACGCTCGCGCCGCCGCGCTCCAAACGGGATCACCCCCATCGAGAGGATTGCACCTCGTCGGGAGCATTCAACCCGTGAGGAGCATTCGAGCCGCTAGGGAAGATTTAACCCGATCAGTTGGGGTCGACTCTTGCCGTTCAGGTGTTTCGCCTCATCGGATACAAGCCCCGTCGCGGAGCTGGCCTCCCGTGACGCCCCCGCCATTACCGGCGACGCCTTTCTGGCGTTTGTCGGCGCCCCGCCGGGCAGCCCTGCACCAGTGAGAGAGCGTGACGCCAGTGAGGGTGCATGACGCCAGGGGTACTAGTGGGGGTTTTGCACCATTAGGAGCCTTGCTTCGGCGTGTCGCCGGCGTGTCGCGCCTCTATTGGTGCAATTCCCCCGTTTGGCGGTGCCCTCGACGTGGGCCGAGCTCGACCGTGCACCTCTCACAGCGCAATTCCCCCCGCTTGGTGGCGGTGAGGTCACGGTTCGGGATGGTGAGGTCACGGTTCCGGGCGGCGTGGCGCCCAAAGTGCAGACCACCTCGGCGAAAAACGCCGACAATGGGGTGTCGTGGGCGAAGTGGTCTGCGTTGTGGGCACAACGGTGCCCGGCCTGGTGTGTCGCGCACACGAACCGCTGAAGATGCGCGGTAACCCCTTTCTTTAACCCCGAGCCAACCCCACTCCTCCCCGGCACCGGTTCAGGGATAAACGAAAAGCCCCAAGTCCGTGAGGACCCGGGGCGCCTGCTCCTGCGACTGGATTCGAACCAGTAACCGTCCGATTAACAGTCGGATGCTCTGCCGTTGAGCTACGCAGGATTGCGACAAGAGAAGATAATAGCAGGCCCCCTCCAGCACTGGCAAGCCAGGAGCAGCCTTCAGAGTATGCACCACATCACGCCTTGGACGAGGCCTCGGCTGACTACGCGCAACACCAACGCGCGCGAACAGGCACCAGCAGGCCAGGGCCGGACCGACAACCAGAGAGGACTCACCCCGCGGGCCAGGTCCAAGCCAGCCACACGGGGACAACCACACCACGAGAGCACACACCCGCACGGACAGGGGCCTCGTTCAAGGAGCGCTCAAACAGCCACCGGCGTCCAATCCCCCACCAGGGGCCGCTGTTCAGGTGGTGCCCGCCACAGCGATAACGGCGCCCCCTCCAAGACGGCCACACATCAGACACCACAATCGGCACAGAGCCTCAAACGCACCCGACATGCGCGGCGTCGCGCGCTGAAATACCGCATCTCTCACACAGATACCCTGTTACCATAAAAATCACTGGCGACCCATCCGCCGATCATCGAGAAAGGACTGCAATGTCCATCCCCACCGGTGCGCCGCTGCCCGCCGCGCAGCCACACCCAGCATACGCCCCATATACCCAGCAGGGAGAGCACCCCCGCAAAGCGCCCCTCTCCGGGAGAGCACGGGCACTCACAATCACGATTATTGTCTGCAATGCGCTTCTGTCCATCGTAGGGTTAGCGTTTCACAGTCCGAGCTTTGCGGACATAGCTGCATACATGACGGTGATTACCCTCGCTGTGATCTATTTAATAAAGAAGACCGCAGCGACGCGCTATGCGCTCGCGGGAGTATCCGTCATTATCCTCTTCGTCGCCTTCCCTATTTTCGCAGCATGCCTAGAGCAGGATTACGTATATCTGGCGTTCATCGGCTATCTGGCGTTCATCGGCAGATCAGTCGAGCTAGTCGAATTCGCCATCAGGAACGGTGATGAGTTCCCAACAATTATCGGTGTTGTCCTCGCTTTTCTTCTCACTCTCACGTGGCTACTATGCGCGATCGGCCTACTACGCCCCGACAAGGCCCCCCGCAGCATGGCGATGCCGACTCCCCTCAATGCTCCAATTCCCTACGGCGCACTGATTGCTCCTTCGAGCGTGTCGGGTATCGTTGCGAATACCGGTCCCATCACGGGTCCTGGCGTCAGTCAATACGCGCACGGGCAGGTCAGTCACGCACCGGTGAATATGCAGTACGGCTACGGTTATGCAGCTTCCCCTGCAGCGCCGATTGATCGACGCAAATCGAGGCGTCTCTCTCTGCGCTCAAAAATGTGTTCCGCCGCCATTATTGTCGCTGTTATTGCCCTGGCTGTGGACGCTTTTTATCCCGACAGTTACGTGTCGAGTGTCTTCCGCTACGGTCTGGATCCTTTTACCCTCTTACCTTTATTTGTTCTCCTTCTCTGCTACTTCGTGACGATGATAGTGGTTGGCATTTTCCTCCTCATGCGCTCCAACGGTGCACGTCGAGCTGTCTCGGTCACAACACTTTTCCTACAGATTCTCGTCATCCCCGTTACACAGGTATTCATTGGCGGAAACCAAAACACCATCACCCCGAACTTAGTCTTTTCAATGCTTAATTTTTGGGGTCAAGACGGGCGCAATGCCTTCTATTGCGCTCTCAACTGTGTATGGATCGTGGCCGCAATTTTCCTGCAGATTCCCGACCGGCCCGCGACTGCATCGGCCACGGCGGCAACCGCAGGAGTGCCCCCGATCCTCGCCTTCCCGCAGGCAGCGCCGGTCGGCTGGGCGGCGCAGCCAGCACCCATCCAGAACGCGACCGGCCCACTGTTCCAAGAAGCGCCGACAGCGGAGGCGACCTCCCCCACGCAGGCTCCTCCGCCACGCTCGGAACAGATGCCGCCACAGCCCTCCGGTCGGGTCCCGGCAACGAACGAAGAACAGCTTCCTCCACCGCCCCAGTAGGGCGACACGCATCCCCTCGACGCCATCACAGGCGAGGGGTCCACACGCCACGGCGGCGCATGGGCCTTGAAGGCCATGCGCCGCCGTTCCACGCAACCAATCCACTAATGATGCGCCACGAACCCCGGCCTCGTCCCGCTTCAACGCTCACGAACACGAATACGACACCGCAAACACCCTGCCAAGCCCCGGCCTCGTCCCCACGTCACCCCCACACGACGTTGTCCACGTCCACGCCGCGGCAGCGCGCAACCTCCTCGATCGCATCGGCGAGCCACTGCGCGAAGCCCGCCTGCTGCGACTCGTAGTGCTCGCGGAATCGCTCATCATGAATGTAGGCGCGCGACATGATGAAGTGCTTCGAGGGAGTGACCGGAAAGAACTCGCTGAGCACCTCCCGGTGTTCCTCGACGAGGCCTGCCGCCCTTTCACTGTCAGGAGCGACACCGGCACGGATCGCCTCAATCATCCTCTGCTCAACGTCATGGAAGCGCGCGGAGTTCTGGCGCCACTCGGCGCCATGCCATGAGGCAGTACGCCTGCGCGATTCACGCCAGTCATTGGTATCGCCGAAGCATTCTTCCGCCTCGTCCTGGTGAGCCGCAAAGTCGACGTCCCCCAGGATCTCCCCGATCTCTTCCACGGTCAGCGCATTATCGTTCATTGCGTCCTCCAACAGTGTGTCCAGCGCTTCGATCATGGTGTCCGTCCGCGAACGGTGAGCAACGAGCCGCTCTCGCTGCCTCTTCAGGTGTTCGACCGCCGATTCTCCAGAATCGAGGAGTGCCTTAATGTCCGTCAGTTTCATCCCCGTCGCCTGGTAGATGACAATCCTCTGAACGCGAGCGCAGTCCTCGGTCGAATACAGGCGGTAGTTCGACCAGCTGCGCGCGACGGGAGCGAGGAGACCCAGCGACTCCCAATAGTGCAGCGTGCGCACCGTCAGGGAGAATCGCTCGGCGACCTCACCGACCGTGTAGAGGGTGGTGTCGTTGCTCATGACACCGATTGTCGTCCCTGACGCCGCGTCATGGTCAAACGAAAGACCGTTTCCATGTCGCGGCCACGCGGAACAGTACGACGGCATCAGGGCAAATCAGGCCCGTCGCGCGAAAAACTCGCCCAACACGCCCATCTGGGCCCGTCGCGCGAAAATACTCACCCAACACGCCATAAACCGCGATTTTTAGGCCATTTTCCCTCGCTGGCGAACTATTTCGCGTTCGCGTTCACGTCAGATCGCACAGGGCGAACTATTTCGCGCCCAGAGCACAGGGATGTCATAACTTTGAAACCAACGGCATCACTAAACGCCCGCCCCGGTACAAAACTCTCCCAGCAACCACCGTCGCACACCCATCCCGCTACAAACTCTCCCAGCGCGCGAAAAAACGGCTGTTTTTGCCCAAAACGCATAAGCAGGGAGAATTTTGTACCGCTCGCAGAGCACACGAGCTAAGCAGGAAGAGTTTTCAACCGAACATCGCGAGCTCACCCCACCAGCACCGGTAACAAGCCAGAGCCCGCGGCCCCTTCTGCGGGGCACGGGGTGACACTGACATGGTTGACGATCCGGATAGGTTACGACGATCCGGATAGGTTACGACGATGCGGATAGGTTAATAAGCTATCCGGATGCTCATAACCTATCCAGATAGCAACAACCTATCCGCGTATGCGGGGCGCATCGACACCGCTGGACTATGTCGGACGGCAATGGACGAGAGAGCGCAGCATTGCACGAGCCACGAAGCGGTGCATTGCCTCTTCAACGAGTGCAGTGCCTGCCTCACCAGTGCACGACCGGCGAGCAACAAGCTCAATCACGAATTCCAACCACGCCGCCGGCGTGGACGGCGCCGGAGGGCCGGAGGCCGGAGGAATCAACCCCATCGGTAACGTTCAACCTCGTCGGGTACAAGCCACACCGCAACAAGCATTTTCGTGAATTCAGGGGCCAAGGAGCCGCTCCCAACGCCCGCAGCCCTCGACAGAGCCAAGACTGACCAAAATTCGCACGTAATTTAACACGGTCACTTTTGGAGACCGTCCACAAACGTTGCAATTGCAACGACGTCAGTTCATGATTTGAAGTAACCGCAAGGGAATTACGTGCGAAATTGATGCGGAGAGACGGGTCCTGGCCGGGCTTCAAGGCACGGTCCTGGCCGCGGTGCCGGTGGGCGGCAGCAGGGCCCGAGCCAAACATAAGTCGCACGTAATTTAACACGGTCACTTTTGGAGACCGTCCACAAACGTTGCAATTG
>ERZ773031.1473-NODE-1473-length-11687-cov-6.582875_pt1 | contig 11687 bp, 8 predicted proteins | sample MGYA00511666_ERZ773031 | MGnify/ENA primary metagenome ERZ773031 (study PRJEB29015, sample SAMEA2738135) | human oral metagenome | biome: human oral; feature: human-associated habitat; material: saliva | place: China | collected 2250 ...
CTTGGGTGAAAGCTATCAAGGCTGCTGGTGCAAAGTATATCACCATTACGACACGCCACCACGATGGATTCTCACTCTTTAAGACGTCTACCAGCACGTATAATTCCGTTGATGGTACTCCTTTCAAACGTGACATCATTAAAGAAATGGCTGATGCTTGCCAACGTAATGGCATCAAGTTGCATCTTTACTATTCTCACCTTGACTGGGGACGTGAAGACTATCCAGTGGGAAGAACAGGAACTGGTACTGGTAGACCAAAAGAGAAGGCTAACTGGGCAAGCTACTATAAGTTTATGAACACACAGCTGACAGAATTGCTCACAAACTATGGAAAGGTAGGTGCAATCTGGTTTGATGGTTGGTGGGATCATGACAGCGACGCAAAACCATTCGACTGGCAGTTGGAGGAGCAGTATGCTTTGATTCATAAGCTGCAGCCACAGTGCCTCGTTGCTAACAACCACCATCATACTCCTTTCCCTGGCGAGGATATCCAAATCTTCGAACGTGACCTACCGGGTGAGAACAAGGCTGGTCTCTCTGGTCAGAGCATCGGTCGCCTACCCTTAGAATCATGCCAGACTATCAATGAGCATTGGGGTTATAACATCACTGACACCCTCTACAAGTCACCAAAAGAGCTGATTCAAATGCTCGTTCGTGCTGCAGGAAAGAATGCCAACCTCCTGCTTAACATTGGTCCAGAACCAGCTGGTGCTCTTCCCGCCCTTGCCCTCAACCGTCTTCAGTCCTTAGGTAAATGGCTGAACCAATATGGTAAAACCATCTACGGCACTCGTGGCGGCATCGTTGGTCCACACGACTGGGGCGTAAGTACACAACGTGGTAACAAACTCTACATCCACATCCTAAACTGTACGGACTCCAGCCTCTTCATCCCTACTGGCAACCACAAAATCAAGTCCGCCACCGTCTTTGGCACCAACAAGCGTGTCAACTTCACAAAGACTGGCAACGGCATCACCCTTAACCTCGACACCGTCCCTACTGACATTGATTATATTGTTGAGTTGACGTTGTAATGTAGGCTTTTAGCTTATTAACTTCCAAAAACAATCCGCAGCAACCATTTGACTGCTGCGGGTTTTGTTTATATGTAAGTATCGTTTTCTTCCTCAAATATATCTTACACTGATTATCAGTGATTTATATTCGTATGGTACAAAAATGTCTCCTCAATTTGAGTAGTATTGATTAGAAAATATCTTGGATGTTATCTTGCAGATCTATATCTTCTATTTTTTTATAATCTTCTAGGTTTTTACCTAAATCAATCATTAGGAGGATTATCCCTAATGACAATTTGGGGTTATATCACATCATATTGAAATCTTATATTTTTTAACTCATCTGTCATTTCAAGAGCCTTTCTTTTCTTCGTCTGTCTTCCCGTCTCACTAATAAGATGCAAGTTCGTTTTAGCCCTAGAACAGATGACGTATAGCAATTTCTTTGAAGCTTTAATCCCCTTTTGAGCAAATATGTCATTCCAGTGTGGGATAAAACCTTTTAAAAGTCCATATGCGATTACTGTTTCAAATTCTTCTCCCTTTACACCAACACAAGTATTAATGACAACTCCTGTTCTTTCTCTATAAAAACTTTTAAACGATTGAATATCACTAGGAATTTTAAAATTAGGATCTTCTACACGCTTCTTAATACTAGTAAAATACAAATCCCATAATTCTACCAGCTGTGGATGCTTGGTATAATCTATTTCTACAGCCTTAAGAAATTGCATAAAACAATCTTTTATATAATCAAGGCCCTCTACCTCATTAGAATCTATTGAATTTATTAGCCTCAACAAATTTCGTTCACTTGAATATCTTTCTAAGAATTCTGTATTTGTAATATCTCTAAAACCATCTATTAATTCTGTTGCCCATCTATACCTTGCTGAATATATTTTTGGATTTGGTTCTGTGAGGAATAGCCGTGAAAGTTTATACCAAATATTATCTCTATTTTTTGACATTGGGGCTAATCCTGAAGCATCAAAATTTACGTCAGGTAACGTTACTCTTAATTTTTTTGAAACAGAGGTTATCAACCACCATTGTGGGACTAATACACAAATTTCATCCTCTGGAATTCCCTTATCCAAGCTGTTTTGAATTAATCTGGCTATTTCATCTACAATATTAGATTTATCAACCGTCTGATTAAGCGTTATCAAACTATCTTTTTCAGCATTAGACCCAACAGCATTAATTTTAATAGGCTGTATTTGAAAATTACTATAAAAGTCAATAATCCTTTGACTCGATCTATAATTACCACTGAGTGTTAATGGTGTTACAGGAAGATTTTCAAGTTCTGTCTGAATTTCATCTAAACTTTTAGCCACTCCTCCAAGAGATGCATAAATAGCTTGATCTATGTCACCGACGAGAAATAGAGATGTATTACCTTTTCCAGATTTAATGATTGTAGAAATTATTGCATATAATAAATCCTTCGTATCTTGATACTCATCAACACAAATCAATTTGAATAAATTAGAAAGCACTTTTGGAATCCTAGGATAGTCCGTTAATATTTTATAAGAATAACAAAGTATTTGTTCAAAATCTATAAGTTTTTTTTCTTTTAAAACATTATAATACTCATTCAGAAGTTCAAGTTTTTCACGATTTGTTTCAATACAGCTCCCATCTCTTTGAAATTGAAAATTTATAGGTTCTATCTGGTTTATATTATACTTAGTTTTTAACTCACTAACTAAATCAGCGCAAAAGGCTTCGTCAGCAATTGAAAATCCATTTTTCAGTGCAGGTACATAACAAGAGTAAGGCTTCAATATCCACTCTAAGCAAAAGGCATGTAATGTTCCTGACCAAACATTATCACAATTAATACCTAAAGCATTAAGTCGTCTAAATATTTCTTCAGCAGCTCTTACTGTAAAAGTTACAGCAGCTACTTTTTTCTTACAACCCTCATCAAAATGACTAGTGACATAAGCAAGTTTATGAATTATCACTCGCGTTTTGCCACTTCCTGGACAAGCCGTCAACAAAACATTTCCTTCTTGTTTAACAGCTTGTTTTTGCTCATCATTTAATTCATTAAATGTCATAATAGCTTTAAGAATTTAGTTAATTGATCATCTTGGAAAGTATCACAAAATTCGTTTATAATAGTCTCCTCACTTTTTCCTTCTATTAGAAACTTGCTTGCTTCTTCTTGATAGTTATTATAATCATCTTCTCTGAATGCCATTAAACGATATGAAATTGCTTTAACTTTAGAAGATTCATTAAGAGAGTAAGCTGCAAATGCTATTGCATCCAGAATATAATTAGGGATATATGTATTATAAACTAATTCCTCAGCCACTAATAATGCTAACCAACCTTTACCAACCTTATCTGCAATCCTTAGAACTTCAACCCCAGAAATATCGACAGATGCCTCTTCTAATTTCTTTTTAGATTTATCAATATCTGCTTGCCGAGCGTAAATTTTATCTAGGCAATGTACATATTCCCAACTATTATCATTTATCAATAGATCCACTTCAAATGTATAATTTGCTAAACAAAGTTTTAAAAATTTGTTTCCCTTGCAAAATTCAGTAAGTCGATTTTTCCTTTCAAGTCCGCTTTTTTGTGACTTTCTACAATGCTTTTGATAATCATTATCTTTATTGGGGTCAGCAGGAAGAGAAACAATTGATTGATCAGAATCAGTCAGAATGGCGCAATGCTTTTGTATTCTGTCAGCGTGAAAAATCTGCGCAATATTCTCAAAGCCAGTACTACCAATACTTATTAAGCTAACTCCTATCTCATCCAGTGAAAGTCCAAATACCTTTTTGAACATTTCTGGAATTAAAATCTGCTCTGCATCACCCTCAACTAAAACAACTCCTTTTGCAAACAGAAGGTTGCTTCTTACGGCATCTAAGTATCTTTCCACTCTAATAGTCTGACTTTGCTCTAAGTTATGTGCAGGATGAAAGACCAACGACCTTTGGCTTTCGCGTGCTAGAATATTCACACTACTTATTTTACTAACTGACGAAATATGTGTAGAGTGAGTTGATATTATTACCTGTGTTTTATTTTCTTTTAAGTTATTGAAAAGAGTTTTTTGAATATGTGTGTGAATATGTGCTTCAGGCTCTTCGATGAAAAGGAAATTAGCAATATTATCAGACTTTACCCTCTCATATTCCAGTAATTTTAAAGACAAATAAATCAAATTTGCTCCTCCTAAACTTAATTCCCAAATCTTCCCTTTATACCCTAAATCATCAGGATCACCAACCCATAGTTTTAATGACTGGAATAATTTCTCCATTTCATTAGGTAATTCTGATCTTATATCGATATTAGGTGCATAAGTAGTCCCCACAGCATCCTTTATGCTCTTATCTACCCCCCGCCTTATTTCCTTTACTTCATCCAGCGAGCTAATCTGTTCATTAAGGTTATCAATGCTTGCTATTATTTCGTTTTGCTTTGCTATTTTTACAGTTTTTTCCTTCCCTCTCAGAAGATTTAATAAAGGATTGTTAGCATAAGACCTTAAGTCACTTTCTACATCACGTAATGCTTTAATAAAAGTACATGATACCTCATTATGAATACTTATTTCTGATGGGGGGCGTGTCCCAAAAGCTAATTCCTCCTTATCATCAGGATTAGGAAATTCTATTTTATCAAAATCACCTACATATCGCCTATAGCTTTCATCATCACTAAAGTCTGCTTCCCCTCGACATAAATAAACCGTTTCATAATCCGCTAAGGAAATCTGAGTCAATATGTCTTCTAAGCCTTTGGGACATTTATCTTCCCTTAATGAATAATCATAAATTTTTCTTCTTAATTCATATTTGGGCCGAAAGTACACGGAGTAACTTCCTTTCGATTCTTGGTCCATTTGGCCACATGCTTGAATTGCTATCGCTTGTGCTTCTTCATTTGCATCCAATTCTTCAAAAACGACAGAAATAATTAACCAATGTCCTTTCCAAGTTCCTAAAGATCTATTAAAATCTGTTTCATAAAAGCTTATATATCGCGGAAGCGTATTATCAAGTAAAATTCTTAAAGCATAAAACAAATTTGTTTTACCTGAGCCATTTTCTCCGATGATAGTATTTATACCTTTCGTGAATTTCAGTTTGGCACTTCTGAAATTTCTAAAATTTCTAATAGATAAAGAAGAAATATGCATAATCAAAAATGTTTTAAAATTGTAGGCTTATATACTGTAACGCTGTAGCAGAATGCATATAGTATACATAGTTAAATAATATATTTTTAGAAGTATTGATAAATTTCAAATATAAGTTATAATTCTCTCAATATTGTGTCTATTCATTCTGCTCATAATAGTACGAATAGTCAAAACCTTTCATAAACATTTCTCGGTCATCAATCTTGGTGGTGAGTGCTGGCTGTACCAAAGTCTTGATATACGTGCTATCAGAAACGCTCTCACGCATTGCGGTCAGATATTCGTTTTTATCTATTTGACTCCAATCCACACACCGTTTAAGAGAACACTTTAGCATGAGGTCAAGCCAAATGCGAGTGCTGCGACCGTTGCCTTCCATAAAAGGATGGGCAACGTTGCATAAATTCGGCTGCACTCGACCATTTGTGAACGAGTTCACATGGTGCTCATTGGTACCAATTTTCATTTCCACGTATTTATCCATAATCTCATCAAAGGTGGTTTCTTCTTGACAAACTTTATAAGTACCACTTCTTCCAACGTGCAATCCAAAGTGTCATTATGGCTCTTTGAAACTTCCAGGCTGGCACATTGAACCAAATGCTTTGGTGCTCTATATGTAGAAGTCTGTTCTTTACGTGGGTCACCATTTTGTGCAATTAGGTAACGGCCATAGCGAGTTAAGAGAATATCATCAATCTCTCTTTCTGACCCTGAGCCAAGATTAACCATTTTCCTGACGTCAGGAAAATGGTCAAAAACCAAACTCCTTGTATTTTCACAGGCAATTTTGGCTTTATCTATTACTTTCGAGAAATTCTCCCAGTTAGAATAACCCCAAAGCAGCTGAAGTTCGCATGCACTCCAACATTCAATCCCCTCGACCTCTACAGCCACAGCTTCAAAGCCATTGTATAGTTCTTGAATTACTTCTTTTTTCATCTTATCAGTTTTGTAGCTTTTATCTTATTCATAACAGCAAGACTTAGAACACTTTGTAACTTAGATATTAAATATCCTCTCACTTTATCGCCATTTACGAACAAGAAAATATATAGTGTCCTTCCTTGCACCTTTTCATAGATAAGTTTTTAGTTATACTTCCCATTAACATGGGTAACACCTTGCAAATATAATATAAAATATTTATATAAAGAATAAAGAGAAAAGGTTTTTTACAAAAAACTATTCATGCTGAATGTCAATAAAGCTAACATAGTTTTGTTTTTAGTTGCTGTCACTTTTAACACTTCATGCAAACAACAGATTATAAACGACTTATAACACATCGAAGCGTGACAGCAGTGACAGCAACTTTGAAAGTTTATTCGGATAACAACTAACGATTTAAGATGGGAGAAGCAGATAGACCGCTACTACTGCGTACTGCAACCAAATACTCTGTGCCATGCGAAGAATGCTTACTATGGAGATTTGGGATGTTGGCAAGGACACGACCAAAATGGGAGAGGCTTGTCAGGTGTAACTGACTGCCATATCGCTGGCGGAGAAGACCAAAGATGGAGGCAGCTGTCATATAGGCACCCTTTGCCAAGTCCTTAGGAATGGAAAAGCACTCAAAGAAGAGAGCCTCAGCAGGGGTGTGCTGCTGATACTGCAAGTTGTTTGCCATAATCTCTTGGGTGTCAGCCTCATCAAACCAGTATCGTCTACCAGCCTCAAGTTCGGAAACCGCCTGTGCATAAAGTTGCTCATAGTCTATGTGATCGGGCAAGCGGATAGGACCAGTCAGCGTGACAGCTATAAAACGACGGCAGCCACTGGGATCGCTAAAGACATCCGAGACATTTGCTGTCGCAATGAAAGAGGCAACACGTGGCAACGTGACTTGTTGCTGACGATAAGGCTGACGGAGTTTGATACTTGCAAGCTGCATGACATTCTTCAAAAAACCGTCTTGCGTCTTAGCAGACAGGGCATTGAACTCATCAATATTGATAAGCAACGACTGGCTCATTGCACGCAGCGTATTCTGTTTCTCACTGATAACAAGATTATCATTATAGCCCCACTGCAACGCTTCGGGCAGCAAACGTTTGCAGAAGGTAGACTTTCGATAGCCCTGTCGTGAGATGAGTAGCGGTGCCACACTATTACCATGCGAGACGTCCAGCCCCATCCATTGTGCCACCATCGCAAGAAACCACGTGTGGAACCATTCTGTCCACCGTGCGTTATCATTAGGTACACAGTCTGCCAAAGCCTTGATATGGTCCTTTCCGTCCCATCGTCCTCGCAGACTATTGAGGAAGTCGTCCACAGGATTAAAAGTCTTGACAAAGTCCGACTCCGTATATCGTCGGATATCTTTGTCCCACACATCAATCCCATCAAGACGCGCCTTGATAGCGATAGTGTTGCGCATCCGTTCATCTACAGACACAAAAGGTTCGTTACTCCCAGCCTTTCGAATTTCCGTACACCCCAAGGCGGTATTACATCTCATTTCATACTTCCGCTCAAGATAGTTAAGCAGACGACGAGTAATATCATTTTTAAGTCTTTCCGACTGTCGGTTACGCTGATTTTCAGCTTTAATATTCTTAAGATTCTTGTATTGCATATACGATAGTTTTAAGTTGACAAGTTTACGAGTGAACAAGTTGCTTGTGAGAAAGGAGAAAGAGTGAAAAGGTTAATCTGTTATTATGTCTTTCTAAAATCTGTCCTTATGTCATTCTGGCTAACAAGCCATAGAAAAGTTAAACTCTTACTATGTCTTTTCCGTCTGACCTTATGTCATTATCGCTGTCATTAAGTCTACCACAGAATAAGTTAATCTGTTACTATGTCTTCTCTTATTCTGTCCACCAGCACCACACGTGCGGAGCATCAACACATGATGTGCGGAGCGTTAGCACCACAGAAACAAGACTTCAATAACAAATCACTTACTCAACTCCGTAACGCAAAGATTACCCTCTCTTTCTCTTACAAAACGTACTAATGTCTTAACTCCTATCACTCCCTTTCACTCCTTAACTCCTTCCCGAAAGCACTACTATTATTTCCAGCACGTCTGGTAGTTATCATAAACACGTGGGGCAGCATAGCCATAACGCTGGAAGAGTTCGTCAACCCATTGCTGTTCACCCTCACTCAGTTTATTAATTCCTCGATGATAGCGATAGTACACAAAACGACTGCCGAAATGACTCTCCAAAGTACCACGCAGAGAGCGATAGTCACTGTGCTTCACATCATCGAAAAGGTGCGAGAATCCCCACACCAATCGTTCTGTCTCCATAGCGTGAAACTCCTTACAGCTATTGCCAGAACGAGCAGAGGGAAGAACCGTCAAAGTCGAGTGTTGACCGATAGGAAGTGCCTTACCAGCATAATAGCGTAGGCACTGCTCCTTGAGAATACAATCGTGCATAAAGCACACTGCCCAGTCTTTGGGCATGTTAGAAAAATCTGTAAACATAAATAGAATGATTTAAGAAAAATAAATTTAAAAAGGAAGATGCGATTAGTTTGTAGGAAATCACGCTTAACGTGTCGTTGATCTTCCTTATTTCTGCTTGCAAAGATACAACACAGAGATACCCCTTGTCAAGTTTTTCACGGATTATTTTTATTTTGCTGTCACTCCTATCAGCCATTTAACTATTATAACACATTGACAAACAAGAATCTATAGCAAATGTTAAAAATGACAGCAAACAGTTTTCAAACTTAGTGTGGTAGATAAGAGATTTACAGAAAAGAGTAAATAAACTTTTTCACGATTACATCAAGTATTATACAGGTTGAACAACATAAAAAACTGGCTGACTCTCTGCAAGTGCCAGCCAGTGCACGGTTAATACCTAAATAATTGTATTCTTCTTGGAACTAAGATTTAAATGGTGAGTACCAACTACTCCAATGCTCGGTTAAAGAACAGTCGACGTTCTTTAACCACAATGATAACAGACACGATGAGCAATAATACCGTCTGCATACACTTGCTATCGGGGTGAGTTGCAAATATTTCATTGAAATAACCTGCCGTAATGTGAAAGATAATAGCAACAAGGATATTTCGGTTGGTTTTATAATAAAGCCAATTCATCAAAAAGACAAAAGGGAAGATACTAACAATGAAGTTCAGACTATAAAGCCATCCCTCGCTCACTACGTTTGCGTGATAATAACCCTTAATTCCTGCAAGGGGGGAATGCCAGACAGCCCAATAAGCTGCAAATAGCATTGATGTTTTGAAGAGACTCATTCGAGAACGGAGACAGTCTGTTCCATAACCATGCCATGCAAGTTCCTCAAGCGTAGGTGCAAGTATAAGGAGGAACCATACAGGGAAGACACCCGAAGTGAAGGTGTAATGACCTGTAATAATGAATTGCGATGGACTGTAACCGAACAGCAGAGATATTGCCATAGCACACAAGATACTTGCAGGCATCAGAAGGCAAGCTGTGAGATAATATTGCCACTTATCGGAAGACAAGTTTAGGAATCTCCCAAGAAAGTCTTTTCGCAGTTCCTGACGTTGAAACACCAAAATAATGGTCAGAACCATTGGGAAGAAAAGTCCTGCCAATCCCAACAGTGGTGCTACCCATGTGCTTTCCGAATAAACTACGTGATGGCTTACATAACTGGCAGCAAACCAGAATATCCATGGGACAAGGGTTGCTAAGAGATAGAAAAGTACCGTATGACGATACTTGATGACGATGTTTTCTTTCATATTGCTTTGATGCTATCAATAATCAGTGATTACGTAAATAACAAGATGTACATGAACTGTAATAACCAATGTATTACAAAATCGTCACAAATATACTTTCTACATCGCAAAGAGCCAAAATAAAATACTTAAAATACTGTATATCTGATATATTTTTGATTTAGATTATCCCATGTTGAGTAAAGATATGATAACAGGCAATAGATCTTCAGCTAAACATTTGATTACAGAAATAGTTATCATAAACTGTAAAACTGTGCATCACAGATTCTACACTATATAACGCTCCTTCTTGCTTATTTCGAGCATCGTGTAGGTTGTGTTATAATAGCATTGGCTGGCTCACAGTGAGAGCCAGCTCTGTGTGTATCGGATGATAGGTTATATTCTTCTTGTGTTATTGAACTATACAAAAACAGACTCTTATTATCTAAAACTAAAATGGGAGTTCCCACTCAGAAGAGTCTTTTTCTGTGGTTACTTTTAAGGGGGAAAGCTCAAATAGATTAGTATGAGTTAAAATAAAATCTTTTCCACGTGGTGTAAGTTTGCATACAGGATATTCGTTCCCATGATAATCCGTTTCTTGCCCAGTAACAATAATACCTTTATTTCTCAATGACATTATTCCTATACCCACAGCTGTTTCATTAAATCCTATTTGCAACATTCTATCTTTTAAAAGATACAAAGAGACATTTACGTCATCACTTAGTTGTTCTCCTACAATAACTCCTAATAGTGAAATCTCATATGGCTGAAGCCCATCACATTCCTTTAAAGGAGAATCTATTATCTTATAATTTCTTTCTTGATTACGTAAATAGGTGTTTATCCGTTCTGTTATTTTTTTAGATAATTCTGTAAAGTCACTTGGGGAATCTGATTTGTATTGGATTATATTCTTATGACTAATATCAAAAGGATATTTCCCATTTCTATTTTCATCGCATACAATTACTATGTCTTTTCCTTTAGCAGTTGCATAACCCAATTCATACCAAACGTTAGGATTGTCAATTGAAATATCAGCAAAGCAAATAGTGGCAGCATCTATTTTTCTTTCTATACTTTGTATAATATCTTGAACTGTTGAGTCTTTGTCCACTCTATAAGCTTTAATATTTGCATTTGAGATAGCTGGTTCATAGATATCCACGAATCTTTTGTCATATTTTTTATCGCTAATAGGCTGAATGACAAAACAAAACTTTTCTTGTTGTTGCATATTAATAAATTTAGGTTGATAACAAAAAATCGCAGTAACCCACTATCGGATTACTGCGATTATATTAGTTGTTATTTTACTTCACTTCCTCAAAGTCTGCATCTTGGATGGTGTCATCCTGCTTTGGCTGCTCCTGCTGACCAGCATCTGCGCCTGGCTGAGGACCTGCCTGCTGACCACCTGCTTGGCTGTACATCTGCTGTGATGCTGCCTGCATAACGGTGTTGAGGTTGTTGATAGCTGTGTCGATGGCTGCAACGTCACCAGACTTGTGAGCATCCTTGAGCTGCTGGAGAGCAGATTCGATACCTGACTTCTGGTCGGCTGGAATCTTATCACCGTTGTCCTTTAAGAAGTTCTCGGTGGTGAAGATCATTGAGTCAGCCTGATTCAGCTTGTCAATCTTCTCACGCTCTGCCTTATCAGCTGCAGCATTCTGCTCAGCCTCAGCCTTCATACGGTTGATTTCCTCCTCGCTCAAACCACTTGAAGCCTCGATGCGGATGCTCTGCTCCTTACCTGTTG
>ERZ773031.1475-NODE-1475-length-11681-cov-8.654739_pt1 | contig 11681 bp, 9 predicted proteins | sample MGYA00511666_ERZ773031 | MGnify/ENA primary metagenome ERZ773031 (study PRJEB29015, sample SAMEA2738135) | human oral metagenome | biome: human oral; feature: human-associated habitat; material: saliva | place: China | collected 2250 ...
GTAGGTGACGGAGAAGTAGCCGCTGAGGGGGAGGATGATGATGGCGAAGAACAGGGCGCGAACGCGCATGCGGCTGGTTGCGATGTCGCCGGCGGCCTTGGCTCGCCGCAATTCGCGGTAGGAGCGGGGGATGCTGACCAGGCATCCGATGGCGACGATGAGCCCGAGTCCGCTTGCCGCGGCCGTCCAGGTGAGTCTCTCCGTGCCGAAGTCGTATGAGCCTCCCACGACGGCGTAGATGACGACGGCGAGGACGGCCAGGATCGTGAGGATGGTCGTCGCGCGGGAACGCTTCTTCTGTTGGGTGGGGGCAGCGTCCTCGTCCTCGTGCGAGGGGTCGGGCTGGGCGTATCCGTAGGAGGCGGCGCCCGCGGGCGTCTGGTTGGGCGGGTACTGGTAGCCGACCTGCGGGTTGTGCTGGCCCTGATACGCGCCGTCGGGCGACGCGGCGCCGGGCGCCTGGTAGTGCTGTCCGTACTGCGGGTACTGGTATCCGGGGACCTGCTGGGAGTCGGCGCCCTGGTAGGAGGGGTACTGGTACTGGGAGGGGCCGACGGGGGGAACCTGTCCGGGGTCGGAGGGGTTCTGCGGGGAGTTGAACTGGTTGGGGTTGCTCATGTGGGGATCTATGCTGTGAGGGGTGTGTGGCGAGGCCTGGGCTAGGAGGGTGCGTCCGCCGCGGCGGGCAGGCGCGTGGTGAGGGTCCAGCTGGCAGCCTGGGTGTCTGTGTCCACACTACCGCCCACGCTCGTCGCGAGGGCGCGGATCTCACCCATGTGACGCGCACCCAGGACGGGGGCGCGATCTGTGAGCGCGCTGATGGTGAGGGTGAGGGCTTCCTCCGTCGCCGAGCCGGTGACGGTGAGCGACGCGTTCTTGTCGATTTCGGCGATGTGGGAGAAGGCCAGGTAGAGGATTTCCGCGCCGACGGCGTCCCCGTATTTGCTTAACGGAGCGTATTCGTTGAAGAGGTTGATGATGGTGAAACCGGATTGCTGCGCGTAGGTGATGGCGCCGTCGATGCTCGCGAAGTCGCTGGGCGGCTGGGGGTGGGTTTGAGGCATGGCTGTGGCGGTTGGGGGGAGTGCGGGTGTTGCGGGTGGCGTGGCGAGGTGGGCGGGCACCTCCAGGGAGGGGCGCCCGGCGGCGTGCCGCGGCGGGGTCTTCCAATCCCTGTACAGGAATCGGATGCCGGCAGCGGCTGCGACGACGATGAAAGCAATCAGATAGGAGGCCGCTGCGGTGACGACGGCCGGCGACCATGAGCCAGGTGAGAAGAAAGACCCTAAGACGATGTTGAGGGACAAGAAAGCGGTCATGATTGCAAAGAGGAGCAGCTGCTCGCGCCTGGTGGCTTTCTGCTTGGTCATGTGCCGCTCATTCCGCTCGTGCGTCGACGAGGACCCAGCTGTGGCGATAGACATCGACGGTCAGTGACGTCGCGCCGGAACGTGCCTTGCATGTCTCGTAGATGATCGCGGAGATGCCGCCCTCCTTGGCGAGGTCGTCGGAGCTCTCGGTCTCGAGCGTGAGTGTGCGCGTTGTCCCGTCCTCCAGGGTCATGGCGAAGTGATTGTCGTAGTAGTCGATGACCTTGCTGTGATCGTCCGACGGCTTGTAGTGCTCCTTCTGGGTGAGTTGGCACGACGTGACTTTGATCGTGCGGGGCCCTTCCGCGAAGTCCCGGGCGACGGCGATCCCGTAGACGCCTGACACGGCAGCGATCACGATGCCAACAACGCCCACCGCGATTGAGACGGCGGTGTAGAGCGTACCGGAGGAGGTAGCCCCTCGGCCTGCGCTCGGCGCCCACGCCTGCGCAGATAGGTAAAGAGGACCGTGCATACGATCGCAGCGACGAGACCGATGGCGCACCTTGCGGCCACCCACACGAGCCGCCAGAACCCGAAGTGCACGTACCTGCCGAGCGTCGCGAAGGCGTAGGCAATGGTGCCGAAGAAGCCGATGACGACGAATGCGAGCAGGTTTGCGCGCGTTGAGAACCCCCGCGGCAGGCGCTCGATCATCGAGGAGGCCAGGGGACGGTTGGCGGGACCGGGCGGGGGGAGAGGTGGGGTACTGGTTGCTCATGGTCTCACTGACGTGTGTGGGATGGGCGAGGCCGGGGCGCGTTCGCGTCACGCCTCACGGATAGCCTTCATGATCCCACTGCGCGGGTAGTAGTCGACGACGAGCGAGGTCGTGAAAGGGTGGACGACACATGCTTGATAGACAGCGTAGTAGGGGCTTGTTGGTTTCGTGAACTCGTCTTGCGTTTGCGTCGTGATGTCGAAGCGACGCGGCTTTCCGTCGTCAAAATGGAGGGTAAAAACGTTGCGGTAGTAGATGCTGCCGCGATGCCCGTGCTCGGTGAACGTCTGGAAGTTCTCACAGCTCGTAACGGCCCGCGTCTGGGGGCCTTGGCGGGCGTCACTGGATAGCTCACTGAAGGCTCCACCGCCCATCACGGTACACGCGGTCGCGACCAACGCGATCACAGCAATGCCGACAAGTGTCTTGATGGCGGGGCCAGCGTCGCCAGGTTGATCCAGTTGTGCGCGCATCGTGCGCACGAGCATCGGAAGGAGCGACAAGAGGCAGATGCCGAAGACAACGACCGCGCCAGAGCCGATGAGTGAACAGACCAGCTGACGGACACCGAAGTTCCCGGCAAGCAAAAACGCGCCGAGCATGACGACCGCGGACCCGACGAGCGTGCAGGCGCATATGGTCACGCCGAGCTGTTGCCGAGCAAGTCTCGGACGTCTCTCGGGGGAGAAACGTGAACGACGCGGGTACACGCTGTCCTCCTGTGCTCACACGTCAGTGGGGGTCGCGCCCGTCCACTCGTACCAGCCCTGGTGCTGCACGATCCACGCTATGAGCGCGTACCCGGCTTGCCCGGGCAGGGTCTGGCCGTCCATTCCTCGTGCCATGGAGGCGGCCATGTCCTCGAACCATTGGTCGTGAGCGACCAGGGGCGTGTAGCAGTCAACGAAGGGAATCCCGCGGCGCGCGCACACTTCGGAGCAGGAGGACGCCAGAGACTTCAGGGCGCCGGAGTCGACGCCGGCCAGGGGCGGGGGGCCCACCACGAAGCTGGGGACCCCCAACGACGTGGCGCGATCCGTAATGTTAGCGAGGTTCAGGCGTGAGCGGGCAGTGGAGATACCGGCGGCGACGTCGCCGGGACCGACCCCGATGACGAGGCCGTGGGGTTCGCCGTCGGCTAGGCGTAGCAGGACTTCTGCCTCCCAGCGGGCAGCCATCTGCTTGGTGGTTTCTGAGGGGACGGCGAGGGTGAGGAACGTGGCGGGTAGGTCGAACGTAGAGTGGGCGTTGACGCGGCCCACCCAGCCCAGGCCTCGAGGGTCGCCGACTCCGGCGACCAGCTCGTCGCCGATAAAGCAGATGCGCATGGTGGTCCTTTCCAGGTGTGCCTGCGCGCGCCCGGATCGGGGCGCGCGCAGGAAGCTCGCTAGCCTTCGAAGGCCTGCGCAATAAGGGTAGCCGCCTGTTCCTTATGAAGCGATGCGCGTCCAGCTGCCGTCGTTGCGGACTCAGGTCGCGAGACGAGTCGGACGGGGCGTGCGAGCGACGGGAACAGGTTGAGTGCGAGGTGCGGCCACGCGCCCTGGTTGCGAGGCTCGTCCTGCACCCATGTCACGGTCGCGTTCGGGTACTGGGCGAGCGCGGCTGCCACCTCGGCCTCGGGCAGCGGGTAGAGCTGCTCCACACGGATAATCGCCGTCGACGTGTCGCCTCGGTGCTCACGTTCCTTGGCCAGGTCGTAGTAGAGGCGACCCGAGCACAGCAAGACACGCGTCACGGACGCGGCATCGAGGTGTGCGGCATCGCCGATGACGGGCTGGAAAACGCCGGAGGTAAACTCGTCGATCGACGAGGCCGCCGCCGACAGGCGCAGGAGTTGCTTGGGTGTGAAGGCGATGAGCGGCTTGCGCGGTCGCTTGTAGGCTTGGGTGCGCAGCATGTGGAAGTAGTTCGCCGGTGTGGAGGGCTGGACGATCCACATGTTGTCCTGCGCTGCCAGCTGCAGGTAGCGTTCGATGCGCGCGCTCGAATGGTCGGGACCCTGCCCCTCGTAGCCATGGGGGAGCAGCATGACCAGCGAGGAGCGCTGGCCCCACTTTTGTTCGGCCGAGCACACGAACTCGTCGATGACTGTCTGCGCGCCGTTCGCGAAGTCGCCGAACTGTGCTTCCCAGATGGTGAGTGTTTCGGGACTCTCCAGCGAGTAGCCGTAGTCGAAGGCCAGCACACCATACTCGCTCAGCGGCGAGTTCCACACGTCAAAGCGTGCCTGGCCCTCGGTGAGGAAACGCAGCGGCGTGAACTCGCGTCCGTCGTCGCCGTCGTGCAAGACGGCGTGACGCTGGACGAAAGTCGCGCGTGCCACGTCCTCGCCGGACAGGCGCACGCCGGTTCCCTCCATGAGGAGCGTCCCGAAGGCGAGGAGTTCCGCGAACCCCCAGTCGATCGGCTTGTTGCCCAGCGCCATCTGCAGTCGTCGTTCGCACAGCTGGCGCAGCTTCGGGTGTGGGTTAAAGTCGTCGGGGAAACGCGTGTGCGCCCGACCGATGCGGCGCAACTGCGTGGCAGGCACAGCGGACGTCCAGCCGATCATCATGCCGGTACCGGGCAGTTGGGACTCTGGCATGGTCCATTCTTCGTCGGGTGATTCACCCGCGTTACCCACGCCGGCGGTCAGCGCGGGGTCACGCGTGCGGCTACCCGGATTGGTCTCGGACACTGAGGAGGCTCCACTTGCGCGCGTCTCGTCGAGGATCCGCCCCAGCTCTGCTTCGTATTGTGTGATGGACTGACGGGCTTCGTCTTCGGTGAGCTGCCCGCGACCGACCAGTCCGCGGATGTACACGGCTCGCGTGGAGGGGATACGGTCGATGAGTGAGTACATGACGGGCTGTGTCATCGACGGGTCGTCGCCTTCGTTGTGTCCGCGCCTGCGGTAGCACACCATGTCGATGATGACGTCCTTGTGGAAGGTGTTGCGGTATTCGAACGCCAGGTGTGCGCAGCGGATGACGGCCTCGGGGTCGTCCGCGTTCACGTGCAGGATCGGGATCTGCAGGCCCTTGGCCAGGTCGGTCGCGTACCCGGTTGAGCGGCCCTGCGTGGGTCCGGTCGTGAACCCGATCTGGTTGTTGACGATGATGTGAATCGTTCCGCCGGTCTTGTATCCTTCCAGTTGGGAGAGGTTGAGGGTCTCTTGGACGACGCCTTGGCCAACGAAGGCTGCGTCACCGTGGACGAGGATCGGGATGATCGGCAGGTCGGGGTCACCGAGGGCCTCCTGCTTGGCGCGCACGATGCCTTCCAGGACACCGTCGGCTGCTTCCAGGTGCGAGGGGTTAGCGCCCATGTAGACCTTTGTGGCCAGGCCGTCATCGAGTGAGTACACGCCCCACGTGCCCAGGTGGTACTTGACGTCGCCGGAACCCTGGACGGAGTTGGGCATGTAGTTGCCCTCGAACTCGTCAAAAATCTGGGCGTAGGACTTGCCGGCGATGTTGGCGAGCACGTTGAGGCGGCCGCGGTGAGCCATGCCGATGGCGACCTCGTGGATTCCGGCGCGCGCTGAGTCGGCGAGGATATGGTCAAGGAGGGGGATCAGGGACTCGCCGCCCTCGAGTGAGAAACGCTTTTGGCCCATGAACTTGGTTTGTAGGAACTCTTCGAACGCCTCGGCGCGGATAAGAGTGCCCAGGATGTGGCGTTGAGCCTCGGGGGAGGGGGCCTCGTAGGGACCTTCGATGCGTTCTTGGACCCAGGCGCGCTGTTCAGGATCCTGGATGTGCATGTATTCGATGCCGACGGTGCGCGTGTAGGTGTCGTGCAGGCGGGTGAGGATGTCGCGCAGCAGCATCTGGTCGGCCCCGCCGAAGCCGCCGGTGGGGAAGGGACGATCCAGGTCCCACACGCTCAGGCCGTAGGACGCGATGTCGAGGTCGGGGTGGCGTCGTACGCGGTAGGCCAGGGGGTCCGTGTCGGCGGCGAGGTGGCCGCGCGAGCGGTAGGCGTGGATGATTTCCGCGATGCGCGCGGGCTTGCCCTTTTCGCGGTCGGGGTCGTATTCGTAGTCCGCTTCCCATGAGTAGGGGCGCGTGGGTACGTGCAGGGACGTGAAGACGCGTTCGTAGAAGCCGTCGCGGCCCGACAGCTTCGCGTCGACTAGGCCCAGGAGGCGGCCCGACGCCGCGCCTTGGATGATGCGGTGGTCGTAGGTGGAGGAGAAGTACATTGTTTTGCCGATGCCGAGGGATGCCAGGCGCTTGGGGGACACGCCTCGGAATTCAGCCGGGTAGTCGGTGGCGCCGACGCCGATAATGATGCCTTGTCCGACCATGAGGCGCGGCACGGAGGTTGTGGTGCCCAGTGTCCCTGGGTTGGTGAGGGTGACGGAGGCGCCCTGGAAGTCGGTGGTTGTCAGGGTTGCGGCGCGTGCGCGGGAGACCAGGTCTTGGTAGGCGGCGACGAACTCGGAGAATGTGAGGGTGTCGGCGTCGTGGATGACGGGGACCTTCAGGGAGTGGTTGCCCTGCGAGTCGGCCACGTCGATGGCCAGGCCGAAGCCGATGTGCGCGAGCTGTTCGACGGCGGGCTTGCCGCCCTCGAGGGTGTAGCGCACGTTGAGTTCGGGCATCTCGCACAGGGCTTCGACGAGCGCGTAGCCGATGAGGTGGGTGAAAGAGATTTTGCCGCCGACGGTGCGTGCCAGGTGGGCGTTGATGAGGGCCCGGTTTTCGATGAGGAGTTTGGCGGGAATCTGGCGCTGGGAGGTGGCCGTTGGGATGGACAGCGAGGCTTCCATGTGCTTGGCGGTGGCGCGGGCGACGGATTTCAGGACGTGTATTTCGTCTTGGGTGGGGGTTCCCGTGGAGAGAGTGAAGGCGGCGCGTCCGTGCTGCAAGCGCGTGTAGGGACTCGTGGCTTCGGCGAGGGCGGCGGGCGGGGCGGGCGGCAGGTCCGAACGCGTGACGGACACGACGGGCGCGTCGTCGTGGGGGGCGTGCGCGTCCTCTTCTTCACTGTCAAGGTCAAGCGCCGGTGGAGTGACGCGCAGGGGCGCTGGGTTCGATGAGTCTGGTCCCTCGGGGGTGGTATCCGGTGTTGAAATCGGTGGGGACGAGGCCGTGGCGTGTGCGAGCGTGTCAGGTTCACTCTCGGGGATGGCGGGGCGTTTGGCGCGTAGCTGCGGGGGCGCGGACTCTGTCGCGAAGTAGGCGCGCCACGAGGGGTCGAGCAGCTGTGGATCGCGGTTGTACAAATCCCGCATCTTTGCGAGGTACCACTGCGGGTCGGGTTGGGAAACTGTGTGGGTGGGCACGTCTTCCTCCGTTTGACTCACGCCGCACGCATGGGCTTATGTCGCGGCGACCATACCGGAGCGATTCTACCGCCGCGTGAACGTGTTCACGAGACGTGGGCGACACTTGGTGAGAATTTCAAGGGTCTTTGGTCCGGTATGGAGAGAGTATTGGCACACCGCGGCGTGTGCGTGGACACGTAGACGGGGATGCGGGTCGCAGACCGCTAGACTGGATTCATCATGGAATGCGACACTGCCGGCTCTTTTGCTGCTCTTTCTCTCTCGTTGCCCCAGCGGGTGCGCCCGGCCCGCCCCGGCCTCGTCGAGGGGGCCACGCGATGACGACCGCGCTCATGCTCCTGCTTGGCATCGTCCTCACCGCCGGCACCTTCGTTTTCGTCTCCGCCGAGTTCTCGCTGGTCGCGGTCGACCAGGCGGTCCTCGAGAAGAAGGCGGAGGAGGGGGACCGCGGTGCCGCTTCGGTCCTGCGCGCGACCCGCTCTCTATCAACTCAGTTGTCGGGTGCGCAGGTCGGTATCACGCTGACCACGATCCTGCTCGGTTATACGACGCAGAGTGCTCTGGCTGACCTGCTGGAGGACCTGCTCGGATCAGTCGGCCTGGCGTGGGGCTTGGCGACCGGCATCGCGGCATTCGTGGCCGCCGTGTTCATCAACGTCTTCTCGATGCTCTTCGGTGAGCTTGTCCCTAAGAACCTCGCTCTTGCTCACCCGATGTCCACGGCCGCGCGCGTCGTTCCTTTCCAGATGGTCTTCACCATCATCGCTCGACCCATCATCTGGGTGCTGGGCGGGACCGCGAACTGGGTGCTCGCCCGCATGGGGATCGAGCCGCAGGAAGAGATTTCGTCGGCGCGCTCCGCCTCCGAGCTGGCCGCCCTCGTGGAGCACTCAGCCGAAGAAGGCACATTCGACACCTCCACGGCGGACCTGTTCACGAACACGATCCGTATGAACACGCTCAGTGCCGCCGACGTCATGACCGACCGGGGCCGCCTGCACACCCTGAGCGAGGGCGACAGCGCCCAGGACGTGCTCGACCTGGCCCGCGAAACCGGGCACTCCCGATTCCCAGTCATTGGCGACGACTCTGACGACATCCTCGGTCTGGTTTCGCTGCGGCGCGCTGTCGGTGTTCCCGCCGATCGTCGGGCCGAAGTCCCCGTCGTCTCTTCGTCGCTCATGACCGACGCGCCTTCGGTTCCCGAGACCGCGCCGATCGGCCCCCTCATGGTCCAGCTGCGCGACGAGGGCCTGCAGATGGCCGTCGTCGTCGACGAGTACGGTGGCGTGTCCGGCATCGTTACTCTCGAAGACGTCGTCGAAGAGATCGTTGGCGAGGTCTCCGACGAGCATGATCAGCGTCGCCTCGGCATTCGCCCGCGTCCCGACGGCACGTTCCTCGTGCCCGGAACGCTGCGCCCCGACGAGCTCGCCCGCCGCACCGACATCAACCTGCCCGAGGACGGCCCCTACGACACGATCGGCGGCCTCGTCATGAATGAGCTGGGTGACATCCCCTCCGTCGGCTCGCGTGTGAGCGTTGATGGTATCGGCATCGAGGTCACCCAGATGCAGGGAAGGCGCGTCGCCCAGGTGGCGATCACGCCCGCGCCCGCCGGCGGCGAGGACGAGGAAGTGTCGCTGTGAGCGTCGGAGTTGGTCTCGCCATCACCGTTGCCCTGCTGGCCGTCAATGCTTTCTTCGTTGCCGGCGAGTTCGCCGTCACCTCGACGCGCCGCTCGCAGGTCGAGCCGCTCGCGGACGAGGGGGCGCGTGGAGCCAGCGCCGCCCTTTTCGCCTTGCGCCACGTCTCGCTCATGCTGGCGATCTGCCAGCTGGGCGTGACGGTCGCGTCCACGACGCTGGGCGTCGTCGCCGAGCCCGCGATCGCGCATCTGGTCGAGTCTCCGCTTGAGCGCCTGGGTGCCCTCGAGGCGACCAGCCACGTCGTCGGATTCGCGGCGGCCCTTGTGGTCGTCCTTTTCTGTCACGTCGTCTTCGGTGAGATGGTCCCCAAGAACATCTCGATCGCCGCCCCCGTGCGCATGCTGCTGATTTTGGCCCCTGTCCTCGTGCGCCTGGGCCACGTCCTGCGCCCGATCATCGATGCCATGGATCATTTCGCGAACTGGTTCGTGCGCCGGGCCGGCTACGAGCCGCGCTCGGAAATCTCCGCCACCTACACGGTTGAGGAAGTGGCCTCCATCGTCGTGGCCTCCCAAGCCGAGGGCGTCCTGACCGACGAGCTCGGGCTGCTCAGCGGCACCCTCGAGTTCTCCGAGGAGACCGCGGGATCGGCGATGGTGCCCCTCGACGACCTCGTCGTCCTGCCAGAAGACGTCACGCCCGCCGACGTGGAGGAACACGTAGCTCACACCGGTTTTTCGCGTTTCCCCATTGCAGGCGACGACGGTTCCATCGTCGGCTACGTTCATTTAAAGGATGTTTTGTACGCGACCGGGGGCGAACGCGACCAGCCCATCACCCCGTGGCGTATCCGCCGCCTCGAGGCTGTTTCCTCCTCCGACCAGGTCGAGGATGCGCTGCGTCACATGCAGCGCACGGGTGTTCACTGCGCGCTCGTGCGCGACGAGGGGGTAGTCGTCGGTATCCTCTTCCTGGAGGACATCCTGGAGCTGCTCGTCGGCGAAGTTCGCGACGCCCTCCAGCGGCCCTGACGAGGCAGCGGCTGGCACAGCCTACGAGGGCGTTGCTAGAGTGGGACGATCAGAAAGCGAAAGGGGAGAAAGCGTGAGCGAGAACGAGTGCCCGCTGCCCAAGCGGTCGCAGCTGCGCGCCGCGCGCTCCCAGGGCGGCGAGGGAACCCCTATTACCGGGGACAAGCCCCGCGGTGTGCAGCCCCCTCCGCCGCCGCCTGTTCGTCCCACCGCACCCGTTTCGCTGAGTGTAGGACCCGATCGTAACGGCCCTGTTGCCGAGGCCGATGCGCCCACCCCCGTGCAAGGGACGCCGTTCGTCCCGCTTGGTGGCGCACAAACCGTCACCGGTACCCCGCCTCTCGACACATCAATTCCCAGGGAAGGCACCCTTAACGCTGACGGTGGGTCGGCCTCGTCGGAGGAGACGCAACGACGGCATGTTCACCCGGTCGGCTACGTGCTGCGTGCCCTCCTGGTCGTCGGGTTGGCGGCTTCGACCATCGCCGTGCCGATGACTGGTCGCGTCGGATCGGACTCCTCCCTGACTGTTCCCGCGCGCGCCTTCGGCGCGTCCGTGGGCGGCGGCAGTTGGGCTTCCTCCCAGATTCTGCCTCAGGCCACCGCGCTGGACGGTACGTTGACCGCGAATTCGCGCGCCAAGACTAAGGCGCCCGTGTCCATCACCGGTTGCGCGGTCGGCACCGGCGCGGACGGTAACCGTAGTGTGAGGGTCGTGGCCGACACGATCTACTGGCCGCTGGCCGAGGGGACCTACACGATCACGTCGCCTTTCACGATGCGTATTTCGCCTGTCTCCGGGCAGCTGCTCGCGCACGAGGGCATTGACATGGCTGCCCCCCTGGATACGCCGATCACGTCCGTGTACGGCGGGGTCGTCGAGGAGGTCGCAGAGAATTCGCGTTCGGGCGCCTACGTGCAGATTAAGCACACGCTGGCGGACGGCACGGTCTTCCATTCGGCCTACCTGCACCAGTACATGAACAAAATTAAGGTGAAGGTCGGTGACACTGTCACAGCTGGGCAGGTCATTGGTGCGGTCGGTAGCAATGGCTGGTCCACCGGCCCGCACCTGCACTTTGAAATCCATGATTCCTCGGACACTCCCGTGGACCCGGAGGCGTGGATGACGGCGCACAAAGCCGTTTACCTCGGACAGGAGTCTTGCTCATGATGCCCGTGACTATGCGTCAGGGACCCATCGTTTTCGCCCATCGGGGTGGCGGCCAGGAGGCTCCCGAGAACACGATGACCGCGTTTTCTCACGCATACGAGGCCGGGGTGCGTCACATTGAAACCGACGCGCACGTGACCGCTGACGGGCGGGTCGTCATCTGCCACGATGAGACCGTGGACCGCTGCTACGACGGGACCGGCGTGATTGCGCAGATGACGTGGCGGGAGCTGTCCGCGCTGCGCCATCGTGACTCGGGCGAGCAGCTGCCCCTCCTCGCGCAGGTGCTGGAGGCCTTCCCGGACGCGTACTTCAATATCGACGTGAAGGAGCCGGGCGTCGAGGGGCCGCTCCTCGACGTCGTGGCCGACCATGGCGCCGCTGATCGCGTGCTCGTGGCCTCCTTCTCGGAGCCGCGCCTGCGCGTCGTGCGCGATGCCGCCGCCTCCGACCCGGAT
>ERZ773031.1483-NODE-1483-length-11646-cov-3.937279_pt1 | contig 11646 bp, 12 predicted proteins | sample MGYA00511666_ERZ773031 | MGnify/ENA primary metagenome ERZ773031 (study PRJEB29015, sample SAMEA2738135) | human oral metagenome | biome: human oral; feature: human-associated habitat; material: saliva | place: China | collected 2250 ...
ACTATACTATTAGAGGGTAGAAATTCAAAGAGCAAGGAGCTTATTATGAAACAAAAATTCGGAATTATTTTAGCAGCCGGTAAAGGGACTCGTATGAAATCTGCCCTTTACAAAGTGATGCATCCAGTTTGCGGGAAACCAATGTTAGAGCATGTTGTCGACCAAGTTGAAAAAACAGGAGCTACTGAAATCGTAGCGATCGTTGGACATGGTGCTGAAATGGTACAAAACCATCTTGGAGACCGTGTTTCTTATGCCGTTCAAGCAGAACAATTAGGAACAGGACATGCGGTATTACAAGCAGAATCTCTTCTAAAAGGAAAAGAAGGAACAACTATCGTTATCTGTGGAGATACTCCATTATTAACAAGCGAAACTCTTTCTGCTTTAATGGAAGAGCATGAACGTACAGGAGCGAAAGCAACGATCCTTACAGCGATTGCCGAAGATCCAACAGGATACGGCCGTGTGATTCGTGACGCTGACGGTTCTGTTCTAAAAAACGTGGAACAAAAAGATGCAACTCCTGAAGAACAACAAGTAAAAGAAATCAACACGGGTACTTACTGCTTCGATAACGTAGCTCTTTTCAGCGCGTTACAAGAAGTTGGTAACGACAACGCTCAAGGCGAGTACTACTTACCAGACGTATTAGAAATCTTGAAGAAACGTGGAGAAGTGGTTTCTGCTTACCCAATGAAAGATTTCGACGAAGGTATGGGCGTGAACGACCGTGTAGCTCTTTCAAAAGCGGAGAAATACATGCGCCTTCGTATCAACGAAGAACATATGCGTAACGGGGTTACTTTAATCGACCCAGAAGCAACTTATATCGAATCAACGGTTCAAATCGGTGCGGACACTGTGATTGAACCAGGTGTTATGTTAAAAGGTAAAACAGTCATCGGTTCAAACTGCTTCATTGGAGCACATAGCGTGGTTCGTGATAGCGTGTTAGAAGACGGCGTTCGTCTTGTAGCAGCGAACATTGAAGAATCTCATATGAAACTTGACAGCAATGCAGGTCCATTTGCACACTTACGTCCAAATGCTGTATTAGGCGAACGCGTTCATGTGGGGAACTTTGTGGAAGTGAAGAACTCAACACTTGGGGCTGATACAAAAGTAGGTCACCTAACATACATCGGCGATGCGGACCTTGGCGAAGATATTAACGTTGGTTGTGGAACAGTGTTTGTAAATTACGACGGTAAAAATAAACACCGTGCGACAATCGGTAGCCATGTGTTTATCGGATGTAATGCGAATATTGTTGCGCCAGTTACAGTGGGTGATGATGTATTTATCGCTGCTGGGTCAACGATTACTGAAGATGTACCAGCAGGAGCGCTTGCGATTGCGCGTAGCCGTCAAGTAAATAAAGAAAATTACGCTTCAAAATTACCATCTGCTCAAAAAGACTAAAATTTTTTCCAAAAATTTTTAGCAAAAATATTCAAAAATCAAATAAAAAACGGTATGATAGTACTATAAAATAAACTTCGGGGGTTATCATTGTGGAACATTATTCCGATCCTAATTTAAAAATATTCGCTTTAAGCTCAAATCGTCCTTTAGCGGCAAAGATTGCTGAAGAAGTCGGTTTAGAACTTGGTAAAGTTTCTGTTACTCAATTCAGCGATGGCGAAATCAAAATCAATATCGATGAGAGTGTACGTGGTTGCCATGTGTATATCGTTCAATCAACTTCTTATCCAGTAAATGATAACTTAATGGAGTTATTAATCATGGTGGACGCATTACGCCGTGCGAGTGCAAAAACAATTAACATTGTTATTCCTTACTATGGATACGCTCGTCAAGACCGTAAAGCACAATCTCGTGAACCAATCACAGCAAAATTAGTTGCAAACATGATCACTCAAGCCGGTGCAGACCGTGTGTTAACACTTGATTTACACGCTGCGCAAATTCAAGGGTTCTTCGACATTCCAGTGGACCACTTATTAGGAGCTCCACTTCTTGCGAACCACTTCTTAGAAAACAACTTCAAAGATAAAGATATCGTTGTTGTATCTCCTGACCACGGTGGGGTAACTCGTGCTCGTAAAATGGCTGAGTTCTTACACGCGCCTATCGCGATTGTTGATAAACGTCGTCCAAAAGCAAACGTGGCAGAAGTCATGAACATCATCGGTGAAGTAAAAGGAAAAGTTGCCGTATTAATCGACGATATGATTGATACAGCTGGAACAATCACTCTTGCTGCACAAGCGATTAAAGATGCAGGTGCGCTAGAAGTGTACGCTTGCTGTACGCACGCTGTATTATCTGGTCCAGCATTAGACCGTATTAACGACTCAGTGATTAAAGAAGTAGTTGTAACAGACTCAATCGAAGTTCCTGAAGAAAAAACAGGTGGCAAGATTGTTCAAATCAGCGTTGACCAATTAATGGCTGAAGCGATTCGTCGTATTCACGAAAACCGTTCAGTGAGTCCGTTGTTTATCGAGAAATTTACTATTTTAGATTAATAAAGAATTGTTAAAATAAATGAGCCGAGGCTATTGCCTTGGCTCATTTTTGTTTATACTGAATCTAACATAGGAGGTTCGTATGGAACAAAAAGTGTCAAACAAAGCAGGGTGGTTTACCCTTATCTCATTTATTTGTTCGGCGGTTACACTGGTGACGTTTGAAGAGATGGATTCATCTGTAAAAACTATTGAAAATATGGACGAAATCGGTGCAGCTATTTTAGTGCTATTTTCAGCAATGACCATCGGCGGAATCTTCTGGATGGGGATGAATTATTGGAGAAAAACGCATCAAGACCTTGTGAAGTTGCAACATACATCGGCCACTCCTGAAACGATTGAAGACTATTACCAAGCAACCGCAAAGGCTGTTCGCAAGGTTGGTTTTTCTGCCATCATATTGGCGCTCATGATTGGAGTGTTCTCGCAATTCAATAGTATTATTGAAGTGATTGGTTTGGTGGTGTTCCTATTTGGAATTGCTATTTGCTTATTATCACTAGCTCCAAGGTCAATTGCCAAACAAATTCAGAAACAAAATATTCGATAATGGTTGGAGGTCTTTCATGAAACTAGAGAAAGCAAAAAGTATTGCAGAAGCCTTGATGTGGCTTGGATTAGTACCACAATGGATTTTCATGACCAGTCGTGGTGTCCCAGGAGGACTGTTGATTGCCATCTTCATCATGCCGATTCTCATGATTATGACGTTTGTGAGTTTCATGATGTATGTTTTCATTGCACTCGAAGAAAAATCGGTTAAAGATACTTGGTGGCAGCTACTTCTTACAGGTGTTTGGCTCACCTTTTTGCTATTGCTCTTCACTGGAGTCATTAGATATTGATAAAAAAGGTTTAGGAGGATGATGTTAATGGAAGTAAATCGTCTTGAAAAACAACCAGGGTTAGTAAAAATGCATAAGATCGCTACAGTCTTGATGTGGATTTCGTGGGCCCTTTTCTTTGTGGCGATGTTAGGAGCGGTTAACTATTTCTTAGTAGGGGAGAAACTGCTCCTTGTGATGCTGTATATTCTTGGAGTGGCGGCAGTGGGGTTCCTTCTCAGTTTCTCATTGTTTAGTTGGATTTCGTTTAAACTAAAAACAGTGAACGAAACGGGATGGCAGTTGCTCTTAACAGGGGGATTTTTGATTACATTCTTGATGTTTACATTGAGGCTCCTTTAATAAGGGGAAACAAATGCAAGAAGGCGCGGGTTATGGTACAATAATCCGGCAAGAAATAAGTGAACTTAGCGCACGAGTCGCACTCACTATTGGTGATGCAGCTCGTGCTTTTCGATTGAGTTAGAAAAAGTCGTTCACTTAATAGACGATTCAAAGATTGAAAAAGGAGATTAAGATGAGTTTCAAAATTGGAGATATTCAAATTGATAATAGCGTAGTTGTGGCCCCAATGGCTGGAATTTCGAACTCTGCTTTCCGTGTTACTGTAAAAGAATTCGGTGCTGGTTTAGTGGTTTGCGAAATGATCAGCGACAAAGGGATTCAATTTCGTAATGAGAAAACATTAAGCATGCTTCATATCGAGCCAAACGAGTATCCACTGAGCGTTCAAATCATGGGCGGAAATAAAGATACTTTAGTCGAAGCGGCCAAATACGTAGCTGAAAATACAGAGGCTGCCATCATCGATATCAATATGGGATGCCCTGTGAACAAAGTGATTAAGGCAGAAGCCGGAGCAAAATGGCTGTTAGACCCAAATAAAGTATACGAAATGGTTGCGGCGGTTGTAGACGCAGTCGATAAGCCTGTGACCGTGAAGATGCGTACAGGATGGGACCACGAGCATTTATATGCGGTGGAGAATGCCCTTGCTGCAGAACGTGCGGGTGCTAGTGCTGTTGCGATGCATGGCCGTACTCGTGTTCAAATGTATGACGGGAAAGCCGACTGGGAAATCCTTGGTGAAGTGAAGAAGAACTTAACGCGCATTCCTTTAATCGGGAATGGGGACGTTCGCTCTCCAGAAGATGCCAAACGTATGATTGATATTGCAGGCGTGGATGGCGTTATGATTGGACGTGCCGCCTTAGCGAACCCTTGGATGATTCGTCAAACGGTTCATTATTTAGAAACAGGCGAATTGCTTCCTGAAAATACCGTTCCAGAGAAAATTGAAATTGCAAAATTACACTTACAACGACTTGCCAACCTTAAAGGCGAAGCAGTCGCAACAAAAGAATTCCGTAAACTTGCAGGCTATTATTTAAAAGGAGTGCCACGTGCCTCTAAAACAAAAGTAGCCATTAATGAAGCGGAGAACTTACAAACAGTAGAAGCGTTACTAGACCAATTCGTGGTCGAACATTTAGAGCGTGAAGAACGTCAAAAACAACGCTTGGCAGAAATTTAAGCAAAAAGCCTTGAAATACTTTCAATAAAGCCTCTTCTTTTGGTACAATAAGGAGAGTTATGAAGAACAAGCAGCGTTCAAAGGAGGAACAAACGTGTCTTTCGAAGTAGAAACACAAGAAACATTAAATGACCAATTACAAGTTCGTCGTGAAAAAATGAGTCAATTACGCGAAAAAGGAATCGATCCTTTCGGTACTGGATTCAAGCAAAAAAATACAACTGAAGAAATCCACAACCAATTTGAAGGAGCTACAAAGGAATCACTTGCTGAGCAAGAGCCTGTAACTGTTCAAATTGCTGGACGTATGATGACAAAACGTGGAAAAGGAAAAGCAGGTTTTGCCCACATCCAAGATGGCAAAGGCCAAATCCAAATTTACGTGCGTAAAGATGCTGTTGGAGATGATGCGTACGAAGTCTTCACAAAAGCAGACTTAGGAGACATCGTTGGTGTTGTAGGGACTGTTATGGTCACAAACACTGGTGAGTTATCTGTTAAAGCAGAACAATTCGTTCATTTAACAAAAGCACTTCGTCCACTTCCTGATAAATATCACGGATTAACAAACGTAGAACAACAATACCGTCAACGTTACTTAGACTTAATCAGTAACCGCGAAAGCTTTGACCGTTTCGTTACACGTAGTAAAATCATCCGTGAAATCCGTCGTTACTTAGACGAACGTGATTACTTAGAAGTTGAAACTCCAGTACTACACACATTAGCGGGTGGGGCAAATGCTCGTCCATTTATCACACACCACAATGCGTTAGATATGGAATTATACATGCGTATCGCTACTGAGTTACACTTAAAACGTTTAGTAGTAGGTGGGATGGAACGTGTATATGAAATCGGACGTGTTTTCCGTAACGAAGGTATCGATACAACTCACAACCCTGAATTTACTTCAATCGAAATCTATACAGCTTACACAGACTACAAAGATGTCATGGATTTAACAGAAGGAATCATCTCAGACGTTGCCAAGAGAGTATTAGGAACAACATTAGTTCCTTATGGCGAACATGAAGTAGAATTAAAAGCTCCATGGAAGAGAATTCATATGGTCGATGCGATTAAAGAAGTAACAGGTGTTGACTTCTGGCCACATATGACAGACGAAGAAGCACGCGCCATTGCGAAAGAAAAAGGCGTGAAAGTCGAAGATTCAATGACGTTTGGACATGTCGTGAACGAATTCTTCGAAACATTCGTTGAAGAAACATTAATTCAACCAACATTCATCTACGGACATCCAGTGGAAGTATCTCCATTAGCCCGTAAAAACGATGAAGACCCACGCTTCACAGATCGTTTCGAATGCTTCATCTGTACAAAAGAGTACGGAAATGGCTTCACGGAGTTGACTGACCCAATCGATCAACGTGAACGTTTCATGAAACAAGTAGAAGAAAAATCTGCTGGGAACGACGAAGCGCATCCGCATGATGAAGACTTCATCCAAGCGTTGGAATATGGTTTATCTCCAACGGGTGGGGTAGGTATCGGAATTGACCGTTTAGTTATGTTACTAACAAACAGCCAATCAATTCGTAACGTTCTATTATTCCCAACGATGAAAAACTTAGACTAATATTGAATTTAGTGCCCCGTTTAAGGTTCGCCTTAGACGGGGTGTTTTTTATTTAACCGCAATTATCATATTTGATAATTATCATATATGATAATTTCGAAAAGTGATTCACGTAAACAGGACAGATTTAGAACACTAAAAGTAACAAATGTTCACAGGGTTGTAGTTGACTTTCCGTACATTTGAATATACTATGAGGGCAAGTTGGAAGAGATAGCTTTTCCAGACTAAATGTTATAGACGATAGAGACCTGCACGCGATTCGAGCATGGCTTGAATAGGGTGCTTTTTTACTAAAGGAGATCTAATGAAATATTTTAAGCAGTTTGGCTGGATCATGATTGTGACCTGTATTGGTGAAATCATGAAATATTACATCCCTCTTCCAATTCCAGCAAGCATCTATGGACTTGTCTTAATGATGGCGTTATTAATGACGGGTGTTGTTAAAGTTGAAAAAGTGTACCAAGCAGGGACGTTTTTAATCGAGATTATGTCGTTAATGTTTATCCCGGCTGCCGTTGGAATTATCGAATCGTGGGATCAATTGCATCGTATTATTGTACCAGTATCTATCATCACGATTATTACGACATTTGTAGTGATGATTGTTTCGGGAAAAGTAACGCAATACGTCCTCGAGAAAGGAGCCCAAGATGGTGAATCAACTCGTTCTTAATACAGCAACAATCGGGCTCGTGATTAGTATTATCGGTTTTGAAATTGGCGTATTTTTACGTGACCGTTATAAATGGCCAATCTTCAATCCGCTACTTGTAGCGATTATTTTCGTGATTATCGTATTAAATGTCTTTAATATCGACTACGATAGTTATTATGCGAGTGCGGATAACTTAAGCTATCTCTTGACGCCCGCAACGGTCTGCTTGGCGATTCCGTTGTATCAACAAATCGAGCAATTGAAAAAGCATAAAGGGGCTATCTTTGCAGGGATAACTGCAGGGGTGTTGACGAGCCTTTGCACGGTTTGGGTGTTATCATTGCTTTTCCAATTAACGCACGAAGAGTACGTAACTTTATTACCAAAATCGATTACAACTGCAATTGGAATGGGCTTGTCTCAAGAGTCCGGTGGATATGTGACGATTACCGTAGCGGTGATTATTCTTACAGGGGTTCTAGGAAATATGTTCTGTGAAATCATCTGTAAAGTAACAGGTATCACGCATCCTGTCGCAAAAGGGATTGCGATTGGAACGTCTTCTCATGCGATTGGAACAGCACGTGCCATGCAATTAGGAGAAGTCGAAGGTGCGATGAGTGGTCTATCCATCGTAATTTCGGGGATTATTACTCTTATTGGCGCACAAATTTTTGCAGGGTTTATTTAAGAAGTGGAGAAAAAGCAGAATTTCTGTTTTTTCTCCTTTTGTTTTGGCCTTTGTCATACAAATTTAATGGAATAGTATTCGAAAACGTATAGTATTTATGCGGATTTAGGGCTATCATGGAGGTGTAATCACTATCGCAATAGAAAAGAGAGATTGTTATGGAAAAACATTGGTGGCAAGAAGTCGTCGTTTATCAAATTTATCCACGTAGTTTTAAGGATTCAAACGGGGATGGAATTGGTGATTTAAGAGGGATTATTGAGAAGCTCGATTATTTACACACGCTAGGAATTGGGGCGATTTGGCTTTCTCCAGTTTATAAGTCACCAAATGATGATAATGGTTATGATATTTCTGACTATGAAGACATCATGGACGAGTTCGGAACGATGGCGGATATGGAAGAATTAATCGCCGAAGCCGATAAACGCGGGATTAAAATTGTCATGGACCTTGTTGTGAACCATACGTCTGATGAACATCATTGGTTTATTGAATCAAGAAAAGGAAAAGATAATCCATACCATGATTACTATGTGTGGGCAGACCCTGCCAAAGATGGCGGAGCACCGACAGATTTACAGTCAGTCTTTTTAGGCAGTGCATGGAAATACGATGAAGTCAGTGGTCAATATTTCTTGCATTTATTTAGTCAAAGGCAACCTGATTTGAACTGGGAAAATGGCAAAGTGCGACGTGAAGTGTATGACATGATGAATTTCTGGATTGATAAGGGCGTTGGCGGATTCCGGATGGACGTGATTGATTTAATCGGGAAGATTCCTTTAGAAGGGATTACGTCAAATGGGCCAAAATTGCATGAATACTTACAAGAAATGAATAAAGCGACCTTTGGAGACAAAGATTTATTGACAGTTGGGGAAACATGGGGAGCGACACCAGAAATCGCGAAACTCTATTCAAACCCAGAACGCCACGAGTTGTCAATGGTCTTTCAATTTGAACATTCACTCTTAGATAATGAGCCAGGTAAAGAGAAGTGGGACCTTAAACCACTCGATGTAAGTGAATTAAAGGCGGTTCTTTCAAAATGGCAAACGGAACTTGGAAACGAAGGTTGGAATTCACTATTCTGGAACAACCATGATCTACCAAGAATCGTGTCACGCTGGGGAAATGATAAGGAATATCGTGTTCGCAGTGCCAAGGCATTCGCAATTCTATTACATATGATGAAAGGGACTCCTTATATTTATCAAGGCGAGGAGCTTGGATTGACGAATACTCCGGTTTCCAGCATCGAAGAATTGGATGATATTGAATCTATTAATATGTATCATGATCGTATCGCGAGAGGTTTTAGTGTGGAGTCGATTATGGAGTCGCTGAACGCGAAGGGTAGAGACAATGCGCGTAGACCAATTCCGTGGACTGCCGAAGCAAATGGTGGTTTTACAACGGGAACGCCATGGTTAGCGCTCAACCCAAACTACAAAGAGATTAACGTAGAGGTGGAACTCCAAAATCCAGACTCTGTATTCCATACGTATCGAAAACTCATTCAGCTTAGAAAAGACCATCCAATCGTGGTTTGGGGCGATTATGAGCTACTGGAGACTTCTTCTAATGTGTTCGCATATTATCGCACGCTTGGGGAAGAAAGATGGTTGACAGTCGTGAATTTATCTGATTTTGAGGAAGAAATCTCTGTAGATGCCCGATTTAATAAGGTTTTGGTGACAAATACAGTGGAGGAGGTCACAGATTTACACGCTTACACGCTTTCCCCATGGCAAGCGTTCGTGGTGGAATTGTCTGGCAATTGAAACAATTTTCATATATAATGTAAGTGCAAAAAGTAGGCAATTTAATTTGTGAAGTTTTTGTTAATAACTTTTCACAAACAAAGTTGCTAGATACTATTGCAATAATAATTAAATTTGTGATAATATATGTTTTTCATTCAACAATTATGAAAAAATATGGTATAATAGTTTGAATAAAAATAAAAGGAGAAAGGGGATGGACGATGAAAGCATTTTTAGTGAAAATACAAGAAGGTTTTAAATCATTAGGTTTAGCGAGTCAATTGGGAATTACGCTTGGCCTATCTTTAGCGATGCTAGCAGGTGTTTACGGTATTTCACAAGCGATGAGTCCGATGCAAAAAGTGACTCAAGTCGTAGAAGTACAAACAAGTGCGCCGACAAATTCGTCAACTCCTTCAAGTAGTGCTGAAAAGAAAGCAGTCGCCGAGAAAAAGCAAGAGACAACTCAAGCTCCAACAACTGAATCTGTAACCACAGAAAAACAAGTGGTCACTGAAGAAGAAAAGAACGCAAGAAACGTTCAAGGAAATGTTGCACAGGCAACTCCAAGCCAAGAGCGCAGAAGAGAAGAGTCAGAAAATGGTCCTCAGACAAGAGAAGCAACTCCAACTGAAGCACCTACAGTTACTTCAAGTTCAGAAACAGTAGCAACACCACCACAACGATTGAAACCGTTAGGGAATACGGGACAAGAATTTGCAACGTTGGAACAAGCTTTAGCGTGGATGAAAGATCAATTGGACCAATCTTCAAAAGCACAAGAAGCTGGAAAACAAAATTGGGTTTACTCTGGAAGAGCGTATGAAATTCCATGGAGTGACGGGTCTAAGACCGCAACCGTTGATTTAACGAAAATTGAGTCTTACACACCAGCTCCTACACCAACAGAAACAACTTCTGCACAGACGGTCGAAACGCCTGGAACAGATCATTTATAAAATTGAGCACTTTGGTAGCAATGCCGAAGTGCTTTTTTGGTGCTTATAGGATAGGAAACAAAGCAGGTTTATGATAAAATAAGCTTATCTTATTAGAGGAGTGAATGTAAGTGGAAAATAAAGGACGTCGTATTTTAAGCGTTATTATCTCGATTGTGATTATTGCAGTGTATGCATTTTTACGTTTCCAACGTTTTCAAGCAAAACAGGAACGCCAAAAAGCGCAACAAGAACAAGTGAAAAATTCTCAAGTGGTGCAACAAGCCTTGCAAGATAATCAAAATAAATTAAACGAAGCTGCTGCTAAAATTAAACAAGCAGCGGATAGCGTTAAAGACAAAAACTCAACAACTGAATCAGAAGAGTTGAAGAATGCTGAGATGAATAAAGCTATCGATGATGGATACAGCATTGTTAAAACAAATGGTAAATTTTATATTGTTAAAGATAATGATTTCTCAAAAGCAGTTGAATTAACAGGAGTAACAGAAGCGCTTGTAATCCCTACTACAGAAGAAGAGAAAAACTCAAAATATAATGTGCTAGTTGTGAAAAAAGACGGAGAATACCGAATTGTTGATGAAACAAAAGATGGAAAAGACGTCTTAGTCTTAACCGGTGAAACCATCACTGAAGGTACAACCTTTGTATTAAAAGGCGATACGCTGTATATCAAATAAAAGGATACGAGAAAAGGCGTTAAGAAACGAATCACTGGAGACAAATAACGCAAGGGACTGCTCGCAGTCGTGCGGCTATTTGTCGAAGTGGACGTCGTTTCTGCCTTTTCGAGTTCAACTACAGGATGTGAGCAAAAAGGACATCAGCAAATTTGCTGATGTCCTTTTTCGTATCTTATGTAGTATATTGCGATTGCTCCCATCTTTATTTTTGAGCCAACATCGTCACAAATCTCATCTTAATACGATTGCCGTTCTCGTCTGTTTTATGCAGTTGACCAAAGTCTTCATTATATTTATGCAATGTCCAGCCTGCGTAGTAGTCTTTCAATTCGCCACTTGCAAATGTCTTCGGAAAGTTCACTGGGCATGGCGCGTCTTCTGTCGACATGGCCGCCACGATGAGGTT
>ERZ773031.1485-NODE-1485-length-11642-cov-11.355312_pt1 | contig 11642 bp, 3 predicted proteins | sample MGYA00511666_ERZ773031 | MGnify/ENA primary metagenome ERZ773031 (study PRJEB29015, sample SAMEA2738135) | human oral metagenome | biome: human oral; feature: human-associated habitat; material: saliva | place: China | collected 2250 ...
GCGCACGACCAGGTCGGAGACCTCATCCTCGGCCAGTGCCGGGTCGTCGGCGTCAACCTCGGGGATGTTGCGCACCGACGCGTCCGAGCGGTCCTCGTCCGAGGCCTCGTCCGCGCCGATCGGCGCCATGAGCGCCGTCTCGTCCGCCGCGGCGTCCCCGGAGGAAAGCGCCTGTCCACCTGCGGCGACGCCGATCGAGCGGCGGGCCGGGGCCGAGGAGGAAGCGGACGCGGAGGAGCCAGCCACGACCTCGTCGAAGGGGGAAGGGCCGATAGCGAGGAGAGCGCTGGTGTCCTCGGGGTTGGCCTCCAGGGCGGTCGCGATGATCGCGGGCGTCGGGGCAGGGGCGTCGAGGGACACTCGGCCGTTCGTGAGCAGAATCGCACGGTCCGTGGACGCGGCAAGCTCCGGGGACGGCGTCGACACGACGACCGCGCAACCCGCGTTTGTCAGCGCCCGCAGGAGGGGCTCCAATTCGGCGCGCGCCTCGGCGGGCAGGGAAACCGGATCCTCGATGAGGAAGACCTCGGCGCCGGACACGATCGCGCGGGCAATGAGCGCCTTGAAACGCTCCCACTCCGTCAGCTCAGAGGGGTACAGGTCCACGCGCTGCGCCAGACCCGTCACCTGGAGGGAACCCACCAGGTTGTCCCAGTCCGCGATCGAACCCGTCGCCGACAGGGGAGCGAGGATGTTCTGGCGGATCGTCAGGGTCTCATCCAGCGGGGAATCCGTGCGGATCAGCGCCACCGAGCCGATGCGGCCCGCCAGACGCGCGGCCCACGAGCGCGACGGCGCCGCGACAATGCGGCCGGCCTGCGGCTCCTCGAGACCCGCCAGGATCAGGAACAGGGCGCGGGCTCGGCGGCCCGTCGGGTCCAGGATGGCGCTCAGCGTGTGCGCGCGGAAGCCCATATCCACGTTCGCCAACAGGACCGCACCCGTCGCGTGGTCCGTGTAGGTCAGGCCCAGGCCTGCGACCAGGACCTTGCCGCCGCCGCCCTTCGCGGCGAAAGAACGGCGCGAACGATACCAGGGGCGCGGCTCGCTCATAGGCATCTGGGCGGAAGGCGGCGCGATCACGACCTCGCCCTGCGTGTGGCGAGGTGTCGGCCGCTGGTTCTGGCTGGTCAGGCCCTGCTGGTCGCGGGTCGGTGAGGCAACCAGGACAGCACCGTCCTGCGCACCACCCATCGCCGAGGCCGAGGCCCCCTGGGCGGACGCGTCAACCGCCGCAGCGGCGGTCGGCTCCGGGACAGCCTGCCCAGCGGCGGCCGTCAGGTCGGCCGCATCCCGGCCATCCGTACCCTGCAGGTTTTCACGCGAGTCGTTCGACATGCCCCTATTGTTTCAGGATCGTGTCGATTGTGCCGTAATGGCGCGCGGGAGTGTGGTAGTGGGCTGGTGATGTTGCTCGAAAAATAGGGTGCGATGTGGCTTGCATCGCTTGTTCTGAGGTGATACGCTACAAGCGATTGATTCTCAGTAAGAGCCGACTCGTTAGCGGCTCCGAATGCTCCACCGGGCGTTTCCTCGCGAAACGCCCGGTATTTTGTGAAACGACTGCAAATGTGTGTGGGGTATGACACTATGTGTTCATGATTGATTCCTCAGCAAATATCCAAGGTGTCCGCTACCGGATCGGCATTGACGTTGGTCTCAAGTCTGTTGGTTTCTGCGCGGTCGAGGTCGATCGCAACGATCAGCCTGTCAGGCTGCTGAACTCTATGGTGTTCGTTCACGATGCTGGCGTTGATCCCAATGCTCGAAAGAGTATGGAGACGAGGAAACTGACGGGCGGTGTTGCGCGGCGAACGCGGCGACTTTATCGGACGCGACGCCAACGACTCGCGAATCTGGATCGCGTGTTGTCCAAGGAATTCGGCTGGCCGCTACCTGACTTTTCTTCCTTCAAGGATCCACGAGAGCCGTGGCATGTGCGTGCGGGCCTGCTGGATGGCTACATCGCGGACGACGAGAAGCGCAAGGAAGCGCTCTCGATCGCGTTGCGTCACATTGCGCGTCACCGCGGTTGGCGGAATCCTTACGCGAAGGTGGAGACACTCCTGCAGCCTGCCGAGCCGAGCGATTTCCTCGAGGGACTCAAGGAACGCATCAGTACGGCGCTGAAGAGGACTTTCCCAGCAGATGCGACCCCCGGGCAGCTCGTGGATGCCTACCTGGCACACCCCGACTACGTGAAGGAACCGGGGACACCGAAGCTGCGCGGCCCCGAGGGGATCCTCAAGGGCAAGCTGCACCAGAGCGACAACGCTGAGGAGATTCGGCGGATTTGCGAGGTCCAGAAGATTGCCCCCTCGGAACGCGATCGTCTTATCAGGGCGGTCTTCGAGGCGAAGTCCCCCAAGGGCAGCGCCAAGGAGCGAGGCCTGGTTGGCTACGATGAGCTGCCCGGTCAGGGCAAGCACGTGCGCGCTGAGAAGGCGCATCCCGCGTTCCAGAAGTTCCGTATCGTCAGCGTTCTGGCGAACCTGCGTATTCGCGAGGGGCGAGAGGAACGCCCGTTGACCCCCGACGAGCTTGACGGTCTTGTTGACTTCATCGATCAGGTGAGCCTCAAGCAGGAGGTCACGTGGCAGGATCTTGCGGACAACCTGGGTATCGAGCGTTCCGACCTGCGGGGTACGGCAAAGGCGTCTTTCGATGGCTCGCCGGTGCTGCGTAATCCTCCGACGGATGTGACCAGCGAGAAGATCATGGCCTGCAAGGTCAAGTGGCTCAAGGAATGGTGGAAGAATGCGGATGATGAGCAGCGCGGCTACTTTGTGGACGCGTTCTCGAACTCCGGCGGCTCCGAGGATGGAACCGACGTCAACGACGAGGTCGCTGAGCTCCTCGAGCAGGCGACCGAGGAGGACCAGCTCGAGTTTGAAAAGATCGCGCTCCCGCAGGGACGAGCCGCGTATTCGTTGGATTCCCTGCGCCGCTTGACCCATCGGATGCTCTCCGAGGGGGTCGACCTGCATACTGCCCGACGCCTCGAATTTAACGTTGGTGATGACTGGAAGCCCGCCGTTGAGCCGATTGGAGCCCCGACGGGTAACCCGGCCGTCGACCGCGTGCTCAAGCAGGTGAGCCGGTGGCTCCACGCAGCAACGGAGCGGTGGGGAGAGCCGACGGTTATCAACATTGAGCATGCACGCGACGGCCTCGGGTCGGAGAAGGTCGCCCGTGAGCTCATGCGGGACAACGAGAAACGGCGTAAAGCGAATGCTGCCGCCGTTGCTGATATGGCTCAGCAGTTGGGGCTTTCGGGCAAGGTTCATCGTTCTGATCAGATTAGGTACTTTGCGCTGCAGCGGCAGAACTGCCAGTGCTTGTATTGTGGCGCTCCGATCACCTATGCGACCGCGGAAATGGATCACATCGTTCCCCGTGCGGACGGGTCCTCGACCAACGACCGCTCCAACCTGGCTGCGGTGTGCCGTACCTGTAACCACATGAAGGGCAAGATCCCCTTTGCCGCGTGGGCCTCATCCGACAAGGCGAACGAGGGAGTGTCCCTGCAGGGGGCGCTCGATCGCGTGAAGATGTGGGAGCGCGACAACGGCATATCGCCCAAGCAGTTCAAGCAGTTTCAGAGAGAGGTGTCGGCTCGTCTCAAGTCGAAGAAGCCAGACGAGGACTTCGATGGTCGCTCTATGGAATCCGTTGCCTGGATGGCGGTCGAGCTGCGAACGCGGATTGAGGGTTTCTACCGTTCTCGAAACGAAGAGTTAGTGCCTTCCGTAGGCGTCTATCGCGGTCAGTTGACCGCCGAGGCCAGGAAGGCCTCGGGCTTCGAGAACCGAGTCAACCTGATCGGTGGCCGAGGCAAGACCCGTTTCGACAGGCGTCACCACGCGATGGACGCGTTGGTGATCGCGCTGATGAACCCGTCGGTGTCGCGGACGCTGGCGCTGCGTCTCAACATGCGCGACGCGCAGCGCCTGACGGGGGTTGAGGAGACGTGGAAGAACTTCTACGGAAAGCCCGGAGAGGCTTCGCAGCGTTTCGAGTCCTGGCGGGAGTCGATGCTGCGTGGCGTGGAGCTTTTCAACGTTGCTCTGAGCGACAATGCGATTCCATTCTTGGAAAACAAGCGACTTAGCATGAACTCAAGCGCGGTACACGAAGATACTCTCTTTTCTTTCTCTCATGCGAGGCCAGTCGAAAAGGGGTCGAAGACTTTGAAGGAAAAGGGGCAGCAGCGGGAGCTCGGGTCCGCAATATCCGTTGAGCTGATCGATCGAGCCGAAACGTCGGCTCTGTGGACGGCGCTGACCCGGTGCCCCGACTTCGACCCGAAGAAGGGCCTGCCCGAGAATCCCTCGCGCAGTATTTCTGTGAACGGGACTCGTGTGGGCTCAACGGAGTTGGTGAACTTCTTTGGGACCTCCTCCGCTTGTCTGAAAGTGCGTGGCGGGTATGTGAAACTTGCTAATTCGATTCATCATGCGAGGATCTACCGCATTGACGGTAAGAAGACCTCCTACGCGATGGTGAGGGTCTTCCAAGTCGATCTGTTGCGTTTGAAGCATCAGGACCTCTTCACTACACCGCTCAAGCCATCGACTATCTCGATTCGTACAGCGGAAGCCAAGATTCGTCGAGCGCTGGCCGACGGGACGGCGACCCAGATCGGATGGCTGGTTGAGGGTGACGAACTGCAGATCGACACCAGCAAGTACAGAGGCGGTTTCATCGGCGAGGTCTTGGAACGCTATCCGGAGGCGAGGAGTTGGAGGGTTGCTGGTTTTCCAACACCTGCGAGGCTGAGACTTCGTCCGTACCTTTTGTCCGCTGAAGGGCTGGAAAAGGATGCAGATAAAGCAATGAAGGATCTTCTTGAAGGAAACGGCTGGAGACCCTCTGTTAATGTTGTGTTCTCTTCTGGGACGGTTAAGATCGTTCGGAGAAATTGCCTAGCGGAGCCGAGGTATAGCTCTCAGGCTTCCCTACCAACCTCGTCTGTTGTGGAGTAAGTCGTGTCAGAGCAATGGCGTGTCGTTGACCTGTGCGCATTTCAGGGAGATCTTCGTGCGGTGCGGGGTGGCGTGGAAGTATGCCCTGACGAAGGGGTGTCAACGGTTCTGCCTGTCGCCGAGCTGGCGGTTGTCCTCATCGGCATGAAGGTAAACCTAAATGCCGCTGTTCTTCACCGCCTGGCCGAGGCAGATGTCGCCGTGCTCTTCTGTGACTGGAGGGGCATACCGGAGGGAGGCTGCTACTCGTGGTCGGATCACGGGCGAGTAGCAGCGCGCCACCGGGCTCAGGCGGATGTCTCGTTGCCCAGGAAGAAGAATGCGTGGGCACGCCTGGTCAGGGCGAAGATCGAGGGGCAAGCTGCGGTTCTCGAGAACCTGAAAATTCGGGGCAGTGGTGAGCTTCTCGCATTGGCGGACCAGGTGCGCTCGGGTGATCCTGGAAACGTCGAAGCACAGGCAGCTCGGCTTTACTGGTCGCGCACGCTCGGTCGGGGCGTTGGACGTCAGCCTGCCGCGGGTCAGTTGATCGGTGCCAACGCGTGCCTGGACTACGGATACGCAGTGCTTCGCGGGCATCTCATGCGCGCCGTTCTCGCAGCTGGCCTGGCTCCGGCTCTCGGTGTGTTTCACCGGGGACGCGGGAATGCATTTGCTTTGGCCGATGACCTGATCGAACCCTTCCGGCCTGCTATCGACGAAGTGGCGTTGCCTCTTCCTGCCACGGCCTCGCCGTCGGACCGAGACGTCAAGCAACTTTTGGTGGCGGCTGCGTCGCAGCGTTTTGATTCGGATGGTCACGGGATTCCTGCTGTCGCCGAGGCGCTTGCGCAGTCATTCGGGCGCTACGTTGAAGGGGATATTGATCGCCTTCAGGTGGTGTCGTGGCAGGGGCCGTCGCGTGTTGGTGTGGGTGACTGAGATGGCGGATGACGCGATGTGGTGCCTGGTGATGTTCGATCTCCCAGTGGAGACGAAGAAGCAGCGCCGTGAGGCGACGCGCTTCCGCAATGATTTGCTGGATTGGGGCTTCTGCATGGTGCAGTTCAGCGTGTATGTGAAGTACTGGCCCACCGGTGGTCAGGACCATGCGACGCTCAGGGCGATCAAGACTCATTTGCCTGAGGGTGGGCAGGTGCGGGTTCTTGCGTTGACGGATCGGCAGTGGGCGACGGGGCTCCGTTTTGATAACGCGAAGCCCCGCAAGGAGGCGGGAAGCCCTGAGCAGCTCATGATTTTCTGACGTTGAACCCCGAGTTTTTGGCTATTTTCTGCCGAAAACTCGGGGTTCCCAGTATATCAAAGGGGATTGGTGATTGATTCCCAGCCGCTTCACGGGTGAGTGACCGCGCTAGGCAGTATATCAAAGGGGATTGGTGATTGATTCCCAGCCACGCCATCAACGCTCGGCCTGTCCGCACAGTATATCAAAGGGGATTGGTGATTGATTCCCAGCCTCGCCCTGCGCCACCACACGAGACACGCAGTATATCAAAGGGGATTGGTGATTGATTCCCAGCAAGCACAAGTTCCTGCCCCGTCGACGTCCAGTATATCAAAGGGGATTGGTGATTGATTCCCAGCGGAACGGGGAGAGGCTTATATCCATGATCAGTATATCAAAGGGGATTGGTGATTGATTCCCAGCCCACGCAGCCGCCGGTCTCATCATCAACCAGTATATCAAAGGGGATTGGTGATTGATTCCCAGCAGACGGCGTCCGCGCAGCCGACAGTATCCAGTATATCAAAGGGGATTGGTGATTGATTCCCAGCCGCGTGATCACGGATGCGCCTGCAGCGACAGTATATCAAAGGGGATTGGTGATTGATTCCCAGCCAGGCCTGTCATGCCTGTCGCGCATGCCCAGTATATCAAAGGGGATTGGTGATTGATTCCCAGCGGGTCAACACGTGGTTTGTTGTCTCGCCCAGTATATCAAAGGGGATTGGTGATTGATTCCCAGCTCTCCTTGTTGGTTTTGCGAATGGATGGCAGTATATCAAAGGGGATTGGTGATTGATTCCCAGCCGCATAAAAACTATCACTCCACTTGGAACAGTATATCAAAGGGGATTGGTGATTGATTCCCAGCGCATCCAGACGGCGGTGCAGGTGACCGCCAGTATATCAAAGGGGATTGGTGATTGATTCCCAGCCTGGTCGAGAACGTCACGCAGGCGGTGGCAGTATATCAAAGGGGATTGGTGATTGATTCCCAGCGACTCGATGCGGTAGCGGACCATGAGGCCAGTATATCAAAGGGGATTGGTGATTGATTCCCAGCCGTCGCGCGAGCTACCGAGCTGATCGGCCAGTATATCAAAGGGGATTGGTGATTGATTCCCAGCCATGGAGGGGTGGCCGGTGGCGACGTTCCAGTATATCAAAGGGGATTGGTGATTGATTCCCAGCCGCCGCACCTCGGGCACTTGCCGACGAACAGTATATCAAAGGGGATTGGTGATTGATTCCCAGCCTGCACGCCAGCGCTTGTGTCCGGTGGTCAGTATATCAAAGGGGATTGGTGATTGATTCCCAGCCGCCGGGATCGACAGCATGGTCAACGGCCAGTATATCAAAGGGGATTGGTGATTGATTCCCAGCCTGTATTACGTGAATAGCACTGACACTGCAGTATATCAAAGGGGATTGGTGATTGATTCCCAGCGCGGGGGAACCTGGTGACTGTCCCGGACCAGTATATCAAAGGGGATTGGTGATTGATTCCCAGCCCCGAGGCCACCGACACCAAGGTCCGCGCAGTATATCAAAGGGGATTGGTGATTGATTCCCAGCGACCACCCAGACGGCGATCTTGATGCCCCAGTATATCAAAGGGGATTGGTGATTGATTCCCAGCGCATCGCAGCCGCGGGGAGCGGATCCCTCAGTATATCAAAGGGGATTGGTGATTGATTCCCAGCCGGATCGTACTCGGGACGCCCACACTCACAGTATATCAAAGGGGATTGGTGATTGATTCCCAGCAACCTCCATGCGGGTGATGGCAGACGTGCAGTATATCAAAGGGGATTGGTGATTGATTCCCAGCCGCATGTCCCAAGGTTGGCCGTGGGGGTCAGTATATCAAAGGGGATTGGTGATTGATTCCCAGCCTTGATCTTGTCCGTCCACGCCGTGTAGCAGTATATCAAAGGGGATTGGTGATTGATTCCCAGCTGTCCCAGACAGCGAGGATGAACGTTGACAGTATATCAAAGGGGATTGGTGATTGATTCCCAGCAAACACGCCACCACCAGACGGCACATTCCAGTATATCAAAGGGGATTGGTGATTGATTCCCAGCTCAGTCGTGGTGAGTCTTTTCGGGGGGCCAGTATATCAAAGGGGATTGGTGATTGATTCCCAGCGCACCAGGCGAGGGCACGCACGTACCACACAGTATATCAAAGGGGATTGGTGATTGATTCCCAGCGCTCTGGCAGCAGGCGGGCAAGACCATCCAGTATATCAAAGGGGATTGGTGATTGATTCCCAGCCAACACGGGCGAACGTACCGTGCAATGGCAGTATATCAAAGGGGATTGGTGATTGATTCCCAGCGCCCGCCCGCATACCGTCGGTGGCGTTCCAGTATATCAAAGGGGATTGGTGATTGATTCCCAGCTGCTCCGCAAACGCATGGGCGGGGCGGCCAGTATATCAAAGGGGATTGGTGATTGATTCCCAGCGGGTCCGCGTCTCCCACCAGGGAGGGCTCAGTATATCAAAGGGGATTGGTGATTGATTCCCAGCCGGGTGGCCCGTACAGTCAGTCGTCGACCAGTATATCAAAGGGGATTGGTGATTGATTCCCAGCGCTGGAGGCTGTGGCGTTCGCCGGCCGCCAGTATATCAAAGGGGATTGGTGATTGATTCCCAGCCGAACATGCTCCACCCCTCGATTGACGCCAGTATATCAAAGGGGATTGGTGATTGATTCCCAGCCCCTCCATGCTGACCGGCACGTAATCAACAGTATATCAAAGGGGATTGGTGATTGATTCCCAGCTCGGCCGCTTTCTCATCACGTCGGTGGACAGTATATCAAAGGGGATTGGTGATTGATTCCCAGCGCCGTACTGGCGGCGCGCGCCCATCTTCCAGTATATCAAAGGGGATTGGTGATTGATTCCCAGCGAGCCAGTCAGCGATCGACCAGTGGGCGCAGTATATCAAAGGGGATTGGTGATTGATTCCCAGCGACTAAAACGACTGAGTGACCGCGCTAGCAGTATATCAAAGGGGATTGGTGATTGATTCCCAGCGCTGCCTCATCCGATAGGTGTGAGTCTGCAGTATATCAAAGGGGATTGGTGATTGATTCCCAGCAACCGTTGAACTTGCAACGCAAACACCGCAGTATATCAAAGGGGATTGGTGATTGATTCCCAGCTCCCAGGGGCGCGCAACCGCCTTGCCAACAGTATATCAAAGGGGATTGGTGATTGATTCCCAGCGAACCGGCACAACGCTCACCATTCAAGCCAGTATATCAAAGGGGATTGGTGATTGATTCCCAGCCTTCCGGGGGCATTTCGTCAACAGAATCCAGTATATCAAAGGGGATTGGTGATTGATTCCCAGCGGTCAGGGGTGATGCAGAGTGAAGCACACAGTATATCAAAGGGGATTGGTGATTGATTCCCAGCTCAACGGCCTGGTGGCGGCGCTGCCAACCAGTATATCAAAGGGGATTGGTGATTGATTCCCAGCGAAAGACCTCGGTGCTCGGGTCTACGCGCAGTATATCAAAGGGGATTGGTGATTGATTCCCAGCAGGCATGAGCGTGCGTGTGGAGGCGTCGCAGTATATCAAAGGGGATTGGTGATTGATTCCCAGCCGACGCAGCCACAGGGTCACGCACCCTACAGTATATCAAAGGGGATTGGTGATTGATTCCCAGCCCTTGGCGTCTAGGTCGTCGAAGGCTTCCAGTATATCAAAGGGGATTGGTGATTGATTCCCAGCCGGCCAGGAGCGTGAGCTCCTTAGCCTCCAGTATATCAAAGGGGATTGGTGATTGATTCCCAGCCCAGGGCGTTCAGGTGAACGCCGTTGGCCAGTATATCAAAGGGGATTGGTGATTGATTCCCAGCCGCTCGCACTCGTGCAGATCAACGGCGCCAGTATATCAAAGGGGATTGGTGATTGATTCCCAGCGCTCCCCGCATCTCCGCGCCGCACACGTCAGTATATCAAAGGGGATTGGTGATTGATTCCCAGCGAAGTTCGTCGCGTCCGCGCCCTCGACGCAGTATATCAAAGGGGATTGGTGATTGATTCCCAGCGACGTGGGTACGCAGATGTGCACGCATCCAGTATATCAAAGGGGATTGGCGATTGATTCCCAGCGCGGCTTGCGGGTTGGCGATGGTGAGGACAGTATATCAAAGGGGATTGGTGATTGATTCCCAGCCCGTCAACCCCAACTCAGCTCGCAGCGACAGTATATCAAAGGGGATTGGTGATTGATTACCAGCAAGGCGAGGGTTACGGGTGACGTTAATACAGTATATCAAAGGGGATTGGTGATTGATTCCCAGCAGTCGAGCTGCGCGCAGCATTCGTCAGTCAGTATATCAAAGGGGATTGGTGATTGATTCCCAGCGGACGACCTCGCCGCCGACGGGGAACAGCAGTATATCAAAGGGGATTGGTGATTGATTCCCAGCCCCGGAGGCTCACCACGCGCAGCTCGAACCAGTATATCAAAGGGGATTGGTGATTGATTCCCAGCCAACGCGCGTGCCCAGCCTCAAGAAGCACAGTATATCAAAGGGGATTGGTGATTGATTCCCAGCGCCCCTTGGCTGCACCGTCCGCCTCATCCAGTATATCAAAGGGGATTGGTGATTGATTCCCAGCGATCCCAACCGGGAACCGCTTGGTAATTCAGTATATCAAAGGGGATTGGTGATTGATTCCCAGCCGGTCGGGACGCCGCCGCCGCTCGTCCACAGTATATCAAAGGGGATTGGTGATTGATTCCCAGCGCACCCGCGCACACCTCAGCAGCAATCACAGTATATCAAAGGGGATTGGTGATTGATTCCCAGCCACGCTAGCCGACATCTTCGCCACAGCGCAGTATATCAAAGGGGATTGGTGATTGATTCCCAGCCAACCGGAGCGTCCCCCAGTGAGTCCGGCAGTATATCAAAGGGGATTGGTGATTGATTCCCAGCACCCCACAGTCACACCCCGGATGAATTGCAGTATATCAAAGGGGATTGGTGATTGATTCCCAGCGATCGCCGAAAACACCGCGCTCACGGTCCAGTATATCAAAGGGGATTGGTGATTGATTCCCAGCCGGTGGGAACGCCGCCGCTGTTGGTCCACAGTATATCAAAGGGGATTGGTGATTGATTCCCAGCGGGAACGTGACGCTTTTGGAGTACGTTTCAGTATATCAAAGGGGATTGGTGATTGATTCCCAGCGCGACGTTCCTCAAGCTCGCCACGCTCGCAGTATATCAAAGGGGATTGGTGATTGATTCCCAGCCATGCCGGCAGAGCGTCATACCCGGCGTACAGTATATCAAAGGGGGCAGTGTCATAGGGTGTAAGCAATTTTCGTGTAGCGGTGATGCTGTTTGGAGGCTGATCATGGGGTGTCGTCGGATGCTTGGAGTCGAGGATCGTGCG
>ERZ773031.1487-NODE-1487-length-11639-cov-13.159012_pt1 | contig 11639 bp, 9 predicted proteins | sample MGYA00511666_ERZ773031 | MGnify/ENA primary metagenome ERZ773031 (study PRJEB29015, sample SAMEA2738135) | human oral metagenome | biome: human oral; feature: human-associated habitat; material: saliva | place: China | collected 2250 ...
TGGAGAATATGTATACGGAAACCAAGTTGTCTTTTCTGCCTGAGGATGCGACTGGAGATGTCATGTATATCGATGACGAGCTCCAAGGGGAAAAAGAAACAATCAAGGCCAGCAAGGTTTTAGATCTCTTCCGTACCAATCCCAACCAACATGTCAAGATTGAAACTTGGAACAACATGCCGACAGCTGCAGGTTTATCATCAAGTTCCTCAGGTCTTTCTGCCCTAGTTAAGGCGGCTAACGAACTCTTCCAAGTCGGAAAAACGCAGTCTGAATTAGCTCAAATTGCCAAGTTTGCCTCAGGCTCATCATCACGTTCTTTCTTTGGACCATTGGCAGCTTGGGACAAGGATAGCGGTGAGGTTTACCAAGTTGAAACAGACCTCAAATTGGCCATGATTATGCTGGTTTTGACAGATCAAAAGAAACCCGTATCAAGCCGTGATGGCATGAAGTTGTGTACCGAAACATCGACATCCTTCCCAGAGTGGATTAAACAGTCCGAACAGGATTACAAGGATATGTTAGGCTACCTCAAGGCTAATGATTTCCAAGCGGTCGGTGAGCTTACTGAAGCCAATGCCCTTCGTATGCACCAAACCACAAGTACGGCTAACCCTCCATTTTCATACCTCACTGAAGCCTCATACCAGGCAATGGACAAGGTTAAGGCCCTCCGTGCCTCTGGTGAGCAGTGTTATTTCACAATGGATGCAGGACCAAATGTTAAGGTGCTTTGTCTGGAAGAAGACCTGGACCGCCTAGCTGACCATTTCCGTAAGGACTATCAGGTCATTGTTTCACGCACCAAGGAGTTGCCAGATGCCTAAGCAGTCGGTCAGTCGAGGCAGGGTAAAAACTGGCGGAAAACTCTACATTGCTGGAGAATATTCAGTTCTAACACCTGAACAGACAGCCCTAATCCAGTTCATCCCTATCTTTATGTCCGCAGAGGTCAAGGAAGCACCAAGCACACATCTGTCATCAGATATGTTTGACTATAGTGTTGGTCGTGAGCCAGACGCAAATTATGCCCTCATTCAAGAGGCCTTGAATACTTTTGAAGCATACTGTGGTGAGGATTTGCCCACTCTGGACCTTTCAATTACTGGAAAGTTGGAGCGAGATGGGGTTAAATTTGGTATTGGCTCATCAGGTTCAGTTGTGGTATTGACCCTCAAGGCCCTGGCAGAAGCTCTCCATAAAGACTTATCCAAAGACATTCTCTTTAAATTAGCTAGTTACACCCTCCTCAAACAGGGAGACAATGGTTCTATGGGGGACCTAGCTTGTATCGTATACGAGGATCTGGTTTCCTATCGCTCTTTTGACCGTGTAAACATAGCAGAGCTTATAGACCAAATGACTCTATCAGAGCTTTTGGAGAAAGACTGGGGCTATCGTATCAGACCTGTAGTGCCAGCTCTCAAAGCTCATTTTTTGGTGGGGTGGACCAAGCAAGCTGCTATCTCAAAAGACATGGTTAAGATGGCCAAATCTCGTATATCGAGCAAGTATCTAGGTGAAACCGAAGTTGCTGTTCAAGCTGCCATCAAGGCTCTGAAAACAGGAGATAAGAACTTGCTTAAGAGCGGCCTTCAAACTGTCAGTGACCAGTTGGAATCACTGAGTCCAGATATTTATGTGGACAAGCTGAAAAAACTCAAAGAAGCTGAACAAGGGCTTGATGCTATTGCTAAGTCCTCTGGAGCTGGAGGTGGCGACTGTGGTATCGCCTTTGCCTTTGACCAATCAAGCCGAGATGCTCTAGTTGAGCGTTGGCAACAGGCAGGGATAGAGCTCTTGTATGAGGTATAGGAATCAGCTTAGTAGATAATAATCACGCAAGAAAGTAAAGAAATAACCTATGACAAATCGTAAAGACGATCACATCCGTTATGCCCTCAAGTACCAGTCGCCCTACAATAGTTTTGACGATATGGAACTTATCCACAAGTCTCTACCAACTTATGATTTAGATCAGATTGACTTGTCCACACATTTTGCGGGACGAGATTGGGATTTTCCCTTTTATATCAATGCCATGACAGGTGGTTCTGCCAAAGGTGGTGCAGTCAATCGTAAATTGGCTGAGGTGGCTAGTCAAACAGGTATTCTCATGGTGACGGGTTCCTACAGTGCTGCTCTAAAGGGAGAAGCACCAGAATCTTTTGACTATCGTCAAGAGTTTCCAAACTTAGACCTAGCGACTAATATCGGTGTGGATAAGTCTGTGGACCTGGGGATTAAGACGGTGGAAGCTATGAATCCAGTCTTTTTACAGCTCCATGTTAACCTTATGCAGGAGCTTCTCATGCCTGAGGGAGAGCGTATTTTCCACACTTGGAAGGAAAATGTGGCGGCTTATGCACAGAACATAGAGGTTTCTCTTGTGCTTAAGGAGGTCGGCTTTGGTATGGATGTGGAAACCATTCATTATGCCATGTCTCAAGGCATCAAGACTGTGGATATCTCAGGTCGTGGTGGGACTAGCTTCGCCTATATTGAAAATAGTCGAGGCGGTAACCGTGATTACCTCAATGACTGGGGACAAAGCACCGTTCAGACCCTCTTGCAAGCCCAAGACCTTCGTGATAATGTGGAAATCCTAGCCTCAGGTGGCGTGCGAAACCCACTCGATATGGTCAAATGCCTGGTTCTAGGAGCAAAAGGCGTTGGGCTCTCACGCACTGTCCTTGAATTGGTGGAACGTTACCCTGTGGATAAGGTTGTGGCTATTGTCAATGGCTGGAAGGAAGACCTTCGTCTCATCATGTGTGCCCTTGATTGTCGGACTATTGATGAGCTCAAATCCGTAGATTACATCTTACATGGTAAGCTACAAGGGACTTATATCAAGCAAGGAAAGTAGGAAAGAGCCAAGTGCTCTTTTTTTAATTTCCAAAGATGGTAAAACAATTTCTCTGAGTGATGATGGAGATGGCAACAATAGTGGTATTGGTTCAAATGTCGCTGCGGTAATGTTAAAAGATGCCTCTATCAATGGTGATAAAATCACCGCAAGAGTATATTATGATGATGATGAGGGCGACATTACCTTAACACCTGTCAAAGAAAAATAATTGTATTCTTGGTTTGACTTGCTTCTAGCGAGCAAAGCGAGCACTTAACGAGACTTTCCGCTGTGAGAAAAGTTCTAGAAATACTTGTATTTCTAGAACTCGGAATTTTTGAGACCTTAGGCTCAAAAATTAGTCATGGAGCTTCGAAGAAGTTCGCTGACGTCCGCACTCACTTAAGGAAAGTCTCAAAAAATATTATTTTACAAAAAAGAGCGTAACCTCTTTTTTATTATCCAATCAAGCAAAAAGTCAACTTTCCCCTTGACAAGTCACTGTCTTAGGAGTAATATTTTCAGTGACATACGGTAGGTGAGGCTACCACAAGGATACGGATGACTACCGCAAAGCAGTGGAGACACTACTCGTTGGTCAACAGTCCTGATCGCCAAGGTCAAGACTAAGCTCATTTCATCGCCTTGCGGAGCTAAAGCTTGAACGGTCCATTTTTTGACAGAATCTATTAAAAAATCCACCTCGAGTTTATAGAGTCTTACCTGTATATGGGTAGGACTCTTTTCATTTGTCTGAGGTCCACCCACCATTAGTAAATTGAAAGGAGAAACCTATGAGACTAATCGACGATCACCCCGAACCGCACCTAACCAGTCAATCGCTGATTTAGTGTCTTAGGGACTCCATAAGTGATTGGCTCCTGATTAAATAAGGAGATTCCAATGTCAACAAATAAAGAAAGACTTATTGCTGCTCTTCAAGAGCCACTTGAAACAACCCTTACTCGCTACAAGACTCATTTGGATGGCTTGAAGGAAGACCAAGTAGAAGAAAACCGTGACCTTTATGGGGAAAATGTCATTACCAAAGGACAAGAGGATTCTATCATCAAAAAGATTTATGAATCTATCATCAACCCCTTTACTGTTATTCTCTTAGTTATCGCTCTGGTTTCCTTTATCACCAATGTCTGGCTTGCTAAACCAGGTGAAGAAGACCCAACGACTTCTATCATTATTGTCACTCTAGTTTTGATATCTGGCGGTATCCGTTTCATTCAAGAACTTCGTAGTGACAAGGCTGCTAGCAATTTGTCTCGCATGATTGTCAATACAGCAACAGTACTTCGAGATGGCAGTGAGCAAGAAATCCCAATCGATGAAATTGTGGTTGGAGATGTGGTCAAACTGAGTGCGGGAGATATGATTCCTGCGGATGTGGTCTTGTTAGACTCTCGTGATTTCTTTGTTCAACAGTCTGGCTTGACAGGTGAAAGCGATGCTGTGGAAAAGGCTTGTCTGGCTAAGGCGGATGGTCAAAATCTAGAGAGTTTGCTTGAAAGCGAGAGCCTTGCTTTCATGGGAACTAATGTTATCTCTGGCCGTTCAACAGCCTTGGTTTTAGTTGTTGGTGATGACACCATGATGGGAGCTATCGAGCAGACCATCAATACTTATGACGAACCAACTTCATTTGAACGTGAGATGAACTCCATTTCTTGGCTCTTGATTCGACTTATGTTGGTCATGGTTCCTGTTGTTTTTGTGATTAACGGTTTAACAGATGGGGACTGGCTTGAAGCCGGCGTCTTTGCCCTTAGTGTGGGAGTCGGTTTGACCCCAGAAATGTTGCCGATGATTATCACAGCCAGTCTTGCCAAGGGTTCTATCATTATGGCCAAGGAAAAGGTGGTCATCAAAAAACTTAATGCTATTCAAGACCTAGGGGCTATCGACATCCTTTGTACGGATAAGACAGGAACCCTGACTCAAGATGAAATCGTTCTTGAGTACCCTCTTGATATCCATGGTGACCTTGACCTATCAGTGCTTCGGAGAGCCTATCTTAACTCTTATTTCCAAACTGGCTTGAAAAATCTTATGGACCGTGCCATTATTAGCCGAACAGAAAGAGAAGCTAAGAAACACGAGATCGTTCGTAATCTTGACCAAACCTTCCACAAGATTGATGAGCTTCCTTTTGATTTTGAACGCCGTCGCATGAGTGTCATTGTTAAGGACAATGATGGTTTTGTCAGCATGGTGACAAAAGGTGCCCTTGAAGAAATGCTCTCAGTTTCTAACTATGTGGAATACAAGGGTGACATTATCCCATTAACAGACGATGTTCGTGAGGAAGTCCTTGCGGAAGTCGCACAGTTGAATGAACAAGGTTTGCGTGTTCTCGGTGTTAGCTACAAATCACAGCTTAATGAAAATGACGTCTTTAGTGTCGAAGATGAAAGTGACATGATTTTGACGGGATATCTTGCCTTCCTTGACCCACCAAAACCATCAGCAGCACCTGCTATCAAGGCTTTGGCTGAGTATGGTGTGACCACAAAGATTTTGACTGGAGACAATGATAAGGTGACACAGGCTGTCTGTGAAAAAGTTGGTCTAGATGTGACACATATCCTACTTGGAAGTGATCTTGATACCATGTCAGATCAAGATTTGGCTAAGGCTGTGGAAACGACAACAGTCTTTGCTAAGTTATCCCCAGACCAAAAGGCACGAATTATCCTAAGCCTTAAGGAAAATGGCCATAAGGTAGGCTATATGGGTGATGGAATCAACGATGCCCCATCTATGAAGGTGTCAGATGTGGGTATCTCTGTGGATACAGCTGTTGATATTGCCAAAGAAACTGCAGATGTTATCTTGCTTGATAAGGATCTAATGGTCTTGGAAAAAGGTCTAGTTGAAGGGCGTAAGGTCTATGCCAATATGACCAAGTATATCAAGATGACCGTTTCTTCAAATTTCGGTAATATTTTTTCTCTCCTCTTTGCCAGCATCTTCTTACCATTCCTACCAATGGCACCTGTGCATTTGATTGTCCTTAATCTTGTCTATGATATCTCTTGTATCGCTCTTCCATTTGACAATGTGGACAAGGAATTTCTTAAAGAGCCACATATCTGGGAAGCTAAATCAATCATGCGTTTCATGGCTTGGTTTGGACCAATTTCGTCTGTATTTGATATTTTGACTTACATCTTGCTCTACTTCATCATTGTGCCAATGATTTTAGGGCATGGCTATGTTCATGGTTCACCAGAAGCAGTAGCCTTTATCATCATTTTCCAAACAGGTTGGTTTATCGAATCTATGTGGTCTCAAACTATGGTTATCCACATGTTACGTTCACCAAAACTACCATTTATTCAAAGCCACCCAGCACTATCTGTTGTTGTGACAACCCTATTTGCCGCTGTTTTTGTAACCTCTCTTCCCTACAGTCCATTGGCTAGTCTCTTAAAACTCAGCCATCTAAATGGTCTCTATTTCATTCTCTTGTTTGTTATTATCGTTTTGTATATGCTTAGTGTTACCTTTGTGAAGCATATCTACATTAAGAAATACAAAGAATGGTTGTAGGATAACTATCCTTAGAAAAAAGAGCGTCAGCTCTTTTTTCATTACCTTTCATTCTGCCAAAACCTTTTCATTTATGGTATAATAGGGCGATTATAGATAATCAGAGGCCCTAAAAAACGTCAGTTATGAGGACATGTTTTCTAAGAAATGAGAGACTATGTTTTCAAGGCCCCTTTCTTTCATAGGCTATCCCAGTGGGAGGTGGAGGCTCTGAGATTTGGGGCTCAAGGCTAAGACCGCCACGAAGGAAACCATCACAAAAAAATCTTAAGAAGGAAAAAGAAAATGAGTAATTACGCAATTATCCTTGCTGCGGGTAAAGGAACTCGCATGAAATCAGATCTTCCAAAAGTATTGCACAAGGTTTCGGGCATCACTATGCTTGAGCATGTCTTCCGTGCAGTTTCAGCCATTGATCCAGCTAAAAACGTTACTGTTATTGGTCACAAGGCTGAACTTGTTCGTGAGGTTTTGGATGGTCAATCTGCCTTCACTATGCAAACTGAGCAGTTGGGGACTGGTCACGCAGTAATGATGGCTGAAGATGAGTTGGCTGGACTTGAAGGTCAAACGCTTGTTATTGCTGGTGACACGCCTTTGATTACTGGTGAAAGTCTTAAAAACCTTATTGATTTCCACGTTAATCACAAAAATGTTGCCACTATCTTGACTGCAACTGCGGACAATCCATTTGGTTATGGTCGTATCATTCGTAACGAAAATGGCGAAGTGACTAAGATTGTTGAGCAAAAAGATGCCAATGAGTTTGAACAACAGGTCAAAGAAATCAATACAGGGACTTACGTTTTTGACAATAAACGTCTCTTTGAAGCACTTAAAAACATCAATACTAACAACGCTCAAGGGGAATACTATTTGACTGATGTTATTTCTATTTTCCGTGAGAATGGTGAAAAAGTAGGTGCCTTCACCCTTCGTGACTTCGAAGAAAGTCTTGGGGTTAATGACCGTGTTGCCCTAGCTACAGCAGAAGATGTTATGCGTCGTCGTATCAACAAAGCTCACATGGTCAACGGTGTTACTTTCCAAAATCCAAACGCTACTTATATCGACGTGGATGTGGAAATTGAGCCAGATGTTGTCATTGAAGCTAATGTGACACTTAAAGGACAAACTAAGATTGGTGCGGAGTCAGTGCTTACTAATGGTACTTATATTGTTGATTCAACTATCGGTGCCAAAACGGTTATCACTAACTCTATGATTGAACACTCAGTAGTTGAAGAAGGTGTTACCGTTGGTCCATTTGCCCATGTTCGTCCAGATTCAACCCTCAAAAAAGATGTTCATATCGGTAACTTTGTTGAGGTTAAGGGTTCTACTATCGGTGAAAATACCAAGGCTGGTCACTTGACCTACATTGGTAATGCGGAAGTTGGTTCTGACGTTAACTTTGGTGCTGGAACCATTACCGTTAACTATGATGGTCAACATAAGTTCAAGACACAAATTGCTAACAATGTCTTTATCGGAAGCAATTCAACCTTGATTGCACCGCTTGAAATTGGGGCTAACGCTCTCACAGCGGCTGGTTCAACCATCACAGATGATGTGCCAGCTGACAGCGTAGCCATTGGACGTGGCCGTCAGGTCAATAAAGAAGGCTATGCCATTAAGAAACCTCACCACCCAAGCCAACAAAAGTAGGCTTAAGACTATCTGAGCTAGATTCTCTTGTAGAGTAGAGGTAGCTTAGAATGAGGTCAGAAGTAAAAGGAGTCAATTCATGGAGTTTGAAGAAAAAACACTCAAACGTGAGTCAAAATTTAAGGGACATATTTTTGAAGTTGCAGTAGACGAGGTCCTCTTGCCAGACGGTAAGACGGCTGGTCGTGAGCTCATCTTCCACAAGGGTGCAGTAGCCGTTTTAGCGGTTACCCCGGAAGGAAAAATCATTATCGTCAAACAATACCGTAAGGCTATTGAGGCGGTTTCGTACGAGATTCCTGCAGGTAAACTGGAAGTCGGTGAAGCTGGCGATGAGATGGCTGCAGCGGCGCGTGAACTTGAAGAGGAGACTCAATACAAGGGTGATCTGGAATTGATTTATGAATTTTACACAGCCATTGGCTTTTGTAATGAGAGAATCAAACTCTATGTAGCAACTAACCTTAAACCTGTGGAAAATCCACGTCCACTTGATGATGATGAGTTCCTTGAACTCTATGAATTGACCTATGAAGAGTGTATGGAACTTGTAGCGTCAGGGGATATCCAGGATGCCAAAACTATCATCGCACTCCAATACTATGCACTTCATTTCGGAGGAAAATAAGCTATGGGAAAACCACTTTTGACCAACGATATCATTGAGCAGGCCAAGCGTGGGGAAATCGATTTAGAGGAACATCCTTATTATGAGGACTATGATCAAGAGTTCTACGATGAGGATTATGAGGCTGATTACCAGCCTTCTGCCTACAAGAGCCGTCGAATTGAGAATGCCAAACGCAATCAATTTCAACACAAGCTTAATCGCATCCTCTTTTGGGTAGTGGTCCTCTTGATTCTTCTCTTCATTGCTGTCTTTTATTTCTAAAAAGTCTATGAGTCAGACAGCTCTACCTACTGATTCAGGGAAGATTACAAGCTGAAAAGGAATTATATGAAAATCGGAATTATCGCTGCCATGGAGCAGGAGTTAGTGCTTCTAGTGGAGCAATTGGAAAATAAGGTTGAAGAAACTGTTCTTGGCAATACCTACTACACAGGACGCTTAGGCAAACACGACGTCGTTTTGGTGCAATCAGGTGTTGGTAAGGTTATGTCAGCCATGTCTGTGGCTGTCTTGGCAGACCATTTTGGCGTTGATGCCCTCATTAACACTGGTTCTGCAGGAGCAGTAGCACCTGGACTTAAAATTGGAGATGTGGTTGTGGCTTCAAAATTAGCCTATCACGATGTTGATTTGACAGCCTTTGGCTATGATTATGGGCAAATGTCTATGCAGCCACTCTACTTTGAAAGTGACTCTACCTTCGTAGAGACTTTCGAGAAGGTCTTGGCTCAGGCTTCCATTGATTCTAAGATTGGGCTAATCGCTACGGGTGATAGCTTCATTGCGGGTCAAGACAAGATTGATGCTATTAAGGGGCATTTTCCAGAAGTCTTGGCTGTAGAGATGGAGGGAGCAGCTATTGCTCAAGCCGCACACAGTGTTAAAAAGCCTTTCATCGTTGTACGTGCCATGAGTGATACAGCGGCTCATGATGCTAACATTACCTTTGATGAATTCATTATTCAGGCGGGGAAACAATCAGCTGCTATTCTAGTAGAGTTTCTCAAAGAGCTTGACTAAAATACTTTAAATGAGTGTTTATGCTCATTTTCCTAATTAACTTAAATAAGACTGCTATTCATTTAAGAATGGCAGTTTTTTTCTGCTTTTAGATAAGATAATCTTCTCATTTTTCTAAGAGAAAATCTGAATTTTAGCATTTTTCAGACGGAACTTGAATTAAAATTATGGCAATAAAATGAGAAATAAAAACAATATTAAAAGAGAGGTCCCGAAAGAAAGCCTATAATATAAGGGTTTACAAAATTCACTATCTATTGATATCTTAGAAAGCTTTACAAAACATCCAAATAGGTAAATAATTTTCTTGCAAAATTCTGAAAATAGTGTATAATCCAAAATGAAAAGGGTTACAAAAATGTTAAGATTTGTAATAATGGGAGGATAGAATCATGAATAACCGATTCGGTGATTCGAGGCAACGTTTCTCCATTCGTAAGTTTACGGTGGGCGTTGCATCGGTCTTACTTTCGTTTGCGGTTTTTGGTGTGAGTACCGCCAAAGCAGAGCAAGCTGAGGAGCCTAAAGGGCAACCAGCGACGAGTGTACTTGAGGAAGCTAGCGAGTCTGATGGTGGGGGCCAAAGGACAAGCACTAGTGTCTCAAGTCATGAAGCGACAGTTGAACCTACCGTTCATGCAGAAAGTATCAGTGCTATTTCAGTGACTGCTGTTACTAGTGAAGCTGCGGTTCAAGAGCAAACAGTTGCAAGCTCTGAACAAACGAGTACATCACAAGATAAGACTAGTGAGGGGCTCAGTGAGACACCTGTAGCCGTTAATGAGACACGTGAAGCTAGTGCTCTTGCAGAAGCAAAGAATAGTAGCACAACGTCTTTTGATAATTTTGGACTTAAGATTACCAACTCGAGCAATCCCGTCTCAGCGGATGTCAAGGTGACAAAGATAGGAACTGAAATCCATATTCAAAATCCTGATGTGGAAATGGAATTTCCAAATGGTAATAATAAGTACGCGACTAACAAGGTTGTTTATCACAATATTCCTTTTCCTGATGATATAGCTATTAATTCAGGTGATAAGGTCATTCTTACTATACCAAGTGCATTACAGTTTAGGACGGGTTATAGTGTTAATGTTTACAATCCTAATAACGAAGTTGTAGGGATTGCTCAGGTTGATCCCAAGACAAACAAAATTGAAACCACATTTAATCGTTATTTTGAAGATTATCCTATCGGGAAATTTATGAATTTAGAGTTAGATACTCTCTTTTCAGAGGCTCTTGAAGGTGGGGAACATTTGCACCTTGATTTTGATGGCCATGTTATAGATGTTACAGTTGGGAAAGCTAATCCTATCCCAGAAGATGAAATTATTTCTAAGTGGGGTAGTCAAGATAAGAATGATCCTACTTTGATTAATTGGGGGATGCGTGTTAATTATGCTAGGCGTGTTTTAAATAACCTTCAATTGATTGATACCTGGTCTGATAACCAAAAATTTGTGGATGGATCTCTACAGCTTCGCTATATTGATTCAGCAGATCCTTGGATTGACAAGGGATCTGCTATGGAGTTAATCAAGAGTTTTTCTCACGACGATACTAAATTCGAACTTAATCTTAATCAGCTAGACCGTATGGTTTATATTTGGTATCAAACACGATTAGGAAAGCTAACATCTAATCAGAATAATACTACGAATAAAGTTAATCTATACACGAATGCTGAGACAAAAAATTATGATTATGAAGTACGTTTAGTTGGAGGTCGTGGAAATGCAGGTGGTGAACAACAAACGTATTTCAATCTTGAGCTTGAGAAGGACTTGGTGGGTAGAGACCTCAAGGATAAAGAATTTACATTTAAATTAGTTGATGTGACTGATAGTGCCAATCCTGTTGACTTAGGGGAAACCACTAATGATGCCAAGGGTAAAA
>ERZ773031.1490-NODE-1490-length-11627-cov-8.423954_pt1 | contig 11627 bp, 18 predicted proteins | sample MGYA00511666_ERZ773031 | MGnify/ENA primary metagenome ERZ773031 (study PRJEB29015, sample SAMEA2738135) | human oral metagenome | biome: human oral; feature: human-associated habitat; material: saliva | place: China | collected 2250 ...
TATGTAAAAAAATAAATAAAAATTTTATTAAAGAAAGAGAAAAAAATATGAAAATAGTTATAGCGGGAGCTGGTGTTGTTGGAGAGTCGCTTTGCAGTGAACTTTCGGCAGAAGGAAATGATGTTATTCTAATTGAGAAGGTAGAGAAAATATTAAATAGACTTGTGGAAACTTATGATATAACAGGACTTGTTGGAAATGGAGCTTCTTATGAAACTTTGCTGGAAGCGGGGACAGATACAGCTGATATTTTTATTGCGGCGACTGAATCAGATGAATTAAACATAATTTCTTCAATTGTGGCAAAAAAAATTGGGACAAAATTTACAATAGCAAGAGTAAGAAATCCTGAATATAGTTCAAATATGCAGTTCGTAAGAAAGGAACTTGGAATTTCATTTATGATAAATCCTGAACTGGAAGCTGCTAAAAGTATTGCAAATAAATTAATGTTTCCATTTGCTTTAAGTGTAGAAAACTTTTTTGGTCAAAGGGCTGGATTTATTTCAATAAAAGTTGAAAAAGACAGTTTTTTAAATGGAATGCAGTTAAAGCAGCTTGAATTTAATCCAAAGGATAAGGTTATCATCTGTACTGTCAGAAGAGGTGAAAATATATTTATTCCAAGTGGAGATTTTACTATTTTGGAAGGTGATATTGTTCATATTGCGGGATCAAAGGAATCAGTACATAAATTTTATGATAAAATTGAAAAAAGCAACTTGAAAATTAATTCCGCGTTGCTTGTCGGCGGAGGAACGATTTCCCACTATTTGATTGGAAAATTGCTGGAAAATCGAATTAACGTAAAAGTTATTGAAAATAACAAGGAACGGGCAGAAAAGCTGAGCGAGGCTTATCCGAAGGCGATTGTCATAAGAGGGGATGAAGCTGACCAGGAATTTTTAATGCAGGAAAGAATAAGTAATTATGATGCAACTGCAGTTCTTACAGATAGTGATGAGGAAAATGCAGTAATTACAATGTTTGTAAATTCTATAACAAATTCTAAATTGATTACGAAAATGAGCAGAACATTGTTGATTCCAATGCTTGAAAAAAATACAAGAACATCTGCAGTTGTGCCTAAAAAGGTTATTTCAGATATGATAATAAGCGTTGTAAGATCAAAGGCTAATATGCGTGGTTCTACAATGAGCTTCTTATACAGGATTGAGAATCAAGTGGAATTCATTACATTTGAAATTAATGAAAATAGTAATGCTATTGATATTCCGCTAAAAGATCTAAAAATAAAAAAAGGTATGTTGATTGCAAGCATATTGAGAAATGGAAAAATGATTTTTCCAGGAGGAAATGATGTAATAAAATGTAATGATAGTGTGATGGTTGTTACAACAGCATCTTCCATCGAAGATTTTGATGATATTTTAGAATAAAATTTAATTTTGGAGAAATTTAAATATGCACTAATAATTGAACTGAATTAAAATTAAAAATTGGGAAATATTATTTTATAAACTCTTATTGTGCATATTGAATTTAAGGAGTAAAAATGAATAAAAAAATGATAGGTTTTATAACTGGAAAGATACTTATACTTGAAGCTGGATTAATGGTTTTGCCTTTGATTATAAGTTTTTTATATAATGAAAGCGCAAAGTATAAAATTGCCTATGGATCTGTAATTATTCTTCTTTTGGCAATTGGATTCCTGCTTTCAGCAAAAATTCCTGAAAATCAGCGGATTCAAGGAAGAGAAGGATATATAATCGTGTCGCTGTCTTGGATTCTGATGTCTATATTTGGGGCATTACCGTTTGTATTTACAAAGGAAATACCGTCGTTTGTTGATGCTTTTTTTGAAATTGTAAGTGGATTTACGACAACTGGATCAAGTATAATAACAGATCTTAGCAAAATCAGCCATTCTAATTTATTTTGGCGAAGTTTTACCCATTTTGTGGGTGGAATGGGAGTTCTGGTATTGGCACTTGCAATTTTTCCAAGTTCTGCAACATCGGTTCACGTAATGAAGGCTGAAGTTCCTGGACCGACATTTGGAAAATTAGTTTCAAAATTGTCAACAACTGCCAGAATGCTTTACAAAATTTACATTGTTATGACAATTGTTTTAATAATTTTACTAATGTTTGGAGGACTTGATTTATTTGAATCTTCACTTCTGGCATTTGGTACAGCTGGAACGGGTGGATTTGGAGCAAGAAATGGAAGCATTTTACCGTATAATAGCCCTTACATTGAAGTGGTGCTTGGAATTGGAATGATAGTGTTTGGAGTAAACTTTAACATTTATTATTTTATTTTAATTGGAAAGATAAAAGATGTATTTAAAAATGAAGAATTAAAATATTATTTGTTAATTGTATTTGGAGCGATTGTCCTAATAGTTCTAAATATCTGCAAAAGTTATGATTCGATTTTACATTGTATAAGAGATGTATTTTTCTCGGTTTCGTCAGTTATTACAACAACAGGATATTCCACAGCTGATTTTGGAAAATGGCCATTATTTTCGCAAGTTATACTGTTAATTTTAATGTTTTTTGGAGCGTGTGCGGGATCTACGGCTGGAGGATTAAAAATATCAAGAGTCGTTTTAATGGTAAAAATCTATTTTGCAGAAATAATTCAAATGATAAGCCCAAATCGTGTAGTTACAATAAAATATGATGACAAGCCTGTAAATATGAAAATGCAAAAGAGCATTGCAGTATACTTTTTAGTTTATTCGTTAGTCTTTGGAGGAATATTGCTAATGGTTTCCTATTCTACAGATGACTTTATGACAGCTTTTAGTGCTGTAGCCGCTACATTTAACAATATTGGGCCTGGATTGGGAAAAGTTGGACCAGCATTTAGCTTTGCCGAATTAAGCAATTTTTCAAAAGTGATTTTAAGTTTTGGAATGTTGGCAGGAAGATTAGAAATTTTTCCAATGTTAATATTATTTTCGCCAACAACTTGGAAATTGAAATAGATAAAGTTAATTCATATTAGAATGCCTGAAAAACGAGCATATTTAAATAGGAAGTATAATTTAATATATTGTGTAAAGCAAGGGGTTTTGATGCCCCTTGTTAAGTAAAATAATTATTCTGTTCTAGATTTGATCTTAATTATATATGCTTTTTTATATAACTTTTAGAAAAATTTAAAAAAGTTATTGACAAATAATAACAATGTATGTTATACTAATTAAGTAGTTTACGGGTGGATGTCCGAACGGCTAAGGGACCGGTCTTGAAAACCGGCGAAATCGCAAGATGTCTGGGTTCGAATCCCAGTTCACCCGCCATTTAAATAATTTTGGAGAAGTGGCAGAGAGGCCGAATGCGCTCCCCTGCTAAGGGAGTATCCGAGCTAAAACTTGGATCGAGGGTTCAAATCCCTCCTTCTCCGCCATTTTTTTTTACAAGTAAATTTTTTTTAAAATTTAATAAAGAAGTAAATAATTTGTGTGCATCTATAGCTCAACTGGATAGAGCGTCTGACTACGGATCAGAAGGTTGTGGGTTCGACTCCTGCTAGGTGCGCCATTTTTTTATAATAGTATAGTGTTTATGTAGTTTGAAGAGATTTAAAAATACCTTTGGGGACAATTTGGGGACATTTTTAAAAATCTTCTTTTTTTAATTTCTCAAGTGTTTCTATTAGTTTGCCTTCGCCTTTGTCCATTAAATGTGCATATGTATCTAGTGTCATTTTAACACTTTCATGACCTAGCCTTTTTGATACTGCTATTATATTAACACCTTCATTCAATAAAATACTTGCGTGGCTATGCCTAAAATCATGTAATCTGATTTTCTTTAGATTATATTTTCTTATTATATTGTTTTTACACCGATGAACATTAGTTCTACTTGTATTAAAAATTCTTGGAGTATTTATATCATATAATTTTTTTAAGTATTTTTGAACTATATCACAAAGAAAATTAGGTATCTTTATTGTTCTAATCGAACTTTTGGTTTTTGGTGTTGTGATATGCTCTTTTCCATTTATTTTTTGATAACTTTTATTAATTCTCATAGTGTTGTTCTTAAAATTAAAGTCTTTGTGATTTAGTGCTAAAATCTCTCCAATTCTCGCTCCTGTAAAATAAAGTAAATTAAATATTGTGTATAATTCGCAGTTATCTACATATTTTATAAATTCGTTAAATTCTTTCAAGTTCCAAACTTTTATTTCATCTTTTTCCCTCAATAGAGGAGAATCACTAACTTGTCCAGCTCTCGCAACTGGATTGAATGGCAAGTTATAAAATTTTACAGCATAATTCATAATCGCAGACATTTCTTTTTGTATAGTTACAAAATAACTTTTTTTATAATTATTTTTTAGTTCTTCATTCTGCCATTTTCTAATTATAATAGGGGTAATGTCCCCGACTAAAATATTTTCAAAAAATGGAATGAGCTTAAATTTAAAAATCTTTTCTTTATTGTTGTAAGAACTTGGTTTTATTCGTGTTTTTATATCTTTTAAATATATTTGAGCAAAATCTTTGAAGAAAATTGTTTCTGCTTTTGTAGATAATTGCGCTAAAAAATTTCTCTCATATTCAACAGCTTCTTTTTTTGTTTTAAATCCCCTTTTCTTTTTCTTTTTAGTAAAACCGTTTATTTCTTTATATCTAAATTCACAATACCAAGTTCCTCTTTCATCATCCTTGTATGCTGGCATATAAATCACCTATTCTATATTGTATCTTTCGTTAAAATATTTAGCATTTACGACTTTATCGTAATATAGAAACCCTTTTTCTTCTAGTTCTTTGTTCAAATCTTTTATGATTTTCTTCGCACGTTTTTCAGGGGCTTCTAGTATTTTCATTATATCATCTTTGTTGTAAAAGTACTTCTTTTTCATCATTCCTCCATTTCTGTCATATCAAAATAATTTGTTATAACGTATTCTTTGCTTATTAAATATTCAACAACTTTTTCTAAACAACTGCTGCTAAAACTATCTATCATTTCGTCTCTATAAGTGACATACATTTTTGCTATATATCTTATTTCATTTTCAATTTTGATTTTGTGTATTTCGGCGTACTTTATCAATTGTTTTCCTCCAGTAAATTTTTGCTTTCATAAATATTCCCAACAACTTCTAAAAATCTGTCTTCTACATTCGATAAATCCTCTCTCAGACTCCAACCTTCTAATCTGTAGCTGCTGTGTTCATATCTAACAATACACATATTGTCATTTTCGATGTTGTTAAGCACCACAATATCTCCCTCATAAATTTCTTTATCGTTTTTATCTTTAATTCCTGTATATTGCATTAATTCCAAATTTTGCATTCTGAAAAAATGATATGTTCCATTTTCTCTAACTGCTATTTCTTTGTTTTCTAAACTTAAAGATGAAACTTTCATCATTTTTTTGTTTTCTTTATCCCAAGCTCTGAATTTTATTTCTCTCATTGTTTATCCTCCTGTTTCTCTCCATACCCCCTCGCATTTATTTTACATTTAAAGAATAATTTGTTTCTTTTTTAAAAGCTGTTTGTTCAGTTTCATATAGCTCTTTATTCACTTCTATTGATTTTATTTCTAATTTTTTTTGTACCCATTCGGGTAGATTTTGAAACTCTTCAAATGTAAATTTTGCCTCTTTTGTTTTATATTCTTTGTATCTATCAAGCACTTCTTCGGGATTTGGTTTTATTGTTTTAGTAGATTTTCTCAAAAACAATATACCGACAGGTGTTTTTATTCCTTTCGATTGACCTGATTCGATTCCGATTGATAACATTGCATTTGTTACCAATTCGCTAAATTTATCAAATCTTTTTTTATATAATTCTTTTAGTTTTTTCAATCGATTTATTTCTTCGTCAATTGAGCCTATTCTTTTATTTGTTCCACTTCCACTCCCAAGATATTCAGCAAAGTTGTTATAAATATGTATTAAACTTGGACTTTTATCTTGCAATTCAATTTGTAACATTTCACGAGTATTTTCCAAAGTACTTTCATCTATTTCATCATTTAAAAATTCTTCCTCTATAGCTTTTCCATATCCAGTTAATTCGTATAATTTCATTTTTATCACTCCTTTATTATTTAAAATGGGAAATCTTTATCTTCCTCTTTTTTATTTTGATTATTGCTACTATTGCTATTGCCTATAAAATCGAACTTATATACCCACACATCTGTAGTGTATACTGTTCTGCCGTCTTTTTCATAGCTCCCAGTCCTAATGCTACCTTGTACAGCTATTTGACTGCCTTTTTTAAAATATTCGGCAATATTTTCTGCAGTTTTTTCCCACGCTACACAGTTAATAAAATCCGTTTCGTCTTTATTTCTTTGTACTGCTAAAGTAAATCTTGTATTTGCTTTTCCGCTATTCGTATATTTTAATTCTAGATCTTTTGTTAGTCTTCCTATTAGGTTTACTACATTCATTATTTTTGTCCTCCTCTTTGTTTATTGAACTCATTGACTTTTCTGTTGAGTTCAGAATCAAGTTTTAATTTTTTACGCATAAATTTTTTGAATTTTATTACTTCAATCGGCTCTAAATCTGCTATTGTTTTACTGTTATTCAATAGCAAAAAATCATTTAATTCTTTTTCAAAAAATCGAGAAAAATCATTTATTGCTTTAATTGCGTCATCGTATTCCTCATTAGCAATTGTCAGCTCAAATTCATCGTTTGCTACTATTTCTAACGCATTGTAATAACAATATCTTTTCAGATATGTGTGCGTTGATCCGATTTGTTGTAAACTGTTTTGACCTTTCATTTCAATTTTTGCAATCGGAGTTACAAAAGTTTCTTTTTCCTCCAAATTTTCAGAATTAACAATAGTTAGAAACCCTTCAGTTTCTGTTAAATCAAATTTTGAAAATAACTTCAATTCGCTAAAAATTGCATTCACTTTCGGCAAAAAATCTTTCAATTCAAAATAGTCAAAACCTGCAAATTTATTATGTCCACTCTTTTTTAAGCCTGTGTTTTGTAACTCCACACGGGCTTTTTGCAATTTTTCATAAATGTTCATATTAATCCAACTCCTCTAATTTTTTTATCACCTTGTCTAATTCTTCCGAGATGTTCTCAAACCAAAAAGCCAAATCTTTTGCAAAATATTCAACTTTTGATTCTTTCCAACCGTTTTTATATATACTTACTCTTAGCCACTCAACGTGACCAGAAAATTCTACAAAAACTGTATTTTTAGTTTTTCCATTTTTGATAAGTGCCAACTCCATTATTTTTAGTACTTTTTCTTTCACTTTATTATCTAACTTCATTTTCATTTCCACCTTTCAATTTTTTTGTTTTTTTAGCCATTTTAGGTGCTAAAAAAAGCACTATCCAACACAACGGTGGCATGAGTGTCTCTCCACCAAACGCATTATATCCTCGCTCTATTTTAGCGTATTTAAAAGCTAAAACAGTTAAAATTGCTGTTACTATTAATTTAGTTATGTTTATCATTAATTTTTTCATATTATTTCTCCTTTATTTTATTTTTCTGAAAATTTTCTTGATTCTATTTTTTAGTTTCTTTTCTTCTATCTCTTTTTTTACTTTTCTTTCGTTAGCATTTACTAATGCCAACGAACTAAAATTATATTTCATTTCGATTCCTCCTAAATATATTTTTTGATTTCGTTAATTACATTTTCGTAGTATCTAAAACTTTCTACTTGTTTATTGCTATGTTTCGCTTTATCGTAAGCCCAAAAGCCAAACTCCTCTGTTTTTAGATTATGTTTTTTAGCTATACTTCCAACTTTCATTGATGTAATTCCTAATTTATTACCAATTTCTGTTGCTGTGTAACTTTTCTTTTCAACAGCTGGAAGCTCTAAAATTGGCTTATCATAAAGAGCGTTAGCACTGTAAATTTGTAAAGTTTGTTTATATTTATCATTTGCAATACTCTGAGATAATTCCTTCAAAATCCGACTTTTTTCTAATTTGATTTTATCTTTTTCAAGATTCAATAAGTCGTCTTTAAAAGTATTTTCTTTCAATTCAGTTGATTCCTTTTTAGTTACTTTTTCAATTAATTTGTATCTGACATCAGCGCTATATCTAGCGCCAAGTTGTAAGATACCTTGTATGTTCGCAACAAACATTGGCTGTTTCTTATTTTGCTCATTAATATAATACGACTCGCCAAAAATGGTTTGTCCTCTTTCAATCCCAATTTTACTTATCTCGTCTCTAATGTCTCTTAAAATTTTATCGTGTGCTTTCCCTGTTATCTCTGCAATTTCTCTGCTTGTCATTGTTCTTTTTGTTTCTAATAATTGTAATTCGTCCATATTTCCTCCTGTTTTCCTTTATTTTCTATCAAATCAGTTCTCAGCTTCATTAATACAAAAAATGCTTCCGCCTTAGTTTTAAAATAATTTCCTTCTTCTTTTCGCTCTTTATCTGATGTTCTGTCTTTATCCACAGTTGAAGAAATAACAAATCTGTTTTTGTGAAGATTAATAAACCAGTAAAGATTTTTATAGTCTTCTGAATAAATAAGGCTTAATTCATCATCTAAAATAATACGTATAATGCCTAGCATGCCATGTAAATTTTGCGATTCAGGATCTTTAAAAGTTTTTCCTTGTCTCATTAACAAATCAACTTCTCTGTGTAGTATTTCTTCCACTTCTCTAATTTGTTTTTCTGTTTTCATAAGATCCTCCTAATTTTTTTAATATCCTTAACCAGCGATGTTCGACTTGCTTTAAATGCTCTTAGATAAGCTCTTTTGTTGCTCAGAAATGCTTTTTTTGATACTGGTTAAGAATATTGTATTAACTTAATTGTGCCATCTACAATAATTGAAAATTAAATAAATATTAGAAAAGAAGACTCATTATGACATTTCTGCATATTCTAGTAGCTATGCCTTATGCAAAAATATGCAGTGGCATAGATGGCACGATTAAACTAATACTTTTTATTGATTTTTTTAAATTAATATTGTAAAATTATTAAGTAAAATCGGTTTTGGCTAAACCGTTTCGTGTATGTTGTTTTATAGGTTCTGGCTATTGAAAGATAGCCAGTTTTTGAATAATATTTAACATAATTTAACCTGAAAGGAGTATTTATGCCAAATGATTACAAAGATATTTGCCGTTCTATAGAAAAATTAGAAAAAGCAATATCTAAATTGCCTAAAGAGTTTAAAGACAACAAAGATGTAGTAAGAATGCTTGAAAAACAATTAAGGGAGTTTCAGAAGTCTAATAAATTTGAAATTCAGAAAGAAATCGGAAACTCCAAACAGTTTCAGATAACATTAATTTTATCTGTAATAAGCACTGTAATATCTTTAATCGCATTATTTAAGCAATAATTTTATAATTACCAATATCAAAGCAATCATGTTCAAGACCAATAAATCAAAATATGTTTTTGGTCTTATTTTTTCCCAAAATTTTTTTAAAAATTTCATTTCTTGTCACTCCCTTCAATTTTTCTTATACAAGATAGACGCCATGTTATTGCATATCTTTTCGCATTCTTCATCAAACAGTTCCTCTTGCTCATCTGTGTAATTGGAATTTTTCTTTTCCCAGTCTTCCCAAGCTTTTGCATTTTCTATATAGTCTAATACAAGGCTTTCGAACGGTTCAAAATTAAAGTCTTTTTCCTCATATTTGCAAACTATGAAATCGTGCAGTTCTTCTAACGAAATATATCGCAATTGATTTTCATATTTTGCTTTAAATTCTTTAAATTCATTTTCTAAATGATTACAGAAATCGTTGTATTCTTCTATCGCTCTTTCTTCTTCTTCGCATAAACGATCCCAAGCTAAGTCTCTTGCTCTTTCTGCTCCTTCTGCGAATTTTAATGCCTCGCTGTAGCTCATGTTATCATCTCCTTTGGTAAAATTATTTTTTTTGCTTATCCCATTTGACAAAATGCAAATAAATAGTTAAAAAAATAATGTATTTTCATTTATAAGATTATTATACTATATAGTTTTACGTTTGTCAAATATATATTTGATTTTTTTCAAATTATTTTACAAATGTCAAAAAATAGGGTATAATTTTAATAATAATAACGGAGGTTTTTTAATATGAATAAAATAGAAAAGGTTTCTAACGAAATTAGAAAAAGACGTGAAGAACTTGGCTATTACCAAGAAGATGTTATTGAAAAATTAAAAAAAGAAGGTGTAGATATTTCAATTTCAGGGCTTTCAAGGATCGAAAGTATGGAAAGACAAAAATTAGATACTAATTTATTAATTGCATTATCTAAAGTTTTGAAAAAAGATTTTATCGAAATGCTTGGACACAATCCTAAAAAACAAGAAAGCAACGTATCTGATGAAATATTTACAAGTTTTATTCAAATACCAATATACGGAATGGCGAGTGTAGGAAATGGATTAATCGAAATGGACGAAAATGTTGAAGAAATAGAATATATAAGTATTCCTAATATAAATAAGAATGTTAAAAAAAGAGATTTCGCCTGCCGAGTTAGAGGGGATAGTATGGAACCTCATTATCACGACGGAGACATAATAGTTGTAGATGTTCAGGATGGTATAGATATAAGAGTTTTAAATGGACAAGAAGCCTTAATATATCAAGAAGGCTCTAAATATTTGAAGAGAGTATTTTTTGAAGAGGGAACAGGAAATTTAATATTAAAATCTTATAACCCAGCTTATGCAGATTATATAATTCCAAATCATGAACTTGATAAGGTTGAGTGCAAAGGGGTTATAAGTATGGTTATAAGTATGAGAAATAGAAAGTTTATGTTTTAAAAAAGTAAAAAGAAAGGAACTGTATATGTTTAATATATTAAAAAAATTTTGGAATTTTTTAAAAGATGTTTTTGGTGGAGCAGAAATAAGTAACAAAAATAATACTACTCAAGTAAATAAAGTAAAAAAGAATAAAGATAGTATTATAAATATCAACCAAATTAACAACGAAAAGGAAAAAGATAATGACTAGCAATAAAACAGAGCAAAAAATAAATATTTTAAAAAATAAAAATAGTGATATTAACGTAAATCAAACAAACAATTTTTATCAAAATAATATCACCGTTGAATTTAATGAAGAGAGATTTAAAAATATAATAGAATTATTTTTAGAAAATAAAAGTGAAATCATTATCGAAAAAGATAAGTATCAAAATTTTAAAAGAAATCAAGCAGAAAAACACAAAAAAAATAATATGAGTTCAGAATATTATGAGCAGGTAGTATTAGAAAGTGATATAGAATATTTTTCAAATATAGATGTATTTTTTAAAAATAGAAGAAATACTAAGTATAAAAGCAGTTACGAAATTGTAGCTAAAGATTTGACGAGGGATTTTTTTGCAAAAAAGCAAAAAGATAAAAATTATAATATAATAGAACATATAAGTAAAATAAAAAGTGAACTATTGAAAAAAATAGGAAAAAATGATAGTATAGAAGTTGAAAAATACATTATAATATTTTTACATTATATGTATCAAGAATGTGATTATGGAATAAAATAAAAAAGAAAGGAGCAATATATATATGATAAGACCGGATAAATTTATGGACTTGAAAACATCTGTGTTATTCGTATCAGGTGAGATTATAAAAAAAATTTTAAAAACAAAAAATAAAAGTATTAAATATTCAACTTTATATAA
>ERZ773031.1505-NODE-1505-length-11573-cov-3.787724_pt1 | contig 11573 bp, 8 predicted proteins | sample MGYA00511666_ERZ773031 | MGnify/ENA primary metagenome ERZ773031 (study PRJEB29015, sample SAMEA2738135) | human oral metagenome | biome: human oral; feature: human-associated habitat; material: saliva | place: China | collected 2250 ...
AAGAGTTAACTTTACTCCACAGTCGGTTCCCTAACTCGATTAGACTATTCATGGCTTTCAATGACAAAGGGATTGCTATTGGGGGCACTATCATCTATGAGATGCCACAAGTCGTTCATACTCAGTATATCTCAGCATCCCCAGAAGGGAAAAGACTTGGGGCCATCGACCTCCTTTTTGACTATATTCTTAATGACGTCTATGCCAATCGTAAAGGCTTCTTTGACTTTGGTAAGAGCACAGAAGAGGAAGGGGAGGTTCTTAATACTACGCTTATTTTCCAAAAAGAGGGCTTTGGAGGACGAGGAGTATGCTATGATTGTTATACGTGGGAACCACGTTCTGTCATAGAATAATTCGAGCAATCCCACAACAACCAATCTTCCTTTATAAAAGCATAAACATGATTGATTACCTCTCACTTCAAAAGATAACAGCCTTGCATGAGGCAGAGATGACTGCTGCTGTTAATCAGGTACTACGCTCAGGATGGTATCTGCAAGGGGAGTGTACGACATTGTTTGAAAAGAACTACGCACAATATATTGGTACGAAGTACTGCGTAACCTGTGGTAACGGACTTGATGCACTGTGCCTTATCCTCCGCGCTTATAGGGAATTAGGGCTACTTAAAGAAGGAGATGAGGTCATCGTACCAGCTAACACCTACATAGCAACTATCCTTTCCATCACCGAGAACCGCCTTACCCCTATCCTTGTTGAACCCGATATCAACTCGTTAGAGATTGACAGTGAGCTGATTGAGCAAGCTATCACACCTCGTACACGTGCCATCATGCTTGTTCACCTCTATGGAAGATGTGCCTTCACTCCTTTCATCAGCGACCTCTGTAAGCGTCATAACCTCCTACTGCTTGAAGACAACGCACAAGCTCATGGTTGTCACTACGGAGATAAACGGACAGGAAGCCTTAGTCACGCAGCCGCTCACAGCTTTTATCCAGGTAAGAACCTCGGTGCCTTGGGGGATGCTGGGGCTGTGACAACCAATGACGAACAGCTGGCACAGACAATCAGAAGCCTTGCCAACTATGGTTCAGCACGTAAATATGAGTTCACTTTTAAGGGCCAGAACAGTCGTATAGACGAAGTTCAAGCTGCTGTGTTGAACGTGAAACTACCCTATCTCGATGGTGAGAACCAACGTAGAAAACAGATTGCTAAGACATACTACGACAATATTAACAACCCACAAATAACCCTCACAGAGGATAAGGACAGGGATAATGTGTATCACATCTTCCCCATCTTCTGCCCTACTCGCAACCGCTTGCAGCAATATCTAAGGCAGAATGGCATTGGAACAATGATACACTACCCCATTCCACCCCATCAGCAACAAGCATATAAGGAATGGAACGACCGACATTATCCTATCACAGAGCTCATTCATCAGCAAGAGCTCTCCCTTCCTTGTAACCCCACAATGACTGATGAAGAGGTCTATCAGGTTGTTGAACATATCAATAAGTATCAATAAAACTAAATCATAACGTATGAGAAAGATTACCTATATTACATCAACATTCGTTGCACTTATGGCATTACAAGTGCAAACTGTCAATGCTGACAATATTAATAAGGTACAAGTAAACCATCTCACCTGTCCAGCAGATGCAGTAACACTCGTCTCAAAGCGCCCTAAAGAAGCTGAAAGACTTTTCCGTTCAGAGGCTGTAGAGAAAGAGATTCAAAGCATCGTAAGGAAGTTGACAAATAAACGACTTGCTTGGATGTTTGAGAATTGCTTCCCAAATACACTCGATACCACTGTCCACTATGGTGAAGAAGCTGATGGAACACCTGACACATTCGTCTATACTGGCGACATCCCTGCCATGTGGCTACGCGACTCTGGTGCACAGGTATGGCCTTACGTACAGTTGGCTGGTAAAGACAAGAAGTTGAGGAAGATGTTAGCTGGTGTAATCAATCGCCAGTTGAAGTGTATCAATATTGACCCATACGCCAATGCTTTCAATCATAAGCCAGACCCAAATGGTCGTTGGATGACCGATGAGACGGATATGAAACCAGAGATACACGAACGTAAGTTTGAGATTGACTCTCTCTGCTATCCTATCCGTCTTGCCTTCGAATACTGGAAGGTTACAGGCGACACAAGTGTCTTTGGACCTGAATGGATTAAAGCAGTAGAGAACATACTCAAGACTTTTCATGAACAACAGAAGAAAGATGGGAGAGGAACTTACAAATTCCTGCGTGTTACAGACCGTGCACTTGACACAATGAACAATGCGGGCTGGGGCGCACCAGTCAAACCTGTTGGATTAATAGCATCTGCCTTCCGCCCTTCAGACGATACTACGACGCTACAATTCCTTGTCCCATCAAACTTCATGGCAGTGTCTTCTCTACGTAAGGCAGCAGAGATTTTGACTAAAGTAAACAAGGACACTACACTTGCCACACAGTGTACCGACCTTGCCAATGAGGTTAGCAACGCACTACAAAAGTATGCTGTCTACAATCACCCTAAGTATGGTAAGATATATGCATACGAGGTAGATGGTTTTGGAGGCTACTTCTTAATGGACGATGCCAACGTACCGAGCCTGTTAGCAATGCCTTATCTTGGTGATGTAAGCATTGATGATCCGATCTATCAGAACACCCGTCGATACGTATGGAGCGAGGATAACCCTTATTTCCATCGTGGTAAAGCGGGTGAGGGCATTGGTGGTCCGCACATTGGTAACGACATGATATGGCCAATGTCCATCATGATGAGGGCCTTTACCTCAAAGGATGATAAGGAGATTCGACAGTGTATTGAGATGTTGATGAATACTGATGCCGGAACAGGTTTCATACATGAAAGCTTCTATAAGGACGATGCCAATAAGTTTACTCGTGAGTGGTTTGCTTGGCAGAACACTTTGTTTGGAGAGCTAATCATAAAGTTAGTTAATGAAGGCAAGCTCGGATTACTTAACAGCATACAATAGTCAAGTGGAAAGACAAATGTGGAGATATTTTAGAAAATAGGGAATAAAAACTGAATATTTACCTTATTTAACATTATATATTTGGGTATATAACAAGATTTAGATATCTTTGCATCGTGTTTTTCATGGTATTAGATTATTAAGGTTAGAAGATTAGTTGTCGTGAGACAAGTAATCTTTCAGTCCCAGACTAACAAGTCTGGGACTTTTTTTATTTATTAATACACTTAGTGTTTATTATCTAAAAGAATCTAAATAACAGTTTTCTAAAAACTTGAAGAGAATAAGAACCACAGCCTTTCACCAATTACTCTTCTTGACATCTCCATTAAAGCTTATCACCAAAAAGGTTTTTAGAAATCTAAACAACAAACAATCATGCAACAGCAGGAGCCATTTTTCCCATAAAATAGTTGTTCGTTTATAGCCTACTTGATGGCTTCTCCCTCTACTTCTCACCCATAGTAAGTGAGAAATCTCACCTCCTCTTATTTGCTTAGACGCTTTCCCTCCACGCCTCAAAGATACAAGTGCAATAGTAAAATATCATTACATATTATCACACTAAACACCTTCTACCAAAGAGTATATCATCGCTTAAAGAAGAGTTGATAATCTACACGAAATCAGAACGTTACATACTACATTTAAGAAGACGCCTTTCTTGCTCCAAGAAGAGCATCTTCAACACCCAAGAAGGGCATGTTCTTGATTGTAGAAGGGCCTCTTCTATTAGCTTAAAAGGCATGTGTTAGGAGAGAGAATGGCGAAAATTATTGACAAGGAAATAAAGAAGGAACCTCTCCCCCAGCCCCTCCCCGAAAGGGAGGGGAGCGCCTAACGGGACAAAGTTTGCTATGATTTTAACCTATCACTCAACACTTAACAGCCAAAAAACAAGCCATTAACACCCAACATTCACCACCTAACACCCAGATAAACAAGCCATTAACACCTAACATTCAACACCCAACACCCAGATAAACAAGCCATTAACACCTAACATTCAACACCTAACACCCGGCTAAACATACTGTGGGGATTACTCTTCAACGTTGCTTATCAGCTCCTTAATATTGATTGATTTCAGTTCATTCAGATAAGCTACACGCACACTTTCCACCTTATTATATATACTATGGTTCCATGTCTTTTGCGGAGCGAAGCCTAAAAGGGCTAATTTCGACTTAGGATCTGAATCCAAACGAGCTATCATCTCGCCAATAGTAATACTTGTAGTGTCGTATGTGGGCGTGTAAGTAACCTCATCAGAAGTAGGAGAAACGTTTTCAGAAACAAGGTCTACCTTCATTAACTTATATAGTATGTCCATCGTGATACGTATCGGAATATCCGTTGCATCCTTTATCTGCAAAGCTGTATGAGGTTTCTCACCATTTGCAAAGCGCTGACAGATATGGCTTAATACCGTTGCACACATCATCATAAAGTCGTTATAACATATATCCTCCGCATTAATCTGACACTCATAGAACTGTAAATTCTGATTGATATAGCTGAGTTCGGCACAGAAAAGGCAGATATACCACGAAACAAGTATCCATAACATAAACAACGGGAGTGCAGCAAACGAACCATAAATGGCGTTATAACTGGTAAGAAATATCTGTCCATGGATATAAACAGCTTGTAGACAGAGCATAGCTAAGCTCGCCATCATTGCAGGACCAATTGTTTTCGTTATCTTAACCTTCGCATTAGGCATGAAAACATAAAGTACTATGAACATAAGCGTAAGTATAGCCCACGGCACAAGATAGCGAAGTGAGAAGCTCGCAATGGTCCCAAGGAAACGAAGATGGTTTAAGTTCTCTACAAAACTATAGAAATAGATACTCAAGCCAGATAATATGATGATACTTATGGGTACAAGGAACATCATGGCAGTATAGTCTATAATCACCCTACTAAGGGGACGAGTGCCCTTAACTTGCCATACACTATCGAATGCACCTTCTACTGTTCGTATCAAAGAGAATACACTATAAAGCATAATCACCAAACCTATTCCGATAAAGATGCCTGTTTTAGCATGAATAAGGTATGATTGTGTAAGCTTAAGTAGCCAAGTAGCAGCTTCAGGTTGGGCCGACAGCATCTCACGAAACTGTTTCTCAAGGAATTGTCCAAAGCCAAAACCATTCGCAATAGCGAATATCATGGACGCTATAGGTACGATTGCCATAATCGTGGAGAACGATAACTCTGTCGCAGAAGCAGCGTGGTTGCGTTCAAAAAAGAATTTCACAGCAAGATAGAACTTCTGTAACTCTCTGAGTGCAATGTCCTTTCGCTTCGAGCTGTGCTCCCTCTTCAAGAAAAGTCCTACTGTTAAGAAGTATTTTATACGGTTGATATCGACCTTCATAATTGTTCTTTTTATAGTAAAGTATAGGAGTTATTGTGCAAACTTAATAAAAATAAGTTGAATACTCACCAAAAGATAGTTCTAAGTAAACACATACATACCTCTTTATAAATAATGTGGACTAATCTATATTCAAGTATTCAACAATGTTTTCGCACCTGCCTCACCTATAAAAACACCGTTTACAACCATTTTGTAACCTTTGTTGATGACAGCTTAAAGAGGCTTCCCATAGGACAAACAAAGCGACAATAAGGGCGTGGAACAAAGATAGAAAGTAGCACAAAGACGATGGCCAAAAGGACAATCACCCAAGAAGCTGACTTGAAAATGAAAGCAACAAAAAGCTCATAGTTCATCCATTCAGACCATACACCCGTGAGCATCAAAAGCATTAGAAGCCAAAAGAGAATCTTACGGAAACGTTCTAAGTATTGTACAGTTCGCTTACTCATCTTCCATTTAGTATGATTAGCCATTCCAGCTAAATCTTGTATGGATCCCAAAGGACAAATGTTCGTACAGTAATAATTCTTCTTACCAAATAGTGGATAGATGAATGCGGTAATCAACATGATGATGGGAATTAGTGATACCCACATGTTGACACCGCCTGACATGAACCCAACAAGGACAGACCACGAAAGGAAAGTACCACACCAAAGGCCTAAGACAACGAAATTCAGTAGGAGTTGGAACACACGATAACGCTTAGACTTAATAAACAAAGGGATAATAGCTGCCATAAGAACCACGATAAGCCCTACAAGAGTTTTCGTTCGTAAATCTAACTTATCGAGCAAAGACGTTTCTTTCACGTTATTCGCAGCATACTGTAGACCCGCCTTCATATTCCCAATAATGCCCTTTGAGCTGAATGTAGCACCCGTCACACCATCTACCTTCATAGCTAATGCTTGCTCAGTGGTCTTACCGTCCCAACGAGTCAATAAGGCACTCGCCTCATGAAAGAAATCGGGAGTTTCAGAATTGGGTAAGGCTTCCACCTTTACTATCCTACCTTTCTTTATGTAAATCTCTAAAGGTACTGCACCGCCAAAGCCTTTCACATCCTTAGCTAAGTAAGTCGTATTAATAACTACCGTCCCATCATCCAACGTACGGAGCGTATCTACACGAGCTTTTGTGACCTTCTTTCCATTGCTAAACACACTATTTCCTAATAGTTTACTATCCCTTTGTACAGCAGCAACAGCAACAACTAATAAGCATGCAATAAGTAATAATATCTGTTGTAACTTCTTCATCCAACTAATCCCTTTACTATCTTGATGAGATACAAAAGTACTAATAAATATTGGAAACCATTAATTATACAACTCACAAAGTCAACCAATTCCTAACTTTAAGTTTATTAACATCATTTCTTGCGATTTTATTTTGTAACATCATCACTTTTCTTTATTTTTGCAATCGAACTTAATTCTTAAAGCCAACCTATTGTAAATACACATATAGGTTACAAAAGAAGAACAGAACTTAAAACCTAAACAATATGACAAACAAAAGAACTTGCCTTTATGACAAACACGTTGCATTAGGCGCACTAATTACTCCATTCGCTGGATTCGATATGCCCATTCAATACACAGGCATTATTGATGAGCATAATGCCGTTAGAGAACATTGTGGAGTGTTCGATGTCTCTCACATGGGAGAAGTTGTCGTAAGCGGTCCCGACGCTGATAAGTACATTAATCACATCTTTACAAACGATGTGAACGGACTTGCTGCAGGGAAAGTACTCTATGGTATGATATGCTATCCAGATGGTGGTGTAGTAGATGATACCTGTATTTGTAAACTTGCCGACCAGCTTTACTTGATGACTATCAATGCTTCAAACATCGACAAAGATGTAGCATGGATTGAACAAAACGCTGAAGGCTTCAATGTTACCATTGAGAACAAGAGTGAAGCATACGGTCAATTAGCCGTTCAAGGTCCTGAGGCTGAGAAGATGTTAGAGGAGGTGCTCGGTCTTGACTGTAAAGATCTGAAGTTCTATGAGGTTAAGTGCTTAAAGCAAGATGGCGTTGACGTTATCGTGTCTCGTACAGGCTACACAGGTGAAGATGGCTTTGAAATCTATGGAACACCTGAGTATATTGTTAAGGTATGGGACAAGCTGATGGAAGCTGGCGTTAAACCATGCGGTTTGGGTTGCCGAGATACATTGCGTTTCGAGGTGGGTATGCCTCTTTATGGAAATGAACTTTCTGACAAGATAACCCCTGTCATGGCTGGACTATCTATGTTTGTAAAATTTGATAAGGATGAGTTCATCGGTAAGGAAGCTCTCTTAAAACAGAAGAAAGAGGGAGTTCGTCAGCGTCTTCGTGGTATTGAATTAGACGAAAATGCTATTCCTCGCCACGGATACAAGGTTCTTAAGGATGGTGTAGAAGTCGGTGAAGTGACTACAGGTTATCGTCTTATCTCTACAGATAAGAGTTGTGCTGTTGCATTAGTCGATGAGTCCATTCAAATGGGTGATAGAGTTGACATCCAAATACGCAAGAAGACATTCCTTGGAACAGTCGTTAAGAAGAAATTCTACGACAATCACTATAAGAAATAAGGTCTGATAAGAAACAATAATGGGAGGATTATATTGAAATTGAATAGTCTTTATAAAAAAGAATGACTATACATAATATCAATATAATCCGTCCCGCTTATAAGAGATAACTATAAACAATCATAAACATACATATTATGGCAAAAGTAATTGAAGGACTCTATTATTCTGAGTCACACGAATTTGTTAAAGTAGTAGGTAACATTGGGTATATTGGAATTACCGATTATGCACAGCACGCATTAGGTAATGTTGTCTATGTGGATATGCCTGATGTTGATGACGACATTGAAATAGACGATGATTTCGGTGCTATTGAAAGCGTGAAGGCCGCTTCCGACCTCAAAGCCCCTGTTTCTGGTAAGGTCATTGAAGTAAATGAGAGTCTGGAGGATGAGCCAGGTTTGCTAAACAAAGACGCTTACGAAAACTGGATCATAAAGGTTGAACTGTCAGACACAGCGGAACTCAAGAACCTTATGGATGCAAAAGCATACGAGGAGTTCTGCGCTGAGTAAAGTCTTATAACACCACACGTGGGCGTTTATAAGTACTGAATAGCTGAAGAGAAGAACAGCCTATCCTTGCTTATAAACGCTCACCTCCTTAATATAACAGCCTACACTAACCTAATCAGTCCTAAACAAATGATCCATAAATTCTTACCTCATACAAGCGAGGATATCCAACAGATGCTTGAACGTGTCGGCATAAAGAACCTTAATGAGCTTTATGCAGAGGTACCAGAGAGTATCCGTTTTAAGGGAGACTATGACCTCCCTGACACGATGAGCGAGTTAGAAATACGCAAGTTCTTCGAGAAACTCGGTCAAAAGAACAATAAACTGACTTGCTTTGCAGGTGGTGGAGTGTACGACCATTACGCTCCAAGCGTTATCAATCATCTTCTAAGTCGCTCTGAGTTCTTAACTTCATATACACCTTATCAGGCTGAAATATCACAAGGCACACTCCATTATATATTTGAGTTCCAAAGTATGATGGCAGAACTTACAGGTATGGACATTGCCAATGCATCCATGTATGAAGGCACTACTGCCACTGCTGAGGCTATGATGGTGGCTTTTGACAATGCGAAAAAAGCTGATACAGTGCTCTATTCTGAAACGCTGTGCAAGAATATCATTGGTGTATTAAAAACATACGCACATTTCCATGGCATCAAACTGGAAGCTATCAAGGCCGTTGATGGTGTAACATCACATGCCGACTTAGAGGCAAGGATGCAAGAAGGGGGTGTAGCTGGTGTCATCGTACAGCAGCCTAACCGATATGGAATCATTGAAGATTTCACGGGCTTTGCAGACACCTGTCATAATAAGAAAGCACTATTCATCATTAATAGTGTTGCTGCCGACCTCGCTTTACTAAAGACTCCAAAGGAGTGGAATGCGGACATTGCTGTCGGTGATATTCAAAGTCTTGGATTGCCAATGGGCTTTGGTGGACCTTACGCAGGTTATATGTGTTCAACAGAAAAACTTATGCGTAAACTCCCAGGACGTATCGTTGGTAAGACAGTGGATAGTCGTGGTCAACGCGTATTTGCCCTTACTTTGCAAGCACGTGAGCAGCATATCCGTCGACAGAAGGCTACTTCCAACATCTGTTCTAACCAGAGTTTGATGGCTCTTTATGCTACTATCTACATGAGCATAATGGGAAAAGAAGGCCTGAAAGAGGCAGCGCAGATAAGTTACGATGCTGCTCATTATCTTTGCGAGCAACTCCTTAACTCTAAAAGAGTTAAACTTGTGTACGACAAGCCTTTCTTTAACGAGTTCCTTGTGCATGTTGAAGACCGCGACAAGTTCTTCGATAAGGCTATACAGCAGGGTATTCTCCCAGGAATAAAGGTTGATGATGACAAACTCCTTATTGCCGTTACAGAGAAACGAACTAAAGAGGAGATTGACACACTCGTCGGATTATTATAGTAACACCATGTCTTTCTAAATCTAAACAACAATGAACAATAAACTATATGGCAATCTGATTTTTGAGTTATCACACCCAGGAAGACGTGCTTACAGCCTCCCAGAAAATCAATTTGGACATCATCCTTTACCCGATTTCTGCAAGAGAGAGAAGGATGCTGAGCTACCAGAATGTGACGAAATGACCGTTGTGCGCCATTATACTAACCATAGCGAAAACAACTTTGGTGTAGACAATGGGTTCTATCCATTGGGCTCTTGCACCATGAAATACAACCCTGTCATTAACGAAGAGGTAGCATCAATGGCTTCATTCACTGACTTGCACCCTCATCAACCTATTGAAACAGTGCAAGGAGCATTGGAAGTGGAGTATAATATCCAGCGTGCACTTGCTTCTATCACAGGTATGGCTGACGTCACACTCAACCCATACGCTGGTGCACATGGCGAACTTACGGGTTTGATGCTTATTGCTTCTTATCATCAGCAGCGTGGTGACAAGAAACGTACAAAGGTTATTGTACCTGACTCTGCACACGGAACTAACCCTGCATCAGCCGCAGTTTGTGGATTAGAAATAGTAGAGGTGAAGAGTACATCGGATGGTCTTGTTGATGTAAACGACTTAAAACCACTTTTAGGTGACGACATTGCAGGAATGATGATGACCAATCCTAACACGTTAGGACTATTCGAGAAAGATATTCCTGAGATTGCTAAGCTCATTCATGAGTGTGGTGGTTTGCTCTACTATGATGGTGCTAACCTCAATCCACTGTTAGGGGCAGCACGCCCAGGAGACATGGGTTTTGATGTTATCCACCTCAATCTCCATAAGACATTCTCAACCCCTCATGGCGGAGGTGGACCAGGCGCAGGCCCTGTTGGTGTTTGTGAGAAACTGATACCATTCCTTCCAAAGCCACATGTAAGCAAGACAAAGGACGGATTTGTTATTGAAGACTCAGAGAATACAGAAGAGTTCTCAACAGCAAACATCCGTATCAGTGGTTATCTCGGTAATTTCCTTGTTATCCTCCGTGCTTATACATATATCCTTACACTTGGTAAGAAGCATATAAAAGAGGTGGGACCGTTTGCAACACTGAGTGCTAACTATATCAAGGAATGTCTGAAGGATGATTATGAACTTCCTATTGACACACTTTGTAAGCATGAGTTTGTATTCGATGGCTTGAAGGACAAGAGTACAGGAGTTACGACAATGGATGTAGCTAAACGCTTGCTCGACTATGGTTATCATGCCCCAACAATCTATTTCCCACTTCTGTTCCATGAGGCAATGATGATTGAGCCTACCGAAACAGAGAGCAAAGACACGATTGATGGATTTATCGAAGTGATGCATATCATTGCTAAAGAGGCTCGTGAAAACCCAGAGTTGGTTAAAGGAGCACCTTACAACACTCCTATCGGACGTGTGGATGATGTACTTGCTGCCAAGCATCCTATCCTTACTTATCGTCAGCTTATCAACGACACAGAAGAGAGTGTATAGAAATAGGAGTACTGTTTGGTAAATAAATCTCGCAGATGTTAGTCGATATCGGTATTAGCCACCTTATTATATTATACTAATAGTGGCCCACACAACTATCTTCGAGCGATGT
>ERZ773031.1506-NODE-1506-length-11569-cov-9.110301_pt1 | contig 11569 bp, 9 predicted proteins | sample MGYA00511666_ERZ773031 | MGnify/ENA primary metagenome ERZ773031 (study PRJEB29015, sample SAMEA2738135) | human oral metagenome | biome: human oral; feature: human-associated habitat; material: saliva | place: China | collected 2250 ...
CCCCGACCAATCCCCCGCCGAGCCGTTCGAAGAGGCGGGCTACCACGTCGCCATCCACGGTCTCAACCAGTGGAACGGTGTCGCCGTGGCCTCGCGTCTGCCGATTCTCGAGGTTCGCGACCACTTCCCCACGCAGCCCGCCTTCGGTGAGCCGCCAGTCGTCGAAGCCCGCGCACTCGGCGTCACCGTCGACACGACCGGAGTTCTCCCCGTCGAGGATGGACAGGCCTCGTCGATGACGATCTGGAGCCTGTATGTGCCTAACGGCCGCGAGCTCACCCACCCGCACTACGCCTACAAGCTGACGTGGCTCGCGAACCTCGCCGAGCAGGGCCGCGGCTGGCTGGAGGACCCCACGGCCCGCATCGCCCTCGTCGGCGACTGGAACGTCGCCCCCTTGGATGAGGACGTGTGGGACACGAGCGCTTTCGAGGGCGCCACGCACGTGTCCGCACCCGAGCGTGAGGCCTTCGCCACCTTCGCCATGGACGGCTGGGTCGAAGTCACGCGAGAGCGCGTCACGAACTACACCTACTGGGACTACCAGAAGCTGCGCTTCCCGAAAAACCAGGGGATGCGCATCGACTTCGTCTACTGTTCACCCGCCCTCGCGGCTCGCGTGAGCGGCGCCGCGATCGACCGCGACGAACGCAAGGGCAAGGGCGCCTCCGACCACGTGCCCGTCATCATCGACGTCGACTAAGAGAGGCGACGAGGCCGGAACTCACTCTCGCACGCAGGCAAGGGTCAGGGCCGCGGTGCTGGAACGCAACTAAGTAAGACCCGCTTACGCGCGTCACCACAGCACTCAGGATCGTTCGCGCGCAAGAGCCAACAGAGAGGCGTTGAGGCTGGCCCAGTTGTCGTGATGCCACGGGCCGAAAGGTTGCGCGCCGACGAAGACCGCACTCGCGCCTAGGTCCGGGTCCGCCCACACGAAGGAGCCCGACTGTCCGAAATGCCCGATCGTTCGCTCCGAGGCATCGGGAGCGGTCCAGTGCGGCGACTTCTCCCCGCGAATCTCCAATCCCAAGCCCCACGGGCATGGAGCGAAGCGCCCGTAGCCAGGAACGACGCCCGCGAGGGCAGGAAACTGGGAAAGCCCGGCGAGAGCAGCCAGCGGAGCGCTCACCAGGGTCGGGCGCGCCAGCTCCGCGCCGAAAAGACTCAGGTCGTCCGCCGACGCGACACCAGCGTGCGCGGGACTGCCCGGAATATCTGCCGTCGTCATGCCGAGCGGCTCGAAGACGCTGCGCCGCACCCACTGCGCGACACCCATGCCGGTCGCCCCGGCCAGGACCTCGCCGAGGACGTCGAAACCCTCGTTGGAATAGATCCGGCGCTTGCCCGGCGCTGCAACGGGGCGACGCCCCTCGAAGGGCAAGCCCGAGGCATGGGCGAGCAGGTGACGAATGGTTGCTCCTTCGGGACCGGCCGGATCATCAAGGCCGATGAGTCCCCGCTCAACGGCGACGAGGGCAGACCACGCGACGATCGGTTTAGTGACAGAGGCGAGAGGAAAGACACGATCAACGTCGCCGTGAGAATAGAGAACGCCGCCCTCGACACGAAGGACGAGGGCGACGTCGAATGACGGTAGAGGGCCAATCACGCGGTGGCCACCGGAGCGGGCGCGGATTCTGCTGCCGCCGTCGTCTTCTCGCTGATCTTACGCAGCGTGCGCGCGTAGACTTCAGCGACTTCCTCGGGAACGGATGCGCCGAGCTGCAGCACGTAGTGCGCGGGCAGGTGCAGAAGCTGAACGCACACGGCTAAGAAGTCCGCGACAAACTCGCGGGCGTCGATGGGCTCGTCGTTGTAGCGAGCCGACACGACCGAGCCATACCAGTAGCGGATCAGGATCTTTGCGAGCGTACGGGGGGTAGTACCGATGTCGGCACCCTCCTCGTCGACGAAGCTCTGGATCATGACGGTCAGAGCTTCCTCCATCTGCTGCGTCCGGAACTTGTAGTGGATATGCGCAGGATGGGCCTCCGACGAGGACTCCGCCCACAGCACGCAGTCCAGGGCGATGGCCGCGTCCGCGCCAGGCTTCATGGCGAAACGCATCTCGCCTACAGCCCAGTCGACGAACGAACCAGCGGTGATGCCGCCTTCGTCGAATCCGCCCTCTACTTCGTCGTTAATGGTCACGTCAAAGAGCGCGTTCATTTCCTCGTGGCGCTGAATCGCGCTACGCAGGATCGCTTCCTTCGACGGGAAGTGATAGACGACGGCGGGGTGCGAAATACCGACTCGACGACCGAGGTCACGCAGAGAGAAGCCGTTATAGCCTCGCTCTGCGATCAGGACCATCGCTGCCGAGAGGATGGATTCACGCGTTGCCTGTCCGACAGAATAGGCTCCACGGGCCTTCCTCTGGGTTGTCATATCATCTCCTGCTGTTGCGGGCCTCACATACCGAGAGTCCGAAATACACACTGGTATTTAGTGTAGCGCGCAATGTCAGGGTTTACCAACATTCATGACAAGGCCATCAAACGTGTCGTTGATGTCAACTGTCACATTCTGCCCATCCTGGACATGCCCACCCAGCAGAAGAACGGCCAGACGATCGCCGATCTCACGCTGAATCAAGCGGCGAAGCGGTCGCGCACCGAAGGCCGGATCATAGCCCACACGCGCTAGCCAGCCGCGAGCAGGTTCACTAACTGTCAAGTTAATTCGACGATCAGTAAGACGCTTTTGGAGCGAAGCAACCAGCAGGTCAACGATCTCTCCAAGATTTTCGCGGGTCAGGGCGTCAAACATGACGGTCTCATCCAACCTATTGAGGAACTCGGGTCGGAAACTGGCCCGCACGACCGACATGACCGCATCTTTCTTCCCCTCCGCCGTCAAATCAGAGTCCGCAAGATATTGCGAACCAAGATTAGACGTCAAAATCAGAATCGTGTTGCGGAAGTCAACCGTTCGCCCCTGCCCATCAGTGAGACGCCCATCATCGAGGACTTGCAGGAGGATGTCGAAAATCTCAGGGTCAGCTTTCTCCACCTCATCCAGCAGAACCACGGAATAAGGACGGCGACGCACGGCTTCAGTCAGCTGACCACCCTGCTCGTAACCCACGTATCCCGGAGGAGCTCCGACCAGGCGCGCAACCGAATGCTTCTCCGAGTACTCAGACATGTCGATACGCACCATAGCGCGCTCATCATCAAAGAGAAACTCTGCGAGAGACTTGGCCAGCTCCGTCTTACCCACGCCCGTAGGACCCAGGAACAGGAAGGAACCGGTGGGACGATTCGGATCAGACAGGCCCGCACGCGAGCGACGCACGGCATCAGACACTGCTCGCACGGCATCTTTTTGCCCAATGAGCCGCTTACCCAGTTCACTCTCCATGTGCAAGAGCTTCTCCGTCTCAGTCTGGAGCAGCTTACCCGTCGGGATTCCCGTCCACGCTTCGATCACCTCGGCGATCTCGGTGGGGCCAACCTTCTCAGCGATCATCGGCTCATCAGTGGAGACGGCCTCCTGCGATGCGACCCGAGCCTCCTCCTGCGCAATCTGGCGCTCGACGGCAGGAATCTCGCCGTTCTGCAGGCGACCAGCTTCCTCCCAGCGCCCCTCGCGCACGGCGAGTTCGAGTTGAGTGCGCAGCGTATCGAGCTGGACACGCAGATCACCCACACGGTTATGGCCTGCCTTCTCGGCCTCCCACCGGGCAGTAAGGGCACGCAGCTGCTCCTCGCGGTCCGCCAGGTCCGCGCGCAGCTTGCTCAAGCGATCCTGGGTCGCCTCGTCGAGGCTCTCCGGGTCGGACTCAGTCAGGTAGGACTCCTCCATGCGCAGGCGATCCACGCTGCGGCGCAGCTCGTCGATCTCCACCGGGGAGGAGTCGAGCTCCATGCGCAGACGCGAGGCGGCCTCGTCAATCAGGTCGATGGCCTTGTCGGGCAGCTGACGACCCGTGATGTAACGATTCGACAGGGTCGCGGCAGCCACGAGCGCACCATCGGAAATGGTCACCTTGTGGTGGGCCTCATACTTGGGGGCGATGCCACGGAGGATGGCGACCGTATCCTCGACCGAGGGCTCACCGACGAAAACCTGCTGGAAGCGGCGCTCCAGCGCCGGATCCTTCTCGATATTCTCGCGATATTCGTCGAGCGTGGTCGCACCCACCATGCGCAGCTCGCCGCGCGCAAGCATAGGCTTGAGCATATTGCCCGCATCCATGGCGCCCTCGGAACCACCGCCCGCACCAACGACCGTGTGCAGCTCATCGATGAAGGTAATGACCTGCCCATCCGAACGCGCAATCTCAGCGAGGACCGCCTTCAGGCGCTCCTCGAACTCGCCGCGATACTTGGCTCCGGCGACCATCGAGGACACATCCAGGGAGATCAGACGCTTGTCACGCAGAGATTCGGGGACATCGCCCGCGACGATACGCTGTGCCAACCCTTCGACGACGGCGGTCTTACCGACACCGGGTTCGCCGATGAGGACCGGGTTATTCTTCGTGCGCCTCGACAAGACCTGGACGACGCGTCGAATCTCGTTGTCTCGACCGATGACCGGGTCGAGCTTGCCCTCGCGCGCCACCTCGGTCAGGTCGCGGCCATACTTCGCCAAGGCCTCGAACGAACCCTCGGGATCAGCCGAGGTAATCGGGTCAGGACGCAGCTGGGCGAGCGCCTGCGTGAGCGCATCGGCCGACGCGCCACCCTGGGTCAGGATTCGACCAGCCTCGGTGTCCGAGGCGGCCAGAGCGATGAGCAGGTGCTCAGTCGAGACGTACTGGTCACCCCCCTTATCCGCAAGCTGTTCGGCTTCCTGGACAGCGCTGAGCAACGCACGCGAGGCCTGGGCGGAGCCAGCGGATACCCCCTGGGTACTCGGAAGGGCTACCAGGGCATTTCGTGTGCGCGCGCCAATCATGCGCGCATCCGCACCCACGGCCTCGAGCAAGGACAGAGCAATGCCCTCGCGCTGCTCAATGAGAGCCTCAAGCAGGTGAATGGGTTCAACCTGCGGATTACCGGCCGCCGACGCGGCCTGGAGCGCCGAAGCAACGGCTTCGTGCGCTTTCGTTGTCATCTCATGTGCCATGAGATCATTCCTCCAAATGGTTCGCAATTGTCGCGTCGACGATTCCCGACGCTTCTAAGGGACATAACGAACCCAAAGTTGAGTCTATTCCACTCAACTTCAAGATGAGAAACGACGCCGCGACTCAGTTCTCAGGAAGCCACGCAGGACCATCAAAGCCGCGCTGATGCCCACCCGACGGACCCGAATCCTGCCCATCCTCAACCCCATAACGCTCCGCGAGCGCACGGAAAAGTTGCAACGTCGTCGCCAGCGCACACATCACCTGCTGCACCAGCTGCGCATCCGTCGCCCCATACTCGTAATCACCATTGACCTCAGCAACCACGCGATCACCCTCAAGCTGCTCTGCCACGTAAGCCTTGGGCCACAGGAATTCCCCGTGCCACGCCTGGAGGAAATCGCGCAAATCATCCCCATACTCCAGAGGGACAAGCTGCTTCATGAACGCAACAATCGACAAAACCTCACGCGAATCACCGAGGAAACGGAAGCAGAACAGGTGCCCCTCCCACAGGCCGCACAAGTCGCCGTCATTGTCAATGCGCCATGCCCAACCTTCAGAGTCGAAAAGCAACCCCAGACGCTCTTGCGTAATGGGACGAACCATATCGAAGCGATTGGCTTCGAACTCCGAATTACCCGTTGCGATTCCTTCCACCGTCGCTGCGTTGCTATCCTCCCATTGTTCCACATCGGAGGGCATACCGTCCGTCGGTTCGGCGCGGCGAGGCGACTCCTCGCCGTCGGCTCCACCGTCGGCATCCGCCCGCCATAGCCAGCCCATGATGACTCACCTACTCGTCTCTCTCATCCTTGACGCGCCACTGCATCACAACTTCGGAGACGTGAGCGCGTCGACCGTCCCGACACGTGAGCTTTATACGCACATCCATCGGCCGCCTCCTCGCTCGCCACATCATGCCACCAGCGTGTGTATCGCCACACCCTCACAGTAGCGCAGAATCCGCGAAATACCAATGGCCACACAGTCTCACAAGCATCGCGACCGTTATCCCCCAGGAGCACCCCACAACTATCGCCGCAGCTCACCGCTATGACTCAGAGACATTCTCAAACGGTTGTCTAGTGCATCACATTCTGTTGCACCTCTTGCACGCCGCATACTTTTGGGCTATTTAGATCGCCGATCACTCTCCGGTGGGCCGTAGTAACCGCGCACCCCACGGGCACCCCCGACACCATTCAACGGAACTCTCCCGGACGGAGGAACCAAGCCGCCAGGCACCACCCCCGGAACCACCCGAGGAACCAAGCCGCCAGGCACCACCCCAGGAACCAGGCCGCCAGGCACCACCCCAGGAACCACCGGTCCCCACGGCGCCATCGGCACAGGGGGAAGCGGCAGCACCGCCGCACTGCGTGCGACCAGCCATCGTAGGAGCCGCTCAGCGGGTCCCCGCGTGTGACCCATACCGTCGGATACCACGCAGCCAACACCAATGACGGCCCACACGGCCAACGCAATGAGCGCTGAGACCACCACACCCACCGATCGCACACCCGCCAAACCCAGGCACGCAAAGACAGCGACGAAGAGCAACGTCTGAGCAAGGTAGGCGGTCATGGAACGGCGGCCAATGGCACTCAAAAAAGAACGAACGACGCCCAGCTCCTCAGCTGGCGAGCTGCCCGACATCATCGACAAACCACAGTCCACGCGCGGACCACCGCCCAAAAGCGCCAGAAGGGCCAGCCACCCACAGGCTCCAGCAACACCGCAGGCATGAAAGAGCGGGAACGTCCAGCCAGCACCACCCACATGAGCCCAATCGAGCTCACCAAGCGCGTACGGCACAGCTCCCAACGCGCCAACAGCCAGGCCACCACACGCGAAGATCCCAAGCGCGCATCCATGGCGATGAGGATCCTGTAAGGCTCCCCACCGTTGAAGGGCAACACCGATCATGACACACGGGATGACAAGAGCAGTGAAGGCAGCGAACGGCGTCGCAAACAGCCACACACCGAACGACATCGCAGGATAAGTCGCACCCACAGACATCGGACTGTGATACTCGAGCGACATGGGCCGGCCCCCCGCCCCGTACCCGATCGAAGCCATGGATAACAAACTCAACGCCGCAAACGATACTGCGACCACCACGCGCGGCCACACGCGCGTCATGACGATGACCTCCGCGAAAACCACCGCGACGAGGCCATACGTTCCAATAATGTCACCCTGAAAAACGAGAGAATGCACTCCACCAATAGCCAGCATCCACCAGCCGCGTCTCCGAATTAAACGCGACGCCGCACATCGAGCGCGACGCTCCACGGCCTCGCCAAAAAACTGCCACTGCGCGGGATTCCAGCCGGCGCTCAACTCGGCGGGCAGCGCGCCCAAGGCGACGCGCCGCTCGCGTTCGATCGTACGCTTAGCCATGATCGCCATACCGAAGCCGAAGAGTATCGAAAAGAGCGGATAGGCACGGCGGTCGACGAACATTGAACGCAGCAGGAACCACCACTGATCAACATCCGTCATGGCAGCAAGCGCCGCCCGCCCCGCCTCGGGATGGTCAGGGAAGAAACGCACCCAGAACGGCACGTTCGCCAATGCAATAAGAGCCAGCATGAAACCGCGCGCAACGTCGGGGGCGGGGTAGCGTACCTGGCGCTGGCCAGTGAAGGACAGGGAAGACAAACAGACTCCTTTCACGGTGCAAACCCGGAGCGTCAGGGGGCGAAAAAGGGGGCGAGGCCGGAGCAGTTTCCGGGACACGCCCCCTCCACGAGTCACTCGCTCAGCGGTAGACAGACATCATCGCCTGCTGGGTGAGTTCACGCCGCTTCCGGTTCACCCGTACCAGGAGAACAATTCCGACGATCATCACAATCAGACCAATCACACCAACGACGGTCGCCCACACGAAAGGCACGATAAAGGCCATACCCGCCTCATCAGGCGACATACCGAGTCCCACGACCTGCGCACCGGACGACAGACCATCACACGAGAGGTGATAGTTTCCAGGCGAAATACCCGTAATCGAGAAAATACTGCTATCGCCCTGATAGGCATTCATCACATAACCAGCACCGTTCGCGTCGGTGAGGGAGCACGAATTGGCCAGACCATCTGTGATCAAGACCGTAAAGTTGCCTCCCTCCGAGACGGACACAGTATCGCCGTTACGCAGTCCGCCGTCACTGCCGGCGAGCTGGTCAAAGGTTGAACCGAGACCCGCGATCAGCGTGACCACCAAGGTGATCGGTGCGATGACAAGCATTGCAACAATGCCAATAACCAACGTGGTAATACCGGGGGCACGGCTGGGCATAGGGGGAAGTTCCACAATGGGTGACCCGTAGCCTGCGCCAGGGGAACCGGCGTAGCCCTGGTCGGCTGCACCCGGGTAGCCCTGGTCGGCTGCGCCCGGGTAGCCCTGGTCGGCTGCGCCCGGGTAGTCCTGGGGAACATCGACATTTTCGCCGTACTGGGGCCACGGCGTGTTCGCTCCACCCGACGATCCATAGGAGGACGGATTCGACATGTCAGTGCCTTCCTCGTGAGAATTTGTTTCAAGCATAACAACGCAACGAGCGCCCCGAATAACGTGTCGCGACGAACGAAACGCCGACCTCCACACGTCAAAGCAACGGTCGAGGCCGGAGAAACGTTCCGGGTACGTCCTCGTCACCGGGTTCGAACTCGCCGCGAACGCGGCAGGCGCCTATCGTAATTGCCTGCTACTGCCACGCACCGGTGTGTCCATGGTCGAGGGAGCAGCCTCACGCATATGCAGTAGGGACGCACTCCGAGTAGCGCACATTCGTAAGCTAGGACAACTGAACACCACTCAGGCGCTGCGCACGCAACTGGGCCACGCCGGGAACCTCAAGGGGTTCCAGCGCTACGCCTGTCGCCCGCTCGAGCAGCAGGTCCGCCAGCTCGGGGTTGCGTGCCAGCGCCGGGCCGTGCATGTAGGTAGCAATGATAGACCCCTGAACGGCTCCGTCGTAAGCGACCTCAGCGGGTTCGTATCCCTGCGGCGTCCCATTACCCACGCCCGCGACGACACGCCCGAGGGGAGCCGCGTCGGGACCAAGAACGGTTCCACCGCCGTGGTTCTCGAAGCCGCTCAGCGGCTGGGTGAGTCCATCAACAAGCGGTAGGGTCACAAGTTCACCAATGGCGCGATGGCCTTGCGGCTGGGTCGTAATGTCCAGAACTCCCATGCCAGGCACGCGAACGCCGCGCGCATCCTCGTACCAGTGGCCGAGGACCTGCAGCGACGCGCAAATCGCCAGAAGCGGACGCCCGGCATCGAGAGCACGAGCCAGGCCCGAAGTACCCCGGAATTTGTCGGCTGCAAGCGCCTGGGCAGTATCTTCGCCGCCACCCAGCGTGTAGATGTCGAGGCTATCAGGGATGTCTTCGGTCAAGCTGACGTGGACGACTTCAGCGTCAATACCCCTCCTGCGGGCACGTTCGGCCAAGATCAGGGCGTTGCCCGTGTCCCCGTAGGTGCCCAACACCTCGGGCATGAGGACACCAATGTGCAGCGTGGATGCGCTCACCGCTTGCCTTCCTTTCGGTCGAGCAGGACCTTAAAGTCGCGCATTGCCGTGTAGTTGAGGAGGACTTCGACGCGCCCCGGCTCACAGCGGGCCAGAGCATCCATCGGTAGGTCCACGAGGTCGCAGTGAATGCCCGCGTACTCGAGGCGGACGGCCAAGTCGGCCCCGCGCTCGCCACAGGCGATGACGCGGCGACCGGGCCGGTTGACACCGGAGAAGTCAACGTCCCACAGCCAGGACAGGTCCTGCCCATCGGGCACCTGCCCGTTGACGCCAATGACGACCTGGGCGACCCTCGGATCAATCATGGTCATCGCTTCCTGCCAGCCCGCGGGATTTTTCGCGAGCATCAAACGGGCGCTCCGACCATTCACGTCGTGAACCGAATAGCGGCCCGCGACCTCGGTAACACGACTGACGGCCTGCGCGGCCACCGCGGGGTCGATACCCATTGCGACCGCAGCAGCGACTGCCTGCGCCGCGTTGCCGAGATTCGCTCGACCGGGAAGCAACAGGTTGAGGGGGACGTTCACTCCGCCCGGTCCGTGCAAAGTTGCTCGCGGGCCGTCGGGGGCCAGGTCAACGTCGGTAAGCCACCAGTGGGGCTGGGGCCGACTCTTCAATGCGGGAAGCTCTTCATCGGCGAAGGCAGGGATCAGGTGCCAGTCCTCACCGTTGCGCACGACGCGCCCTCCGCGCGGGTAGGCCGCCGAGTCGCCACCCCACCCCGCGCCGGCGGCGACCCACACGACGCGGGGGTTATCCGCGGCTGCGGAGACGATGAGCGGATCATCGCAGTTAGCGACGACGACGGCGTCCGGATGGGCCGACGAACCCTCGCGAAGGCGCTTTTCCACCGAGCCGATCTCACCGACGCGATCAAGCTGGTCGCGCGAGAGATTCAGGTAGACGAAAACGTCGGGCTTTACATCAGCGGCGACCGTCGGCACATGCATTTCGTCGACCTCGAGGGCAGCGCGAGAGGCATCCTTTCCCCGCATGAGCGCAGTGATGACGCCTGATGTCATGTTGTCGCCGTTGATATTGGAGGCAACAGGACCAGCACTCTCCAAAGCGGCACGCACCATGCGCGTCGTCGTGGACTTGCCGTTCGTGCCGGTGACGATAACGGATGAGAAGGGAGCTGCCAGCTCAGCGAGGAAGCGCGGGGAGATGCGCAGCGCGACCTCCCCGCCGATCATGCCGCCGGAGCCTCGTCCGAGGGCGCGGGAGGCAAAGCGGGCGGCGCCACCAGCCGCGTTGGCCACACGGGAGCGCACCGAGAGGTGATGCGATGATGTCGTCATGCATCAAGGTTAGCGCGTGCGCGGACATGTCTGCGCCTTCGGAAGGTGCCCACTCCTTGCCCTGAGATGATGCGCACGTGAGAGTGGGCGACGCGACGATCGCCCCGACACGCCGAATGCGGGATGACCTGCACTAATAGTGCTGCATTGCATATTGACGTTACCCACGCCATGTCACTGTGATGACATCGATATGTCTCAACGGTCAATACTGACGCCGGCGCCGCAGACGCCCGAGAGCGCTTCCCTTCAAATTCTGCGTTTTTTCAAGGAAAAATACACCTAGTAGCCAAAGCCGCAGGTCAGCGGCCATTTCGTGAAAAATGTCGTCAACGAGACGCACACTATTTTCAGGTGGGGTGCACATTCGTTCAACACCCCAATCGAGCACATTATCGACTATCGAAACCAGCCGTGACCTGGTAAAACTGTCGTAGCAGGCGAGAGCCTGTCGCCTGTTCCAGGCTTCGGTCAAGGATCCAGTGTGCCCCCGGATCCCTGATCGAATTACGCTGCGGGACTCATCCGGTGGATGGGTCCCGCAGCTCCTTGTTACCTCACTGTCGAGACGCCGTCACAGCGGGCTATAGGCGCAAACGTGGTGCTTTAGACGGCGTGTCGTGGGTCTAGTGGGC
>ERZ773031.1508-NODE-1508-length-11555-cov-6.546870_pt1 | contig 11555 bp, 10 predicted proteins | sample MGYA00511666_ERZ773031 | MGnify/ENA primary metagenome ERZ773031 (study PRJEB29015, sample SAMEA2738135) | human oral metagenome | biome: human oral; feature: human-associated habitat; material: saliva | place: China | collected 2250 ...
TAAAGTTAAGAACCTTTTTTTCATATACTGAATTGTTTTAATCTTCTTGTCTTATATGTCTTGACAAAGCTGTCATTCAACGGCTCATCAAGTATTCATTTACTTCTGATTGACGATGATTTCGTCTGTGAAAATCCATGCGCCTTTCTCGCGAGGGAGTGCCTTCACACGCACATAACGACCTTTGACATCTCCTTTCCACTTGTAAGGATAGACGAGATAATCCTCTGAAGCCTTAATACCTGGTCGTACCGTGTCAATCGTCTTGAAGTTCTTACCATCGTCTGACACCATCAACTCAATTGTCTCTGGCGTATAGATAACCGATTCATAGAGGTGCATAAAGTCAACACGAACGTCACGGATGTCCGTAACCTTACCCATATCAACTACTACATCCACACCAGTACTGTCGATAAAGCCCTGCCAACGACCCTCAAGATAGCCCCAATCGCCACGCAAACCATTGGTCAGTGTGTTATCACCTTCGGCACGATACTTCTCTGCATAACGTCCAAGATAAGTCACTGGCTTACCCAATGCCTCATGCTGTGTCACACTACGGCTTTCCATACGTGACCCCTTCTCCTTTGAGAGGTCAAAGGCATTATAGCCCGCACGCTTCAGTCGGTCTACATTTACGACTGCTCTCTTGCGGAAGTTGTCGTAACCGGTGCGCTTCTTTGTCCAACCTGTCTCTGCCAAAGCTAACAGACGAGGATAGAGCATATACTCTAAATGGCTTGGCTCAGCGATGAACTCGGTCCATACACACGCCTGAACGCCATCCATATATTTCTCAAGATTACTTCCCTTATACGCTGCAGGGATTGGCTCATAGTTGTAAGTCTTATCCAAACGCGTATATCCGCCCTGTGCTTTTGGCTGTTCCATAGGATTGTCCTGATACATATTCAGATAATAGAACTGCTGTGGTGCCATCACTACATGGTGCTTACTTGTTGCAGCTTCGATACCAGCTTCTGTTCCACGCCATGACATCACGGCTGCGTTAGGAGCCAACTTACCTTCCATAATCTCGTCCCAACCGAGAAGTTTACGACCATTACGGTTCAAGAATTCTTCCATACGATGGGTGAAATGGCTCTGCAACTCGGCTACATCTTTTAAGTGATTCTCCTTCATCACCTTCTGACAGTCAGGACAAGTCTTCCATGTGCGGCGCTCTGCCTCGTCTCCTCCGATGTGGATATACTTAGAAGGGAAGAGTTGCATCACTTCTTTCAGCACGTTCTCCATGAAGGTATAGGTGGCTTCCTTACCTACACAGAGGTCAGACTGTGTATAAGGTTTGCCTGTACATGACAACTCTGGGTAGGCATAAACTACCTCATCGCTATGACCAGGCATCTCTATCTCTGGGATTACCTCAATGTGGCGCGCAGCTGCATAGCGTACGATATCCTTGATATCTTCCTGTGTGTAATAGCCACCGTGTATATTCATTCCCTTCCAACATACAAGGCGGCGTGGATTAGGCAAATACTTGCGGTCATTCCCGTTCCACCACTTCGTCCAGTCAGATTCTGTTCTATAAGCGGTTTCATCGGTCAAACGAGGATATTTCTTCACCTCCATACGCCATCCACCACCATCAGTGAGGTGCCAGTGAAAGCGGTCGAGCTTGAAATAAGCCATCGCATCAATCTGCTTCTTCAAGAAGTCCTTTGTCCAAAAGTGGCGAGAGCAGTCGATCATCAAACCACGATAAGCAAAACGTGGCGTATCTTTCACTTTTACACAAGCAATCTGGCCATCCTTTTCGAGCTGGCGAACGGTTTGCAAACCATAGAACAAGCCCGTTGGAGTCAGTGCCTGAATGGTGATACCCTTTGGTGTAACCTCCAACTCATAACCTTGCAGACGAACGCTGTCCATTGCCTGCGCTGCCTGCTTGGCTGTTCCCTTGCAAATCAAGCGGAAAACGCCCTGCTTAGAAGGATTCTTTGCGTATGCTAATGGATGCTTCAGCACCTCAGAAGTGTACTGATTTAACACCTTAAAATCACGACCTGTAAGATTGGTTACAATCTTCGTACCCTTATTCAGCTTGAATTGACCCTTCAAAAGACTGATATTCTCAGGTTGTGGAATGATGTTTTGAGCTGCAACAGGCATAGAAACAGCTGCTGCAAACAACAGGAAAACTGCACTCAAAAGAACTTTTTTTCTCATAACGTGAGTATAAATTTCGGTTTTATTTCTTTATTATTTGTTTTTACTTTATGTCTCTTTCTTCGATGGCTGTCGGCTGTCTGTATTCCTATCTGTGGTCATTCAAAACCTTTCTGATAGTAGACTGCCTTCCAAACTGCTACCTTTTTGTTTCGTATTAAGCCTCCGCACCAAATGTGCTAAGGCTCCACACAACTTGTGTTAAGGCTCCACACAACTTGTCCGAAGCGTTCGGACAAGGATAGAAGACGGCAAACAATGTCTGTTTTTATCATTATATATAATGTAATAAGACATTAAAGACCATCGGAAGCGTGGGAGGTTTGATGGGTAGTAGTCGTTTACTTTAGATAGAACTTCAATACTCCGCCCTTCAACAGCTCGTCATTCGTAATGCGATAGCGGTTCAATGGCTTACCACCCAATTCTATCTTCTTAATGACAACAGCCTCATCATTTGGACGAACAGTCTCAATCAAGAGGTTATCTCTGCCCCACTGTGTCTTATCCAAACGGATAGTAACCTTGTCAAAGACTGGCGAAGTGAGCGTGTAAGATGGGTCGCCCGGACAGTCAGGATAGAAACCTATCATATTGAACACAGCCCAAGCCGACATTGTTCCGGTATCATCATTACCGGGGATGCCCTCTGGTGCATTCTTGAAATACTCCTTCAAGAGTCTGCGGGTCTGCACCTGTGTACGCCACTCGTCGCCCTTGAAATAAGAGAAGAGGTAAGGATAAGCGATATCAGGCTCGTTAGCTGGGTCGTAATAACCCTTGTCAAACACACTCTGGAGCTTGTTTACAAAGTTTTTCTGTCCTCCCATGAGCTTTGCAAGTCCCATTACGTCATGCGGAACATAGAAAGTATAGTTCCAAGCATTACCTTCGTGGAAGCCCGGAGATGGTTCGAAGTTCTCTCCTTGCTTTGGATCGAAAGGTTTATAGAAGGTGCCGTCTGGCATCAATGGGCGCAACAAGCCAAACTCCTTGCTGAAATAATGGCGATAACCCAAAGCACGATTGTGGAACAGACGAGCATCATCTTTCTTACCCAATGCCGTAGCCAAGCGTGAAAGGGCATTGTCGGCAATGTAGTATTCGAGTGCGTGAGAAACGGAGTTGTCGAACTTCTCGTGCAAAGCTACATATCCCTTCTCCATATATTCGTCATTATCTGGGCGCAGAGGGTTCTCGCTTCCCTTTGTCAAAGCCGACTTACGGAAGGCTTCGTAAGCCTTGTTAATATCGTAACCACGCAGACCTTTCAACCAAGAATCAGTGATAACAGGAATAGCTGGGTCGCCTTCCATCGTGTAAGTCTCACGACTGAAGAGTTCCCACTTTGGCATCCAGCCATGCTCCTCGTACATCCCAATCATCGAACGAATCATGTCGCGCTGACGATTTGGATAAACCAACGTAAGCAACTGATGCACATTGCGATAGGTGTCCCACAGAGAGAAGACCGTATAACGATTGCCCTCCTTCACCGTTCGAATCTCATCACCCTCCATGACAGGGTACTGTCCGTTGACATCCTGCAGGATATTTGGGTGGATAAGGACGTGATAAAGAGCTGTATAGAAGATGGTGCGCTCTGTCTTTGTTCCACCCTCAACGAGGATGCGAGAGAGATCATCATTCCACTTAGCACGCGCCTCAGCACGAATGGCGTCGAAGTTCTTTCCACGCTGTTCGGCATCAAGGTTCTCACGAGCGTTTGCCATACTTACGAATGACACACCCATCTGTACCTCTACCTGCTCGTCAGCCTCTGTGTTGAAGTTCATCCATACACCAATATCATCGCCAGAGAGTTCCTTGTGATAGGTCTTATAAAGCTTATACTTGCCATTGTCGACATCCCACTCAGCCTCTACGCCTGTCATCGGACGCTGTTTCTTCCAATAGCCAGCCTCCGTAGGCTTCTTGCTGACACGCATCACGAAGTAAATTGGGAATACTGCCTGAGGGTTATAACAGAATGTACCCTGCAACTTCATACCCTCATACTCTGTGTCGCTCACCTTCTTCACCATGGCACCAGACTCATTTGTGAGTCCTTCACCGAGGTTCAACAAGATATGACTTTCTCCTTTCGGGAATGTGAAACGTGCAACAGAACTGCGAGGAGTAGCTGTCACCTCTGTCTTCACATTATACTTTTTCAGATAATTAGAATAATAACCAGGGTGTGCAACCTCCTTTTCGTATGGACTTCCGTACTCCTTATAGTCAACGTTCAGCTTTCCTGTCGTAGGCATAAGCAACAATGAGCCTACTTCTGGACAACCCACACCACTCAAGTTGACGTGAGAATAGCCCGTGAAAAAGACGTTATGATATTCGTAAGGAGTTGACCACCAGCGTGCATCCTTGTCATATTTATTCAAATCAGAACCCATTACGTTGAATGGTACGACTGACATCAGTCCGTTAGGGCATACTGCTCCCGGATTGGTTGTACCGAAATTCGATGTTCCGATAAAAGGATTAACAAGGTCAACAGGCTCTTCCCCACCCTTACCAGTCGCCTTCAGCGAGAGGAAAGACAAGGAAAGAAGTAGTACTAATAGGAATTTACGATTCATTTGGGTGATAGGTGATAGGTGTTAGATGGTGATGAATAGTAGGTGATAGGTAGTGGGTGTTAGGTGGTGATGGGTGTTAGGTGGTGGATGGTGGGTGGTGATGAATTGTGATGAAGCTATCATTATTTACTTCTAAGCAATTCATCAACACCCAACACCCAACACCTATCACCTAACAAATCATCAACATCCAACACCCAACACTTAACACCTTATAATATACTATTGTTCTTTGTGAACTCTACGATGTCCTTGATATAGCCAAATGCCATACCAACGACGGTATCAGCTGCACCATAGTAAACGGCTACACGCTCGCCATCCTGCAAAGCAGCACATGGGAAGACAACGTTTGGCACGTCACCCTGCAACTCGTAAGGTGCATTTGGTGCAAGAAGATAAGGACGAGTACGATAGAGTACCTTCTCTGGATTGTCCTTATCAAGGATAGCTGCACCCATTGAATAACGGAAACCATTACAAGTAGTGATTACACCGTGATAGAAGAGCAACCAACCTTCGTCTGTCAAGAAAGGAACCGAACCTGCACCAATCTTCGTACACTGCCATGCACTCTCTGGGAATGGAGTTACCTTCATTACGCAACGATGCTCGCCCCAATACTTCATGTCAGGGCTAAAGCTGATGTAGATATCACCGAAAGGAGTATGACCATTGTCGCTTGGACGACTCAACATCGCATACTTTCCGTTAATCTTCTCTGGGAAGAGGACGCCATTACGGTTGAATGGCAAGAAAGCATTCTCACACTGATAGAACTTCTTGAAGTCGAAGGTGTAAGCAATACCGATGGTTGGTCCGTGATAACCGTTACACCAAGTAATCCAGTAACGGTCCTCAATCCATGTAACACGTGGGTCGTACTTGTATTCTGACTCAATCATCTCAGTGTTACCAGCCTCAAACTTGATAGGCTCATGATTGATTTCCCAGTTCACACCGTCCTTACTGAAACCAGCAAAAATGTTCATCTGCACCGCCTTGTTGTCGCAACGGAACACACCAGCGAAGCCGTCCTCAAAAGGAACAACAGCACTATTGAAGATACTGTTTGATGTTGGAATATGATAACGATCGATGATTGGGTTCTTTGAATAACGCCACATCACATCCTTGCATCCTTCTGGACGGTCCTCCCAAGGCAGAATATCTTTTAAACTTTTCATTGTAAATATAGTTTTATGCTTTTAGTTTTTATAAATGTCTATACATTATAAGTACAAGCAAAGTTAGCTTTTTACTTCAACAATGGGAAGATTTTTACCATTCGTTAAATAGGAAAAACACTTCTTAACAAGTAACGTTAAGAATATATTATTTAATCAAACAAACTTATTATTAAAATAGTCGTAATTATTGTTTAACCCAGTTCTGCACTTCCAATCCTTCTATACGTGCAAGGTGTTTTACATTCTCTGTTGCCACTGGAATCCCCAACGTAAGTGCCGTAGAGGCTATATAAAGGTCATTATCTTCTATCATTTGTCCCTTTCTTCGCAATACTGCTTTCTGACGACAGAACTCTTCGATACAAACAGAGAAAGGGATTATCTCAAGTTGGTTGAGCAAGTCTTTCAAAAGAGTACGGTTCTTTTCTGGATATGCACTACATTCTGCTCCATAAAGCAACTCGACAATAGAAATCTCAGACACACAACAGTTGCGCCACCCTATTTCCAAGATGTGCTGCCGTACACTTTCATTCTTACGTAGGAGATGAATTAGAACATTGCTATCAAGCAAAACCTGACCATGTTGGCTCTTACTTTTCATACGCCTTCAAAGCTAATTGGTTCACTTGAACTGGAATTCTGCTTGATGATACCCATCAATTCTTCAGCAGTTTCGTTTCCTTCCCACTTCCCAAAAAACTTATTAAGCATTTCTTCTGTATAGGCTTCGTCGGACATTTCCTTGCGTTCTTCCTCAAGTACAGAGTTAGTAAGTTTCACAGCTAAGCCCAACCGAATGTTCTTACTCATCGAACGCAATGCGTTCCAATACATGCGTATCGTATTGTTCTCGATGTTTGTCATTGTGCCTGCCATAATTATACCTCCTGTTTATATTTTTCTGCAAAAATAATGCAAACGAGAGCAAAGAAAGCTTGCTTTCAATTTGCCGAGTGCAGCTTATTTTCTGCAAATATAACGTTTTCATATAACAACTCCAAATCTGCATCTTGGTTTTCACATTCTTATTGCAACTAATAATAGACGAAAGGAGCATTACACTATTACCCTCACTACATAAGAGAATAACGGACTTAAAACCAACAATATTTTTATTTTCAGTTTGCTGTCATTTTAACATTTGAGCAGAAGAGCCTGTAAACTAATCTGTTATGTCTTCAATCAGAGTGACAGAAATGACAGGAAAATTATTATTAGAATCGTGTTCCACATTTGAAAAGTCTAAGGAGGAATGGATATTTCTCTCTAAATATAATGGATCTATAACAAATCGTTTGGGTAATTATAGAAAACTCAGATAAAATTATTACCTTTGTTTTATGAATAGTATCGAGATATTTATACAGGCTTTAGGCCTATCAGAAGCAACTTGTTAAAAGGAGGGCAAAGGGATTTGTAAATGCAGAAAACTTTAAGTATATGGTCTATTTCATAACAGGGGATCTTAGGTGTAGATATTTCTATCTACAAAAAACAATATTAAGATGAAAAAAATATTCACTTTAGATCTTGATGGACTCACAATGATCCCATCAGAAGAAGCTGCCCAAATGATAGGCGGTGGCGGAGGCGGAGGCTCAAATGGTACACAACCTTCACCTACATTACCGCCAACAACTGGTTGGACGGTTACCCCTTTTGGTTCGGTGAACACGATGAAAGGGGAAGGAACACTGGGTATAGGTCTCTCGAAAGGGAACTCAAAAATGGACATGTCTCTTGATAGCAACAAAGGAAACTTTCCAAACGCAGGTTTCGGATTTACACAAGGATTTAATCATTTTTATGGAGGAGAAAAGGTAAACACAGATGGAAGTTTTTCTCTTGTTGGTGGGTATAAGAATGGTAACTTTAAAGCAGAACATAGTGAAAACTTAAAAAATTGAGAGTATACTGGTAGTAAAACAAGCGGCAGTGTAACTGTTGGTGCTACAACAATTACCAGAAGTATTACCACAGATAAGCATGGCACTCCTACAGGTTTTGCAGTAGGAATTACAGTTGATATTAACAAGTAGAATTATGTAATATAAACATAGGATATGAAATATTTACGCCTATTTATTTTATTGACCACTCTTGCATTATCTCGACCGAGCCTCGCACAATTGCAAAAACAAGCACAATTAAGTCGATTTTTCGATGCTTTAAATTCTGGCCGATTTTCAGAGTTGGGGCAAATATATGCCCCAACGGATTCAGTGGCCCCTTCCGTCAAGTTAGCAATTCAAGCTTTTACAGAGGTAGGTAAGAATCGCTATGATTTGGCAATTGATCTGTTGTGTAAAAACCTTAGGACTAATTGGAGATTGTATGGTGATGAAGCACTGTCGTTTTCAAACCTTTTGATGAATTTGTATGTTGCTGAAAGGAGGTATGATGATGCAGAATGTCAGTATGATTGGCTGAAGAATACCTATGCACCTGCTCAGCTACAATATTATCAGAACCTAACACTTAATAACGCGGTTAGCAAATGTATCGAAGAAACATATAAGTTCTTAGAAGAAAATCGTAAGATACCACAAATGCGCATCGTATGCAAGGGTGAGCCTAAGCCAATAAAGTTCATCCTTGACAGTCATATTAAAACGCGTTTGAAAATCAATCAGACTTCGGAAATGTTTTTATGGGATACTGGGTCAGAGGGCGCTTTGCTAATACCTCATAGATATGCAGATGCCTTAGGTCTTGATTACAGAAATAAGAGCGTTAATTCTAAGGACGCACAGGATCCGCTTATTATTGTAGATTCTCTAATAATTGGCAATTTCACCCTTTACAATGTTCCGGCTTTTATTCATGATATGGTAAATCCTATTCCAGCCTTGTATGACCGTCGTGCATCTGAAAAAGAACTTCATGATGCTTTAATGGTGTATGAGGCCTCGAATATTCCCATAATAGGGTTGCCAGTCATTAAGCATTTGGAGAAGCTAGGGATAGACTGGAAAAATAATTGCTTCTTCTTTCCCAAGAAGACCTTACCGGCCCCTACCTTGCAAGAACAAATGTTTGTTACCGGTGTCAAGTATTCAAAGTTGATAACACCATTTTCCATAAATTCTGTAAGGGCATTAGCAATGATTGACATAGGCAGTACAACCTTTGCAGATATGCATAAAAATTTGGTAAACGCTTATCCCAAGCGGTTTTCTACAATAAAAGATGTAAATGCTCATTCCTATAGCCTTACTTTGTATGGGGTGAGTGATACGACAAATGTGTTCTTAGTAAAACCTTCTTTAACTTATGCCAATCAATTACTGTTGCCTAAGGAAAGATTAAAAGTAATAGGCTATAGAGATGAAGACCAAGATATGAAATCCTGGGATGTACAATTGGGATACCCTTTTTTCAAATCCTTGGGAGAAGTAATGGTGTTAGATTTTAAAGAGATGAAATTAAAGATCTGGAGAAAAAGTGATGCTATTCACTTGCACTAAAGAATAAAAGTTTTCGAGTGGAATTTAAATAAGTTATAAATAAAGAGTATGAAGAAATTTAGCTTACTAACATTAGGGTTGTTGGCTTTATGTACAATTTCCACGATGGCACAAAGCTATCAATCTAAAATGGAACGATATGGTGGGCTCATCACTGAGGGAAGATTTTTGGAAGCGTGTCAGCTGTTCACTGACACAGATTCAGTTTCACCTTTTATCAAACTTCATAAGCAAATACTGGCAGCAATCGCCCAAAATCAAAATCGTTTGGCAATCAGCTTGATAGATGAAAATTTAAGGTATAACTGGATGGCATATGGTGCTGATGTGTTGTATCTTTCTCGTGAACTCCTAAACCTCTGTAAGGCAGAAGGAATGCATGATAAGGCTGCATCGCATGTAGAATGGCTGAAACGAGAATATTATCTTTCCCAAAAGGCTTATTATAATGATGCGGAATATAATAAATCGGTTGAAAAGCTAATCTCAAGCGGAGAACAACGCCTAAGAGAGCGGAACTTATTACCGCCAGTACATGCAATTCGCAAAGGTAAAAGCCAAACCATCAAGTTTACTGCAGTGCCACTTCTCAAGACACCGATTAAAGTCAACGACAAATCTTTAGAAGGCTTATGGATGACTGCGACACCTTATCCAATGATAATAACGCATCAGGTTGCTAAGCAATTGGGATTGGTGGTGGGTGCGGATAGTGTAGCAGGTTTCCCTGTTGTTTACTTAGATTCTATTCGTATTGGCAGTATTCTATTTAAGAATGTACCTGCGTTAGTTTCGAAGGTTGCCACCCCTATAAAAGGCATTGATAAGCATAAGTTGTCAAAGAAAGAGGCAAAAAGAATAAAGGAGATTTATGCTGAAGCAAATAAACCAAAGATAGGACTTCCTATTATCAGGCAGTTAGAAACGATAGCGATAGACTGGAAACGGCAGGAGATTAGTTTTCCTGTAGATAGTCTTCCAAATGCAGATGTAGAAGAAAAAATGTATTTTGCATATGTCGATTATCCTTATTTGTTTATGCCAATTACGATAAGTAAAAAAACAGCTATTGGAAAGATAAGTACAGGTGATGTTGTTTATATTAAGATGTGTGACAAGTTCTATAAGAAGCACCAGTTTCCATCGGAAAATTGGAATAAAAGCATGTATGTAACAACTGATGGTAATGCTGTTTCTATTCCGAATTTAATATTAAAATCACCTTCATTGACTATTAATGGTAGGCCAATAGATACAAAGGAAAAAATAGACATTGTACCAGAAACAACAACTAGCTATGATGTTCTATTAGGCTTGACTTTCTTCCAATCAATAGGACAAACTATAGTCTTTGACTTTAAGCAGATGAAGATAAAAGGTTGGAAAGAAGGAATATCTGCCAAATAGAGTATTTTAGATAAATCATAAAAGATGGAGTCAACCAAAGCGATTACTGTTAGCGCAAGTTCAACATAGAACTACAATTGCATATTAAAGACTGTTACGAGCATATCAATCCTCTTGGCATTGCAGCTCCTGTCCTTGTTAGTCAGAAAGGTACGGTTTTCACCGTGCAACGTATCAACGTAATACTCAAAGAACTCAAACAGAGGTACAGACTGAAAATAAAACATTTCAGCTGCCATAGTTTGAGAAAGACATTTGGAAGATAAGTTTATAACATGAATAGTGACAATGCAGAACTGGCACTAATCAAGCTAATGGAGCTTTTCAACCATTCATCTGTAGCTATTACCAAACGCTATCTTGGATTACGTAAGGAAGAAATCTTGGAAACCTACGACTGTCTTACATTCTAAGCAATGACATTTTTCAGAGAATAATTCTTTTATACACCCCATACTAAAAATGTCATCACATACTGAATAATAAACAAAAAACACCCTTAAATAGAAAAATCATTCTGTTATACAAACTTTTTGCAGGAAAGAAACATTTAACCCAAGTTTAACCAGCAAAATTATTTTTCATAAATTTTCGAGATATTTTGTGTAGTATCAATTTGATAAATAATTGATAATCAAACATAGGGTATTGTAACGAGGAGTAAAATCTGATTTGTAGGACACAGTCATATCAAA
>ERZ773031.1510-NODE-1510-length-11540-cov-21.761080_pt1 | contig 11540 bp, 8 predicted proteins | sample MGYA00511666_ERZ773031 | MGnify/ENA primary metagenome ERZ773031 (study PRJEB29015, sample SAMEA2738135) | human oral metagenome | biome: human oral; feature: human-associated habitat; material: saliva | place: China | collected 2250 ...
GGTCGCCCGAGTCCGGGGAGCGCGCTCCCTGGGACACGTGGCGCGGCCTGGACGCTGCCCAACAGCCCTCGTACGCGGATGCCGAGTCCGTGTCCGAGGTGACGGCTCAGCTGCGCCGTCAGCCGCCCCTCGTGTTCGCGGGCGAGGTCGATGACCTACGCACGTGGATGGGTGCGGCGTCCCGCGGCGAGGCTTTCGTGCTGATGGGCGGAGACTGTGCCGAAACCTTCGCGGAGGCGACCGCCGATCACGTGCGTTTGAAGATCCAGACGCTGCTGCAGATGGCTGTCGTCCTGACGTACGGTGCGTCGCTGCCGGTCATCAAGGTTGGTCGTATCGCGGGGCAGTACGCCAAGCCTCGTTCCTCCGACCTGGAGACGCGCGACGGCGTGACGCTGCCGAGCTATCGCGGCGACGCGGTCAACTCGTTCGAGTTCACTCCCGAGGCGCGCGAGCCCGACCCGCAGCGCCTCCTGTCCCTGTATAACCATGCGGCGTCGACGCTGAACCTGATCCGCGCCTTCACGAAGGGCGGCTATGCGGATCTGCGGCAGGTACACCGTTGGAACCAGGGCTTCATGTCGAATCCGGCGTACGCGCGCTACGAGTCGCTGGCCGCCGACATTCACCGCGCGATCAAGTTCATGGGAGCAGCGGGCGTTGATTTTGAGACGCTGCGCGACGTGGACCTGTATTCCTCGCATGAGGCCCTGCTCCTGGAGTATGAGTCGGCGATGACGCGCATTGATTCGCGTACGGGCGAACCCTACAACACGTCTGCCCACTTCCTGTGGGTGGGGGAGCGGACACGCGAGGAGGAGGGAGCTCATATCGAGCTGCTGTCGCGCGTGCGTAACCCGATTGGGGTCAAGCTTGGTCCGTTCACGACACGCGATCAGATGCTCTCGCTCATCGACCGCCTCAACCCGGATGGCGAGGAGGGACGCCTGTCCTTCATCACGCGCATGGGTGCGGAACGCATCCGTGAGGTGCTGCCTCCGCTGCTTGAGGCGGCGCGCGAGGATGGCCGACCGATCACGTGGATGACGGATCCGATGCACGGCAACACGATCACGTCGTCGACCGGATATAAGACGCGTCGTTTTGAGACGGTCATGGACGAGGTCCGTGGCTTCTTCGAGGCGCACGAGGCAGCGGACACTGTGCCGGGCGGCCTGCATGTCGAGCTCACCGGTGACGACGTCACCGAGGTGATTGGCGGCTCCGAGCATATCGACGACGAGTCGCTGCGTGATCGTTACGAGACGCTCGTCGATCCTCGTTTGAATCATCAGCAGAGCCTGGAGATGGCATTCCAGGTCGCTCAGTATCTGGCGAAGGGTTCCTCCCACGAGGAGTGAGCTATCGCGGATAGAGGATCCCCGGCCTCGTTCATTTATTCATGTGGACGAGGCCGGGGATCTTTCTGTGCTCGAGGCACCCCGCGTGTGGTGAGCGCGGCGAGCGGCGGATAGTCGCCGTGCCGTGGCGTCACATGACGGAGATCGTCACGGTCGATCCCTTCTTGACCTTGCTGCCGCCGGCGGGGTTGGACGAGCGCACGGTGTTGAAGAAGCCTCCGAGGATCAGGTCTTCCTGGACGGTGAGCCCGGCTCCTTCGAGCTTGTTGCGTGCTTCCTGACGCTGAAGGCCGACGACGTCGGGAACGGTGACCATCTCGGGTCCCTTGGATACGGTGTAGGAGACGGAGTCACCACGGTACACGGTGGAACCCTCGCGGGTCTGCTGGGAGATCACCTGTCCCTCGGGGACTGTGTCGGAGTAGGCCTCGGTGGGTGAGGCGACGAGGCCGAGGGCTTCGATCGAACTCTTGGCGGCGGAAGCACCCTTACCGGTCAGGGTGGGCACGGTCCGGGGTTCGCGGCCCTTGGATAGGACGACGTCGACCGTGGAGTCGTGGGCCAGGGAGGTGCCCGCTGCGACGGACTGGGAGATGACCTGACCTGGGGGAACGTCTTCGGAGTAGGCATCAGTGACAGCGCCCAAGGCAAGCCCGGCGTCTGTCAGGGTACGCGAGGCCTCGTCCTGTCCCTTTCCGACGACGTTTGGAACGTCCTTCATGTCGATGCCCTTGGAGACGTACAGCTGGACGTTCGTGCTCTTATGCACGGAGCTGCCGCCTTCTGGGTCGGAGTGGGTGACAATGCCGGATTGGACGTCGCCAGAGAACTCCTCTTCAACGGAAGAAGCCAGTCCGATGGCACCCAGGTCTGCCTGCACGTCTGCCAGGTCCCGTCCCGTTGTGGTGGGCATCGTCAGGTAAGAGCCGGGACCATACTCGGTCCACCACCAGCTCCCGCCGAAGCTGGCGGCGACGATGAGCAGAAAGGCGATGACAGCCAGGAGTATCGCTCGCGTGGACATCTTCGCAGGAAGTTCGCCCGCGGAAGGGGTCTCGGTCGAGGTGGAGGTATGCACGGTGGTGACGGCGGTCGCGGCGGGGAGAGCAGTCGCGGTGGTGACGGCGAGCGCGGGCATCGCTTGCGTGAGCTGGGTGGACATGACCTCCGTGTTCAAGGCGGTTGTCTCGAAATCGCTTCGGCTGTCCTCGTGTGCTACCTCGGCGCGGCGGTTGGCGATGTCGGAGGGGGTAGACGCGGCGGCCCGTGCCACCAAGTCGATGGCGTCGGACGCGTCGGCGCATCGGTTCGCGGGGTCGCGTGCGGTGAGCGCGGCGACGAGGTCGTCGATCTCGCGGGGGATCCACGGAAGGGTGGCCGAGGGGCTCGGAACGTCGTCCGAGACGTGGTGGTGGACGATCTGCAGGGGTGATTCGTCAGCCCACGGCACGGCACCGGTGAGCATCTCGTAGAGCATGATGCCAACGGAGTACAGGTCGGAGCGTGCGTCAGCTTTGGCTGTCTGGGCGATCTCGGGCGCGATGTAGGCGGCTGTTCCCAGCATGTTGCCCGTGGCGGACGTCGACCCTTTCGAGACCGCGCGAGCCAGGCCGAAGTCGGCGACCTTCGCGGGGCCATCGGTGGGAACAAGAATGTTCTCGGGTTTGATGTCGCGGTGGATGACGCCCATGCGGTGGGCTGCGCGCAGAGCTTCGAGGATGTCGGTCGTGTAGCGCAGTGCCTGCGGAATCGTGAACGCGCCCTGGGCATTCAGGAGTGCGCGCAGGTTGGTCCCATCGATGAGCTCCATGACGAGGAAACCCTGGCCTGAGACGACTCCCTGGTCGAAGACAGAGACGACGCCCGGGTGAACGATGCGGGCTGCGGCGCGCGCCTCTCGGTGGAAGCGCTCGACGAAGGCATCGGATTCAGCGAGGTAGGGGTGCATGACCTTTAGGGCCACGGGTCGCTCCAGGCGTTCGTCCTGGGCGACGTATACGGTCGCCATGCCGCCGCGCGCCAGTCTGCGCGTGACCCGGTATCGCTGATCAATCAGGCGGCCGATCAGTGGGTCAGTTTGGTCGTGTGTTTTCTCGTCGCTCACTGTGTTGATTCTATGGGAGTTTTCGGCAAATCATTGGAAGTGTAGACACCGGTGCGGCGCAGCGATGCGGTAGTGTTGCGGTCATGACCAGTGCTGATATGACCCTGTTATCCACCGACGAGGTGTGCCGTCTGCTCGGTATTGAGGAACGCCGCCTCAAACAGCTGATTCGTGACCGCGTCCTGATCGAGGCCCGCTTCGCATCCGGCGAACGCGGGGTACCCCGCGACATCATCGTGAAGGGTGAGAACGGCTGGGAACCGCTGCCCTTCCTGCAGGGGACGCTGACCCTCCTGGCCGATGACGGCTTCACGCCCGAGGAGTCCCTGGCCTGGTTGTACACCGTGCAGGACGAGCTGGGTGAACGCCCCATCGACGCGCTCACCTCGGGTCGTCACCACCGCGTCAATCGCATCGCCTCGACCCTGGCGTTCTGATGCCCTCGCCTCCCGGTGTCTAGGCGCGCCGGGCGGTGAGGATATCACAGAGTTCACGCAGCATGGCGGATGCCTTGTCGCCGAAGGCTGACGCGTCAAGCGCGCGGTGTCCTTGTGCGACGAGGTTCGCAATCTCAGCCTCGTGTGCGCTGCGTCCGTTGCGTTCGACGATCTGTGTCGCGACCGCGATCTCGTCGGCCGAGGCCTCAGCAACCCCGAGTACGTTCGCGAGAGCTGTGCGCTCGGCGGGGGAGGAGGCCGCCCAGGTCAGGGCAAGCAGGACGGTTCGCTTGCCCTCGCGCAGGTCGTCCCCGGCCGGCTTGCCGGTGACTGTTGGGTCTCCGAAGACGCCGAGGTCGTCGTCGCGCAGCTGGAAGGCCAGCCCCCAAGGCGTCAGGATTGCATCGAGGGTGTCGGTCAGTTCGTCGATGACGTGTGTCGAGTTGGCTCCGCAGATCGCGCCGAGCTGGGCGGGACGCACGACGGAATAGTGTGCGGACTTGTGCAGGGCGACATCGAGGGAATCGGCTGCGCTCAGCGCGTCGGCGCGCCAGGGGTCCAGCGGACTCTGTTCGGCCATGATGTCGAGGTACTGGCCCAGTGCTACCTCAGCGTGCATGTCGGCGAAGCTGCGAGCGAAAGCGCGCGCATTCGCTTCGGGCAGGTCCAACGCCTGTTCGTCGGCCTCGGCGCTCGCTGCCGAGAAGAGGAAGTCTCCTACGAGAATCGCGGCGTTGCGGCCAAAGGTCCCTGATGACCCGATCCATCCCGCGCCCCGGTGGAGGTCTGCGAGGCGGCGGTGAGGCGTCGGTGCACCGCGCCGCTCATCCGCATGATCGATGATGTCGTCGTGGACGAGGGCGCTGGCCTGGTAGAGCTCGAGTGCGGCGGCCAGGTGGGGCAGGCGCGCCTCCGACAGGGGTCTGCCCGAACTCAGTGACCAGCCGACGTGGGCCATGAGAGCACGGAAGCGTTTGCCTCCTTCCGCCGAGGAAACTACGGCCTCGGAGAATGCGGACGAGCGCGGTGTCGCGCCCGCGCGGGCAAGGAGGCGTGCCAGGGCGGTCGTGGTCGCCTCGTCGATGTGGGGACGCAGCACGGAGAAACTCTTGCTCAGACTCATGTGGTCACTGTAACTGACGGGCGAGGGTACGCGCGGGCCTTAGGCAGGGAAGCGTCACACCTACCGTCAGGAAAACTACCGAGCAAAGCACTAAAATGGTGATGGTATGCCGATTTGCAATCGGCGCTGTTTTGCATACCCATCAATGAAAGGGACCCGTGTGAGTGCATCGCGCGCTTCGGCAAAGGACTCCGCGACGACTGAGGACGCCCCGGAGGTGAAAGCCCTCGCGAGGAAGACGACGCGCACCAGGAAGGCCGCGTCGACTGCGAAGGCTGAGGCAGCCTCGGGCACCGAGGAGAAGAAGCCCGCCGCCAAGAAGTCCGCCGCGAAGAAGGCTCCCGCGAAGAAGGCCGCTCCCAAGAAGACCGCGAAGCAGGCAGCGGAGGGTGCCGAGGAGAAGAAGCCTGCCGCCAAGAAACCTCGCGGCCGCAAGAAGAAGGACGCGGAGGTTGTCGAGGAGGTGACGCCGGATCTCGAGGTCGCGGAAGAAGAAGACTTTGATCCCACGGGCGAGGACCTTGAGGATCCGGACCTGGACACCGATACCAACGACGAGGATGTGACCGAGGGCGAAGAGGAGCCTGAGGAGGAAGAGACGAAGGCAGCCGAGGGTGCTGCGCTGCGCGAACGCACGAACGCCGGCATTCACGTCAAGGGTGGATTCGTCGTCTCCGACTCTGACGAGACCGACGAGCCCGTCCAGCAGGTGACGGTCGCTGGCGCGACCGCCGACCCTGTGAAGGACTACCTCAAGCAGATCGGCAAGGTCTCCCTGTTGAACGCCGAGCAGGAAGTCGACCTGGCCCGCCGCATTGAGGCTGGCCTGTACGCCGAGTACAAGTTGAAGAACCAGGCCGACGAGATGACCAGCCGCGAGCGTCGCGAGCTGCACTTCCTGGCCCAGGATGGTCAGCAGGCGAAGAACCACCTGCTCGAGGCCAACTTGCGTCTGGTCGTGTCGCTGGCTAAGCGCTACACCGGTCGCGGCATGCAGTTCCTGGACCTCATTCAGGAAGGTAACCTCGGTCTTATTCGCGCGGTCGAAAAGTTTGACTACACGAAGGGGTACAAGTTCTCGACCTACGCCACGTGGTGGATCCGTCAGGCGATCACCCGAGCGATGGCCGACCAGGCTCGCACGATCCGCATCCCCGTGCACATGGTTGAGGTCATTAACAAGCTTGCCCGTGTCCAGCGCCAGATGCTGCAGGACCTGGGACGTGAACCCACCCCTGAGGAACTGGCGAAGGAACTCGACATGACTGCCGAGAAGGTCGTCGAGGTCCAGAAGTATGGCCGTGAACCCATCTCGCTGCACACTCCGCTGGGCGAGGACGGCGATTCGGAGTTCGGTGATCTCATTGAGGATTCCGAGGCTATCGTGCCTGCCGACGCCGTATCCTTCACCCTGCTTCAGGAACAGCTCCACCACGTCCTCGACACGCTGTCGGAGCGCGAGGCCGGCGTCGTCTCCATGCGTTTTGGCCTGGGTGATGGCCAGCCTAAGACGCTCGATGAGATCGGTAAGGTTTACGGCGTCACGCGTGAGCGCATCCGCCAGATTGAATCCAAGACGATGTCGAAGCTGCGTCACCCCTCGCGTTCGCAGGTGCTGCGCGACTACCTCGACTGACGTACATCGTACATACATGGGGGCCAGGAACGTGTGTTCCTGGCCCCCATGACAACATCGTCACAATGCTGTCAGCTTCGGGTGGCTTCGTCGCATTAAATGGGGTTGGTAGGGCAGGATGAAGACATGCTTGAGGGTACGCTGATTCTCGTTGTGACTGTCATTCTGGTTATCGTCGTCGCGGCCGGTGTTGTGGCCGTCCTCGCGCTGTCGCGACGCAGCGCCGACGACTGGAAGGGTGTCATCAAACGTGAGCGCGAAGAAATCACGCAGGATGTGCGCACGCATTCCTTACCCAAGCGTGCCTCGTCGTCTTCCGATGGTCCTGTGGTTCCGCGTACGGCCTCACTGGATGCTCTCTTGAGCACCGCTGATTCTTCTAGCGCGTACTTCGATGCTGATCGGCTGCCCGGCGTCGACCGCCTCGAAAATGTCACCGGGCGTGTCAGTGGTCGATTCGACCGCAACGGCAAGGGAAACAAGCACGGTGGCGGCTCGCGAGGCAAGGCGCAGGGGCAGTAACGCACCTGGTGGGTCTCACGCTTTCATCCGGATGCGTCCATGGGGGATAATGGCCCCATGGACGCATTTGTTTCATTCCTTCAAACGCCGTGGGCAGTCGTCGTCGGCCTGGTGCTCGCCGTGCTGGTCGGCCTGGTCATCCGCCTGGTCGTCAGCTCGCGTCAGCGCCCGTCCGACGATGTTTCGGTCCCGGCCCAGCCCCAGGTGCCCGCCACCGGCGAGAGCCCAACGCCGACGCAAGCCGATGAGGAAAGCCCAGAGCGGCCTCGCGTCGGCCCCGAGGCGTCGGAAGAGTCCGCCGCCCCGGCTGAAGCGGAGATCACCGCCGAGCCGACCGTCGAACGGCCCGAACCCGTGCGCGGGCGCATGGAGCGCCTGCGTGAACGTCTCGCTTCCTCTGGCGCACTTGGCCGCGCGATCCTCGGAGTTCTCAGCCGAGGCCAGCTCAGTGCCGCAGACTGGGAAGAAATCGAGGAGTCCCTGCTCATCGCGGACCTCGGCCTGGAGGCGACCGACTCCCTCATGGAGGCACTCAAGCGCCGCGTCGCCGTCGAGTCCACGACTGACGAGGCGCGCATCCGCGAGATCCTGCGCGAGGAACTCCTGGCCCTCGTCGGCCCCGACATGGACCGCTCTCTTGATCTGACCCGCCCGGAGGCGGACGGAACATCTAAGCCAGCTGTCGTCCTCATGGTTGGTGTGAACGGTACCGGCAAGACGACGACCGTCGGTAAGCTCGCGCGCATCCTCGTCGCGGAGGACAAGTCCGTCCTCCTGGGTGCTGCTGACACGTTCCGCGCCGCCGCCGCCGACCAGCTCGCCACGTGGGGCGAGCGTGTGGGCGTCGACGTTGTGCGAAGCGACCGAGAAGGTGCCGACCCGGCATCCGTCGCCTTCGAGACTGTGCGCGAGGGCATTGCACGCGACGTCGACGTCGTCCTCGTCGACACGGCGGGCCGTCTGCAGAACAAGTCCACACTCATGGATGAGCTTGGCAAGATCAAGCGCGTCATGGAAAAGCAGGCCCCCGTCTCCGAGGTCCTCCTGGTCCTGGACGCCACCACCGGCCAGAACGGTATGAAGCAGGCGGAGGTGTTCGCGCAAGCGACCGGAGTGACTGGCATTGTGCTGACCAAGCTTGACGGATCCGCGAAGGGCGGCATCGTTGTCTCGGTCCAGCGGGCCCTGGGCGTTCCCGTGAAGTTTGTCGGTCTCGGCGAAGGTGCGGACGATCTGGCACCCTTCGACCCGCAGGGTTTCGTCGACGCAATTGTGGGCCGCGCCTAAGCACCCACTCACCACGCCACTATCCTCGGCCCCGGTCACACGACCGGGGCCGAGGTACGCTAACCTGTCCTAGTACTGTAGCCATCTTGGGAGAACACACGTGTTTGGAAACCTGTCAGACCGCCTGACCCAATCCTTCCGCACCCTGCGCAGTCGCGGGGTCCTGACCGAGTCCGACGTCGATCAGGCGATTTCCGATATCCGCCGCGCCCTCATCGAGGCGGATGTCGCCCTTCCCGTCGTCCGTCAGTTCACCTCCCAGGTTCGCGAGAAGGCCTACGGTGCGGCCCGCTCCAAGGCTCTCAACCCCGGCCAGCAGGTCGTCTCCATCGTCCACGACGAACTTGTTGAGATCCTGGGCGGCGCCACCCGCGAACTGACCTTCGCGGAGTCCGGTCCCACCGTCTTTATGCTCGCCGGCCTTCAGGGTGCCGGTAAGACCACCCTGGCCGGAAAGCTCGGCAAGTGGCTGCGTGAGGAAGGCAAGACCGTCCTCCTCGTGGCGTCCGACCTCCAGCGCCCTAACGCCGTCCAACAGCTTCAGGTCGTCGGCGAGCGCGCCGGCGTCAAGGTGTGGGCTCCCGAACCCGGCAACGGTGTGGGCAACCCCGTCGAGGTTGCACGCAGCGGTGTTGAGTTCGCCCGCCAGAGCGGCATCAACGTCGTTATCGTCGATACCGCCGGCCGCCTCGGCGTCGACCAGGAGATGATGGACCAGGCGATTGCGATTCGCGATGCCGTCAACCCGCACGAGATCATGTTCGTCCTGGACGCCATGGTTGGTCAGGACGCGGTGTCTACGTCGATGGCATTCCGCGATGGCGTCGGATTTACCGGCGTGGTCCTGTCCAAGCTGGACGGCGACGCACGAGGCGGTGCCGCCCTGTCTGTGCGCGGCGTGACCGGCGCTCCGATTCTCTTCGCTTCCACGGGCGAGGGGTTCGATGACTTCGAGCGCTTCCACCCGGATCGTATGGCCGGGCGCATCCTCGACATGGGTGACATCCTCACCCTCATCGAGCAGGCCGAGAAGAAGATGGACGCTGAGGAGGCCGAAAAGGTCGCCTCCAAGGTCCTGGCCGGCCAACTGACCCTCGCCGACTTCCTCAGCCAGCTCCAGCAGATTAAGAAGCTGGGGTCCATGAAGAAGATGCTCGGCATGATCCCGGGTGCTGCCCAGCTGCGCGAGCAGATCGACAACTTCGACGAGCGCGAGGTTGACCGCGTCGAGGCTATCGTCCGTTCGATGACGCCCGCCGAGCGTGAGGATGTCTCGATCCTCAACGGCTCGCGCCGCGCGCGTATCGCCCGCGGTTCGGGAACGACGGTGAAAGAGGTTAACCAGCTTGTCCAGCGCTTTGAGGCTGCCCGCGAAATGATGGGCCAAATGGGCCAGATGGGTGGGGGAGTGCCCGGCATGGGTGCTCTGCCGGGGCGCGGCGGCAAGGCCAAGCAGAAGGTGAATGCCCGTAAGGCACAGGCCCAGCGCGCTCGCGTGAAGAAGAAGGCTCGCTCCGGTAATCCCGCGAAGCGCCGCCAGCAGGAACTCGAGGCCATGCTGCCCCCATCGGAGCGCAGCGCCCCCCAGGGATCCTCCTTCGGTGGTGCCGCTCAGGCACCCGCCGCGCGTCCGACGATTGACGATCTGCCGGACGACGTCAAGCGTATGCTTGGACAGCTCTGAGCCGTGCTCGTCACCGGCGTCGGCCTGTGGGCCGAGGATGCGCTCGCTCGCCCGCAGTGGGTGAGCGGTACGTGGTCTGTGTCCGACGGACTCATTCGTCGCGTCGGTGATGAATTGGCGGATCGCGCCGACCGCTGCGGCTTTATCGTGCCGGGCATGGTGGACGCGCACTGCCACATTGGTTATTCTTCGTCCGGCCCGGTGTCGCCCGAGGAGATGATCCGGCAGTCGGCGCTCACGCTTGCCAGTGGCGTGACGCTCGTGCGTGATTGTGGCGTGCCCGTCGATAACTCGTGCGTGAACGACCTTGTTGGTCCGCGCCTGATCCGCTGCGGCCGCCACGTCGCACGGCCCAAGCGGTACATGCGCGACCTGCCGCTGGACGTCGAGGATCAACGCGAGCTGCCCCGCGTCCTAGCCGACATGGCAGGGCGCTGCGACGGCTGGGTCAAGATCGTCGGTGACTGGATCGACCGCAGCGGCGGCGCGGACGCTGACCTCATGCCGCTGTGGGATTCCTCCGTCCTGCGTGAGGCGGTCGCCGCCGTGCACGAGGCCGGGGCGCGCATCGCTGTCCACGCTTTCTCTCACCGCGTCATTGATTCGCTCATTGAAGCGGGTGTCGATGACATTGAGCATGGCAGCGGCATCGACGCGGACCAGGCCAGTGAGATCGCAGCGCGCGGCATCGCCGTAACCCCGACCCTGCGCCAGGTCGAGCTTTTCGCGAACTTCGCCGCGCAGTCGGGGACCAAGTACCCCGTCTACGCGGCCACCATGCAGCGCATGTATGACATGCGTGTCGAACACTTCCAGATGCTTTTGGACGCAGGCATCCTCCTCCTGCAGGGAACCGATGCTGGTGGATACCAGGAGCATGGTTCCATCGCGGGCGAGCTTGACCTGTGGTCGCGCTGGGGTGCCTCGTCCCAGGTCGTCATCGACGCATCCACCTGGGTCAGCCTCCGATATCTGGGCCGTCTCGGCCTCGTCGAAGGAGCGGACGCTGATCTGCTGATACTCGACGATGATCCGCGCGCCGACCCGCTCGCTCTCGCGAGGCCGACCTCCGTATATATCGGGGGAGAGTGTGCGTGGCAGCGTCCCTAGACACTCAACATGTGTGTAGTGATGGATTTAACCGTGAAGCAGTGTTGAGCCTGGCGTTCCCCTGTGGGAATTTAGCTCAAATTATGGCATAATCGCTAGCTGTACCCGGCGGAACGTAGACCCTCTCACTGCGTGTCGTCGTGTCCCGGTCCAATGCGACCCCTGTGTTTCCCACCTCGGGACGCAAAGGTCCACACCAATTCTGAAATGGAGAGACCACTCAAGTGGCAGTTCGAATTCGCCTGAAGCGCGTGGGTAAGATCCACGCCGCCCAGT
>ERZ773031.1514-NODE-1514-length-11533-cov-2.695243_pt1 | contig 11533 bp, 9 predicted proteins | sample MGYA00511666_ERZ773031 | MGnify/ENA primary metagenome ERZ773031 (study PRJEB29015, sample SAMEA2738135) | human oral metagenome | biome: human oral; feature: human-associated habitat; material: saliva | place: China | collected 2250 ...
ATACTTCTATGTATTTTATATTGGTACCGACATCATAGCGTAAGAAGTTGTCTGTGGCTTAGTTGTATTTTATGTATTACATGTCTTCCAAAGTTTCATTTTCTACAATCGAATGTTTATCGTATTGTCGATGTTAAAAGTAATTATGCAATTATCGAAAATAGAGATAGTAGGATTGTTGTTTATACAACTTCAACATTGCCATTTGATGCGGAAGTAGAAGTGAGTAATCATATTTATTCATTTGATTATGATTCTAAGATGTATGGCTTTTCGCAATATCTGTGGGCAAAAGAAAATGACTTTAGCGGCTATACATATCAGTCTGAAATAAAGGTTATTCAAACACATTTTACATTACGTTCTTGGACTCAGAATCAAATAGAGAAAGTTAGTGATAACCTACAAAAAGAGATGTTGTATCAGATTATCTTTCGCATTAAAAGTAAAGGAATTGATATCACAGATATTTATGAACAAAGTGGTTTTTCGTATGTTGCTGGTGTATGGTTATTGTTATATCTCATCAAGTTTTTTACTACGCAACAACAACGTAAATATATTAAAATTGCATGCTTAATTGTATTAATTTTCTTTTATCATTATCCAATTGTGTTATTGTATTCGTTATTGTCTACTTTACTACAGTTTTTTGATATACCTCAAAGAGTAAAAATACTTTTTTCCAGTATTGTTTTATTAGTTATATATCCTAATGCAATTTATTCTTTGTCTTTTCAAATCCCACTCATATATCGTTTACAAAATGTTTTTGGTACATCCCAACGAAAGATACGAACAGCTATCATAATAGCTGGAATATGTAGCATTAAATTTCATTCCATTCAAATCTTATCGTTATTATTTTATCCAGTATTACGTTATTTAATGGATTTTACTTGGATGATGGGATTTGTTCAATTGTGGACTGGATTTAATTCAGTATATCTAGTATCAATCGTATCTAAAATTTATACAAAGATTCAATCAGTAAAGCTTTATGGAAATATTTTTGGTATTGGTATATTATTTCCATTTATTCTGTATGGAAGTTTAAGACAGAAAAAATTTGGTCTATATTATCTAAGTATCTTTATGTTATTGACGATAGGTTTATCTCTATTACATCCACTATCAGAAGTTACTGTTTTAAACAATCCTAAAGATACCAATATTATTTTAAAACCTTCATTATCAAATAAAGCTACAGTATTATCTCTGAGAGATGAAGTAATAAACAAAGATTTACAAAGTTATTTATATGCAAAAGGAATAACAAGTATACATACATATATTGAATTAGTAGGCGAAGTAGAAGGAATTAACGTAATATCTAGTTTAGATAGTACGGTTGTAAAACAATTAAACGAAATGAATACAGATCATCCCATCTGGTACTTCAATTATGATGGACTAATGTTTATTGTGTTTACGTATCTTGAACAAAAAGAAATTACTTATTTTTTAAATCATTATGATAACTTAAATATCGATGTAATGATTCTTTCAAATCATGGTTCTACGAATTCTAATCCACCAGAGTTATTTGATCATATACAACCAAAGCTATGTATCTCAATCAATAAACCCTATTTAAATAGTCATTTACCATCTCGTACAGTGATTACAGAATTAAAGAAAAGGGGGATTATGTTGTTAGATACTGGTAGTTATGGTGATATTTCATTTTTTAGTATCTTTCATAAGCATTTCGCTCTAACATCAAGCGGGAAAATTGTTATAATTAACTAGCATATGACAGTATATTTATTGAGTGGAAAAGATATGTTTCGACAAGAGGTGCGCTTAGCTACTCTTTTAAAAGAGTTTTCTATTGATAAGGACTATGTCACAACCTTTGATGCATCAAATGCGAAGACATTCCAGTTTGATGAGGCTTTGATGGCTTGTGATACTTTTTCACTATTTGATGATGCAGCTAAAAAAGCTGTTATTATCAAAGAACCACATTTCTTACGTGCTAGTACAAAAACTGGTAAGAAAGAAACTGATAAACAAGAACAAGAAAAAGAACAACGTTTAAAATCTTTAGAAGCTTATCTTAAGAATCCAAATCCAAATACATTACTCGTATTTTATTGTCATACATTCTCTGCTGATACGAGAAAGAAAGAGTATAAACTTCTTACTACTTATGATACTAGGGTTGTTAAATTTGAACTAATGAAACCTTGGGAGTTTGAGAAGTATGTTGATGATAAGTTAAAAGAACATCAATATTTTCTAACAGGTGTGATCACATTGAATATTAGTGAGGCAGATTACGCTCCGGAACTCCCATCATGGACCTCTCAATTAAGAAAGGTATTCCAAGCCTTTTCTAATGAGATGTATCAACTAGCAAGCCTGTTTAAGATGGAAGGTCTTGTCGATCATTACGTTTGCCTCTTTAGAGTGGATCATTCTATCAATAGTGAGGCATTCGCTAGAAAAATCCAGCAAGAGATTCAAGACAAGTTGCATCGAAATTCTATCATCACGTTCACAAATTGCATTCAATGCACTAGTATCTTGAAAGACGTGAAAGAACTCTACGCGGCAACTGGACAACAAGTTCCTTATTGGAATACGATTATTCCTATTACTTCGGGTACTACCATTTTACAAGAAACTACTAATACAATGAGCGCACTCTCCTTCTCGGATGCACTCGATGAAAGTGAGTTAATCACAAATCTGTCTCAGTATATTTCAAATGGATTCGTGCCAAAAGCCACTTTGCAAAAGCTTCTTTTGGACTGGACGCAACAAATCGGGATTTACTTAGATCAAAATGGAATTTCAGCGCATAAGCTATTCCAAAATACTCAGCATGATTTCCTATTCCAAAGAAAATTCCATTCGATTGAGTCTTTCGAAGAATACTTCAATTACTACTGGTCTCATGCAAGAAACTTTGTCACGGATGCTGAAAACCAAAAGAATAGTATTCAACGCATCATCGAATATATCGATCATCACTACAAAGAGGATTTGAGCCGGACGACTTTAGCCGATATGGTGTACCTCAGCGCGGATCACCTTGCTCGTGTCTTTAAGAAAGAAACAGGCGAAACACTCGTTAAATACATTACGGATAAACGTATCCATGCTGCCAAAGAATTGCTCTCAGATACGAAGACCCCGATTTCTCAAGTAGCCTCTGAAGTCGGATATGATAATTACTCATACTTCACAAAAATCTTCAAAGAGAAAACTGGAGTCTCTCCAGGGGACTACAGAAAGCATCAAGCTGAATAAATAAAAAAAGAGCTAGTTCAACTTGAACTAGCTCTTTTCCATATTAGTTTTCTCTTTTTTTCACTTTACCGTTCCATGCTTCGAAGCCATGTTTTAAAATGTAAATATTTGTATATCCATTTTTCTTTAGACGGTAAGCACAACGACCAGCGATTGATACGCCTTCTTCATATAAATAGATTGGTTGGTCTTTACGTAATTCCATGAAACGTTCTTTAAATTGAGAATAAGGAATGTTACGTGCTCCTAAAATATGAGCTGCTTTGAATTCATCCTTTTCACGTACATCGATTAATTGTCCATGACGTAAATCCTTTCCGAACTCTTCAGCGCTAACCACTTTTGCAGCAGATTGACGCATCCAAAGCAATACAAATAAGTAAATTCCGTAGGCCATAAATAAAGCCCAAATAATATACCACATGAGACTAAACTCCTTCAAAAATAATTTTAATAAGACAAGAGATATTGTATCATGTTTCTTCTAATCTTTCAAAAGCACTAAAGAAGCTGCTCCAATGACTCCTGCATCGTTCCCAAGTTCTGCTAAACGTAAGTGTGTTGTTTCGCGAACTTGTGGGAATACTAATTGTTCATATTCTTTACGAACGCCTTCTAGCAAGAATTCTCCTGCAGCGCTCACTCCACCACCGATAACGATGAAGGACGGATTCAACATATTCGCAACATGTGAACATGCAATTCCTAAGTATTTTGAGAAATGACGAATCACGATTAATGCGAGTGGATCGTTTTGTTTTGCTAAATCAAAAACATCTTTAGCACTCACATCTTGTCCATCATCGATTCTTGCTTTTAATTCTGAATCTCCTGCAAATTCGTCAGCATAACGACGTGCTAAATTCACAATACCTGTTGCACTCGCTACCGTTTCAAGACAGCCTTTTTTACCGCAAGTACATGCAAAAGGTCTATCACTAAAATCAACCGTAATATGTCCTAGTTCTCCACCAGCACCCGCTACACCATGGATAAGGCGGTTTTCGGCGATAATTCCACCGCCAACACCTGTTCCAAGTGTAAAGAAGGTTACGTCTGGTTGGTCTCCACCAGCACCCATCCATTTTTCACCTAATGCTGCTACGTTAGCATCATTGTCAATGAAGAAAGGAATTCCTAGTGCGCCTTCGATTTTTTCTTTCAATGGTTGTAATGTTTTCCAGTTTAAGTTGTAGGCACCAATGACTGTACCATTCTCTCTATCAACAACCCCTGGAGAACCCATTCCAATCCCTGCAAAGTTTTCAGTCGTTAATCCTAACATGTCTAAACGATGACGAATCGAGTCGATAATATCTTCTACAATATGACTTCCTTCATCAAGAATATTTGTTGGAATCGACCATTTCTGTTGAATTTCACCTGCTAGTGTAATAATCGCAAATTTGATGGAAGTTCCACCTAAATCAATACCAATAATTTTCTTTTCCATACTATTCACTCCATGAAAATTTGTATATGCTTACATTATAACAGCATTACCCTTTCATTCCTAGTGTAAATAGTAAAAATGCTACGACAATATATGCCACAATTCCGGCAATGCGTGAAGCAGGTTTTGTGAGGCGGTCCCCTCTAAAGCTAATCGCCGTCATCACTAGGTATCCACCAACGAGTCCTCCTAAGTGACCGTAGTTATCTACCGCTGAATTAATAAATCCAAGGATAATATTGATAATGAGTAGGCCTGCGTATTGCACGCCCATTTGTCTAAAAGAACGAATGTAGCCATGTTTGCGTGATAGATAAACCACAGCACCCATCAGTCCAAAGAGCGCCGTACTTGCCCCTGCTGAAATGCTTGAAGAAAAGGCAAAACTTGCAAGATTCCCCATAATTCCTGATAACAGATAAACTGCAAGGAATCTCCAGTGCCCAATTTCGTACTCCATCTGACGACCAATCATGTATAAGAACACGCTATTAAACAAGATATGTTCCAGTCCAATATGTAAGAAAATTGGTGTTAGGAAGCGATAATATTCATGTTGATGAATGATGTACGGATTGAATTTCGCACCAAAATTAACAAGAACTTGTCCATTCGTGCTACCACCTGCTAGCGTCATCACGATAAACAGCGCTGCTTGAATCGCAAGAAATAAATAAGTGAAGCTAAAGTTCTCATTGAAATTTCTCTTCATCCGTTCTAATTTCCAAGGGTTAATCTTAAACATCTCTAACCACTCCTTTACTTGTAATAATCGTTGGAATATGAATATCCGTTTCAAATACTGGCCAGTCAACAACAGGCGTCACCTGAGTTGTATAGGCTAATGAGACGATACGATAATCGTCTACTTTTTGTAAGGTTCTATCGTAATAGCCGCCACCAAATCCAATACGGTCTCCTCTCGTACTATACAGTAGTCCAGGAACAATAATTAAATCAAGGTCTTTAGCTTCAAATAGCGGATGCGTGCTATCGATAACTGGTTCTAGCACTCCATACGAAGTGCGTTTGAAAGTTGTTTGTTCATTCCATTCAACAAATACCAACGTCTTATCTGGCATCGTCACAGGTACAAAAATTGTTTTACCAGCACTTCTAGCCTCTTGAACGATTAAATCTAATTGGAATTCCATTCGCATCGGCATCGTTAAGCCAACCGTCTTGGCCTCAATCCATTGCGGCATTCCTTTTAGCCATTCCACCACTCGTTTCTCTTCAGCGCGTCGTTTCCCTGGCGTCATCGCCTCCAGTTCTCTCTTTTGCTGAGCGCGTTTCAAGTTCTTCACGTCTTTTTGATACGTCTCAAACAGTTCGTTAAATAACTTCAAGAATTCAAGTTCGACCGCTCGCATGCTTCTTTCTTCCAAAATAGGTCGACTTAACAACGGTGCCTTTTCCATCATCGGTTCATCCGTTAAGATGATTGGCAATTCATTAGAGAGCATTTCATGATCAATCGCCCACACTTTTGCCCATTCTTTTTCTTCTAAATGTTGCAAGAAGAATTTCTCTTTAATGACTTCGAACAAGTTGTTTTCCATGATTTCGTACTCTGGCAATTGATTTTTCACAGGACGAATTAAATCGGCAATATAGGCTTCGGTTGCGTCATGCAACAAACAAGCAAGGACCGTTCCTGTTTGGTATCCTCTAGCAATGGCTTCTTGTGCACAGTTAATGCTATGTAATCCTACTGAATAAAAGAAACGCAGATGTCCGTTTCCGCGACACATCATACTTAAGGCATGCGCAATATCTTCAATGGCAACATTGTCTGGAACCATTTCAAGCGGATTAAATACGCGCCCTGTATATGTATTCATTAATATTTTTTTATCTTCCATATGTTCCTCCACGGTTGATGTCAGTTTATTTTATCACTGAATCTACGCGTTTTAAAAGGATTTAGGCATTTCTTAATGATTCTGTTTATTATGAAAGTCTCTTCTCAACATAGAGAAAGATTCCTTCGAAGCCTTACGGATATCTTCATAATAGCTGTAACGTTGCACCGGTTCGAGCCGAAGTCTCTCACCTTTAAAGCCTCAAAGGAGGTGTACGGAATGAATTCCTACACCTCCTAATTCGCATTTAATGCGTAACACGTTACTGCTATTATAGAATCCGTAAGCTTCTACGGAATCTTATCTTTCTAAGGTGGATTCTAAATAAAAACCACAGATTAGGAGAATTCCCAATCTGTGGTTATAAACTTCTTATTGTGCGTGTTTATCGCGGTACAGTTCGATTAGCTCTTGCGCTAATAACTGTACGATTTCTGTTGAAGCCATTTGGTCTTCGGCATGCATAAACAGTAATGAAAATTCTGTTTTTTCTCCGCTTGCTTCTTTTTGAATGAGCTGTGCGTGAATTTTATGCGCCTCAACAAAAGCTTCTTCTGCTTCCACAAGTTTTGCGTTCGCATCTTCAAACAATCCTTTTTTAGCCAATTGAATGGCTTCTACAAAAGAGGATTTTGCTGCACCACTATTGGCAATCAGCTGGAAACAGATAAGTACCATTTCTTCTGTCATATTATTCTCCTATCAATGCTAAGGCTTGATCTAATACTTTAGGGCCGTTCATCATTCCGTAGTCACGCATATCGATTGCATCTACTGGAATATCCCCTGCGATTTCTTTTACTGCAGGTAACTCATAACGAATTTGTGGCCCGATGAGAATAACATCTGCTTCATGGATATTCTTTTTCGCTTCTGTAATGGATTTTGCTTCAATTGAGACTTCAATCCCACGTTCTGTCGCACTTTGTTGCATCTTTTTAACAAGCATACTCGTCGACATTCCCGCGTTACATACTAATAAAATTTGTTTCATAATCTTATCCCTTCATTTCTTGTTCAACAACTTTATCATTTACTTTGATAAATGGAATGTATAGAAGAACTCCAAGTGCAAAGATGACTAATTGAACGAGAATTGCTCTGAAGTCCCCTGCTGTTGCTAACCATGCATTTAAGAATACTGGTGTAGTCCAAGGAACTTGTACAAATGCTGGGCTCATGAAGCCTGCAGCTGTTGCTAAGTAGCTGATTAAAATACCAAGAGCTGGAGCTAAGATAAATGGAATCGCTAATGAAATGTTATAAACGATTGGGTAACCGAATAATACAGGTTCATTGATATTGAAGAGTCCAGGTCCAAATGATAATTTAGCCACGTTTTTAGAAGCAGCGTTGCGGCTCACTAAGAATGTTGCCACTAATAAACATAATGTAGATCCACTACCACCCATTAACGCAAATGTTTGAACTTGAGATAAGTTGATGATGTGTGGAATCGCTTGTCCATTATTTGCAGCAGCGATGTTTTCAGTAATGTTAATTAATAGTAATGGTTCTAGGATTGCACTGTAAATAACGGCTTGGTGAATACCAAATAGCCATAACATATTTCCTAGAGAGTAAATAATGATTACCCCAATTAAGCTTGTACCAATATGACGAATTGGTTCTTGGATGAAGACTGTAATAATTGAGATTAAGTTTGTTCCAAACATGTTGAATAATAATGCTGATACAACCCCGAATAATGAAATAACAGTCATTACTGGAAGTAATACGCTAAATGATTTACCAACTGCTGGTGGAATATTGTCACCAAGGTTAATTTGTAACGCTTTAACGTTTGATAACTTGATGAATAATTCTGTTGCAATAATCGCTACGATAACCCCAGCGAACATTGCACCTGTACCTGTGTTGTTAAATGAAAGAACACCTGAAATATTCACGGCATCTTTTGCTCCATCAGGAACAGCAGAAACTGTATTTGGCATCATAACAATTAAAGAAACTAATGATAGCATTGATGCTGCCAATGGGTTTTCGAAGTCTCTGTTTTTCGCTAAGAAATAACCAACCATTACGGCAATAATAATACCTGAGATACTTAAAGTACCGTTTGCAATTGTAATTCCCCAATATTGGAATTTTGTTAATGTATCTCCTTGGAAAATCCACTTAAATACTGTGTTGTTCAAAAGAACAATTAACCCTGCCAAAATATATAATGGCATTACTGTTGCGAATGCATCTCTGAGGGTTTTTAAATGAATTTGGTTCCCCAGTCTACCTGCAAACGCGGCAAATTTATCAATAAATTTTGAGTTTTTCATCTGAATATCTCCTCTCTTTATTCCTCTACTTCTACTTCAAATCCGTTATTGTCACTAACGTTACGATACCATCTTCCACTACTCTTGATGGTTCTCTTTTGCGTTTCTAAATCTACAGAAATAAATCCGTAGCGATTCTTATACGCATTATTCCAAGACCAGCAATCAAAAGCAGTCCATGTATGATATCCAAAACAACGACTACCTTCTTCAATCGCTTTATGTAGCCAAGTGAGATGTTCTTCGTAAAATTCAATACGATACACATCATCGATGACTCCATTTTCTCCAATGAAGCGACCTTCGTTTTCAACACCCATTCCGTTTTCACTAATGAACCATGGGATATTGCCATATTCTTCCTTCACGATCATGGCGATATCATAAATGGCTTTCGGGAAGATTTCCCATCCACGATATGGATTCATGCGACGCTCAGGCCATTCATACTCTTTGAAGTATTGGTCTGGCATCCAAGGTGTTTTGTACTCCTCTGGATTTGGCTGCGCCTGAACACGTTTTGGATGATAGTAATTCACTCCAAGAAAATCGACTGTATTTTCTCGAATGAGCTGCAATTCCTCTTTGGTATGACTCCATAACACGCCGTCCTCCTCTAGTCTTTTCACCAAAGTTTCAGGGAATGTTCCCTTCACCGCTGGATTCAAGAAGACTCTGTTAAAGAAATCATCTGTAAATTGACTTGCTGCTAAATCTTCTGGAGCATCACTTCTTGGGTAAGCAGGCGTTAAGTTTAAAATAATCCCAATCTCGCCATCCAATCCTAACGAGTGATAGAGTTGAATCACTTTGGCACTTGCAAGATTTAGATTATAAATCACTTGAACAGCTTCTTTCCCTTTCCCTTTTAGGTTCGGATAATGGAATGCATATAAGTATCCTGCTTCTGGAATGACCATTGGCTCATTGAAAGTTGTCCAGTAATGAATCTTATCGCCAAAACATTCGAACGCAGTCTTGGCAAACTTCACGAATAAGTCCACGACATGTTTACTTTCCCAACCGCCATATTTTTGAAGCAATTCAACTGGCAAATCGAAATGATGTAAATTCAGTACAAGTTCAATATCGTTTTTCTTCGCTTCTTCAATAACAGCGTTGTAAAATTCCATAGCCTTTGGATCAGCTTCACCCGTTTCGAAGTCTTTAATTAAACGGCTCCATTGAATCGATGTACGGAATGAATTAAATCCAATCTCCTTCATCAAACGAAAATCTTCAGGATACGTATGATAAAAATCACTCGCCACATCTGGACCGACGCCATTAAAGAAATCTTCTGGATCAGTTCTAAACCAGTAATCCATCACATTTTCATGTGCCTTATCGAATTGTCCTTCTGTCTGCGGTCCACTTGAAGCAGCACCCCACCAGAACCCTTGAGGGAAACGCAATTGTTTCTTCATAATTAACCTCCTTTCTGTAAGCTCTTTCACGTATAGTATATCACAATTTAAATATTTGTCTAGACAATATTTATAAATAGTATTCAAATTGTCCATTTTGCCTATTCATTCTACATTTGTTATAATATAGCTAGTTTAGAGAAAGGATGACATTCGATGAGCGTAAAGTATTTACAGATTTACCATGCGATTCGTGAAAAGATTTTAAGTAACGAATACGCCATTAACCAACAATTACCCGATGAAATCACATTAACGAAAGAATTTAATAGCAGTCGAATGACGGTCAAGAAAGCATTAGACTTACTCGTTTCCGAAGGGCTTATCTTTAGAAAACGCGGCCAAGGTACCTTTGTCCTCTCTCGCGGCACGTCTAAGCGAAAACTTATCGTTCCAGAACGCGATATTAAAGGACTCACGAAAATTTCTGAGGATACACACTCTACTGTTGAATCAAAAATCATTCATTTTAAATTAGAATTTGCTTCTGAATTCCTTGCAGAAAAATTACAAGTACCGGTGCAAAGTCCTGTTTATAATATTCACCGACTTCGCATCATCGACGGTAAACCGTATGTATTAGAGCAAACCTATATGAGTACGAGCGTCATTCCAGGAATTACTGAAGAAGTTCTATTAGACTCTATTTATCAATATATCGAAGGCAAACTAGGCTTACGAATCGCGAGTGCCACAAAAATCTTGCGTGCAGCGCCAAGTTCTGAAGATGAACAAAAATACTTACAGTTACTTCCGACAGAACCCGTCTTCGAAGTAGAACAAGTAGCCTACTTAGATAATGGCACTCCATTTGAGTACTCGATTAGCCGACACAGATACGATCTATTTGAATTCAATTCATTTGCACTAAGACATTCTTCATAGGAGGCACAACGATGACAACACCAATCTTTTTAAATGCCGTACTTCAAGAGAAAATCTGGGGTGGAACGAAATTGCATACGCTCTTTAACTTCACTCTACCTTCTGATAAGACAGGTGAAGCATGGATTATTAGCGCACATCCCAATGGGATTTCAACGATAAAAAGCCCTGCAAAATATGCAGGACTAGGGTTAGATGAACTCTATAAAGCTCATCCTGAACTCTTCAATGGGCAACAGTTAGCAAGCTTTCCTCTTCTCATTAAGTTGCTCGATGCGTCCGATGACTTATCGATTCAAGTGCATCCAGATGACGAATATGCGCTAGAACATGAAGGCGAATATGGAA
>ERZ773031.1518-NODE-1518-length-11525-cov-3.993025_pt1 | contig 11525 bp, 10 predicted proteins | sample MGYA00511666_ERZ773031 | MGnify/ENA primary metagenome ERZ773031 (study PRJEB29015, sample SAMEA2738135) | human oral metagenome | biome: human oral; feature: human-associated habitat; material: saliva | place: China | collected 2250 ...
CTTAACGACTTCATCATTAACTCATTCCCCTTTCTATTTAACGATGTATAACAACTTTACTTTTTATTCACTAAGTAAATTATACAAAACATAAAATCTATTTTTAAGTAAATGCACTCGAAATTTAAACTTATACCAACCCAATAAGTGCTTCAATTTCCGCTAGACTTTTCGCAAAATGAATTTGGCTTCTATCTTCTTGGCTCAGTAAGTTTGTTTCCACCATTTTATCGAAAAAGGCTTCTAAATGATCGTAGTAACCTTCCGTATTGTAGAAAATACAAATCCCCTGTGTTTGGCCTACACGCACCCAAGAAACCACTTCTGCGATTTCTTCAAGGGTACCAGGACCACCAGGAAGCGCAATATATGCATCACTAAGTGCAATCATCTGATTTTTACGCTCGGACATCGTATCGACAATATGGAGATTCGTGATATCTTGTTTCGCAATTTCACGGTCTACAAAAAACTGCGGCATCACGCCAATGACTTCGCCGCCTTCCTTCATCACGGCAGTAGCGATTACTCCCATTAGTCCTGTATTCCCACCACCATAGACAAGCGTGTGGTGATTTTTTGCCATCCACTTCCCTAGTTCTTCTGTCTTTTTGTCAAATGCAGGGCAATTACTTTGGCTTGCCGCACAATAAACTGCAATATTCATATGTTCTCCTTTAAAACAAAGAGGCGTAATCTCTTACGCCCCTCCACTCATTTTTATTTAAACGCTGCGATAATTTCGTCAGCGATATCTTTAGAACAGATAACACCTGTTGTCTTCTTGTTAGGAACTAAGAAGTCCACTTCTTTTCCATCCACTGTACTGTAGTGTAATCCTAATTCTTTAGCAATCACCATTCCTGGTGCGATATCCCAAGGTGCTAATAATGTAGAAACATACGCTACAGATTTTCCTAAAATCACTTGAATATGCTCGATTGAAGAAGCTCCGTAAGTACGAGTAACCATTGCTTTACGAATCATTTCTGCTTCTTTTTCAGTCGCTTCTAATAACATGAATCCATTCACGTTGATTGAGCTGTCGCCAATGCTGTGAATTTCAGGAGTTGAAAGACGACGGCCATTGCAGTACGCACCGTAATCTTTAATACCGTATACGAAGCGATCACGCATCACATCGTAAATGTAACCTAATAGACCTACGCCATCTTTATATAAAGCAATCATAATACCGAAGTCTTCTTGACGTTTCACGAAGTTCAATGTGCCATCGATTGGGTCGATTAACCAAACGTAACCGTCCATTGAAGTTAATTCGTCACCGAAACCTTCTTCTCCCATGATTTTATGCGTTGGGAATTGTTCACGAATTTTAGCGATAAAGAATTGTTCTATTTCTTTATCCACGTTTGTTACTAAGTCGTTACGGCTTGTTTTTGTATCTACTTTTAATGGTTCACCAAAGCTGTGACGAATTTTTTGTCCAGCCTCCATAATCCAGTCATTTACTAATAAGTGTGTTGCTAATAAATCCATTATTTTTTCAATCCTTCCATACGAATAATTTTTGTTGCGTTTTTACTTGCTTGGACTACACGATAAAGGCTATATCCAGATGCCTCCTCGAATTCGCGACCGAGTCTCTTCTCTTCACCGATACTACGGACTACCGTTTTAAATTCTTGGTAGGCTTTTTTAAATGCCTCGACTTGGATTCCTTTTTCGTAAGCCTCTTCGACCGCATTCCAAAGTTTGATGACTTTATTCATCTCTTCATGCGACCATTCCAAATCAATTGGATAACTATAATTGGCCATCTCGCCACCTCACAATCATACCTATTTAGTATACACTTTTTCTGCAAGAGTTTCCATTTATGCATAACAAAAATTTCTTAAAAAAGAAGATAATTCCTGCGGATTTTTTCATTATCATTGTAATGAGGGACCGGATCAAGCCGTTTGTCTTTCGCCTTTAAAGCCTCAAAGCAGGAGTAAGAAAAACATTTCTAACTCCTGCTAATTCGCATATAATACACTTTCCCATTACTATGACAATGAATCTGCCAGATTCTCCGTCATCATCTTCTTGGTGCTTTATATGAATGAACACAACTCTTCCAGAGTTTACTATATAGGTTGATTCCTCGAAAATTAGAGACGAGAGCTCAAATTTAATTACTGCTTTTCATTTTAATTTGTTTAAAGCACTCTTCTAAACTAAGTCGCTGCACTCTCTAACTCGAGAAGCACCAGTCCCTTTCCCTTGGGCACAAATCCCAAAAGAAAATCATTCAATTATGGATTACGTCGTATCCACGGATTCTATATTAGCATTAACGGGAATAGCATTAAAACGAGGGAGAAAGACAGAAATGCCATAGATACATTGTATCTATGGCATTTCGTTTTCTTTCCCCCACAAAGTTGAATAGGAATGAGATAGCTGTTTACAGCGAAACTCATTCCATTCAACCACTGTGCTAAGAGGGCGTAGGATTTTTAATCCATACGCCCTCTTTGAGGCTTTAAAGGTGAGAGACCTTAGGCTCGAACCGATGCCCCGTTATCGCTAATATGAAGATATCCGTAAGGATACAGAGTAATCCATAAGAGTACTTTTAAGTACTGAATTATTTTCCTTCTTGGTATTCTTTTGCGATTTGCGCACCAAGTTTCGCGTTATTGTAAACAAGCTGAATATTTGTTTTCAAGCTTTCCCCGCCTGTTAACTCAACGATTTTCGCTAATAAGAATGGTGTGCTGTCTTTTCCGTGAACACCTTTTTCGTCCGCTTCACGAACCGCTTGATCGATAATGGCATCGATTTTTTCATGTGGAATTTCGTATTCTGCAGGAATTGGGTTTGTAACTAAGATACCACCTTTAATGTTCAATAACTCAGAGTAACGAATCATTTCTGCTACTTCTTTTGCTGAGTCTACACGGCTGTTTAATTTATACTCAGAAGTACGAGTGTAGAATGCTGGTAAGTAGTCTGTTTGATAGCCTACAACTGGCACCCCTTTTGTTTCTAAATATTCAAGAGTACGTGGTAAATCAAGAATCGCTTTTGCACCAGCGCAGACAACTGTTACTGGAGTTTGTCCTAATTCATCTAAGTCTGCTGAGATATCCATTGTTTCTTCAACGCCACGGTGAACCCCACCGATACCGCCAGTTACGAATACTTTAATTCCAGCTAAGTGCGCACCAATCATTGTTGTCGCTACTGTAGTTGCTCCTAAAACACCTTTAGCAAACACTTCAGCTAAGTCACGGCGAGATACTTTTGCAACTGGTTTTTCTTTCGCAAGACGTTCTAAGTCTGCTTCTTCTAAACCAATTTTATATTTTCCATCCATGATAGCGATTGTTGCTGGAACAGCGCCATTATCGCGGATAATTTGTTCTACCGTTTTAGCCATTTCAACGTTTTGTGGATATGGCATTCCGTGTGAAATGATTGTTGATTCCAACGCCACGACTGGTAGGTTGTTGTCTAATGCGTGTTGTACTTCCTTGCTGATTGATAATAATGGATTCATGATAAACCTCTTTCCTTTAATTGTTGATATTCTTTTTCAAATGACTTAGCGTTTAAGTCTTTTCGAACGGTTTCAATAGCTTGGACTGTATAGTACGAATTCGTTAATCCATACCCAATCGACTCTTCCAAGCTTGCTTTCTTAAGAGCTCCATAGAGCACTCCAGAAGAAAATGAATCTCCTGCTCCTGTCACATCACAGACTTGATCTGCTTTTATTGGTGTAAAAGTTTTTACGACTCCTGTAGCATCTGCAAAGACACCACATTTCGTTCCTTTAGTAATCACAATGTTCTCTACGCCGTCTTTTTGCCATAAAGCAGCTAATTCAGCTAGCGTGTGTTCTCCGTACCTCGTCCTGGACTCGTCCGCGTTGACGACAATCCAAGTCACTCCTTGTAAATCGTCTGGGATTCGTTTCATCTTCGGTCCACTCACTGGAATAATGGCCAGTGGAATCTTCTCAAGACTTGTTAACTGAATGAGCGCTTGTAATGTTTCTTGCGGAAGATTCAAATCCGCAATCACTAGAGATGCTTGTTTCACTGCTTCCTCGTGCGAAGAAAGCCACTCAGGCGTCATTTCCTCACAAATGGACATATCGGCTAACGCCAGGCACATATCTCCTTGAAGATCCAAAATCGCTGTATAGTTTGACGTTGTTTTCCCTTTTAATCGGTCTACAAGTGAAAAATCGATAATGCCTTCCGTCTCTTTTTCAAGCCAAGTAAAACTTTCATCATCGCCTGCAACTGACAACATCTTAACAGGCAGCCCCAGACGACCAAGGTTTTCGGCAATGTTTCTTGAAACACCACCGGCAGTCAGCGATGAGACCACTGGATTACTCGTCTCAAGCACGAGATTTTCGAGCAATTGAACTTTCTTATCCACGTTCATTCCGCCGATACAAAGTACATAGGAATCTTTAAAATTCTTCTCTTCTGACATGAAACATCCCCCTTCGTATACAAAAAGGTTCGATGAATGGAGGTTGATGAAGCTTTCCTTCATTCGGTCTTATACGCTTCATTATACGCGATAACACCTACTCCAATCAAGCTATCCAGGAGAAAACCACAAATATTTCAAAGTTCATTCGGATAATTGTTCGGATTTAAAACGTAAACTGTGTCATCTTTCTTTTGATTGCAACAAAAAAAGGACTCGAAAACTCGAGTCCTCTATAAACTTCAATAGAATTATACGTGAATTGGCATACCTAATGCTAATTCAGCAGTATCCATAACTACTTCTGATAATGATGGATGTGAGTGGATTGTTAATGCGATATCTTCCGCATTCATTCCAGCTTCAACTGCTAAACCTAATTCAGCAATAATGTCTGAAGCGTTCACGCCGGCAACTTGTGCACCAACGATTACGTTATCTTCTTTAGTAGTGATTAAACGAACGAAACCTTCAGTAGCGTTCAATGATAATGCACGACCATTTCCTGATAATGGGAATTTAGAAGCTTTTACTTGTAAACCAGCATCTTTAGCTTGTTGTTGAGTGTAACCAACTGAAGCTAATTCTGGATCAGTGAAGGCAACAGATGGCATTGCACGGTAGTCAACAGCCACTGCTTTACCTGAGATTGCTTCTGCAGCGATTTTTCCTTCGTAGCTTGCTTTGTGAGCTAAAGCTGGTCCAGGAACGATATCACCGATTGCGAAGATTGATTTAACGTTTGTACGTCCTTGGTTGTCAACTTTAACTAAACCACGGTCAGTCATTTCAACACCAGCAACGTCTAAACCAATTTCGTCTGTGTTAGGACGGCGACCTACAGCAACCATTACGTAGTCAGCTTCAACAGCTTCTTCTTTGCCGTCTACTGTGTACTTAACAGTTACGCTGTCACCATTGTCAACAGCTTCTTTAGCCATTGAGTTAGTTACGATAGTAACACCTTTTTTAGCCATGTTATCTTCAACAAGTTTAACCATGTCTTTATCAAACATTGAAAGGATGCTTGGAGCACCTTCAAGGATTGTCACTTCTGAACCTAAGTTAGCGTATGCTGAACCTAGTTCTGAACCGATAACCCCACCACCGATAACAACTAATTTTTTAGGAACTTCTTTAAGACCTAAACCACCAGTTGAATCGATAACGCGTCCGCCAAATTTGAAACCTTTGATTTCGATTGGACGGCTACCTGTAGCTACGATAGCATGGTTGAAAGAATAAGTTTGAGCGCTGTCTTCAGTAACAACACGTAAAGTGTGCTCATCCACTAAGAACGCTTCCCCTTTAATAATTTCAACTTTGTTTTTCTTTAATAAGTACTCAACACCAGCAGTTAATTTCTTAACAACTTGGTTATCTTTCCATTCTTGAGTTTTAGCGAAGTCTAAAACAACTTCTTTAGCAGTCACACCAAACACTTCTGAGTGTTGTGCTTCTTGGTAATGATGTCCAGCTGAAATTAACGCTTTAGATGGAATACATCCAACGTTTAAGCAGACACCACCAAAATATTCTTTCTCGATAATCGCAACTTTTTGACCTTCTTGAGCTGCACGAATAGCTGCAACATATCCACCAGGGCCGGCACCGATTACGACTGTATCTAGTTCAATAGCGAAATCGCCTACTACCATTTTTTTCACCTCTTAAAAGTTTTCAAATAAGGAACCGACGTAAACCCATGTCTACGCCGTTCCTAACAATTTAATGAATTAAGCTTCCATTAATAATAATTCTGGATCATTCAATAGACGTTTCAATTCGTTCATAGCTTTTTGAGCAGTTGCTCCATCCACGATACGGTGGTCAAAGCTTAATGATAATTTCATGTTACGTCCGATTACGATTTCATCGTTTTCGTTGATAACTGGTTCGCGAACGATTGTACCAACACCTAAAATCGCAACTTCAGGGTAGTTGATAACTGGAGTGAACCAGCCGCCACCTACTGAACCGATGTTAGAAATTGTAATTGTTCCTTGTCCCATTTCTGCAGCTGTTAATTTACCTTCATGAGCTTTTGCAGCTAATGCGTTAATTTCATCTGCAATACCGAACATGCTCTTAGTATTCGCATCTTTGATATTTGGAACGAATAAACCTAAATCTGTATCTGTAGCAATACCGATGTTGATGTAGTTTTTGTAAACAATTTCTTGAGATGCATCGTCGATAGAAGCATTCAATACTGGGAATTTCTTCATTGCTACTGCTAAAGCTTTAACAACGTAAGGTAAGAATGTTAATTTAGTACCTTGTGCAGCTGCAACATCTTTGAATTTCTTACGGTGATCCCAAAGTTTAGAAACTTCAACTTGGTCATGTAAAGTAACGTGTGGTGCAGTGTGTTTGCTGTTAACCATTGCTTTAGAGATTGCTTTACGCATTGGAGTTAATTTAACGCGTTCTTCACGTTCAGCTGATCCAACGAATGGTTTAGCTGGAGCTGGAGCCGCTGCTGGTGCAGATGCTTGAGCTGGTGCTGCTGGTGCAGATGCTGCTGGAGCTTCTACTGCTGCTGCTGGAGCTGCTGGTGCAGCTACTGGTGCGCCACCGAAGTTATCGATGTCTTCACGAGTGATGCGTCCGCCTTTACCAGTTGGAACTACTGCTGTGATGTCAACGCCTTTTTCACGTGCATATTGACGAACTGAAGGCATTGCTAATACTAATTTACCAGGGTTGCTTGCTGCAGGAACTCCTGTTGGAGCTGCAGGTGCCGCTGGAGCTGCTGCTGGTGCTGGAGCTGCAGGTGAAGCTGGAGCCGCTGCTGCAGGTGCGTGAGAACCGCCTTCTGTTGCGATTTCAACGATTACATCACCAACGTGAGCTACTGTTCCTTCAGATACTAAAACTGCTGTTACAGTTCCAGCTACTGGAGAAGGAATAGATTCTACTGATTTGTCGTTTTGTACTTCGAATAAAATGTCATCTTCAGCAATCTTGTCGCCTACTTTGATGTCGATTTTAACGATTTCACCTTCTGCAATTCCTTCACCGATGTCAGGTAATTTGAATTGGAAAGTGCTTGATGCTGCTGGTGCAGCTGGTGCAGGTGCTGCCGCTGGAGCCGCTGCTGGTGCAGAAGCTTCTGCTGGACCAGAACCATCGTCGATAACTACGATGATGTCGCCTACGCGAGCTACTGTACCTTCTTGAACTTTAACTTCTAATACTTTACCACTTACTGGAGAAGGAATTTCTTCTACAGATTTGTCGTTTTGTACTTCGAATAAAATATCATCTTCTTGAATTGTATCTCCGACTTTAATGTCGATTTTTACGATTTCGCCTTCTGCGATACCTTCACCGATATCAGGCATTTTAAATTGGAAAGCCATGCTTGTACATCCCTTCTTATTTTTATAAAACTCTAAAGAGCACACTCATGAGAGAGGCTCTTTAGAATGAAATTTGTTGAATTAGAAGTTCACTGTTTCGCGAACTTTAGCTTCAATATCGCTAGCATTTGGTAACCAGTCGTTTTCTGCTTGACCAAATGGGAAGATTGTATCTGGAGCTGCAACACGTCCGATTGGAGCTTCTAAGTTTAAGATTGCGCGTTCAGCAATTTCAGACATAACCATTGCGCCGATACCAGCTTGACGTTGTGCTTCTTGAACAACCACTACGCGACCAGTTTTTTCAACTGATGCTAAGATTGTGTCTAAGTCTAATGGAGAAACAGTACGTAAGTCGATAACTTCTACTGAGATTCCTTCTTTTTCTAAGTTCTCAGCAGCTTTAACTGCTTCACGAACCATTGCACCGTAAGTAATTACAGAAACGTCTTTACCTTCACGAGTTACTGCAGCTACTCCTAGAGGAACTGTGTATTCTCCTTCTGGAACTTCTTCACGGAATGAACGGTATAGTTTCATATGCTCTAAGTAAACAACTGGGTCGTTGTCACGAATAGCTGAGATTAATAACCCTTTTGCATCGTATGGGTTTGATGGGATAACCACTTTCAAACCTGGTGATTGAGCTACTAAACCTTCTAAGTTATCTGAGTGTAATTCTGGAGTATGTACCCCTCCACCCATTGGTGAACGGAATACGATAGGCATTTGACGAGTTCCACCCATACGGTAACGTGTACGAGCTGCTTGAGCTACCACGCTATCCATTACTTCGAATACGAATCCGAAGAATTGGATTTCAGGAACTGGACGGTAACCTTCTAATGCTAAACCGATAGCTAAACCACCGATACCAGATTCTGCTAAAGGAGTATTGAACACGCGGTCTTCACCGAATTCATCTTGAAGCCCTTGAGTCGCACGGAAAACCCCACCGTTTTTACCAACGTCTTCCCCGAAAATTAGGACATTTTCATCACGTTTTAATTCAACAGCCAATGCATCAGTGATGGCTTGAATCATTGTCATTTGTGCCATAATTATTTATTCTCCTTTGCTTTAAAGTGTTCGATTTGTTCTTTAATAACGTTTGTTGGTTCTTCAAACATTGTTTCTAAGAAGAATGAAACTTTTTGTTTAGGTTGTTTGTCAGCCTCTTTAATCGCTTCTTTGATTTCTTCTTTAGTTGCTTCGATTACTTCGTTTTCTTTTTCTTCTGACCATAAGCCTTTAGCTGTTAGGTAGTTACGGAAACGAATTAATGGATCTTTTTTAGCCCATTCGTCTTGAATTCCTTCTGGTTGGTAACGAGTTGGGTCGTCACCTGATAATGTATGAGGACCATAACGGAAGCAGATTGTTTCGATTAACACAGGACCGTTTCCAGCAACTGCGTATTCACGAGCTTTTTTAGTTACAGCGTAAACTGCTAATGGGTCCATACCATCTACTTGGATACCAGGAATACCAGCAGCAACTGCTTTTTGAGCTAATGTTGGAGCAGCTGTTTGTAACTCACGAGGAGTTGAAATTGCCCAACCGTTGTTTTGAATGAAGAAGATTGCAGGTGATTTGTAAGCACCAGCGTAGTTAATACCTTCATAGAAGTCCCCTTGTGAAGATCCTCCATCACCAGTATAAGTCACTGCAACGTTTTTCTTACCACGTTTTTGTAAACCTAATGCAACACCTGCTGCTTGAACATATTGTGCACCGATAATGATTTGTGGTGGTAAAGCTTTTAATGATTCTGGGTACATGTTACCTGCAACATGTCCACGAGACCATAAGAATGCTTGTGATAATGGTAAACCGTGTTTTACTAATTGTGGTACATCACGGTAACCTGGTAAAAGAACGTCGTCTTTCTCAATAGCTTTGATTGAAGCTAATTGTGAAGCTTCTTGTCCAGCTGTTGGAGCGTAGAAACCTAAACGTCCTTGACGGTTTAATGCAGTTGAACGTTCGTGTAAAATACGTGACCATACCATGTCTGTCATTAATTGAACTAATTCGTCATCAGACAAATCTGGTACTAAGTCAGGATTTACAACATTTCCTTCTGCGTCTAACACTTGAACCATTTCGAAGTTCGTGTTATTTGGTGTGAAAAGTGCATCGAGATTGAATTTTTTCTTCGTTGCCATACTTCTTTTTTCCCCTTTTCTATAAGAAATTGTGCTTAACAGACAAAACAGGTAGTTAGAACTGTACTATTCCCTCTGCTATCGTATAATAATTTAACAAACTTTTGTGAAATATGCAAGCAAAGAAGACTTTATAGAGCGTTTTTGTAAACTTTGTGAAAAAACTACCACTATCTTACGCTAAATAAAGTCTTCTTTTATTCTTATTTGTTCAATCAATTGTCTGTTTTCACATTTTTTCAGTAAATGAATTCTTAATTTTCACAATGAAACTGTACTAGTCAGTTAATGAAAACTGTACTATTTTTTTAAAACAGTTTTAATTGTTTATAGAGTCTATTTGTATTTTCTAGATGCGAAATGGTCAGTCCTATCAGTCTTATCGGGCGTTCTTCCATCATTTCCTCAAACAATTGCAGTGCAATCGAATAGATTTCTTCTTGCTTATTCAAATAATCACGCATTGTAACACTCTTTGTCATTGTATTAAATTCCGAATCTCTCAACTTCAGCGTGACGGTTCTACAAGCCAGACTTCTTTTCTTCAACATTCGTTCTAATTCTTCTGCAAACTCCTCCAAGTATCCAGTTAAAATACCATGATTTGTTGTATCCTTTATTAATGTCCGTTCGGTTCCAATTGATTTACGTTCCCGGTGAAGCGTCAGTTGGTCGTTAGACTCCCCTCGCACTTGCAAGTATAATCGCGGGCCAAGATTGCCAAACTTCTTCTCCAGCTCTTCCTTAGATAATGGGAAGAGATCTTCTCCCGTTAGAATGCCCGCTTGTTTCAATTTATCTGCGCTCACTTTTCCTACTCCATAGAAATCTTCAATCGGAATTGTGCGAATAAACTCTTTAGCATTTTCTGGTGTAATGACGGTCACTCCTGAAGGCTTATGATAACCTGATGCCATTTTCGCGAGAAACTTATTAAAGGACACGCCAACGGAACAAGTTAATCCGACCTTATCATAGACATCCTTTTGAATCGCATGTGCAATCATGGTCGCAGACGTCATCCCCTTTTTATTATCCGTGACATCTAAATAAGCTTCGTCAATTGAGAGTGGTTCGATAAGGTCCGTATAAGTACGAAACACTTCATGCACCTGAGCAGAAACTTCTTTATACAAATCATATCGTCCAGGCGTGAGAATGGCTTGCGGGCAGAGTTTCATCGCTTTTGCAGTCGGCATCGCAGACCGCACGCCAAAAGCCCTCGCCTCGTATGAACAAGTCGACACAACTCCGCGATGGTTTGGTTTTCCTCCGACAATCACAGGCTTTCCTCTCCACTCAGGATGGTCCCTTTGTTCCACCGATGCGAAAAACGCATCCATATCTACATGTAAAATTTTCCGCATCGATTTCCCTCTCTTTCTATCAACGTTTCTTCTCTATCTTATCGATTTTTGATGAAAAATAAAAACGGAATGCACATTGGCACTCCGCTTGCGTCTATTCATTGTTTGCTATGAATCTTTTTCTTGCAAAATATCGAATGATTTTTGCAACCACGATTCCATTT
>ERZ773031.1525-NODE-1525-length-11496-cov-8.219998_pt1 | contig 11496 bp, 1 predicted proteins | sample MGYA00511666_ERZ773031 | MGnify/ENA primary metagenome ERZ773031 (study PRJEB29015, sample SAMEA2738135) | human oral metagenome | biome: human oral; feature: human-associated habitat; material: saliva | place: China | collected 2250 ...
TAAATTGTAGTATTCAAAAATGATTAGTAAATCGCTCTAAATCCAATTCCACCTCTAAAATTATTACCTTTTGTATCATAACCTGCATTTACTGTTACACCAAATCTTGTATTTTCAATTCCAAGGTTCAAGTCAACTTTTCCGTTTCCTCTTCTGTCGTCCTTTTCTCCTCTAATATTGAACCAATCTGCTGTTGTGTAACGAACTCTTGCTTGGTTATTTACATCTCCAACTTGTCCTAATTCATTTTCATACGCAAGTCCTAATTTAGCTATGAATGTAGTTCTTACTGCCATTGGTTGTTTGTATTTGAATTCCACTCCAACTTCAGGTTTTATTGAATAATAACCGTTTCCTTTTACTTCTAAACGAACTTGTCCTGAATCTTCTTTGATTCCATTAAATCTTCCATATTCTAATTTCAAGTTTCCATATGGTGAAAGGCTTGTTCTTTCACTCAATCTGATATTTTTTCTAAGTTCATTTTTCAATCCAACTCCATAAGAATAATAATCAGATTTTGCCTCAAAAATATCATCTACAACAAGGAATTTTCTATTCATTTCAGCATTTCCAATAAATCCTTCTGCTGCTACAGTCCAATTCCATTCGTTATTATGGTTATCATATCCAAGTGGCATTGACTTAAATACTCCAGCTTTAATCATATTTTGTTCTTCTTTTGATTTTCCTATATCGCTGAAATCAAATTTATTTCTAATTGCTCCTGCATACCATCCGCTAGATTCTCCTAATTTTACAGTTTCATCTTCATGTAAGTATGCAAATCCATATGCATCATTTCTATAATCAATAATTCCAGCCGTATCAGTTTTGTACTCACCTTTCATTCCAAACACTTTTATCTTGTTAGATTGTTTAGATTTAGTATCCCACTCATCTCTTAAATATCTAAACTCTTTATTCAACATATTTCCTGTCTCAAAAACTCTTTGTTGAACATTAGCATATTGGTGTCCCATCATTTCATCGTAGGCTTGTACTAATAATGCTTCTTCACTATTTCCAATTGTATTCAATTTGTTGAATACTTCTTTTTCTCTTGAATCTAGTGCATTCTTGTCGTATCTTTGTTCCAATCCATCAGTAAAATTGTACTCGTTAGATTTTCTCGCTACAAAAGCTGTATAAGGAATTTTTGTCATAAGAACACGAGTAATTTGCTGAGTAGACGGATCTACTTCAGGTGTTGACATCCAAGTCAATGATGCAGAATAAGGTGTAAAGTTAAATATTCCTGCATTTATTTGATTCAAGAACGGTTGTAATATTTGTTTTCCAATTATTACATCTTTTGCATTTGTAAGTACTGAAAATTCTGTTCCTATTAATAAATCACTGTCAATTCCAATGTTTGTTGCTCCATTTACGTTAATTGGTCTTGTTCTTCCTAATGTATCTACGTAAACTCCAAAGTTTGATAACGCAAAGTTAGTAGTTTGTGGTGCATAATTGAATGTTTGAACTTGGCTATCGTTCAATATTACTCCATTTCTTTGGATTGCCAATCTTCCATTCGGTAATTGAATAATTCCTACTCCAGCAAGAGTTTTACTAGGGTCTTTTGGTGCATAGTAATCATTTGCTCCGTTTGTAGAAGTTATTGTTCCAACTCCACCATTTAATGCTGGTAACACATTTGCAGGTGTTGCATCAGTTCCAATTGGTAAGTTTCCACTAACTCCTTGAGAATCTGCATCATATCTCACACCATAAGATCTTAAACCACTAATATTTATTTCTCCATAATTTTTAATGATTGATTTATTTGCTGCAGTTCCTTTAATTAACACACCATAACTGCTATCTGCATCAATATCAATTTTTCCATAATTTTCCAATGTACTTCCATTTAATACAGCAACTCCAACAAGTCCTTGAACATTATTATTTCCGTGGTATGAACCAACTGTTGTGATATTTCCTGTATTTACAAATTTTGCTCCGTTATTTACAAATACTCCCATCATTGTTTGAATTTTATCAGTTGCTGTTGCACTTGATGGATCTAAGTAGATATTTCCAGAGTTTTTAAGTGTTGTTCCTCTGTCATCTCCATACATTCCTATGCTTAAGTGTCCTGACACGTAGATATCTCTATCATTTGAAATACTAGCTCCATTAATTGCTGCCATTCCTATTCCATAAACAATGTTATTTGGATCAGAATTATCTGTTTTTCCAACTTTTATTACTCCTCTATTTACTGCATTTGAAGCTCCTGTCACAAGAATTCCTTGATTTCCAATTCCATTCGACAAGTCAATCATTCCATTATTTACAATGTTCGCTCCATCTTTTCCATAAATAGCAATAATCTTATCATTAGTTCCAGATGTCATTGTTGCATTATTTGTAACATTAGAGACCCCTTCAGTGTAAATAAATGTTGATTCTTTTCCTAAAGTTATATTCGACGAAGCCGAATTTGAATAAACATTTGTTTTCCCAATTCCTGGATTAGCTAAAATCACACCGTAAGATTTATCTCCAACATTGAAGTTTGTTGTAGTATCTGTAACAGTTACTCCACTTGATCCGTAAATTCCTACTGGTTCGCTATTTGGATCAGTAGCTGTGTGATTTGCAACATTGACTATTCCACCAACATTAGCAGTTCCACCTTTTTTGTAAATACCAATCGCTTTATCTGCAACGTTAATTACTGAACTTCCAATTGTCTCTACATTTCCATTCTCACTCAATGAATAAATTCCAAATGAAGACTCTCCAACATTAATTGTTCCACTATTCTTAATATTTATTTTCGAACCATTTTGTGCATAAATTCCTACTGTTGAATCATTTTTCACAGAAGTCGTTGTTTTATCAACATTTATTGTTCCGCTATTTTCAAATGTTTGTTCCGATGTTCCTTCTAAATATGCCGCAATTGAACGTTCTCCAGTAATATCAATGTTTCCAGTATTTACAATATTTTTTGCACTTCCTGAATTATTTCTTGAGAAAATTCCAATTGAATCATCATCACTAAATTGCATATTCGCTTTATTCGTAACATCTGAATTTATTGCAACAATTCCTTTTGCTTTGTTAGCGGTTCCAGTAATATTTTTACCATCTATCGTAGCCTTTGAATTTTCTACATAAATTCCAGTAGATCCACTATTTAAAGTCATATTATTCCATCCGCTGAAAGTCGAGCTTCCAGTCATGTAAACTCCAGTTCCATTCGCAGACACAACAATATCGTTATTATTCATATTCGCTTTACTGTCAATAATGTATAACATTGGTTCTGAAGATGTTGTCAATGTTCCTGTATTATTATAATTCAATACTGAACCATTTTCTAAGTACGCCAAACTTCCATTATTCGCAAAGTTATAATTTCCACCATTTACAGTCAAGTTAGAATCATTTCCATACAATGCAAACCCTTTATTTCCAACTGTAATATTTCCTGTAGTTATCAAATTAGTTTTATTTGTTGCATAAATTCCCACAGAAGTTGAAGTAGCAACTCCACTCGCATTCAATATTGAATCTCCAACTGTGATATTTCCACTATTTACAACTGTTGCATTAGGATTATTTTTAGTTTCAGGTGTAATATAAATTCCTGCTGAACCTTTTCCTAATGTGATATTTCCTGTATTTGTAACATCTATATTTTTAGCAGTTGATAATCCAGTCGTATTTTTTGCATAAATTCCAACTGATTTATCTCCACCAGTTATGCTTCCATTATTTTCAACTTTATCAAAATCAATAGCATAAATTGCTGACGATTCATCTCCAATTATTATCTTAGAACCAGCAGTTGTCATGATTTTTCCTTCATTTTTAGTTCCAGCTACTGCATCACTATAAATTGATGTTGTATCATTGTAAACTCCATAAATTCCAGTAGATTTATTTCCTACAGCAATTTCATCTTTATTAATTCCTCTTGAAGAATCAAGATACATTGCAGTACTTGTAGTTGCATTTGATAAATCAATTTTTCCGTTATTTATGGCTTCGTACCCAACATCTCCTTTCCAAGATGTATGAGTCGGACTAGGATTTTTAATACCATCTGCCATAAGTCCAATAATATTTTGTGTTCCAGATTTTGCTTCAACAATAATTCCTGGATTTACTATTGTTTCTCCATTTATAACGTGTGAAATTATATTTCCACTATCTGCTGCTTTTGTTCCTGTTAAATTTGTTGGAATTATAGAGCTTCCTTCAGTAACTCTCGTTCTTTCAACAGAACGTCCATTCGTATTCAATACAGCACTATTAGTAACTTGTGCTCCTTTTTGTCCATATACTCCTACTCCATCACCATGGAAATTAATTGTTGTTGCTCCGTCAATATTAACTGTAGAATTTGTAGTTACGATAGCTCCTACTCCATTTGAACCATTTAAATCAATTGTTGCACCAGTTACTGTCACTTTTGAAGGGTTAGGTGTCCCACTTGTTCCATTATTTCCAACATAAATTCCAGTTCCAGCATCTTTTCCATCTCCAATAGTCATAGTTCCAGTATAAGCAAGATTACTTCCATTTTCAGCAATCAATCCTACTCCATTTGCTCCAGTCGTGATAGCTGTTGTAATTGCTTTTGGTGTTGTTGAAGTTCCTTGATTATCTGTGTAAAGTCCTACTGCATAAAAGTTACCGTCTGTGTTTCCTACTTTTATTCCACCAGTGTAGCTTGAAATGTCAGCACTAGAACCTTTCATTAATAGTCCGATTATTCCATTTCCAGTTGCTCCACCAGTAGTATAGTCTAATTTTGAGCTACTTCCATCTAAAACTCCACCATCAAGATAAACACCAACTCCGTATCCTGTTACTTTACCAATGTTAGATCCATTAATTTTACCAGTATCAGAGGCCCCTGTTCCTTTTATATAATAGGCAACTCTATTTTGATTTTGAGTTCCCAAATTAATATTTCCTGTAGTTGTATCTGATACAGTCGCTTTTTCTGTCAAATAAACTGCTACTGAAGAATCTGCATCACCATTCAATGTAATATTTCCAACTTTTGCTATCATAGAATTTGGAGTATAAATTCCAACTGTATTTTTAGCTTTTAAGTTAATATTTCCTTCATTTTTTATAACTGAATCAGTTAAAGCAGAAGCATTATTTGCAAATATTCCTGTTGATTTTTCAGATTCTACATTAATTATTCCTGTAGAAGCAGCATTTGTTAAATTAATTTTCTTTCCAGAAGTAGCAGAACCAAACATTCCTACTGAATTTTTAGCACTTTGTTTTAATGTAATTTCTCCTACATTTTCTGCTATAGAATCATCTTGAGCATATATTCCTGTTGATTTTTCTCCAGATAATTCAATTTTACCACCATTTGCATTTTTTACTGTTGTTCCATTATCAGAACCATACATTCCAATTACTGATTTTACATTTCCTATTATTTCAGAATTATTTGTTATTGCCGCTTGAGCATTTGCAAACATTCCAGTTCCTTTTTCTCCGTTTATTTTAATTTTTCCATTGTTTGTACCTGTTGTATTTGAACCTGTTGCATAAATTCCTGTTCCACTCTTACCAGCTGCCGTAATTTCAATTTCTGCATTATTATCATTTAATATTTCTGATCCGTTTTCTCCATACATTCCAGTTGCTTTTTCTGCATTAACAAGTATTTTCTTATTATTATTAATTACAGATTTATTAGAAAGCATTCCTACAGATTTTTTACCATTAATATCAATTTCTTTATTATTATTAGCAATTAAATTATCTTTATTTCCTGTAGTATTTTTAGCAAGTATTCCTACAGATTCTTCCATATTCACATTAATTTTTTCATTATTATCTATTGTCAATTTATGAGCCATATTTGATGCTAGTTCCCCATAAATTCCCGCACTCTTAATTTGTCCAGTTGTTGCATTTAAAGTAATTGTTCCGTTATTTTTTATCGTTTTATCAGTTAAAGATTTATCCGTAAATTTACCATAAATCCCTGCTGACGAATTTTTATTCACAGTAATATTTGCACCTGCAGCATTTTCCGCATTACTGTCTTCAAGATAAATTCCTGCTGATTTTTCATCACTTGCAGTGATTGATCCCTTATTAGTCACTTCTGAATTTAATTTACCATACATTCCTGCTGATTTATCTTTATTCATAACAATTGTTCTGTTATTTTCAACAGTACTCTTTTGAGCTGAAATCCCTATTGATTCAGTTGAATTAACTTCAATTGTTTTATTGTTAATTGCTTTCAATTTATCTGCCGTATTAGAAGTTGTTGCCGTATCACCATTAACTGCAAACATTCCTACAGATTGAGGACTTCCTGAACCAATCGTTATCTTCTCATCATTTTGCAATGTCAAAGTATTTGAAACTCCATCCTTCGTAGTTCCATAAATACCAACATTTTTAGTATTTCCAGTAAGCTCAATTTCTCCTGCATTCACGATACTATGATCTTTGTTCGCTACAGTAGTTAACTCTCCATACATTCCTGCTGAACCAGAAGAAGCACCCGAAATATTTACTGTTATTTTACCAGTACTTGTATTTTTAGCATTCGAATTTGACGCATACATTCCTGCTGAACCTTCATGTGTTACGTTTATTGTTTTTTCATTAGAAATATCAGAATCAGATTTTCCGTACATTCCTGCTGAACTTCCTTTGCTAACATTAATCACACCTTGGTTTTTCCCAACTGCATTTTCTACAGAAATTCCAACTGTCTTATTAGCATTCAAATCAATTTGAGCATTTGCTGCATTTATTACTGTTCCTTGCGTTTGGTTACTTGCTTGATTTTTTAAATACATCGCAGCAGATTCCTCTTGTCCTACAGTAATATTGTTATAATTTGTCATTGTCATTGAACCAGTAGCACCACTTGCAATTTCAGCATACATTCCTGCTGATTGTTTTTTCCCAGTTCCAGTTAAACTAATAGTTCCGCTGTTATTCATAGTATAATTTCCAGTATTATCTACACTACCAAAAATTCCTGCTGATTTATTACTTTCTACATTAATCGTTCCTGCATTCGAAGAATTAGAATTTTTCGTATATATCCCCGCTGAAGCATCTCCCTTGATATTGATTATTCCTGTTGTTGCATCATTTGTTATTGTTGCTCCTCCAAGACCTTGCATTCCTGCTGAAGCTCCACCTAACATTTCGATTGTACCTTTATTAATAGCAGAACCTGTATTTGCTAACATTCCTACTGATTTTGAAGCAGGATCTGTATTTGTTAATTTAATGTTTCCTTCATTTTCAATAGTAGAATTTCCTTTTCCATACATTCCCACTGAAGCCTTACCTTTTAATTCAATAATTCCACTTGTCGTATTATTAGCAGTAGCTCCGTCTTCAGCCATTACACCAATTGCTTCTTCAGACCCAGTATCCGAAGTAATTTTCAATTTATTATTTGCAACAACATTTCCTCCAGCTTTTTGTGCATAAATTCCTATCGATTTTTGATTATGAATATTTATTATATTATCATTATCTAAAGTTAACGTTCCTCCAGTTGATTTTCCATAAATTCCAATACTTTTTTCTTCAGTCGAATTTGCTGCATTTCCAACTTCAATAGTACCTTCATTTTTTATTGTTTTAGTTTTATTTGAAGTCGCATACATTCCTGCTGAAGAACCTTTTTCAACAGTAATAGTAGCTCCAGAGGCATTCGTTGCATCACTATCATTAGCATAAATCCCTGCTGAACCTGTTGCTTTTGTAGTTAATGTCCCCTTATTAGTGATTGTAGAGTCATTTGTACCATAAACTCCTGCTGAACCAGTCCCTAATGTTGTTATTTGTCCACCAGATTCATTTTCTACTATACTTTGATCTGAAAGCATTCCAACAGATGAAATTCCAGAAGTAGTTATCTGTCCAGCTGCACCATTTTTCAATGTCGAACCATTTTTTCCATAAATCGCAATCGAAGAATCATTTGCAGTTGTTATTACATTATTATTTGTTACTGTTGAATCATTAGAATAAATCCCAATTGCACCATCTTTTCCAGCCAATGCAAGTGTTCCATTATTTATTACCACAGCTTTATTCAATCCTGAAATCGTAGTTTTTAATCCTGAAGTCAATATTTTTCCAGAATTAATATTCACATTCCCTTTATCTGATACTAAAAATTGTGCTGTATCGTCAACATTAGAGAATTTCGTACTATTAGCTGTAATATTATTAGCAATATTTATAGTCGTATCATTTGCTCCATAGAATACAGCTGAATTTTTTCCCATTTTAGAAACTGTTAAATTTTGTAATGTATTGTTTGTTATGTTTACAGTGTCATTAGTTGTGTTTCCTGTTTTTCCAAAGTAGGCGAATACTGATCTATCCCCAATAGAAGCATTTAAATCTGTTATTTCAAATACATTTCCAAAATCACTAGCTTTAGAAGAATAAAGTCCAACTGTTCCTTCTCCTAAAATTAATTTAGCATCACTTCCTCTGAAAGTAGTTTTTGTTGTATTTCCATCAGAGTACACTCCAATTCCAGTATTTCCATTTGCAGAATCTCCAACTGTAATTTTTCCTTCAACTATCCCTGTAGATCCGCTTGTGAAAATTGCAATTCCACCGTTATTTGATTTTATTTCTCCTGTGTTTGTGTTTGTGAACGTTCCACCATTATTAGTATACAATGCAGCATTTCCACCTGAAGCTGTAGAAATAAGTCCTGCATTTGTTAATATTCCGCCATTTTGAACCACTGCATGGTAATTCGAACTAGAAATAGTTGCTCCTTGCTCATTTATAACTGTATCTTTCACACTACTATCACTTTCAGTATACAATCCTATTGAATTTGTACCTGTTGCAGCAATTATCCCACTATTTTTGAATTTAGCTTCATTTTTGATTAGCATTACTCCATAACCGTTTGAACCTGTAATATTTATGTTTCCACTATTTATATTATCTGTAACATTGGAAGACGGTGTCGTTGTTTTTGTTAAATACATTCCTGTATTACCATTTTCTATATTTATAGTTCCTGCATTAGTAGTTGTAGCAGTTCCTGAATAAATCCCAATATTACCAGTTCCTGAACTGTTTTTAATTGTTATTATCCCACCAGAAGCATTTGACATATTTGTTGCAGAAGCACTTCCAACTCTTATTCCCATACTGCCTGTTGCACCATTTTCAATGTTGATGTTTCCTGTATTTTTTATAATTGAAGTTGGAACCGTAACAGCTGCTTCTGAATAAAGTCCAAATGAATTATTTCCATTAATTGTTATTCTTCCACTGTTTATAGCACCTTTAGGTAATTCAGCCAGTAAAGTTATACCTCCTGATTCCGATCCATTTATTGTAATATCTCCTATATTTTCAAAAATTGAGTTTTCTACAAACGGATTTTCTGTTTTCCCAACTACCATTCCATGATTTTTATTACCACCTAATGTAATACTTCCTTCATTTTTAGCTATAATCTCAATATTTTTTCCTTCTTCCCAAATTCCTTTATCATTTTTATATCTTCTAAAATTATCAGTTGCAAATCCAGCTGAATCATCTTTATTCATAATGATTTTACCTTTATTTATTAAAACCATTTCATTTTTTTTACTACTTGAAGTGTTTTCATTAGTAATTAATAAAGCAGCCTGATTAGTCTTATTTCCTATAATCCTACCTGTTAAACCATTTATTGCAGTTACTTGTGAAAAATCCCATATATCTGCCTGTATATCCATTCCAGCTGTTGTAGGAGCATTCAATAAAATTTCTCCATTATTTTCAACAGAAAATTGTACACCATAAGTAATTACTCCTGCCGAATCCCTATTTCCATGTTTACCGCCCTCATTTCTAGGTAACCCTGCATCTAAAGAAATCGCTCTTGCACCTGATACATTTAAATCTAAAACACTTCTTTCTGATATTGTAAATTTTTTATTGTCTTTCCACATATATTCTCCGAAAGAATTTTGTTTTCCACCAGTATTACCTATTCCTATTGGGGTAACATCAGACATCCTATAACTACCATCTATATTTCTATTCCCAGACATTGATTTAATTCCTGCAGTAGTATTTCCAAAATTAGCTAATGATGGTACCGTAAACGATACCGTATTCACGCTTGGACTAGGTGGTGTAACACTCGGTGAAGAAGGCTTCTTAACACTAATCGCACTAACTTCCGAAACTTTAGGCGGAACTATCGATACTGCCGTAGCCGATGGATTCGGTGCTTCAATTTCCATTGATAATACTGGTGCAGTAATGTCTACAGAAATTCTAGGTGGTTGCAAATTCATTTCAATATTAGGTGCAGTTACTCCTGTTGGGGTTGCTGGAGTTGCTGGTTTTGATACATCTATTGTAACTGGACTTAATGATGGCAAAAATATTTTTGGTGCACTTATTGGTTTAGTTACATTCAAATTAATCGATGGTTTTACTACTGGTCTTGGCATATCAATTTGAGGATTGATAGTAATTTCCTCTTTTGTAACTGATTTTGGACGTACGTTTGCCATGATTTGGATTTCCACTTCAGGTTCTTGCACGTGTAATAACGAAGCCAATCCATAATTTCTTGAATCCATTAGTGTACTCAATGATGAAACTCCGTATCTTCTACTAGATAAAACTCCCGCTTCAGCCCAATTTCCACGAGTATAAATTCCATTATAACGATATTTTTCAGCTTTATCTCCTCTTCCTTTGTAAATCCCATTACTACTTGACATAAACGTATTCACACCATATTGCCAAGAACTCCAAGGCGATTTTACAACTTGATCTCCTTGTTCCATCAATTCAATTAATTCTAAATTTAAATCTTCTATTGATTCTTCATTTTCTTTTTTCTTCTTCTTAATTACATTCCGCGTCTGCTCTGCTGACATTATAAGCTCTTTATTCATACGCTCATACAGTACACTCGAAGACGTATTTATCCCAATAGAAAACGTAATCAATCCCGTTACTAAATAAGAAAATAGTAACGATTCTGTATATTTAACATTCTTAGCTCTTTTAGCAAAAGCCTTTAAATCTTTCTTTGCTTGAATCAAATTATTATTCATGACCACTCCTTCTTAATATTTACTTTTTTACTAACAATTTCATTTAAACTTTTCACTATTTTTTTATACTTTTAACAATCTTTCTATTTATAAAAATTTATTCATTTCCCTTTTGTAATAATTACAAACTGATATTTTCCCACAAATATAGTCAATCTTATCTAAATTTTTTACTAATTTATTTAGACTGATTGACTTACAAGATTGTACTTTTCTTTGTGTTACATTATATCATTTTTAGCTTTTCTTTACAACAAAAATTTTTTCTAATTTGAATAAAAAGGGAGCTAAAACTCCCTTATTAAATAAATTTACCTAATTATATAATTCAAAATTTTTACTTTTTTTCTACCAAGCTGAATTTATCAAAACTTCTTCTCCATATCCACCATTCATTTTTTGAGGATTTGTAGAATTGTAA
>ERZ773031.1526-NODE-1526-length-11492-cov-13.594037_pt1 | contig 11492 bp, 9 predicted proteins | sample MGYA00511666_ERZ773031 | MGnify/ENA primary metagenome ERZ773031 (study PRJEB29015, sample SAMEA2738135) | human oral metagenome | biome: human oral; feature: human-associated habitat; material: saliva | place: China | collected 2250 ...
TCCAGCGTTCGTCGCCTTCGGTATCTTGAGACCAGGCGATCAAACGCCCATCCGCGGTTGGCACCAATTCTCCGACCTTGAAGAACTCTTCACCTTGGGCACACAGGTTTTCGTCGAGAAGAAGCTGCTCGCCCTCCAAAGTTTCGCTATCTGCCAGCACCGGAGTGTCCGGGTAGTGCGAGGCCGACACGCGGTAGTGCTTTGCATAGGAGTCTTCGTGATACTGGCGCTGGAAATACCACCAGTCCCCAACGCGCTGGGGAGCCGAATACACAACCGGCGCGGTGAATGAATCAAACTCCGAAACGAGGTTCTTAGCCAGCTCCTGAGCAGGCTTGCAGACCTGTTCCGCCCATTGATTTTCCGCATTGACATGGGCAATGACATCCGGGTTGTCGCGCTGACGCAACCAGTCCCACGGATCATCAAAATGGTCCCCGTGAATGGAACGCACGCGCGTCCCAAAACGCTGCGGGGCAACAGGAGCGGTGTCTTCAGTCATGTTCATACTCTAAGGGAGCACGCCGTCATCTGGAGCGCACTTGAGCGCAGCCTTCCCAAACGCTCGACGAAATAAACGTTAAAATCTTTACCGTGCCCACACAGGAAACAGAACAAGTGACGCCCACCACGGCCTCGGCAAGCGTCGAGCAGCCGGCCCCAGCAAGCGCACCCTCACACCCAGCCACTCCCGCAAGCGCGTCTAAACCCACCGCCCCCCAAAGCCTCGCGGAAACCCTACGCGCATGGATCACAGAATTCATCCAATTCGGGCTGGTCGGCGCAACCGCATTCGTTATCGACATGGGGCTCTTCAACCTGCTCCAACACGGCCCCCTCGGCGTCCTCGCGGGCCACGCGAACACCGCCAACGCCGTGGCCGCCAGCGTCGCGACGATCTACTCGTGGATCATGAACCGAGTGTGGACCTACCGTGGGCGCACCCAAGAAAATGCGGGTCGCGAGGCTTTCCTCTTCTTCTTCGCTAACCTCTGCGGCATCGGGATCACGCAATTCTGCCTGCTATTTAGTCACCACATTCTGGGATTGACCTCGCCGCTGGCAGACAATATTTCCGCCTATGTCGTGGGCTTTGCTCTGGGAACGGCATTCCGTTTCGTTTTCTATCACTACGTCGTTTTCACCGGAAATTCAACGAAGTAAGCCCCGATGAGGCCGCGCCTCCGCAGCCGCGTCCCTTCCGTACGTCCGGGAGCAGCCGGGTAATTTTCGCCATAAAAGCCCCGTCTTCCCTTCGCAGGAGTCCCGCCTCGGACGTAGAGTCGAAAGGTGAAATCGACGAATCTGAAGCACATTGATGACACCGCACTTGTTTTTGAGGGCGGTGGTATGCGCGGCGCCTTCACCGCTGGAATTGTCGCCACTCTGATCGAAGAAGGAATTGATTTCCCGCATGTTTCCGGGATTTCTGCGGGTTCGTCAAACACTGTGAACTACGTGTCTCGAGATGCCAAGCGTGCACACGACACCTTCACTACCGTCGCCGACAGCCCCGAATTTGGGGGCTTCCGTCACTGGATCGAAGGCCGCGGCATGTTCAACGTCGATTACCTCTACGACGAGATCGCCCAGCCTGACGGCGACGCCCCCTTGGACCTCGATACCTTCCTTGCCAACCCAGCTCAGGTCCGGATCGGCGCCTTCAACGCCACCCGAGGCGAAGAAGTCTGGTTCACGAAGGACGATATGCGCACGGTGGAAGAAGTTGGCCGCTGCGTGCGTGCCTCGTCGACTCTTCCTATCATCATGCCCACGGTCACAATCGACGGCGACACCTACGTTGACGGCGCTCTTGGCCCCAACGGTGGAATCCCCTTGGATGCGCCGATGCGCGACGGCTACCGCAAATTCTTCGTCGTCCTCACCCGTCCGCGCGACTTCGTCAAAACCCCGACGAAACCGGGTGTGTGCTCCGCGCTGCGCCTGGCCTTCCCGCGTCTTCCTTCCATTGCCGAGGCCGTGGCCCGTCGCACTGTCGCCTACAACGCTGCTCGCCGCAAGCTTTTCCAATTGGAAGAACAAGGGCGAGCACTGATCGTGACTCCGGGGGACCTGGGTATCGACAAGATGGAGATGAATGTTGATCGCTTGGAGGACGCCTACGATGCGGGCGTTGCCCGTGCACGCGCAGATCTTCCCAGGTGGGAGGCCTTCTTAGGTCTATAAACGCTGATCTTATGGGTGTGGGGCCGAGCGGAATCCGCTCGGCCCCACACCCATACGTGCTATTGCGCTCGAAATCTCATTCGGTGTCCCCTATTCGGTTGCAAGAGCCGCCGAAGGACTGACTTTTGCCGCTCGACGTCCCGGCAGCCACGAGGCAACAAGGGAAGCAAGCACCGCCACCCCGATGACTGCCGCGATTTGGATCCACGGGATAGTGATGAAGATGGTGAGGCCTTCCAAGGGGAGTGCCAGGATCCCGACGGCCCCGAAGAAGATTCCGAGTGCGGAGCCGATGATGGCTCCGGTTACCGAAATAAAGACTGCCTCCAAGGCGAGCATGGTTTTCATTTGACGCTTGGTTAGGCCAAGAGCACGGAGCAGCCCGTTTTCCCGCGTACGTTCGGCAACGGAGAGCGAAAGAGTGTTGGCAACACCGACAAGAGCGACCAGAACCGATACTCCCAAGAGACCGACGACGATGAGTAGCATCTGATCGATCATCTTGGAGTACATCTCGCGCTCAAGCGCTGATCCGTTGACGATTAAGGAACTATCGATTTTTGCGAGGTTCTTCTGAACGCTTGCTGCCGATACGCCGTCCTTCAGCTTGACGATCATGTCCGTCACGGGGGCTTTCGGATTGAGCTTGAGTAGGTTTGCTTCGCTAATGTCATAGGTGCCATTGAAATTCTTGGTGTATTTGCCTTTCAAGGTGAGGCATTTTCCCTCACTCGAGCACACGTTGACGTCTTTGCCATTCCAGGCTTCCATACCGACCAAGACAGTTGAGTCATCGATTTGCTCGACCTTTGAGTGGGCGACCGTCGAATAGTTCGGCTCCCCGAAAATCTGACTCTGCTCATCGGCATCGCCCTGCGCGTTACCTGCGGTCGCCTCTCCATTAACGTTTACGGTGCCGAAGATTGAGTGGGCGGGAACGCTTGCAGCAACGCCCTCGGTCGATGAGACGCGTGCCTGAATATCACTGCTGAGTTCCCCAGTCGTGATCGTGCTGACGGAAAGATCGAAGGGGCGGCGCTCATTGACCTCGTTGATGAGGGAGTCTCGCATCGAAGACGCACCGACCATCATGGTGACAACCAGGGTGACGCCAATGACGATTGAGGTGCCGGTTGCGGAGGTGCGTCCGGGGTTACGGACAGCGTTCTCGCGTGCCATACGAGCGAGCATTCCCGGCCATAGGCGACCAAAGAGTTTGGTGAGAGTGGGAACAATAACCGTGCAGATCAGCAGAATACCAATGAGGCATGCCATGGACATACAGAAGGACAGGGCGAACTTCTGCGTGGCGCTACTGATCTTCAAAGCCGCAAGGAGGCATCCACCACCGACAACGGCCAGGAAAAGACCGACGACAAGGGTCAGGCGGCGTGCCGCGCGAGAAGAGGCGTCGGCCTCGTTCACGGGAGAAAGGGCGGCGATCGGCGGAACTTGAGAGACCGCGCGGGCTGGCTTGCGTCCGACGAAGACGGTGAGGAGCGTTCCGAATGCCCACACGCCGATTGCGTAGGGGATGGATAGGGACGCAACGATCGAGAGGAAATTCTCTCCCTCGACCATATGTCCCAGGCCGAAACCGCCAACCAGTAGTCCCAGGATCACGCCGATGAACGCCGAGATCGCGCCAATAGCGTAGGTTTCACGACGAACAAGTGAACGCACCTGCTTGACGTCCGCACCGAGTGCACGCAGGAGCGCCAACTCGCGGCGGCGTTGCTGAAGAATGACTTTAAACGTCGAGGAGACAACAACCGATGCGACAAGAATGGCAATCGCCGGGAAGATCAACGCGATCGCGGTCAGGAGGGCCCCCGATACCTGAATCGCTTTGAGGTCCTTCTCGACTTCCGATGCCACGCTCTGGACCTTCACTCCATTGAGGGTGCTGAGATTCGACTCGAGAGTTTTCACCCAGGTATCCTGCTCGGCTGCAGTCGGGTTCCCGTACTTGTCCCCGGGCAGGTTTGTTGCCACGCGGATTGTGCCGGTCGGTCCCATGCCAACCGCCGAGGTGTACCCCTCGGTGCTCACATACGAAGCTGCTGTGATATTTGACCCTGAGTCGTAGATCCCGCTGACCGTGAAATCGTGTGCGCTTTCCGTCCCTTGGGAGGTGAGTGTGAGGGTTTCGCCGACCTGCAGTCCCAGTTCTTTCGCCGAAGTGGAGGGGATCGTGATTTCCGAGGCCGTGGCCGGGGCTTTCCCTTGCGTGTACTTCAGCGAGAGGAAAGGATCGGGGAGGAGGGGAGAGAGGAAGAAGGCCTCTCGCTCGTCGTGAGCCTTGCCCATGAGGGGGTATTGCGTGGAGATGCCGACGGCTGTGACTCCCGGAATCTTCTCGATCTGAGAGGTCACCGAGGCGAATTGCTGGGTGACGCTTTCGGGGGTGGGTTCCTCGTCGTTATCGCGGGAGGGATTGATGGTGACAAGTGCTGTCGTGCCTCGGTAGGCCTCGCGAATGCTTCGGGTGAGGGCCGAGGTCGTCGTGTTCGTGAAGAGTAAGGTCACGATGATGAAGGCGGTGGAAATTGCAACGGCCAGGCCGGTTGAGAAATAGCGGCGACCGTGGGTGCGTAGGTTTGCTCGGAGAAGAGTGGATGTTGAACTCACGGGTGTCACCTCAGCGCAGCGTTGAGTTCGTCTTCGCTGGCCTCGCGAAGGTCTGAGACGATTGCGCCGTCGCGGACAACCAGGACGCGATCGGCATAGGAGGCCGCGTGGACGTCGTGGGTCACCATGATGACAGACTGGTCGAGTTCGTTCACCGCTCGGCGCAGAAGGCCAAGGACTTCCTTGGTGGAGTGCGAATCGAGGTTACCGGTCGGTTCGTCTGCGACGATGACTGCGGGGCGGCTCATGAGTGCGCGGGCAACGGCGACGCGCTGCTGCTGACCGCCTGAGAGCTCGGAGGGCCTGTGGCTGAGGCGTTGCTCCAAACCCAGAGAGGAAACGATGAGTTTGAACCAGTCCTCGTCAACTTTCTGTCCGGCGAGCTCGAGGGGGAGCAAGATGTTTGCCCGAGCATCTAGTGTGGGGATGAGGTTGAAGCTTTGGAAAACGAAGCCGATCCGATCGCGTCGAAGCTTTGTCAATTGGCTGTCTTTAAGCGCCGTGATATCGGTATTTTCAATGAATACGGTTCCTGAGGTGAGCGAGTCAAGGCCGGCCAGGATGTGCATCATTGTCGACTTGCCTGAACCTGAGGGGCCCATGATTGCGGTGAATTCACCCGAGTAGAAATCGACACTGACGTTCTTGAGTGCGCTGACTTGGGTGTCGCCCGATCCGTAGATTTTGGACACGTGAGAGAGGCGAACAACCGGTGTTGAAGATGGAGAAGTATTCATGTTCTCTATCTTGTGCGCTGCGGCGTGCTCCCCACTATGGGGGGATGCCCCGGGTGTCCCCTGATTTTCCCCGGGTGGTGACCCCGAGGGTGCAGCGTTTATGCGCGTGCGGGGGCACCGGCTCCCACGGCCTCGTTCCGCGTGCTGCGCTCCTCCGAGCTTCAGCCTAACTGTTCGCGCTATCCCCTAGCCGCAGTCCCCTGAATCGATTTACCGCTGCAGCGACATCGACGAGGCGTGGGCGGGCAAGGTGCCCCGGCAAAGAATGCGCACCGAACTTGGCAACAACGTCCAAGCCCTCAGAATTGATCGCACGCTCAAGGCGAGCAAGGAGCTGGTTGATATCCAACTTCCCATCCGCGTACGAGAAGAGCAATCCGCGCACCATCCACGCAATCGCCTCGGTCTGTCCCGGATCAACGATCTGTTCCACGTCGCCCAGGTCGAGGTGAACCTTATCCAAAGTAATCGAGGACAAGCCTGCAGCCTTTGTCTTTGCGCGTTCGGGTCCGCGCAAACGAATGGGGAAGCGAGGCTCCGTGGGTGCGCTCATCGGCAGGTCCTCATGGGGACGAGGCAGGCGTGAGATAACTTCGCGCGCACGCTCGGTGACATTGACGCATCGATAGTGGTCCATCATGAGCACGCGATCAGCTTGATCGAGATAATCGCCAGAACCTCCCATGACCAAAATCGTCGAAACACCACAGTCGCGGTGAAGAGAGGAAATGCGATCAACCAGAGGCGTGATCGGTTCCTTTTCTGCCTGGACAAGCTCGCGCATGCGTCCATCGCGAATCATGAGGTTCGTTGCGCTTGTGTCCTCATCGATCACAAGCAGGGGAGAGCCCAGCTCAATTGCTTCGACCAAGGAGGCAGCCTGAGACGTCGACCCTGAAGCATTTTCCGTCGAGAAACGCGAGGTATCAGCGTTTCCGGGCAGATGCGAAATAAAGGGAGAAACATCCACGCCCGTGACTGCTCGGCCATCAGCTGCACGGACTTTCATCGCGTTCGCAACAGTGGCCACATACTCGCGGCCGTCGCCTGGGATATGTGCATAGACACCGCGCTGGATCGCGCCCAGCAGCGTGGACTTACCGTGGTAACCGCCGCCCACGATCACCGTAACGCCCGGCTCAATAGCCATCCCGCGGAGGGTGCCCGCGTGGGGAAGCTCGACCTCGGCCTCGAGAGTGGAAGGGGAGGCAAAGGGGACAGCGTCCGCGAGGGGGAATTGGGAGACCCCGCTGCGGCGCGCAAGGATAGAGCCGTTGGCGACGAAGGAAACCCAGCCGCGCTCGCTCAAGATGGACTGGAGGGTGCAGTAGTCCTCGTAAACCTCGATGTGATGCAGGAGGTCCTGGCGTTCGCGCTCAACTTCGGGGATATCGCTGAGGTAGTCGAAAGTGTCTTGGACAGCATCTGGAATGTCGAGGTCGAAAATCTGCGCGGCGCGGCGGCCCAAAATCGTGCGACCGCGCGCAGGCATACGAACCTCGAAGCGAAGTTCGACGCGGTCGGGTTTGACCGTGCAGGCGCTGCGCTCGAGGATCTCAACGCTGGGGGACATGACCTGAAGGTCATTCAGGCGCCTCTCGCGAAGCGAACGATTAAAGGCGCGCAGGAGGTAGTCCGCGCAGGCCAGTCGCGCCTCGGAAGAAACAATCGCGGCCTGAGGGAGCCCCATCTCCTGTGGTGTGGAAATGGCGCGCACCTTCGAGGGAGGAGCATAAGGATCGGCCTGGATGCGGTCGATGGACAGGGAAAAACTGCCGAAATCCCACATTCCAAGGACCGACTTATAGGACGGATAGGAACGCCCATCGAGTTGGTGAAGTGCGCGAATGAGATCGCGGTCGCTCCCGGTGTGCTTGCGGTACTCGGCGGTCGAACTCTGTCCAGGGATTCGCGCTGAAGGTGAAGAATCGCGAGGTGACATGGTTGATCAGCCGACCGCTGCGGAGAAAGTTGTCACTGCGTAGTAGATCAGGTAACCGGCCAGACAGATATGGATGGCGGTGCCAATCATGCCAAGAGTGCGCGCAATCAGTGCCTGCTGGTAGGAGCTTTCGGGGATCTGAGCGGCGCGTGCGCGCTTGATTGCCGTGTTTGACCAGACCCACGCGGGAATCGTGCCAAAGAGACCGATGAGGAACAGGCCGAGGACCGCGAAAACCATGGGGCCCGTGCTGGGGATGCTTTCGGCCTGCATGCTCGGCGAGGTCGGGTTGTAGGTGAACTCCGGGGCACCGACGGGTGCTTGTGGCGCGAAGACGCCGGTTCCCGGGGCAGCGAGAGGCGCGGATGAGCTCTGCTGGGAAGCATGCGGCATGCTGAAAGGATCGCTCTGTTGCGCGCTCAATGGGGCGCTTGGCTGTGTCCCTGCTGAGTCCTGCGGCGCCCGAGGCATCGGCATGTTCGGCGGCTGGAATACATTGGGCGCTTGAGGATCTGGTTGCGTCATGCCTCCATCATAGGCAATGGCATGAGGTCCAGGCGCGTTCCAAGCTTGTTCATGCCTGCTCTTGCCTGTCTGCCTCCTGCCTGTCTAGGCCTGTCTAGGCCTGTGCCGAGCCGGCTCCAGGCCGCCTCCTGCCTGCTCTACATGAAGTCGGTGTTTGTCACAGGTTCTGCCCTGTGTCTTTTCCCGACTTCGTGTGTCTATTCGGATTTGCAAGACTGCTCGTGCCTGCGCCGAGCCGGCTCCGGGCCTCTTCCTGCCTGTCTAGGCCTGCTCCTGCCTCCTCCACACGAAGTCGGTGTTTGTCGCAGGTTCTGCCCTGTGTCTTTTCCCGACTTCGTGTGTCTATTCGGATTCGCAAGACTGCTCGTGTCTGTGCCGAGCCGGCTCCAGGCCGCCTCCTACCTGCCGCCTCCTGCCCGCCTGCTCCACATGAAGTCGGTGTTTGTCGCAGGTTATGCCCTGTGTCATTTCCCGACTTCGTGTGTCTTTCCGAGGCCGTGGCTGCACCCGAGCACCGGCGCACATGCAGTGCGGGGGCCGGTTTCCCGACCCCCGCTTTACCCGGCAAACGGGCTTGACGTCACAGCATGCAGGACACGCAGCCCGAAACTTCGGTGCCTTCCAGTGCCATCTGGCGCAGTCGCATGTAGTACAGGGTCTTGATGCCCTTCCTCCACGCGTAGATGTAGGACTTGTTGAGGTCACGCGTGGTCACCGTATCGGGGTAGAACAGCGTGAGCGACAGGCCCTGATCGACGTGCTGGGTCGCCACTGCGTAGGTGTCGATGATCTTCTCGGGGCCGATTTCGTACGCGTCCTGGTAGTACTCCAGGTTTTCGTTCGTCATGTAGGGCGCCGGGTAGTAGACACGACCGATCTTGCCTTCCTTGCGGATTTCGATGCGCGAGACGATCGGGTGGATCGACGAGGTCGAGCCGTTGATGTACGAGATCGAACCGGTCGGCGGGACCGCCTGGAGGTTCTGGTTGTACATACCGTATTGGGCCACGTCGGCCGCCAGGGCCGCCCAATCCTCCTGCGTGGGCAGGTGGATTGTCGAGGCCGCAAGAAGTTCGCGGCAGCGCTCAGTTTGCGGCTCCCAGACCTGGTCGATGTACTTACGGAAGTACTCGCCCGAGGCGTACTGGGAGTCCTCGAAGCCCTCGAAGCTCACGCCGCGCTCGCGGGCGATCAGGCACGAGGCCTTGATGGCCTCGTAGGCGACGGCCATGAAGTACATGTTCGTGAAGTCTAGGGCTTCTTCGCTGCCGTAGTAGATGTGTTCGCGGGCGAGGTAGCCGTGGAGGTTCATCTGGCCGAGGCCGATGGCGTGGCTCATGGCGTTACCGCGGGCGATCGAGGGCACCGACTGGATATCCGAAAGGTCGGAGACGGCGGTCAGGCCGCGGATCGCGGTTTCGATGGTCTTGGAGAAGTCCGGGGAATCCATGGTCTTCGCGATGTTGAGCGAGCCCAGGTTGCAGGAGATGTCCTTACCAATGTGCGAGTAGGAGAGGTCATCGTTGTAGGTCGAGGCCTCGGATACCTGGAGGATTTCCGAGCACAGGTTCGACATGGTGATGCGGCCCTTGATGGGGTTCGCAGCGTTGACCGTGTCTTCGAAGACAATGTAGGGGTAGCCGGACTCGAACTGGATTTCAGCGATGGTCTGGAAGAAGCGACGTGCGTTGATCTTCTTCTTGTGGATACGACCATCGTCAACCATCTCGTGGTACTTCTCGGTGACCGAGATTTCCGAGAAGGGCACTCCGTAGACGCGTTCGACGTCGTAGGGGCTGAAGAGGTACATGTCCTCGTTCTTGCGTGCCAGTTCGAAGGTGATGTCGGGGATGACAACGCCCAAGGAAAGGGTCTTAATACGGATCTTCTCGTCAGCATTCTCGCGCTTGGTGTCGAGGAACTGCATGATGTCCGGGTGGTGTGCGTGCAGGTAGACAGCACCCGCGCCCTGACGCGCGCCCAGCTGGTTCGCGTAGGAGAAGGAGTCTTCAAGAAGCTTCATAACGGGAACCACGCCACTGGACTGGTTCTGAATCTTCTTGATCGGGGCACCTGCCTCGCGAAGGTTGGTGAGCTGCAGAGCGACGCCGCCGCCGCGCTTGGACAGCTGCAGTGCGGAGTTGATGCCGCGGGCGATGGACTCCATATTGTCTTCGATGCGCAGGAGGAAGCAGGAGACCAGCTCGCCTCGCGCTGCCTTGCCGGCGTTGAGGAAGGTCGGGGTTGCGGGCTGGAAGCGCCCGGTCATCATCTCGTCGACCAGGTGTCGCGCCATCTCGATGTTGCCCTGCGCTAGGTAGAGCGCGACCATGACGACGCGGTCTTCGAAGCGCTCCAAGTAGCGGGTTCCATCGAAAGTCTTGAGCGTGTACGAGGTGTAGTACTTGAAGGCGCCCAGGAAGGTGGGGAAGCGGAACTTGTGTGCGTAGGCCTGCTTGTGGAGGTCCTTGATGTCCTGGAAATCGTATTGGTCCAGGACGTGCTTCTCGTAGTAGCCCTGCTCGACCAGGTATTCCATTTTTTCTTCCAGGTCGTGGAAGAAGACGGTGTTCTGGTTGACGTGCTGGAGGAAGTACTGACGTGCTGCCTGTCGATCGGCCTCGAATTGGATCTTGCCGTCGGCGTCGTAGAGGTTTAGTTGCGCGTTGAGCGCGTGGTAATCCAGCTCGGGGGAGGGGGCTGGTTCTACTCCTGTGTCAGTGAGATTTTCTGCCAAAACTCGCTCAATCCTTCGCGAACTCGTGAGACGTCTTCGGCGGTGCCGAGGAGCTCAAATTTGTACATGTGGGGGATGTGTAATTTTGCGGAGATGATGTCTCCGGCCAGGCAGTAGGCCGTGCCGAAGTTGGTGTTCCCCGAGGAGATCACGCCGACGCAGAGCGAGCGGTTGTGTTCGTCGTTGAGGAACTTGATGACTTGTTTGGGTACCGCGCCCTTGATGTTGCCGCCGCCGTAGGTGGGGACGATGAGGACGTAGGGTTGCTCAACGTGGAGGAAGCCGTCGCGGGGGAGGAGCGGAATTCGCTGTGCTGGGAATCCGAGTTTTTCCACGAAACGGCGGGTATTGCCCGTCGCCGACGAGAAGTAGACGACGTTGACCATGTGGTCTTTTCCTTTCACGAGGCCTGCTCTGCTTGGGAGCAAAAAGTTGCCCGGTCCCCTGAAGAGTGGTGTGGGGACCGGGCGGGTTGCTTTTAGGCGTTGACGACGCGTCCCGATTCCATGGACGAGGCCTGCGCTGCGGCCTTGATGAGGTCGGGGCGGTAGCCGCTCCAGTGGTCATCGCCGGCGATGACGACGGGTGCTTGCTGGTAGCCGAGGCCCTTGATGAATTCGAGGGCTGAGGGGTCTTCGGTGAGGTCGACCTTCGTGTAGTCCAGTCCCTGCTTATCGAGTGCGCGGTAGGTCGCATCGCACTGGACACACATGGGCTTGGAGTAGACGGTGAT
>ERZ773031.1532-NODE-1532-length-11457-cov-4.870198_pt1 | contig 11457 bp, 9 predicted proteins | sample MGYA00511666_ERZ773031 | MGnify/ENA primary metagenome ERZ773031 (study PRJEB29015, sample SAMEA2738135) | human oral metagenome | biome: human oral; feature: human-associated habitat; material: saliva | place: China | collected 2250 ...
TTTGATATGACTGTGTCCTACAAATCAGATTTTACTCCTCGTTACAATACCCTATACTTGATTATCAACCATTTATCAAATTGATACTACACAAAATATCCCAAAAAATTATGAAGAATAATTTTGCCGGTTAAACTCCGTGACCAAATTCATGCTGGGAGTAATCCCCTTCTGATGTGTACATTGTATTATATCTACTATGACCACGGATTGCCAAAAAGCGCAATGGCATTGAGCAAGGTCAGCCTGGGTGCTAAACAAATCTCCCACATACGTGAGAGTGCCAAGACTGTAATCGAGAAACTTATGGAGACAAGCGTAACGAATGCACTTGACAAGAAGGCGGAATGGACTAAACAGATCAAGGACATTGAAGAGGCAGAATTGAAGCAAGCCATGAAGAATACCCTCGGCAACACAAAGGGTAAACACGGATACAGAACCTTTCAGCAAGAAGAGCTAAGCATTGATGACATTATTTTGCCGATGACAAACAAGCATTGAAGGAGGCGTTTCTGATGGCTCTCAATGATATGGAACACGAATACGAAACCGCATATATCAAGGCTGCACTCATCCGTTCTTATCATCTTGAACCGCACATTTCTTTTTCCGTATTTCTCCGTGCTATATGCACTTTCTCTGGCAGAGAATACAAATATGATACAGTCCAAAGGGTTGATTCCTTCATATATCATGAACAGAAACGTTTCAAGACCTCCAAAAGTTCCAAGTGGCAGCGTGGAAGAAGAATCGTGTCGTATCTGACAGAGACTTTCGATGAGATACAATAGTCGATTGTCCGTGCCCCAGGTTCAAACCACTTTCGTGTTTTACGAGGGGGCAGGATAACACTCCCCCAATTAATCATATTCATGATTTCAAATCGGCAAAATCCATAAAAATCCTCATTATTTTGCAGATAAAGACAATAACATGCAGAGAAAATGAAGATATTTCATTAATTTTGTGGCATTAAAAACGTATATATGGAAGATATAAATCGTATTAAGGTTGTTTTAGTTGAGAAGAAGCGCACTAACAAGTGGCTGGCAGAACAATTGGGGGTGAACCCAACAACTGTTTCCAAATGGTGTACAAATTCATCACAGCCAGACCTCGGCAACCTCCTTAAGATTGCGGACTTGCTGGGAGTTGACATAAAAGAACTACTTGTGAGAGAGTACAAACAATGTCTGCTTTCACAGACATAAAAGGCCTTTGCACGAACATTGTGTTCGCAATTAGTGCCTACCTTTGCAAAAAAATAAGATATGCCTACAAATAAAAATGCTTTAACGCGATATAAGTATCTTGATGAATTATTGTCCGACAGACATCACTTCTTCGACATTCATGACCTTACTGATAGGGTCAATGAGAAACTTATTACATCAGGCTTGCCAGAAGTTACACAGCGTTGCATCGAGAAGGACATCAACTATTTGGAATACGACCCTTTCTTTGCAGAGATAGAACGTTTTCGTGTTAGCGGCAGAAGGTGTGTTCGATATGCTGACCCTTCGTTTTCCATATTCAAGAAGGAATTGTCAGAAGAGGAAAGTAACCTTATTCTTGAAGTGCTAAACACCATCGGCCAGTTTGATGGGTTGACACATTTTGAATGGTTGGAACGATTCAAAATCGGACTTGGACTTAAAGAGCGGACCAAGGTTATATGTTTTAGCAATAATCCATATCTACAAAATTCAAATCTGTTGGGGGTGCTATTCGACAACACATCTAATGAAGTGGTTGTTGAACTAGAATATCATACGTTCTCTGACACAGGAAAGAAGACGATAGTATTCCATCCATACATGCTGAAGCAGTATAATAATCGATGGTATATTATAGGAGCTGCCAATAGTGATAGGAAAATCTTGAATTTTGCTTTAGACAGAATAGATAAGGTGACTCCTCTGCCTGAAGTTAAATTTGTCCCCTGTGAGGAAGATCTTGCAGAACGCTTTGAAGATATTGTAGGTGTTACATTATATGAAGATAGGGAAGTGGAACATATCATATTTTGGGTAAGTGATTACTCAAAAGACTACATCATAACAAAACCCATTCATGAGTCGCAAAAGTCTCTGAGAAATAATGCCATAGACACTCTTTTGAAAAAGTATCCCAATATAGGAAGTGGAGGAATCTTTTCAATAGACTGTATACCTAATTACGAGTTAATAAGGGAGTTATGTTCCTTTGGAAAAGAACTCATCGTTCTTGAACCATCTTCCATAAAGGACGAGATTTTCAAGCGTATCTCGCTCATGGTAGAAGAATATTCTTGTGTACGAACATAGAGTTTGTGATCCGTTGTTAACTTTGCAGCGTTAAAACAAAATATTATGCGTTTAGAAAAGTGGTTTATATCAAATCTTGATGATTCCCAGAGGAACATCATTGTTCAAAACATTGACAAGAGCATTGCTGTCCGTGGTGCTGCCGGTAGTGGCAAGACAAATCTTGCCATACACCGTGCATTACAGGCGAAGAACAAGGGATCGTATGCAATCCTTATCTTTACAATTGCACTCAAACGTATGATAGCATACGGTATGGAAGCTCTTGGGCTTGACAAAGAGCGTATTGCATACGAATGGGCATGGACGCACCGTGGGTTTGACCTGACCGGTGATGTCTATTGTCAAAAGAACCCCAAAGTTGGCATTATAATGAGAGATGTGCTCTTCCTCGTGAATGATATGGATGTTCGTAAATTTATACGAGCAGACAGAATGGCTGATACTTATGGCGTTGACTTTGCAGATTGGGTAGACGGCAAGTTCTACTATGCTTTCGGTAGAAGAACGAGCAGGTTTGAAGAGGTGACTATGGACACAGACTTCAGCGTTACCGATACGGACAACTACGAACTAATTCCGAGCGGAATCATGTATAAACAGACTGAGGAGAAGATTGATTACCTCATTGTTGACGAGGCACAGGACTTCAATATAACTGATTATCAGAGTAAAATTAAGCCAAAGGTAGGCAAGAGCCTTTCTCTTTTTGGTGATTCTGCCCAGCAGATGAACAAAAATGGTAGCAAGATAGAGGACATTGCTATCGCACTTGACTATGACAGACTGTCTCTCGATTACAACTACCGTCTTCCAAAATCAATAGCTAAGGTGGCTCAGCAGATTCAGTCATCTAATGTTGATCTTATGAGCAACAATCGGAAAGATGGTGGCAATAGTGACTATCCCAACTATCCGAAACCTATTATAGCCAAGTTTGGTAGTCGTCAGGAAGAACTCCAAGGCATTCTTAATAGAATTCAGATGGAGGATTTGGATGATGTTGCTATCCTTGTCCCCACCGAGGCTGACGTAATGGAGGTGAACAAATTTCTCAATGATAATGGTGTGCAGACACAGGTACACTACAGGACTGGTAATGTAGTACCTTTCCGTACCATAAACACCCTTGATTTTTCCAACAATGATCTTCCTTGCATACTGACATATTATGCAGCAAAAGGTTCGGAGTTTGACAATGTTTTTGTTCCTTTTGCAAACGCTGCCAACCCGAAAGACCGCAATTCATTCTATGTTGCATGTACGAGATCTTCCCGAAACCTTGTTATCTCTTATTCAGGTAAACGTACACCTTACCTGAATGATGTAAGTAAGGAGTTTATTACAGAACTTGATTATACAGCAAAGCGATGAAATACTATATAAGCATAAATTCATGGAATTTACTTGAGTCTTTTGTAACAGAAAGCCTCTCTCCATTCGCTTTCTACAACAAGCGAAATTTTGGTAATAACCTCAGTCGTTTCATTAACAGTTCCAATGACAAGATAAATTTCATAGTCCTTTCTACTGTTGATAATGGTGGTGATTATTCAATTATTGTCGATGACACTATCTTGGACACCTCATCAATCAAGTCTGTCAAAGGCTTAAAAACAATGTTCGTGTACAGTAAAACCTTATATTATAAGAAGGGGACTGTAAGTTTTCGTTTTGGTAGTCAGGCTTCGCTGGATGCGTTTGTCGCTGAATCCCAAATCCTTTTTGAGGTAAAATGCATAGACAAATACAAGGAAGATTTCTTTATCAAGGAAGTAAAAGAAAAGAAAGCTTCGTCAACCTTACGGAGACTTGGAGAAAGTTTTTCATTTGAGCAACAGACTTTAGTCAAAAATGACAACCAATTCAATATTATTAAGGGAGCTATTGTCGGATATGCCCGCGGCGCCTTAACTACCTCTGATTCAAGTGACCTTAGATTGGTGTCTATGATTAAGGACATAAAAAATTCTTTTGCTGGACTGAACACACAAATCATGGTCAACGATTCTGAGGTAGAGCGTCCAGAAGCATACATTATCAAACTCAAAGAATGTAAGAAATCGTTTAACGAAGTCCTTCACGAAAAGACGAACTATTTCGATATTCTTACACAGCTTTTCCTTGAAGTCAGAAATCTGGCCTCACTACGCTGTGCAGAACTTAGCAGATACAAGGTAGGTAACAAGAAACGACTTATAGATAGTCTTGAAAGGCAAAAGCAGGACATCGAATACGAAATCTGCAAGATAGAAAGAACAAGCAATATCTCAATTCTTAAAGCGGAACTGAAGCAGATTAAAGATGAAGAAAAGCGATTGGGCGAGAGAAGTGGAAAAACCAGAATATATTTCAAAAAAGACACTCCTGAGTACAATCGCAAACAAGAGCTGAAGGCTATTTTAAAGGAGTTTGAGGAAAGCAATGAAGATTATAAGGCATTGCTTCGAAAGCTTGATGAAATAAACACGTCAATACAAAACGCAAATAGCGGTAAGTCTCAATACGATGCTGCGCTTAGTGCCCTCTTTGTTAGAATAAGTGACATTACCAACGATCTTCAAAAAAAGTTTGACCAAGGAAAATCCTTAAATGCTGTCGACTTTTCTTGTATTGAATATACTCAGGAATATGGGCTGGAGCTAAGGGAGGCTTCTGAAGATAACGCTGAATTAGAATATTTCAATGTACTGATAAAGACCATTGTCAGCAGAGAGACTCTTGAAACCATTTCGGAGCAGTTCATTCTGTCTTTGATAGAAAAGTCGGCTATAGCATTTAAGTCGTGTCCATCCTATGAGTCAGAAAAGGGCAAGTTGATAACGGAGTGCCTAAGGAACTACTGGAGGTATAAGCATAACCAATGCACGGGATTTGTCATTCCAGGCGATATGCCTGTGCTACAATCTGTAATGTCATTCTTCCTAAAACCGTTCGGGTTTGACCAAATTGAACGCTATATGATGAACAAGAAATTTACAGAGAAGAAGTATGCTATGATGCTGTGGGCCGCATGTAATGGCTATGCAGCTCTTCCCAAAACATTCACTTCTGTACTATACCAAGACGAAGAAAATTATATGGCTATGGATAACTTGCTTGAAGATATAATGCATCAATTGGAATGAAATCTATGGTTTTATAAGGTCTACGAATATTGGCTTCGCAAATAGTTCGTACCTTTGCATCAGAAAATTAAAACAAGGCGGTCTTTGACAAGTTTGGTAACTGAAACGGTATTTTGAAATTCGTCCGGCGTATTTGACCGGATGTCTCCTTGTTCCTCGGAATCTTGGAGATAAACAATGTTAGTACGTTAACGTGTTGCACTGTAGTACGTTGTACTTTTACTATTATTGTTATATGTAGTTTTTCTATGTTATATGTTCTATATTACATAAAGAAAAGATGTTTCAGTACCAGACCTCAGAGTCCGCCTCTAATTATAAAAATAGTGATAAATGGATAAAACGCAAATTACACAAATAGCTTCACAGATGTCAACAAGGGAAGATTTGTTGGCATTGCTCAACCGTATCAAGCAAGACGAGATACGTGAATTGGGTTTTGATACTGATAAGTTTTATCCGTTTACGATGAAGCATCTTTTGTACTATTGCAATCCCAATCATGTATTCCACCGTTATCATCAGTTTAAGATCAAGAAGAAATCAGGCGGTTTCCGTCAAATTACAGCACCACGCAATCAGAGTTTCATGATGCTGTTACAGACCGTGAATGAAATCCTGAAAGCAATGTATTCTCCATCCGACTATGCTATGGGATTTACAGAGGAACGCTCTGTGGTGACAAATGCTTCTGTACATAAAGGGCAGAACTACGTTTTCAATATTGACCTGAAAGATTTCTTTCCAAGTGTAGAACAGCGTAGAGTATTAAAGCGTTTCGGTGCGAAGCCTTTCAACTTTAACCCAGAGATTGCGCTTCTGCTTTCGGGATTATGTTCCATGAGGGTTAAAAGAGAACAAGCAGACAAAACCCAGACACATGATTTAGATAAGGAATTCGTTTATGTATTGCCACAAGGTGCACCAACATCACCAATTATCACCAACATGATTTGTGATACCCTTGACCGTAGATTGGCAGGGCTAGCAAGGCGTTTTGGTCTTCATTATAGCCGTTATGCAGATGACATTACGTTCAGTTCAATGCACTATGTGTATGCTGAAAAGGGTGAGTTTAGGAAAGAATTAGCTCGAATAATCGGAAGTCAGGGCTTTACTATCAATGATACAAAAACGAGATTGCAGAAAAGAGGGAGTCGTCAAGAAGTGACAGGCATTATTGTCAGCGACAAACTGAACGTAACTAAAAAGTATGTTCGAGAAATTAGGAGTCTGCTATATATCTGGGAGAAATATGGCTATTCTGCTACAATGGCAAAGTTCCTGCCGAAGTACAAGGCAGAGAAAGGTCATGTCAAGAAAGGAAATCCTGACTTGACCAATGTACTTGATGGCAAACTCATGTATTTAAAAATGGTAAAGGGAGAGTCGGACTTCGTATATGCAAGGCTTTTCGAAAAGTTTCAGCAACTTGTTGCCAAAGATTCTGGGGGCGACAAGAAGAATCCGTATGGTATCACCTATATGGAAACGGTGCCACTTCTTAAATTTGAGCAAGATAAAAATACAGAAGTTGCAATCTTTCATAAGGAAGAAGGTAAGCGGTATGCAACCTTTGAGTTTAATGGAGTAAAACAGGTTGTATCAATAAACAAAGATGTCTCTCAAAATGACGAAATGCAAAAGGAGAAACTGGCCATCTCCAATTGTCGAAATCCAAAGGGAGAACAATTCTGGCTTATACATTTAGTCAATAAAGTGACGGTTTATAACCTAAAGCCTGTTGATATTGACGAACTAAATAACGATTTAGACTCATTATTAAGTACATAATATGGATGAGAAGTTAATAGCTACTGTCAATAAGATAAAGCTACTGGCAGAACAAAATCCAGAGTTTAATCAAACAATGCAGAAACTGTTCGGAAATACGGTTTCTGCATCAGTCGTAAATATAAATTCTACTATTACAGAAGATATATCAGCAATTAGATCTGCTCTGGAAATAAGGGCAAATGCAAGTCTTACATATAGTTTTGTTAGAAATCAGAGGCTGCGTGACCAACTTATAATAGACAACCTTAGAATGGAAAATGCTGCCTTGAATCTAAAAGAACCAGAGGCAGATCGTTTTTATGTTTTCTGTGTAAATGCTTTTTACCAAGTTGAAAATATCCTAAATTACTTTTATTATACAAGCTTCCCAGAAATAGATGCCTTATTAAAAGAAATAGAGGATGGCACCCAAAATGAAAAAAATGACTTCAAATTTAGAAGAACTGGGAAGGAACAAAATGTTGGCAGCATTCCTGTTGCCCATAAACTTAATGCTTTTTTCAATACCTACTTGCCAGAAGAAGGTTCTTTGAAATGGTCTATTGGTACTCTTAGACAAGTTAGAAATGAGGGGGAACATAGATGTGATATTATCAGACAAGAAAAAGATGACAATAATAATTTGTATAAATTTTTCATGTCAAAAACGTTCAATTATGTAAGGATTGACCTCATTAAGTTTGTAAATGCTATCGAGCATAAACTTGGAAATCCAGATAAGAAAGAAATGTTGGAATCTATAATTAAGTCAAAGTTACCTAGTGCTTGCTATGTATTGTTGAGAGGTAATAGCGTATTGCTTCCCAACAAACTATTTGCAAAGGTTAGACATCTAAATAACAATGATGAAATTATTCTAACAGTTTCTGGTAATAAAATAATTGATGTTGCTGCTAAATAGATTTTATATTATTAGGAGTCTCACTCTATCTAACATCCAATGTAGAACAGAGCAAATGAGGCTGTAAAGCAACAGATAATACGTTATAAGTAGGGATATTCAGGATTTTTCTAACTAATTGTTTGCCAGTATAATATATTATTTGTACATTTACATAAAATCCCCCGAACGACCCATCACGGGCAGAATCGGGGGAAAACTTAAAATAAATCGTCGTGAAGATACAAAAAATTTCTGATATAACACCAACTTTGCTCTTTAGAGAGTTCGATTTTTTACAGAGCTATCGTGAAAGCTTTGCAAAAAACGAACTTGGACACATTCATTCCCAGCTCCCACTAAAGGAGTTGGCAGCAGAGTATACGAACCTTAGCCATAAGAGCAAGCGAGGCAAAAAGCCTCTTTTCTCGGGTGAAGGAGAAATAGCCCTAATGTTCCTTAAGTCATACACAGGTCTGTCTGACGATGGTCTGATAGAAATGCTTAACGGAAGCATCCACATGCAGATGTTCTGTGGTGTTCTGATAAATCCTTCTTGTCCTATCAAAGATGGGAAGATTGTAAGTGCCATACGCAATCGTCTTGCTCAGTGCCTTGACATAGACAGCTTTCAGGTTATATTGTACGCCAAATGGAAATACAACTTCAAAGACAAGGATCTGTGCTTGACGGATGCAACCTGTTACGAGAGCTACCTGCGTTTTCCTACGGATATCAAGCTGCTTTGGGAGTGTTGCCATTGGCTTCACACTCTACTCGTTTCCGAGTGTAAACACCTCCCAGAGCGTGTTCCGAGAAGCAAGTATAATAATATTGACAAGGCCAGGCTTGCATACGCCAAGCAGCAGCAAGCACACAGCCTCGTCCACGCGCAAACTCAGGAGAAGACTCCTGAGGCTCCTGTCCAAGCTCCTGTCCCAATGGAATCGTCTGCGTAAACAGTACAGTCCTTGCATCTGTTTGTCGGCAGAACAAGAAAAGCAGCTATCCGCTGTGCGTGAGGTATGCCTCCAACAGTCAGAGCTATTCTCCGGTAAGGAAGTCAAGCACCGTAACGTCAGCATCGACCGCACCTACCTCCATCCTATTGTTAGAGGCAAGGAAAACAAGCGTGTGGAGTTTGGTGCAAAAGTCAACAACATACAGATAGACGGCATATCATTCATAGAGTAACACAGCTTTGAGGCATTCAACGAGGGCATCCGTCTTAAGCAATGTATTGAATATCAGGAATCTTTGACAGGAGTCAAAGTCAAACGTGTCGGTGCCGATTCCATATACGCCAACAATGCCAACCGCACTATGTGTACAGAAAAAGGCATAACGACCTGTTTCACCAGAAAAAGCCCAAGACCCAAAGAAGAAGCTGAATGTCTCAAGACGGCGAGAAAGATTATTGGAAACCTCAGAGCCACGGTAATGGAGGGTAGCTTTGGAAATCAGAAGCAACACTATAGCCTCGGACGCATCAAGGCACGCAATATGTTCAGCGAGAGGCTACTACTCTTCTTCGGAATTCATACAGCAAATACTGCCATTCTTGCCGCAAGGGAGATGGCTCGGAATGTGAAGAAGGCTGCCTAATAAAACTTAAGGATAATTTCACAAGTCCATAGATAGTATGGAAAGGGCAGGTGTGCCCATATGACTTATTATTTGAGATTTTTGAACAAATAACACAGCATATTCTTTTTCTGGGACCTTCTCCAAGGAAAAGAATGCAGTTTTTGGCTGCCTTGGAGAGCTCTAAGAGGGAATTAACTGAAATTCCCTAAGTATCTACATAAAACATCCAAAGAGGTAGATGAGATTCTTAAAAAGCAATATTATAAAGAACCAGAAGATTATGATGATGTTATATGTATAAGCCATGAAACAGAGTACCATTGGGCTATGTTGGGAGCTTATGGTGAACAATGTTGGCTGAAAGGAATCAGCGTTCAAACACCAATTGACTATGACAAATGGTATGATGATTGTATAAAGGAAAACGAATTACATAACCCCATTAAATGGTTTTGAAACCTACTATAAAGAGATTTGGCTCTTCCGAAATATGGAGTGTAAAACAAAACTCTTATATAATAAGGTATAGAGGGACGGAGGGGAATGAAGTAAAGGCAATGCCACGGAGGTGCCGACGGAACAAAGAGCAACGGAGGTATGGTGTAGTGTACAGATTCCTGATAACTCTTTTAGGATAAACGCTTTGTATATAAATTGCTAATAAAATTGGCTCTTCCGTTAAATGCGTAGATGCTTTTCGTACAGCTTTAACAGAAGACCCAAAATAATTCATCAAACAAATACATGGGCAAGGCAGTCAACTGTCCATTCTATCATCACCCTCCGATGCAAAACAACCTTTTCATTTTAATACGTTCAAAATACAGACAAGAGTTTGAAAAGTCATTACATAATTTTAGACATATCATCTGCAAATATAAAAAACAAATGCAAAAATGTAAGTTTATAACCAGCAGCCAATCAACTGGTTATCAAGTTATTCTTAAAAGGTGCTTAATTGGACTTCAAAAGGGCGTTAGTAACACGCTAAAAGAGCATCTATTGCACGGTAATCAGGCGTTTTTTAGAAGCCAGAAGAGTATGTGTCAGTTTTGAACTGCGTAAAAATATTTACAAACACCGATGTTATGGTAATAATTTGTATGTAAAGGCAGAAAGACATGCTAATGAACAGACACAGCATCAATTTGCCTTTTCTGCATCTTATCTTGTAGTTTATCTTCCGATATAAGACCAGATGATTTTGGACAGGCATACCTTGCAAGTGCATAAGCCTTTGTTCTATTTCCAATCTACGCATTTAACGGAAGAACCATAGAATTGACAAACAATCTCCATTGCTCTACACACTGATGGTGCCTCCTTGCCTACCAGTGCTTTGTTTTGATATCCCTCCATACTCTCCATTTCTCTGTGTAACATTTCGTCAGAGACCTAAAGTTTAGGCTGATCATTATCACTCCAAAAGTCTGAAGCCCTTGATTTTGTCTTTATAATAATAAGGTGTACCAGTTTATAAAACTAATTCAGCTAAAATCTGAGGCATAAATAAAGTTTAGAATAATACTATATAATTGTTTGATTTACCGCATTATAATGTGATAAAACGTATAAAAACATGCACAAAGATATATGATTTGTGCAATAGAGAGTGCTTTTTTAATCAAAAAACTTGCATACATGGAAAAAAAACAGTTCCTTTGCAACCGCATTTTGAATTTGGAAATCAATATTAAACAATTTAAAACTTACAATTATGTCAGAAATTGAATCAAAAGTAAAGGCTATTATCGTA
>ERZ773031.1540-NODE-1540-length-11422-cov-6.554500_pt1 | contig 11422 bp, 9 predicted proteins | sample MGYA00511666_ERZ773031 | MGnify/ENA primary metagenome ERZ773031 (study PRJEB29015, sample SAMEA2738135) | human oral metagenome | biome: human oral; feature: human-associated habitat; material: saliva | place: China | collected 2250 ...
AAAAGAGCAGACAAGCGCAGACTGTCACCTCTTCAACCACAAAAGAAGACAAAGAAACCATTAAACAAAAGCAGCTAGCCTATTTGAAAGAACATGAAAAAGAAATTGTTGATTTTGTGAAAGCCCAAAATCCGAAAGTCGAATCCGTTCAGATTGATTGGGACAGTATGCAAATTGAAGAGTCTGGGAATGGAACGCCTCAGGGTGGTGGATACAATTTATCTATTTCTGGTCAGATTAATCAATTAAAAAACACAAAATTCTCCGTTGATTTTTACCTAGAAGATCAAAATAGCATACCAACTATCAAAAAAATGGGCATGCTTAATGATATCTATATCGAGGAAAATGGTGGCTGGAAAATTTTTTCTTAAGTAAATAAAAGTAAAAGTGTTATGAGGAAACAAGAAAATTAAAATGAAATGTACACTTAATTTATTAGCTTTAATGCTTATTTTCACAAGCATTGGAGGTTGTACTGTAAAACAAAAAGCTCATACGAAACAAGCACAAACTGCCACCCCTTCCTCCACCAAAGAAGATACAGCAACTGTTACTCAAAGGCAAGTCGACTTTTTAAAAAAACACGAGTCCGAAATTACGAACTACATAAAGTCGAATGATCCAGAAGTTGTTCAGGTAAAGTATGACTGGGATAGTGTGAAAGTAGGAGATAGTGGTGCTTTTACGGAATCTGGGTTTGACATTCGTTTAAAGGTCTATGGGGCAAATAATAAGGAACTCAATGGCTATTCATTCTTTATTGTACCAAAACCAAATGTTGAGAATCCAATTTCAATTGATTCAATCTCTGGTTCGAATTTTCCTTAAAAAAATCAACAGATCATTCTACTTATTAAGAGGAAAGAATTCCAAAAATACTTGAGCTATGAGTCCATAATAGCTCAGGAAATGACAGGTGGACATTTTAAAGAATAATCTGTACAGAATGATAGGAGGACTTATGAAAAGTCGAAAAATCATGATGATAGTTGCTTCAATTGTAGTGCTTCTAAGTATAGGAGGATGTAGCGTGAAGCATAAAGATGATACAAAACAAGGAAAAACGATTGCTGCTTCATCTACGAAAGACCTAAAGGAAGATAAGGAAGCTATAAAGAAAAAACAACTGGACTACCTAAAAGAACACGAACAGAAGGTTATTGATTTAGTCAAAGCACAAAATTCAAAAGTCGAATCCGTTCAGATTGATTGGGATCAGACACAATGGAGTGATGGTGGGCTTACAACTCCCGAATACTATATGAATGTTTATGGACGTATAAATAATATTGAAGAATCGGGTTGGGGAGTAGATATCCCAATTAATGAGGACAATACATTGAATCTAGATGAGATGTATATAGGATCCGACATTGATATAGGGGGTAGATTACTTGAGTAATTGGATCAAATCCAGGAAGAGCGTTCAAAGCCAAATGGGAGTATGACAGTGAGATAGATGCTTTCTATAAAAATCAGAAAAAGCTGGAATCGAAAGATAAAAAAATCAGTAAGGTTGTCCTTACTGATTTTTTAGTTGGTTCCGGATGATGCTGTATCTGCGCCACTGTCTGTTGCTGTGGAGCCTTGGTCTTGTGCGGCAGACGAGCTAGATTCATTAGCAGATGAGCTATCGGTTTCTTTTTGTGAACTAGCATCTGTATTACTTGAATCGGTCTGCGTATTGGTGTTAGCATCTGTATTGGTAGCGCTGGAGTCAGATCCCTTATCATGAACTACGACGACACTGGTGCTACTAGATGGTTTGTCTTCTGTTTTTTGATTGTCTTTATTGAGCAGACTCATGATGGTAAAGGAAGTGACGATAATCCCTAAGAGACTGGCAATCGTAGCTACAACCGTTTGAAATACGGACAAACCTTGTTTGACTTTCTCACCGCGAGATGGTCTTGTATCTGCTTTTTCCTCAGGTTTTTGGTTTTTGTTACTTCTTGAATATTGTGACATGTTCATTCTCTTTCTATCAAAAATTGTTTTTTAACACTTTCCTATTATAAGTCATTTTCTGAAAAATGTCTAAAAAGAACTGAATTTTATAGAGTGATTTTGCCGCATCTCTCTTTATCAAATCCTTGTCCCAAGCGGTTAGAAATGATAAAATAGAAGTTACGTAAAAAGAAAGTGATGGATGCGTAGGACATGATCTATTTTGACAATTCAGCAACGACTAAACCCTATCCAGAAGCCCTTGCGACTTATACAGAAGTAGCGACTCGGATCTGGGGCAACCCTTCTAGTTTGCACAATCTAGGTAGTCAAGCTACTCGTATTTTGGAAGCTTCTCGGAAACAAATTGCGGAGCTAATTGGCAAGAAAGCTGAGGAAATTTACTTCACGTCTGGTGGGACAGAAGGGGACAACTGGATCCTCAAGGGTGTCGCCTTTGAGAAAGCTCCTTATGGCAAGCATATCATTGTCTCTGACATCGAGCATCCCGCTATCAAGGAATCGGCTGCTTGGTTAAAGACGCAGGGATTCGAAGTGGATTACGCTCCAGTGGATGCGCGTGGCTTTGTCAAGGTGGATGCCTTGGCTAACCTACTTCGTCCGGATACGACCTTGGTCTCTGTCATGGCCGTCAACAATGAGATTGGCTCCATCCAGCCCATCCATGACATCGCGACTCTCCTAGAAGATCGGCCAACGGTTAGTTTCCATGTCGATGCTGTGCAAGCCTTGGCAAAGGTAGCAACAGAAGTTTATCTACCAGAGCGCGTGGACTTTGCGACCTTCTCTAGTCACAAATTCCATGGCCTTCGCGGAGTCGGCTTTGTCTACATCAAAGAAGGCAAAAAGATCACCCCTCTCTTAACCGGAGGTGGTCAAGAAAAAGAAATGCGCTCGACAACTGAGAATGTGGCAGGTATCGCAGCAACAGCAAAAGCCCTACGTTTAGCCATGGAAAACCAAGAAGCTTTTGCCAGCAAGACCCAGCAGATGAAAGAAGTCATCCGCAAAGAATTGGCCAACTATCCAGATGTCACTATCTTTTCTGGTGAGGATCACTTTGCGCCTCACATCTTGACTTTCGGGATCAAGGGAGTTCGTGGAGAAGTAGTGGTCCATGCCTTTGAAGAGTTTGATATTTACATCTCGACAACCAGTGCCTGCTCGTCCAAAGCTGGTAAACCAGCTGGAACCTTGATTGCTATGGGAGTGGATAAGAGTATTGCACAGACAGCTGTTCGCTTGAGTCTCGATCTTGAAAATGACATGAGCCAAGTCGAGCAATTCTTGACCAAGTTCAAACTGATTTACGAGCAAACACGAAAAGTACGTTAATTTTAGAAGGAAATCAACATGACCTTAACCTATTCAGAAATTATGATTCGCTATGGAGAGCTTTCTACTAAAGGAAAGAACCGTATGCGTTTTATCAATAAACTTCGCAATAATATCCAAGATGTTTTATCTATCTATCCAGCTGTCAAAGTGACAGCGGACCGTGATCGAGCGCATGCTTATCTGCATGGGACGGATTATGAGCCAGTAGCAGAATCCCTCAAGCAGGTTTTTGGAATCCAAAATTTTTCACCCGTTTACAAGATTGAAAAATCAGTACCAGCCTTAAAAGCGGCAGTGCAAGAGATCATGAAGGAGATTTACAAGGATGGCTTGACCTTTAAAATCTCAAGTAAGCGCAGTGACCATACCTTTGAACTCGATAGTCGCGAGCTCAACCAAACCTTGGGAGGTGCGGTCTTTGAAGCGATCCCAACCATCCAAGCTCAGATGAAAAAACCAGATATCAACTTGCAAGTTGAAATTCGAGAAGAAGCAGCCTATATTTCTTATGAAACTATTAAGGGAGCAGGAGGCCTTCCTGTTGGTACGTCTGGCAAGGGCATGCTCATGCTTTCTGGTGGGATCGACTCTCCAGTAGCTGGTTACCTAGCCTTGAAGCGTGGAGTGGATATCGAGGCAGTACACTTTGCTAGCCCGCCTTATACCAGCCCAGGTGCCTTGAAAAAGGCTCATGATCTAACACGGAAGTTGACCAAATTTGGGGGCAATATCCAATTTATCGAGGTGCCCTTCACAGAGATCCAAGAGGAAATCAAGGCAAAAGCACCAGAAGCTTACCTCATGACTTTGACCCGTCGCTTTATGATGCGCATTACAGACCGCATTCGCGAGGTTCGCGGTGGTTTGGTGATTATCAATGGTGAAAGCTTGGGACAAGTGGCTAGCCAAACCTTAGAGAGTATGCAGGCCATCAATGCAGTGACCAATACGCCGGTTATCCGTCCGGTAGTGACCATGGACAAATTGGAAATCATCGATATTGCACAAGAGATTGATACCTTTGAAATCTCTATCCAGCCATTCGAAGATTGTTGTACCATCTTTGCACCGGATCGTCCAAAGACTAATCCGAAACTCAAAAATGCGGAGCAGTATGAGCAACGTATGGATGTGGAAGCTTTGGTTGAGCGTGCGGTAGCAGGCATCGTCGTAACCGAGATCACACCAAAAGCAGAAAAAGATGAGGTCGATGACCTGATCGAGGATTTGCTATAAAAATAGTTGTACTAAATGAATAAACTACACCCTAAAAGTTGAGATGAAACATCTTGCTTTTGGGGTGTTTTCTATTTGAATGAGCCAGTGAGAAGACAGTTTTGTTTTCTCATATGAACCATGAAAGACAGAATAGAAAAGGTAATGGAGATCATCCTCATAGGACTGTTCTCTATCGAAACAAAGAAAAGGATCTAGACCGCAACAAAAGAACTAGATCCTTTAAAATATTGAGGATAAAATAGTTTTAACAATGGATCTGAGCTTAGCTTCTAGCTTGAATAGTGGCTTGAGCGACAGCTAGTCTAGCTGCAGGAATGCGATAAGGAGAGCAGGAAACATAGGTAACTTGAATCTTCTGGAAGAAGGAAATAGAAGAGGGATCTCCACCAACTTCACCACAAATTCCAATAGGGATGTTTGGTTTTACCTGACGTGCTTTGCGGATAGCTATTTTCATTAATTCGCCAACTCCTTCTTTATCAACCATTTGGAAAGGGTCAAAAGGCAGAATTTCAAGCTCTTTATATTGGCCAATAAATTTTCCAATATCATCTCGAGAGAAACCATAAGTCATTTGGGTCAAGTCATTGGTTCCAAAACTGAAGAAATCAGCTTCTTCAGCAAGTTTGTCAGCTGTTAGGCAAGCTCGTGGAAGTTCAATCATGGTACCAATTTCATAAGGGAACGGTTCTTGATCATACTGCTTGAAGAGTTGGTCAATATGCTGAACCAAATAGTTTTTGATGAACTCTAATTCTTTCTGATCTGCGATTAGAGGAACCATGATTTCAGGTTTGATCTCCTGACCTTGCTGATGTAGCTTGATAGCACTCCTAAAAATGGCTTCTGTTTGCATCTTGTAAATTTCAGGTTTTGTAATGCCAAGACGGCAACCACGGTGTCCCAACATAGGGTTATTTTCTTGCAAACTTTCGATACGATCGACCAATTTTTCAGGAGATTTTTTAAGTTTTGTTGCTAAAATTTCAATCTCTTGAAAATCCTTAGGTAGGAATTCATGCATCGGTGGATCCAATAGGCGGACAATCATCGGTTTATCTTGGACCGCTTGGAACATTTGATAGAAGTCTTTTTCTTGGAACTCTAATAGCCTATTTAAGGCTTCTCGTGTTTCTTCTTCTGTATCTGCTAAAATGAGACGTCGCATTTCGAGGATTCGTTCTTGTCCAAAGAACATATGTTCCGTTCGGGCAAGTCCAACACCTTGGGCACCAAATTTCATGGCAGTTTGCAAATCTTTGATGGTCTCTGCATTCGCTCGAACTTGGAGGATTGCTACTTCATCAGCCCAAGAAAGTAAACGCTGAAGATTTTGGTTATGTTCGACTAGGGTAGTTGGAATTTCTCCACTATAAATACGGCCGGAATAGCCATCAACCGAAATAATATCTCCTTCAGTAAGGACAAGAGGACCACAGGAAAGGATTTTGTTCTCTTCGCTGATATTTAACTCTCCACAACCAGCAACACAGCAGGTTCCCATTCCCCGAGCAACAACAGCAGCGTGAGAAGTCATTCCCCCTTGACTAGTGACAATGGCTTGGCTGACAATCATTCCTTCGATATCTTCTGGTGATGTCTCCTGTCTAACAAGGATTACTTTTTTACCCTCCTGATGAGCTTCTTTTGCTCGGTCGGCAGTAAATACGATTTCGCCAGTAGCAGCCCCTGGACTTGCTGGTAGGCCTTGAACTATGAAAGGAGCATTCGCTAGAGCGGATTCTTGGAAAACTGGATGAATCAGTTGACTAATAGAAGCAGGAGAGATTCTCAGGAGAGCTTCTTCCTTATTAATAAGACCTTGGTCTACCATATCTAGAGCAATTTTTAAAGCAGCCTTTGCTGTGCGTTTCCCATTACGGGTTTGTAGAATATAGAGTTTGCCTTTCTCAATAGTAAATTCAATGTCTTGCATATCCTTATAGTGGTTTTCAAGGATGGTAGCATAGTCTCTAAAAGATTTATAGACTTCTGGTTGTGAAATTTTTAATGAGGCGATGGGCTCTGGAGTACGAATACCAGCTACGACGTCTTCCCCTTGAGCATTAAGTAAAAATTCACCAAAAAGTTCTGGTTCCCCATTAGCGGGGTTCCTAGTGAAGCAAACACCTGTTCCACTGGTCTGATCACTATTCCCAAAAACCATAGATTGAACATTTACGGCTGTTCCTAAATCATGAGGGATCTGATGCAATTCGCGGTAAATCCTTGCTCGATGATTATTCCAGGATTTGAAAACTGCTTGAATCGCACCATAGAGTTGTTGATTTGGTTCTTCAGGAAACTGGTAACCGTGTTTGGAATAAAGATCCTTGTATTGATTAATCAATTCCTGATGTTCGTACAAGTCTAAATTATGGACTGTTTTTGCTTGCATTTGTTCAAATTGGGCGAGACAATCATCAAAAAGTCCTTTATCAATGCCATAGACAACATCCGCGAACATCTGGAGTAGACGACGGTAGCAGTTGTAGGCAAAATCTAGATTGGTCTGTTTGGCTAGTAATTGAGTACGTTGGTCGTTGAGGCCAAGATTTAGGATGGTATCCATCATTCCAGGCATGGAAAATTTGGCTCCGCTTCGGACAGAGACCAAGAGCAAGTTAGGATTTTCTCCGCTGAAGGTTTTTTCTGTTTTCTTTTCCAAACGAGTAACCGCTTTCAAAACATCTTCTTTTAAAGTGGAATCGAAGAAGTCAGGGTTATCTAAATAATTGATACAACTTTGGGTGGTGATGGTAAATCCAGGTGGGACTGGTAGTCCCAAACGGCTCATCTCTGCCAAATTAGCCCCTTTTCCTCCTAGGAGATCCTTATCATTTGCACTTCCTTCTTCAAAGGAATAAATCCATTTTGTCATATTAGCCTCCAAAATTTATAAAATATGTATCACATTTATGACAAAACCATTGTAATATACATCGCATATCCTTGTCAAACAATAAATACATTTTTTTATTTGACAATTTCGATCAATGTGCTATAATTTACAATAAAAATGATGATTATTTAATAGAGTTTGAAGCATATGTTCTACATTTTTTCTTTCACTACTTTTTAATATCGTTATTTTTAAAACTAAGGAAAGGTTACGACTCATTGAAATTAAGTGAACGTCAAAAAAAAATAGTCGAAATTGTTAAAATCCAACAGCCAGTAAGTGGAGAGCGAATATCTGAATTATTGGATATTTCAAGAGCAACTCTTCGGTCAGATCTTTCTTTTTTGACCTTGGTTGGTATTTTAAAAGCAACTCCAAAAATTGGTTATACTTACTCAGGATCTGATTTAGAAACCTTGTTCTTTTTTGATACCTTTCAAAAAGATGTAGCTGATATCATGACATCACCTGTTCTTGTCACTCATGATTCTTATATTCAGGATGCGATTATCACATTATTTATGTACGATGCAGATGTTCTTTATGTAATTGATGAAGATAAACTACTACTTGGAATTATGTCACGCAAAGATTTGTTACGTGCATCACTAAATTCAAATATTGATAGCACCCCAGTAGCCGTCTGTATGACAAGAATGCCACATATTATTACTTGTAACAAGGATATGAATATTTTAGAAGCTGCTGCACTTCTTCAAGATCACTCCATTGATTCATTGCCTGTAGTAGAGGAGAAAAACGACCGAAAAATCGTAGGAAGTGTGACTAAATCAGCCCTGCTAGATTATATTATACAGCATGCTAGAAGTGCAGAAATGAAAAGAGAAGAGGGATAAATATGAAAAAAGAAATCATCGTTTATAGTATTTCGGATTCTTTGGGGGGAACCTCCCAGAAATTATTATCAGCTGTTAGCGCGCAGTATCCTGATATTATTTTTAATAATAGTTATCGCTTCCCTTTCATCAATCAAGAAGAGGAGTTGTTGGATATTTTATGTGATGCCATGAAGGATGATGCTCTTGTAATCAGTACCTTAGTGAATAGTCAGTTGTCGGCGGTAGCTAGGGAATTTAGCCAAAAACAGGGCCTGTCTTATCTAGATCTGATGCATCCATTTTTTGAAATCATTCAAGAAAAAACAGGGACTAGACCAATCGAAGTCCCAGGAACATTGCATCGTTTGGATAGCGATTATTTTAAGAAGATTTCAGCGATCGAGTTTGCTGTCAAATATGATGATGGTAAGGCACCGCAGGGGTTTTTAGAAGCAGATTTGGTTTTGCTTGGTGTTTCCCGTACTTCTAAAACTCCCCTCAGTATTTTTCTAGCCAACAAGGGCTATAAAGTTGCAAATTTGCCCCTGATTCCAGAAGTTCCTTTACCTCAGGTATTAGAGAAGGTCGATTCACGTCGATTGATTGGTCTGGTCTGTGATCCTGAAAAACTAATGAAAATTAGAAGCCATCGGTTAGGATCTTTAGGGCTTGTTCAGGAAACGAATTACACAGATTTAGAAAAGATTTATCAGGAATTAGATTATTCAAAGATAATCTTTAAAAAATTAGGGGCCCAAGTGATCAATATGACGGACAAATCCATTGAGGAAACAGCCTTCTTAATCGAGGAGCAATTGAAGAAGATGAATTAAGTTTCGGATGTGATTGCACTGTACAAAATAGGGTATCTTGGAGAGATAAGATGGAGCAATATAAGCGTATTTTACTAGAAAAATTTGATACTCGACAAAAGGTTATTACTGAGCTCACGAATCTTGAGGCAATTTTAAACCTTCCTAAAGGGACAGAGCTCTACATTAGTGATATTCATGGAGAATCTGCGGCTTTTGATTATATTTTGAGGAGTTGTGCAGGAATTTTAAATGAGAAAATTAATGACTGTTTTGAAGATTCCTTAATACAAGAGAAAAAGGATCTACTGTCTGCCTTGGTGTCTTATCCAGAGCTGATTTTAGAGCGAACGAATAAAAGTAAAGAGTGGTATAAGTCTACGATTCCGCAACTCTTGATCTTATTGAATTTTGTAGCTGCTAAATATAGTCGTTCCAAGCTCAGAAAAGCCCTACCACAAGAATATGCATACATTATAGAAGAACTGATCTATAGCGATATCTCTCTAGCAGAAAAAAAGTCTTATTTTCACAACATATTGGGCTATGTCATTGAACTACGAGAAGCAGATCCTTTTATTTTAGGGATTGCTAGAAGTATTCGTCGCTTATTGATTGATCACCTTCATGTGGTAGGAGATATCTTTGATAGAGGAGCGGGAAGTCCTCAAGTGATGGATGAACTCCTTCGTTTCCATTCTTTAGATATTCAGTGGGGAAACCATGATATTATTTGGATTGGAGCTTTCTTTGGTTCCAAAGCTTGTTTATTAAATCTATTACGTATTGCAGCTCGTTATGGATACTTATGGGATATCGAAAAGGCTTATGGTTTGAATATTCGTTCTCTAACCTTGTTTGCTGATAAAACCTACAAAGAAAATGCTAAATTTAGACCTATTTTAGGAAATAGAGAGAAAGAGTTTACAGCTGAGGAAATATTGCAATTAGAAAAGGTGCATCAGGCACTAGCGATTATCCAGTTTAAGTTGGAAACTCAATTGATGAAGAGACGTCCAGAGTTTCAGATGGAGAATCAGATCTTGCTAGATAAAATTGACTATTGGAAGGAGTCACTTACTATTGATGGGGTGACCTATTCCTTGCAAAACACCTGTTTTCAAACGATTGATTCATCAAAGCCATCTGAATTAAATTTAGAGGAAAGTCAAGTCGTAGACTGTATGTTGGCCTCCTATCAAGGTTCACCAAAATTAGCTAAGCATATCGAACTGCTAATGAAAAAGGGTTCTATGTATAAAGTTTACAATCAACATTTGCTTTTTCATGGCTGTATTCCCTTAAAGGCATCTGGTGAGTTTCAACCTTTTGTTCTTCATCAAGCCCAGTACGCAGGTAGAGAATTATTGGATTTCTTTGAATACCATATACGTCTAGCATCAAAAAACAAAGAAATTGGGGATGATTTTTCAACTGATTTAATTTGGTATTGCTGGAGAGGAAAGTCTTCCCCATTATTTGGAAAAGATAAGATGACGACTTTTGAACGTTATTTCATTGAGGATACAAATACTCATAAGGAACAGGAAAATGAGTATTTCACTTATCGAAATTCTAAAAAAATTTGCCAGTTTATCTTAGAGGAATTTGGTCTCACTTCACAAGAATCCCGTATTGTGAATGGACATACACCGGTTAAGACTGGAAAAGGAGAATCGCCCATTCGTGGTGAAGGACTGCTCTTTGTAATTGATGGAGGGTTGTGTGAGGCCTATCAAAAGAAGACTGGTACTGCTGGCTATTCTTTACTCAATAATTCCTATGGTTTTCAACTGGTAACCCATCAGCCCTTCCAAAATGTTCAAAAGATAGTCGAATCACCTTTTGAGCAGACCTCTTTGAAGAAAGTCATTGAGGATGTAGAGGAAAGAAAACGGATCAAATCGACAACAATCGGTCAGATTTTGCTAGAACAACAACAAGAATTAATCAAATTGCTACATGAATTTTATGACTGTTGAAGTCATTTGTCCAAGAAAATAAAAGAAAGATGACTGAAGAATACTAAGCAGGCAGTTTCTCCTCAAAAGTTCATGGGAAGGAGTATATAATATCTATTTTTATCTTAAAATTGACTTTTTAGATAAAAATCCGTTTTCAAGGGGCAAAAAAGCTTGTCTTTGTCTGATAGAAGTGATATACTTAGGGAGTTGACTATGCACATGCCTGTGCAACCGCTCGAACATCGTCGCTCATTTCCATGAGAGTAAGTGGTTCGTCCCACGATGCTAGGCGAGTCTTCACAAAAATACGGGGAAACCCAAAAATACATAGGAGGTGCATAATGAGCACATACGCAA
>ERZ773031.1541-NODE-1541-length-11421-cov-11.948267_pt1 | contig 11421 bp, 19 predicted proteins | sample MGYA00511666_ERZ773031 | MGnify/ENA primary metagenome ERZ773031 (study PRJEB29015, sample SAMEA2738135) | human oral metagenome | biome: human oral; feature: human-associated habitat; material: saliva | place: China | collected 2250 ...
TCAAATTGACTTTTAAAGATGGAAAAGTTGTAGATTTTGAAGCAGAAGAAGGTTACGACATTTTGAAACAGTTGCTTGACACTGATGAAGGTTCAAAAAGAATAGGAGAAGTTGCTCTTGTACCAAATGATTCACCTATTTCAAATTCAGGACTTCTTTATTATCAGACTTTATTTGATGAAAATGCTTCAAATCACTTAGCATTGGGGGCAGCATATCCAACTACAATAAAAGATGGAACAAAAATGACAGAAGAAGAATTAAAAGAAGCTCATATCAATCAATCAATTTCACATGTTGACTTTATGATTGGTGACGCTGAAATGGATATTGACGGAATTTTGGAAGATGGAACTATAATTCCTGTATTTAGAAAAGGAAATTGGGCATTTTAAATTTTAAAATTTTGGAGATAATATTATGAAATGCAATAGTTTGGAAGAAGTAAGAGAAAATATCGATAGTATAGATGATAAAATTATAAAATTAATTGCAGAGCGTTCAGATTATGTAAGACAGGCAGCATATTTTAAAAAGTCAAAAACAGATGTAAAAGCGGCTGATAGAGTTGAGAAATAATAAAAAAGGTCAGGGAAAAGGCTAAAATTTATGGTTGCAGTCCAGATGTTGTGGAATTGATTATGAAATAGTGTAAGAACACTCGCAACTTTAGTTATGAGATGAATTGCACGAAAATTTAGTAAGCATATGGAAAAATTTTAGTAGATAGAATGTAGAATATATGATATAATATCTATGATTGAAGACTATAATGGAGTATTAAATATTCTAAAGAAAAGTAAAGTTGTGGACTTAAATGTTGTCCTATACAATAGGGGCGAGCTGAACACGCCTAAAAGAATAAGGATAGTTGTTGTGCTATCAAACTTCTTAGAAAATTTTTAAATACTTTTAAAGATTTTAGAACCCTGCGACTTTAGTCGTGGGAAGTTCAGTGGTGAAGAAATGAAAACTTCTGAAAAAAATGAATAGTTAATAAAAAAGAAACTGCTTTAATTCAAGGGTTTCTTTTTTTATTTTAAAAAAAAACAAATTAAAAATTTTCATGCTATTTTTTATTTAAAAAGCAGACTGGTTATAAATTTCTTTGCAAGAGGTCAAAACTTTTTATTAGTAAATAATAGGAAAATATAACTTTTATTTTTAAACGGAGTCTAGGATTAATTTTTTATTTAGAAAAAAAACTTGCATTATTTTCTAAAAAGGTATAAAATTAGTTTGGTAATTAAAATGTTCGATTTTCACAGCATTTGTTTCAGTTTTGAAATCATTATAAAGTACTTTATTATACAGGAAGTTTTCTTATTAGTTTGAATGTATAAGTGTTATTTGTGAATCGAAATTAATAAATATTAAATAATGGGAGGAGATGATCTGACATGACGTTAGTAGAAGGAAAAGTCGGAGACAAGTTTTTGTTAAAGGACATTGATCAAAAAAAATTAGACACACGGTTGTTAAGTCTAGGAGTTTGTAGAGGAGATGCATGCACAATTGAAAATATTGCAAATGGAAATGTCCTTATAAAGACAGTTGAAACTAAAATTGTCATTAGTACAAATTTAGCAAATCACATTCAAATTGAGGTGGTAAAATGATAAATGTGGCATTTGTCGGAAATCCTAATGTTGGGAAAACCGCTTTAATTAATCAAATTTCACATGCAAGTTTAAAAATGGGGAACTGGCCAGGGGTAACAATTGAAAAAAAAGAAGTATTTTTTAAGGTCGGAGATGAAGATGTAAAATTAATTGATTTGCCAGGAATTTACAATTTATCAATGAGTACGGCAGAAGAAAGAGTTTCACGAGATTTTTTGCTGGATGAAAAAGTTGATGTGATAATTAATGTACTAGATTCGACATCGCTTGAAAAAAATATTTATTTGACTGCTTTATTAAAGGAACTTGATATTCCAGTTGTGATGGCACTTAACTTTGAGGATGAATTTAAAAGAATTGGCTATCAATTGGATATAGAAAAATTTGAAAAGCAATTGGGAGTTCCAGTTATTTTCACAAGTGGAAGATCTGGAGCTGGAGTAGACAAGCTTATGGAAAAAGCTGTAGAACTTTACAAAAAAAATTCTTCAGATAAAAAAATACAGCATAGATTGCCATTTGAAAAGGAAATCGAAGATAATATTAAAAGTTTGAAGGATAAATTGGAAAATGATAAATCTTATGAAAAAGTTTTAGAAAAATATCCAGTAGAATGGCTGGCAATTAAAATTTTGGAAGATGATACCAATGTAGCGGCAAGAGTAAAAACTGAATTTGGAGTAAGTGTTTCAAATATCGGAGAAACTGAAAAGAAAAATATCGAAAATCGTTATGGAATCGAACCTCAAGATGCTTTGGCAAGAGAGAGATATGGAATCGTTCGTGGAATTATCTCAATGAACCTAAAAAGAGGTACTGGAGATAAATTTGCATTAACCGATAAAATTGACAAAGTTCTTTTGAATAAGTTTTTTGGTGGAATAGCATTTCTTGCTATAATTTATGCTGTTTTCGTAATCGTATTTGATGGAAGTTCGCCGTTTATCGACTGGATTGATGGTTTCTTTAGTGATTTTGTCATAAAATATGTGGGTCACGCTATCGAAGGAGTGCCAGATTGGCTAAGCAGCTTTATACTTGATGGAATTTTGGCTGGTGTAGGTTCGGTATTAACATTCGTTCCACTTATGTTCTTTATTTACTTCTTCATGGCAATCCTTGAAGAAAGCGGATATATGGCTCGTGTTGCATTTATTTTAAATAAAATGATGACAAAAGTTGGACTTTCAGGAAAAGCATTCATCCCAATGCTAATCGGATTTGGATGTACAGTTCCAGCAATTTATTCAACAAGAACATTGGAAGATGAAAAAACAAGAAGATTGACAGGAGTTATCGCAACATTTATGTCATGTGGAGCAAGACTGCCAGTTTATTCATTGCTTGCAGCGGCGTTTTTCAGTAAAAATGCAGCTTTAGTTGTAGTTTCAATCTATGTTTTTGGTGTATTTATGGCTCTTTTAGTAGCTTTTGTATTAAAAAGATTTAAATACTTTAAAGGAAATAATACGGAGCTGCTTATAGAATTGCCGCCATACAGACTTCCAAGCGCAAAAGCTGTCTGGAGCAATATGAGATCAAGAACTTTTTCTTACATAAAAAAAGCAACTACAATAGTTTTAGGAATCCTGTTAATTATCTGGTTCTTCCAATATTTCCCAAATAAAGGAGATGCTGAAAGTTCATATATAGGTCAAGCAGCAAAAGTTGTTCAGCCTGTATTCAAGCCAACTGGTTTTGGTGATAGATGGGAACCTGTAGCTTCTATTGTGCCAAGTATCATTGCAAAAGAAACAGTAGTTGGATTTTTAGGACAAATTTTATTATCTCAAGGAGATGATGAGAAAAAAGAATATAATTTTGTATCAGATTTAAAAGATCAAGTAGTTGGATTGGGAGGAGCAGCAGTAGAGTCAGTAAAATCATTAGGACATATTGCAACCTTCAAAATTGCAACATTGGAAATGAAAAGTCAGGAGGAGCTTGACCAAGATGCAGGTGGAAACATCATTCCAGCAATTAGAAGCTTGTGGAATGACAAATATGGTCAATTAAGAGCATATTCATTTATGTTATATGTTCTTCTAGTAGTACCGTGTGCTGTAGCAATGGGAGCTTTGAAACAAGAATTCGGATGGAAATTATTAGCATTTCAAGTGTCAATGCTGTTAATTCTGCCTTACGTAGTATCAACCTTATTCTTCAATATCGCAAGGCTATTTATATAGATATGAAATAAAATTTTGAAAGGAAGTGCACAGAAAATGATAATAAAAACAGTTATCATCGCTATAATTGCAGCTGCAATCGTATTTGCAGTATTTAGAAAAATATACAAGGACTATAAAAAAAATAAAAACCTTTGTGGAACAGACTGCTGTCATTGTTCAACTGGTTCAACTTGCAGTCCACATAAAGAAAATCACGCTAAGTAGTAAAAAAATTCAAAAAATTTTATAATTTTTTCAAGCCCCAGCAATATTTAGTCGTATGACTCTAGTATTTATGGGGCTTAATTAATTTTTATTATTTTTATTCGCAAACAAAAAACAAAGAAAACAAAAATTTTATTATAAGAATATTCCTGTATAATAATACTTGACCAATAGAAAAAGTGAAAACTTTTTTCTTCAAAACTCCTTTTTAAATACGTCATCACAAGGGTGGCGTATTTTTTTTAGTATTTACGGGGCTTTGAAGTAGTTTCCACTTTGTTTATCTCATTTCAATTACCTAATTATTAAACGTAGTGTTTATGCGGGGTAAACTTTTTATATTATTTCCGTTGGTTACCCGTTGGTTACCTTTTCAAGTCTGTTAATTTGTCATATTGCTTTCATCCGAATAAAATTTTATATTGTTCATTTCGGCTTTTAAGTTTTCCTTATCTGTCTTAATATAAAACTTGTTCGTAGTTTCAATGTTTTCGTGTCCTAATATATCCGTTATGGCTGTCGTTGTTAATTGCTGTCGGCTCATTAGAGTGCTTAGGGTCTTTCGGCAATCGTGTGGCTTGTGGCTCATTCCTAGAGATTTCAATGTTTTGTAAAAATGTTCACGGAAAAAATTAATCCGTAACGGCTTATTTTCTTTTTCCTTTTTCTTAAAAATCCAATTTTGGTTGTATAGCAAATAATCTGTGGGGCTTTTCTCATACAAGCCTTTAATTAATTGGAAAATATCCTTGTGTATCGGTATTTGTCGGTGTTTTCCTTTCTCTGTCTTGTTCCCGCCATTTATGAAGCCTTGCAATAGGTCAACGTTTTCTTTTTTTAGCCCAGCAAGTTCCCCAATCCTCATTCCTGTGTAAATCATAATTAGAATATAGTCAACCCATTGTGTGCTAATATTATTCCATAGTTTCTGTATTTCATAACTGCTAAATATATTTTTTTCCTTTTGTACTGATTCCTTAGGTATTTTGATGTACTTGGCTCTATTTACGGTTATTATTTCAAGTTCCATTCCATAGTTAAATAACGTTGTTAAAAAGTTCTTCGTTATTTGCTTTGTCGCTGAACTTGTATTCAAGTTGTTTATAGCCTGTTGCATTTGCGGGCCTTTTATTTCCCTGAATACTAGGCTATGTAATGGCTCACATCTTTTGTAACTGTTCTTATAACTTTCAAGGGTTGCTTTTTTTACCATTTCCCTTTGGTTGCTGATAAACAGTTTATACAGTTCGCTAAATATAATCTTGCTGTTGTCTATCTCATAAGGATTTACCAAATAATTATTTAATATTTCCTGTGCCTCTGTCCTTGTCGCATACATTCCAAGCGATTTTCGTTTCCCTGTGGCTGGATCGGTAACCCTTACCCAATACGGCTTGTTTTTCTTTGTCTTTGTTACACTCCCTTGCCTATTTGCTTTCTTTTTTCTTTTCATATTTCCCACCAATCCAAAAATCTAACTAATTAGGCACTACTTGCCTTTGTATTTTAATATCATTCTTTTAATAAATCAATATATTTTTTATTACTTGTAATATCTTATGTTTATTTTTATTTGAATATCCCTGAAGTCGTAAAAAGCCTTTTTCTTTCGTTTATCATTTCAAAAAAGGCCCTTATTTCCATATCATTTAGATTCATTATACGCTTTTTGTTTATTATTGTTATGTACTTTAATACTGTATCAATATCTTTTTCAGTATCTTTCACTATTTTTACATCAATAGCGTTTGTTATGGTTTCCTTTTTCCATTTTTTCCAAGTCTTTTCTAGTTTGTCTATCTCTTTTTTTCTGATCCAATGTTCTTTAAAGTCCTCTTTAACTGCTAACAATAAATGTACATGTGGCAATAATCGCTTTGAATATTTGTTGTACGATATTTCAACTATCTTTATATACCCCAATATTATCGCTTGTATGCTCTTTTTTCTCACAATCCGTGCCACTATGCTATTATTTTCCCCAACTTCATCACTTAGTTTTGTTAAATCTCCTATTTCCCTGCCGTTAAATGTCATCAATATATAGCGGATTCCATTTTGTTTGGCTACCTTTTCTTTTAATTTTAAATATGTCTTATATTTTCTGTTTTCCCTGCATAATGGACACGTTTGCCGTTTACATCTCGTAACATAATTTATTTCCCCTGAACCGTATAAAAGTTCATTGTTTATACATTCCATTATTTCATCAACTTCATTTGTTTTTCTGTATTCTTCTATGATTTCTAATATCTCTATTATCCTATCTGTTTCAGCTTCTGTATATCTATAACGCTTAGGATAATTCCCCTTTTTTTCCATTCTTTTCACTTCCTACCCAATCTTTATCAAAATGTTAAATTTGTCGTGCATTCTCCCAATCATTTTCCTGAATAAATTATCTCTTATTTTTTTCAACAATAAAACATCAACATCATCATCTTTTTATTAGCCTTTTCCTTAGAATTATATAGTTTATTTCATATTTAAAGCCTTTATTTATGCTATATAGGCTATATCTTTGAATGAAAAATGATTAAAAATGTAAAATTCAATCCCATTATAACTATATAAAGAAAACAAAAAAATTTTACCCAATTCTATTTATATATTTTTATTTAATATGTTATTAATCTTACATTTTTAGTTTGTTATGGTATCTAATCTTACATTTTCATATACTTCCTTTTATTCAAAAATTATAAAATTTGTTATGGTATTTAATATTACATTTTTTATTTGTTATCATTTTTAAAAATAGGGGCTTTTTATTGTTTTAATTGCTGTGATATGGTATAATTGATATGTAAAATTACACACCAATCTTATTAGAATCGCTTGCTATAACTCCCCCCTACGTTGTTATAACAAGCCATTTTTTTATTTTTCATTCTTTTTCTTTGGCTTAAATACCTGCGAAGTGCTTCCACGGTTTATTACACCGCATTTTTTACACTTTGTAACATAATATTTACAATCGCTTTCAATTCCAAATAAAAATGCTCCGCAGTGCTTACAATGTACCTCTTTCACCTTTATTCACCCCCATTATACTATGATAATTTTTCTCCATTGTCTTCGTTGTCCTCATCAAATATTTTCATAATTGCATTACTTTCGTTTATTACCGCTTCTAATGCTTTCCAGTCCAATGCAACATCTAATAAATCGGTTATTTTATCCACTAATTGATTTCTTTGGCTGTGTGATATAGGTAGACTGCATATATACTCTGACACATTATTAGCCCGTGCTTTCCATTCTTTAATCTTTTCTGCCTTTTTCTTTTCTCTGTCCTGGTTAATTGCCAATGTAACTTCTTTTAATATTTCAAATTCTATCATTTTTTATTTCTCCAATCCTGCTTTAATTATATGCCCCGACTGTTATTCTGATACCTAGTTCCATTAGTTCGTAAACACTTCTTAAATGCCGTTCATATAGCCTATAATCATCTATTTCCTCGTTAAGTTTATTTAATACGGCTTGTATATCCTCATTGTAATTTTTATGATCCATTATTCTTTTAACACTTCTTTTAACGCTTTGCATATTCTTTTCCACCATTTTCATCACTCCCTATTTTCCTATCTGTTGGTATTCCTAATTTGATTAGCATTTGCTCCATTTGTTCCAAAGTTAATTTTTTAAATTCTTCAATTATAACTTTCGCTCTTTCATCACTATTCATAACTATTTTCCCCCTTATTTTCTGAATATTCCAAACTCCATATAGGCCCATTGTCTACGCTTTCAATCTTTTGCAATGCCTTTAACAGCACTTTGGCTTTGATTTCGGTACGTTCTCTAACTTCCTGATATATAAGTGTAAATGGTATTTGTTCGTTTATACATTCGTTTATAACAGCGCTCATTATTAATTCAACTTGCTGTAATATTCCTAGTTGTCCTTGTGTCAATTCATCTCTTTTAAGCCCTTTCGGTATTCCTGCTATATCTCTGGCTAAATTTGTATAATGGATATAGTGAAACTTTTGTTTAGGTTTGCTTACCTTGCCGTAATATAAAAGGGCCTTTATATTCAACGTTTCAATGTTCCTAGTCGCTTTAGCCAATTCCCTTGCCTGAAGCCTTGTAAGTTCCTCTAATTGTCTGTTTTGGTTCTCTAGGTAGTCTATATATCCAATTACGGCTTTTCTCACATATTTGCTTTCCCTCATTAGCACTTGTTTGGCTTGATTAAGTGCCAATACAAACATTTCATTTTCTTTTCCGCTTGTGTCTTTGTATTTGTTCACGTAAATTTTCCCTTTATCTGTATCTGTATCTTTATTACATTTCCCTAAGTCTTCACTAAGGTAAATTTTTAGCCCAGTTATCTCTTCTGAAAATTCATCTCTTATAACTTTTATAAAGTTATTATGACGTAATTTTATAAATTTCCCCCTTTTTCTTTCAGCTTCAGTTAATGTTCCAGCCTTTGCCTTTTCTAAATATTCCTTTTCCCTTAACTCATTGATTTTCTTTAATAATTCTAGACTTGTTATCATTTTGTTTTTCTGGATCGCTTTCATTTTCATTCACTCCTATTTCTATATTTTCTAGTTCTATTAATTCCATTTCGGGTATTTCCAATAGTTCTGCTTCTAGTATTTCTAATAACTCTATTTTTATCCCCTCATTTTCATATTTTCTATTTTAGCCACTTGTTTTCCTAGTTCAAAGAACGTATCTTGCACGCCACTAATCAAATGTACTAATAAATCACTTGCCTTTTTATTGCTTTCTAGTTCGTTAAAAATGATGTCCCATTTTTCTTTGTTCTCTATTTCAAATTTAAAACTTGCCCATTCTATTATACTTTCTTCCATTGATTCTTCTCTTACTTTCATTTCTTTCATTTAATCCGCTCTCCTTAATTCAATTTATCCAATCTTTCTTTTATTGCTTTTTCTTCCTCTGTAAATATATCAATTGCAATTATGCTCTCACGTATAACATTCTCAATATCCATATTACTGATGTTTTCCCTGTATACTTTTTGTAGATGTTCCTTGGTTATTATTTCTTCTCTTGCTATCTGTATAGCTGTAAATAGTTCAATTAATTTTTCTTTTATTTTTTCATTTTTAACAAGGTTTATACTCTCACGTTCCGCATATCTCTCTTTTTGCCATATTTCCTCTCTTATCTCATCCGCCTTATCGCCTAAAATTTCTTCTCTTATTTTCTTTTTCAATTATTTCACTCCCTTAATCATTCTTTTTATTCTGTTAATCATTTTATTTCGGGCCTTTTCCCTTGCTTTGTCGCTATTTTTGTTTACCATTTCCAATGCTTCAAATTTGTGTTTCATTTTCCACCACTCCATTTCAATATTTAAATTTAACCGTTCTAGCATTACGTAGCACCGTTCACGTTGTATCTTAAAATTATTAAGCCCATCGCTTAACCTACAATCAAATATTAGTGTATTTTCTTATTGCCTGAAGTATATTGAATATGCCTGTTTATTTGCTTTTTGATATGTGTTATAATTGCTTATTCTAAAATTTAGGTATAAAAAAATACTACAAAACTCTTTTTGCATTTTTGCGAAGTTTGTAGTATAATCTACTTGTCTAGGGTAGTGTTATACTACAAGCCTTATATGACTTAATAGGTTGTATAGGGCTTTTTTTTATGCCTTTTCAATAATTATCTTTTGGTTTTCGGTATCATAAATGATTTTAACTTCCCTATTATCCTCATTTATTCCAAATTCCTTTAAAAGCGGTATGGATAAATTGACTTTACAGCCTTTACCCGTTCCCATTTTTATAAAAGATATTTTGGCTTTTCTTTCGGTTTTCATATCCCTTTTCCTCTCTATTAAGTTCTAATATATTATATAACATTAGTACTTAATTGTCAAGTTATAATTTAAATTTTTTTATAAATTATACTACAAACTTCACAAAAATTTATTTGACTGTAATTGTCCATTACCTGTGTATAGCAGGCCCACTCAAGCCAAAAATGGCTTCATTTACTGTATCATTCCGACACCGTAACTTTCCATTTTCGGATCAATCTAATAACAATGGTTCATCTTTTCCTAGCCCTGTATTTTGATTGATTCCATTCATCACAATTCTTACACTTTCAGGAAATAACGTTGTTACTACGTTCAATAAGTCTTTACCGTAGTTATTGGCTAGTGCATATTTAAGCACGCTTTTAAATCTGTCCTTTGCCCTTACTGTCTTGTTGTAGTTAGTCATTCTAGTCTTTAAGTCAATGTGGTAACGTTCTTTAAACACTCTATAAACTTCATTGTATTTAGCCCCATAGTTTCCACCAGTCGCCCTTATAATTCTGTTTATAATGTCCTCTAACTGATATGGCTCTAGTTCTCCGTTTAGCCCCTTTATTATTTCACATTGGGCCTTGTTTTCATTTCTCAATCTTTCGTTTTCAAGTTCTGTTTCAAGTGCCATTTTTAAGACTTCTATTTTAGTTAGTTGTTTAGGCTGTATTTTCCCAGTTACCACAATAAAGTAACTTTCAACTAACATATCTTGTATTTTCCAGCTTAACTCATCTCTAAAAGCCTTCACAAGTTTTAAATATCCTCTTTCAGTAAAAAGCCGTTCAATAGGATTATTACTATGTTTTGATAATGCGGTCACAAATTGTGACCGGTTCATTTCTTCCCTTGTTAATTGGAAATAATCTTTGCCAATTCTAAATTTGTTAATATTCCTTTCAAATTGCTGGTTCACTTTTTTAACATCTCTATTATGTAATTTCGCCACATCATAAGATGTTATAACCCTTTGCCCTTTATACTCTTTTGTTTCAATCTCAATCCCATTAATCATTATTTTGTTATTTCCTGCTAATATCGCTAGTTCTTTCATTTTCTATCACTCCTATCCATTTATAAATATTTCAACAACTTCATCATTAGTTAGATCCAAATAATCTTTAACCTTTTTCACTTCAGGTAAACTAAATCTTAATAGCCCATTTACCTTTTTACTTACACTAACCTTGGATAATCCCAATGCTTTGGCTAAATCCTTTTGTGTCTTTTCTTTCAATGATAATTTTGATTTTAAGATGTTTTTTTGTATCATTTCCCTTGCCTCCTTATTCGTTTATAAAGATTTCTACTACTTCATCATTGGTTAAATTAAAGATCTTTTTCATTCTAGCAATTTCTTTGTCTTTGAAACCTTTTCCATTGATTTTATTGGTAAATGCTGTTTTTTATAATCCTATAACCTTTGAAAAATTATCATAATTGAAACTGTATTCTTTCAATTTTCCCTTTAATTTGTTGTTTACCATTTTTACCACACTCCTAAAAGTAATATTTTGTGTTACCTAATTTTAAATAATAGTAACATATATTGTTACTTTGGTCAATATATTTTTTATAAAAAATATAAAAAGTT
>ERZ773031.1545-NODE-1545-length-11408-cov-2.914560_pt1 | contig 11408 bp, 9 predicted proteins | sample MGYA00511666_ERZ773031 | MGnify/ENA primary metagenome ERZ773031 (study PRJEB29015, sample SAMEA2738135) | human oral metagenome | biome: human oral; feature: human-associated habitat; material: saliva | place: China | collected 2250 ...
TTAGTAAATGAATAAATATGTTTTTTGTATTTTTTCAATTTTCAGACAGCCTCTTTTTTATTAATTTTCAATTTTTTTAAAACAACTTTTTTATTTTAATCAATTTTACGTTAACAATTTACCATGTACATCTATCGCCTTATATGCTGGACGTATAATCTTCTTATCACTTGTAATCTGCTCGATTCTGTGGGCATTCCAGCTTGCTATTCTGGCAAGGGCAAATAGTGGAGTAAAAATATTTGTTGGAATGTTGAGAAGCTTATAAACAAATCCTGAATATAAATCAACGTTTGCACATATTTCAAAGTTTTCTCCCTTCAATTCTTTACCAATTTCCTTTGTAAATTTTTCCACATTGCTGAACAGTTCAAATTCTTCAAGCTGTCCCTTTTCTTTTGCAAGCTCATAGGCTTTTTTCTTTAAAATAACAGCTCTCGGATCTGAAAGTGTATAAATTGCATGTCCCATTCCGTAAACCTTACCACTTCTGTCAAATGCTTCACCCATAAATATTTTTCTTATATATTCCTTCAGAAACTCTTCGTTAGTGTAACTGCAATTTTTCTTTATATCTTCAATCATATTGGAAACCATACAGTTTGCCCCTCCATGTAAAGGCCCTTTAAGTGAACCGATAGAGGCGGAAACTGAAGAATATGTATCTGTTCCTGTCGAAGAAACAACATGCGAAGTAAATGTGGAGTTATTTCCTCCTCCATGTTCAGCATGAATGAGAAGTATCAAATCAAGTATTTCAGCCTCCAGAGCAGTAAAACTGCTGTCAGCTCTCAACATATGAAGTATATTCTGGGCAATACTGTATTCTTCCACCGGATTATGTATAATAAAACTTTGCTTAAAATGCTTATGATTTACAGCTTGATAGCTATAAACCAGAAGGCTTGGAAACTTTGCAATAAGATGAAGAGCCTGATTAATCAAGTTTTCAAGCGAAGTATCATCAGGATTTTTATCAATAGTGTAAAGACATAAAACTGTTCTCTGAAGCTGGTTCATTATATCTTTACTTGGCTGCCTTAAAATAAAATTTTCTATAAATTCATCAGGTAGTGTACGATATTCCTTTAATGTACTATTAAACATCTTAAGTTCAAAATTTGTAGGAATTTTTCCAAAAAGTAATAAAAACATTGTCTTTTCAAAGGAAAAAAACTTTTCTTTCCCAAATTCCTTCAAAATATCTTCAATAAGGAATCCTCTATAATAAAGTCTTCCTTCTTCAGGAATTTTCTTACCTTCCTGAATGCTATATCCTTGTACAGATCCTATTTTTGTAAGTCCAACAAGAACTCCTGTCCCATTTTTGTTACGTAGCCCTCTTTTTACATCCAGTTCATCATACAGTTCTTCAGAAATGAAGTTATTCTCATTTATGAGATTACACATTTCCTTTATAAAATCACTCTTCATGGTTTTCCTCCTAAATTAAATGAACTAAAGATTTTCAATAATTCTTTCAGTAAATTCAGTTGTTGAAGCTGTTCCTCCCAAATCTGCAGTTTTTACATTTGAAACTTCCAAAGTTTTTAAAACAGCCTTTTCTATTTTATCAGCATAATCATTGAGATTCATATATTTCAGCATTTCAATTCCTGAAAGTATAAGAGCAAGGGGATTTGCCTTATTCTGTCCTGCAATATCAGGTGCTGAGCCATGTACAGCTTCAAATATTGCAATATCATCTCCTACATTTGCACCAGGAGCAATTCCAAGTCCACCTACAAGCCCTGCTACAAGATCTGAAAGAATATCTCCATATAAATTCATCGTTACAATAACCTTATATTTTTCAGGTCTGCTTACAAGCTGCATACACATATTGTCAATTATTGTTTCTTCAAGTGTAATTCCAGGGTATTCTTCTGCAACTTTTCTTGCAATTTCAAGGAAAAGTCCGTCTGTTAATTTCAGTATATTAGCCTTGTGGACAACTGTGACCTTATCCAGATTATTATTTTTAGCATATTCAAATGCTGATTTTATTATTCTATGACTTCCCTTTTCTGTAATTCTTTTAATTGCAACAGCAGTAGTTTTTTCTTCATTCTCATACTTTTCTTCGCCTATATATATTCCTTCAGTATTTTCCCTGAATATTACAATATCAACATTTTCAAATCTTGTCTTTACTCCAGGCAAATTTCTGCATGGTCTTATATTTGAGTAAAGGTCGTATTTTTTTCTCAAATATACATTTATACTTCTGAATCCTTTCCCAATCGGTGTTCCAATAGGCCCCTTTATAGCAATTTTATTTTTTTCAACACTTTTATACAGACTTTCAGGAATCAGTTCTCCTGTTTTTTCATACACTTCTGTCCCTGCATTTTCTGTTTCAAAACTGACAGGAACTCCTGCAGCTTCAAAAATATTTTTTAAACTTTCTGATATTTCAGGTCCGATACCGTCTCCCGGTATTAATGTAACTATTTTATTCATAAACAAACCTCCATAATTTTTTAAACCTCAATTTTACTGTTCCATCAATTCCTTCCACCTAAAATTCATCTGACATGGCAAAAGATAAATATCCTCCGTATCCCAGTATCTTCAATTCTCTTTCTGAACCATTAAATTTAACTTTAAATTCTGTATTTTTCGTTTTGTTTTTTACTATAAATTCTCCCTTTTCCAGAGATTCTTTTATGTTTGTCAATTCCAGTTCATCATATTCATCAATTGAATCATAATCTGCAGAACTGATAAATTCCAATGGAAGAATTCCACTGTTTATAAGGTTGGCTTTATGTATTCTTGCAAATGATTTTGCTATTACAGCCTTTATACCAAGATAAAGTGGAAGAAGTGCCGCATGTTCCCTGCTCGAACCTTGTCCATAGTTATCTCCACCTACAATAATTCCACCGTTATTCTTTTCAGCCCTTTCCTTAAAATCAGGAATTATAGTCTGAAAACAGTGTTCAGAAAGTTTAGGTATATTAGATCTGAAAGGAAGTAATGCCGCATTGGAAGGACATATATCATCTGTTGTTATATTATCCTTTGTTTTCAATATCACTTTCTTTGTAAAGCTATCCTGTAACTTTTCTCCAACTGGAAATGGCTTTATATTTGGTCCCATTATTATTTCTACATTCCCTCTTTCCTTTTTATCAGCAGAAGGATAAATATAATAGTTATCCGAAACATCATATTTTTCAGGGAAATCAACTTTTATTTCATCCCCCAACTCCCTAGGGTCTGTAAGATACCCAGTCAATGCTGATGCAGCCGCTGTTTCTGTACTTACAAGGTAAACTCCTGCATCCATTGTTCCACATCTTCCCTTAAAGTTTCTGTTAAATGTTCTCAATGATATTCCATTTGATTTAGGTGCCTGTCCCATTCCTATACATGGTCCGCAGGCAGCTTCAAGAAGTCTTGCTCCTGCCGCAATAAATTTTGACAATGCCCCGTTTTCAGAAACCATTTTCATAATACTGCTTGATCCTGGAGATAAAACAAGACTCACATCAGGATGTACCTTTTTCCCATCCAGAATAGCCGCCAGCTTCATAAAATCAGAATAGGAAGAATTTGTACACGAACCGATTGCTATCTGATCCACCTTTATCTTTTCTTCAGGTATTTCATGAACATTATCAGGACTATGCGGAAAAGCCGCAAGAGGTACAAGTTCATCCAGATTTACAACTAATTTTTCATCATACTCTGCATCTTCATCAGGTAGCATTTCTATAAAATCCTCTTCCCTGGACTGCTTTTTGAAAAAATCCCTTGTCAGTTCATCACTTGGAAATATCGATGTAGTTGCTCCAAGTTCAGCCCCCATATTTGTAATGGTAGCCCTGTCCTCCACTGAAAGACATTTTGTCCCTTCTCCAGTGTATTCCATTACGTATCCTACTCCACCTTTAACAGTAAGTTTTCTTAAAACGTGAAGAATTATATCCTTTGCAGATACCCATGGCTGCAGTTTTCCCTTCAGCTCTATATTATAAACCTTTGGAGCCTTCAGATAATAAAGTCCTCTAGCCATTCCTATGGCAACATCAAGTCCTCCTGCTCCTATTGCAATCATTCCAAGTCCTCCTCCTGTAGGAGTGTGACTGTCAGAACCAATTAATATTTTTCCAGGTTTCCCAAATTTTTCAAGATGTAATCTGTGACATATTCCATTCCCAGGTTTTGAAAAAATAATGTTATGTCTTGCTGCAGATGTTTTTATAAATTCATGATCATCTGCATTTTCAAAGCTTGACTGAAGCATATTGTGATCTACATAAGCTACAGAAACTTCTGTTGCAACATCTTCTATGTTCATGGAATTTAACTGAAGATACGCCATTGTTCCTGTTGAATCCTGTGTCAAAGTCTGATGAACTCTGACAGCAATTTCATTTCCCGCTTTTAACTCACCTTTTATCAAGTTATTGCTTAATATTTTATAGGTTAAGTTCATTCCCATAATTAGATTTCCTCCCAAATTTCATTTTATTTTAGTATCAATGAAATTATTATATAACTTTTAATTTACCCTAGTCAATAAATTCTCATGGAAATCCCATATATTTTCATTATTTAAAAATCTATTGTATATATTTTTAAAAGATAAAACTATATGTAATTAATATAATTACAAAAAAAGAACTGTTTCAGAAAATGGAATTCCATTTCCGAACAGTTCTTCTGTATTTTTTATTTTACATTATTTTTTTTGAACATCTAAAACTAATGTTTCTCCAGCTACAGCATTTCCTGATTCTACACCATTTAATGCTCCAAATTCATCTGAATTTGAAATAATTACAGGAGTGATTATTGATTTAGCATTTTCTTTTAAGAAATCATAGTCATACTTAATTAGAGGAGTTCCTTTTTTTACAACATCTCCTTCATTTACTAATCTTTCGAATCCTTTTCCTTCAAGTTTTACTGTATCCATTCCAAAGTGAACAAATATTTCTAATCCTGAAGGTGTTACAATACTGAACGCATGATTTGTTTCAAATATTTTTTCAAGTTTCCCATCTGCAGGTGCTAACATTACTCCTGATTCTGATGGCTCAATAGCTATTCCATCCCCTATCATTTTTTGAGCAAAAACTTCATCAGGTACTTCTGATAAAGGTAAAAGTTTACCTGAAATTGGTGCAAATACCTTTCCATTAAATTCTTGTGTTTCAGCTTCTTTTTTGTTTCCGAATTTCTTAGCAATATACGCTGTTAAGATTGGAGTTAAAATAGCTGTTACGATTACTGAAGCTGTAATTTGAGTCGTTGCTGTTGCTTCGATTCCTTTGAATGAGGCATCCACTGCTGAAAGTGCAGCTGGTGTAGCGATAGCGCTGGCTGCTGTACTTGAGATGGCAGCACCGGCAACCCCGTTACCACCTGTTAAGCGGTCTGCGGCGATTGATGCAATACCACCGACAGCTGTAGTAATCACCCCTAGTAAAATACCAGGTAGACCACCTTCAAGGATTTGGCCAAAGCTCATGTTAGCCCCTAAACAGAAACCAACGACGATAATGATGGCTGTAATCCCGTTTGAAAGAACTTTCTTCATGTATGGGAAGGCATTTCCTAATGCAATCCCTAAAACTAGTGGCAATATAGTTCCGACTAAGTTCCAAATTGAGATGTTTGCAAGACCTGCACTACTTAATACGGCCATTGTTACCATTGGTCCAACGCTCAGTGTTGTAATCCCAACGGCACCAGCATCGATTTCATCCCCGTATACATCTACAATACCCGCATACATTGCGTTATTGGCTACTGAAATGGCACCGATAACGGCAACGGCGCTAAGTCCGAGGAAGTTGTCATTGAATACTTTCGCAACCAATAACCCTAAGACTACAGATACCGCAATTTTCGCTAAAATAATCGCTGCCCCACGTCCAACGGCTTTTGGTGTGTTTTTAAGAGAAATGGTACCCCCGATAATGAAGAGGAATGCCCCAACAAGTGGTCCAGCACCTTTCACGATTGGAGTGGTAAATCCACCAATTTGTAATACTTGAGGGAAAAACGTATTGATCACACATCCAATAAACATTGGAATAATGATTGTATCCCCAGGAATTTTAATCTTTTTCATACTGTTCACAATCCTTCTCTGATTTGGAATAAGACTCTAGCTAAAATCAGCCATCTAATGTGATACCGCCATCGCAGTCACCGATTTCCCCTGTAACAAAGCTTGCAAGGTCGCTTGCAAAGAAGAGAATCATTTGAGCGATTTCAGTAGGTTCTGCACGACGTCCAAGAGGAATCATGCTGATAACTTTTTGGCTCTTTTCTTTATCTTCTGATAATACTGTTGTCATATCTGTACGAGTGAATGAAGGACATACAGCGTTACATGCGATATTGTATTTACCGCCTTCTTTAGCAACGGCTTTTGTTAAACCATTTAAACCAGCTTTAGAAGAAGCATAAGCAGCAGTACCTAATAATCCACCACCAAGTTTAGCGGCAACTGAAGATACGTTTACGATACGTCCACCTTTGTTTTCGATAAAGTGTGGGAAAATTGTGCTGATTGTTGAGAAGCATCCTGAAAGGTTGATACGGATAGTTCTTTCCCATTCTTCGTATGTTAATTGGTCGAAAGGTTTCGCACTAATAACCCCAGCGCAGTTCACTAAGATGTCTACTTTGCGTTCTGCTAAAATTTCATTCATGCTTTCTACGATAGATTCATGATTTCCTAAATCCATGTATTTGAAGCTTGTGTGTTCTGGTCCGAACTCTTCAACTGTTTTGTTTGCTGCAGCTTCATTAATATCTGCAATGACTACAAAACCGCCGCCGTTAACGATACCACGAACGATTTCTTTACCAATACCATTTGCCCCACCAGTGACAATGGCAACTTTACCTGTGAAATCCATAAGATCACGTCCTTTGATTTGATATGTTCATTCTATCACTAAATAATGAATATTCGACTCTTTTTATGGTTAACATTTGTTAACTTTTTAACGTATTTTTGATAAACTATATGTTCCGCTAACCTCACGAAAACCGCATTACCAAAAGGTTTCTTCAAAGAAGAACAGCCTACAAACAAATTGTAGACTGTTTTGTGTACCATAAAAAATTTTTTATTTTTTTAAAATTGAATATAAACATTATATGAGCAAACTTCTCTCAAATAATGGACTAGATCAACGACATTGTCCTGTAAATCACCAAGAGGGACTTCTTCTTGTTTCTTACGACCTTCATAGAAGAATGTAAGATGATACTTTGTACTCCATTTTGATTTTTCACGAAAAACGGACGCGCTGACTGCTTCTTCTAAGTCCACTACCCTGAACTCAGTTCCATAAGAAACTAAAATTCCGTCTTTGATAAGTACACCAAGTTTTTCATCCAAATACTCCGCATTATCCAATAAACGTTTCATATCGTCTTTGTAGCCAGGGAAAAGCTCATCAAAACGAGCATAATGTTGTTTGATGCGACGAACGCGAACGATTTGCCACACCAATACAATGACAAAGAACACAATCGCTACAAGTAACATTACGATATCGACAAACCTTTCCGCACTGTTCGTAATAGTTAAATAATGCGTTTTATCCAATTTGTCGAGAGTCACCTGCACCGAAAATGGGCTAAGTTTGAATTTCTTTTCAAAGGCTTCCTTCATTTCTTGCGTAATATGTGTTTTAACGCTGGATCTTCCAGTTTTCTTCTTCTCAGGAACTACACGTATATTCAAGTAGAAGTCTGATGAGGCGAGTGCGTTCGTTTTCTCAGAAAGCGCCTCTTTAAACTCTAGAATTTGTTTAATTTCAGAAGCATCTGTTCTTAGAAACGATACTCCATAATTGTGTTTCACTAAATAATAAGTTTCATCGTCTATCTCAAGAGGCTTTGGGTCGATATCTAACACCTTAATCGAAGTGGACGATGAATCATTTTCCATTTTATAAATGATTTCATTTTCGTATAATTCACGTCCGCTCATAAATCCAAATGACACTACAAATCCCACCACCACCACTGTTAATCCTAACAGGGCGGTGAGAATCCACATCCCCCATGTTCTTCTAAATATCCCTTTATGCAAAAATATTCCACCTTCAATTTCTATTTCTTATCCTAGGAGTCTAAAATCCAATTTCAATCCTAAGTTGTATTCTTCGTTTAAATATTCCACAAGCTCTTTGAGACGTAATAATTGTCTTCTAAAGAGAATCGAATCGTATTTCTTATTTGCATATTCAAAACGTAAATGAACCTTCATGCCGCCTTTTCGTCTGTTTTCAAAAACTAAGTAAGCCTTGCTGACTTCTGATAAGTCGATGACCGTAAAGTTAATGTCGTAGCTTACAAGAATGCCTTCCATCACAAGAATCTTGAGTTTTGGATCAACGTATTCTGCATCATCCAGCAACTGCTTCATATTGTTCGCATACTCAGGGAAGTATGCATCAAATCGAGCATACTGCGCCTTCAAGCGACGTGTTTGATAGATTTGGAACCCGATAAGCCCAAGAACGATGGCAAGCATGACAAACGTGAATGCCGAATCTCCCCATTGATCTTCAGAAGTAGTCAACTTCAAGATTCTGGATTCATCGATTTTCGTCTTAGTATTTTCTGAATACAGCGGGCTCTCTTTATATTTCTTGTAAAAGGCTTCTTTCATCTCCGGTGTTACATTCACCTTGACGTTAGAGCCTTTCCCTTTTCTTTGTTCTGGCGTTACACGCACACTCAAATAAAGATTCGACGCTTCGAGTGCATTCTCTGCGTTTCCGGCAGCTTTCTTTGCTTCTAAGACGTTGTTCAATTCATCTGATTTTGCCTCGAAAACCGCAACACCTCGTTCATGTTTCACTAAGTAATAGGTGTGCCCGTTTAGAACAAGTGGTTCTGGATCGATATCCATTACTTTAATGGCAACGGATGAACCCTTATCGTTTACATAGTAAACTTCATTAGCTTTGTATAAGTCTTCCGCGCTCTGGAAAGATTTGAATCCCGCACGTGCAATGATCACCATCACTACAGTCATTATCGCTACTACTACCCATATCGGACCTGTTCTTCTTGCGTACCCTTTATGCATTTTAAACCCTACTTTCTATTAAATTCGTTGACTCATCTTCTATGAACCATATACCCATTACCATTGAAACGGTAGCGATATTTTGGTTCCTTCTTTTTTATTTAGATAATCCACTAATTGACGAACGTTCTCTGGACGATTCTTCAATTGAATGGTTACTTTTTTATTCCCGCCAAATCCAAAATCGATGGCATAAGTGACACTGCTTTTTGCCTGTTGGCGACGAACTTCAATATTTCGTACTCCCCGCAGCTTAATCACTCTAAAATTGTTATTATAGCAAACTAATTTATGATCCTTCACTAGTATTTTTAGCTTAGGATCATGAAAATCTGCATCCGTTGCTAAGACTTTCATCTGCCCGGCATATCGCGGAAACTCTTTATCAAATGCTTCGTATTCTTCCTTCAATGTACGTAATCGTTTATAGCTAGCATAAAAGAATGCTAACGCTATTAGAAACACAAAGAGAGTCACTACCGTTTCCAATAAACGATTTGTAGCAGATGTAAGGGTTAAATAATGTATGAAGTCCAGTGGTACAGCGTCTTCTGTCGGTAAGAGCGTTCCCTTCTGATATTGACTGATAATGGCTTCCATCAATAGTGACGATATATGGACGGTCGTACTCCCTCTACGCCCCTTTGTTACTGCTGGCGTCACTCGAACATTTAAATAAATATTCTCTTGTTTTAAAGGCTCCCAGTCATTCGGATTCGCTTTTTTCAAATCCAACAACTGTTGAATGTCTTTAGCCTTCGCTTGAAGTGGCGTAACTCCTTTTTCATGTTTTACTAAATAATAGTCGTTTCCATCATATGTGAGGACCTCTGAGTCTATATCTAATACACGAATTGCAACGGAGGTTCCCGCATCCTTCAAACGATAAATATCCCCCATCTTATAGAGTGCCTCTCCCCCCATGTATCCTTTCACAGTTCCAAAGAGAAAGAAAATCCCTAACAGGAGCCACAATAGAGCAGAGCCCCAAAGAAATATCGTTCTTCGTACATACCCTTTATGCACCTTTATTTCCTACTTTCTATTGCTATTTTTCCAATCGTCCTTAATCTTAACTGGGACGAAGTAATTCACTTTTCGAACGAGACGATAGCCGTCTTCTAATGACTTCCCATACGTATTTGGAATAAAGGCACGTCTTTTTTTCTTAAACATGAACTTGATTCCATAATACACACGGCGACCTGTACTCGTACGATACAGATGAATTTCTTTTAATTCTTTTAGCGGAATCACTGTAAAATGGCTTCCGTAAAAGATGAGTACTTCTTTTACAATCATCGCTTCGAATTTTTCATCGACATAGTCTGCTTTTTCTTTAAAGTCTTTTTGTTCCCATTCATTATTCGGGAAGAGTGCACCTAATTTCTTGAATGCGAAATAATATTTCACCGATAATCCGACGACTTGCCCTAGCAGAAGGAGCACGATAACAACCATTACTAGCTGCACTATGAGAATTGGGTGACTCCAAACGTCGACATCTCGGTAAAAATTAAATTGTTCAAATGTTTTAAAATCAAGCATTAGAGTGATGGCTAGGAGTGCGACACTCCCCACAAATAACATGTAGAAGCCTTTCATTCTAGAAAAAATTCGTTTAAACATCTATATACCTCATTCGTATTATGTATGTATTATACTAAGTTTTTCTTTATTTGTATAGCTTTAACGGCTGAAAATGCAAAAAGAGAGTGAGTAGAATCCAGATTCTGTTCTACTCACTCCCTAAATTACACTGTTCTAACCCTTAGACATCTGCCTCTTTGCGATTAGCTTTAATCTCATCGATTAGCCCTTGTAATTCTGCTTCATCAAAATGATATTTCTCACCACAGAAATGACAAACCACTTCCGCGCCATGATCTTCGTCAATCAGATGTTGTAAGTCATCTACCCCAATCGAAAGAAGACCCGCACTGAAACGTTCACGCGTACATCCGCAATGGAATTTCACAGGCATCTCTTCTAACACTCGAATGTTTTCTTCACCTAATAATCGATTCAAAATATCGCGTGGTTGTTCTTGTTGGTCGATTAGTTTAGAGACCATTGGAATTTCACTAATACGACGTTCGATTTCTGAAATGGTCGCTTCGCTTGCTCCTGGTAATAGCTGAATCATGAAACCACCCGCTGCACGAACTGTTTCATCTGGATTCACAAGAACCGATACTCCAACAGCTCCGTTAATTTGTTCCGAAACTGCTAAGTAATACGTGAAGTCCATTCCCAATTCTCCGTCCACAATTGGTACTTGGCCAGAGAACGGTTCTCTCATATTTAAGTCTTTAATAACTGTAATCGT
>ERZ773031.1551-NODE-1551-length-11368-cov-26.921329_pt1 | contig 11368 bp, 5 predicted proteins | sample MGYA00511666_ERZ773031 | MGnify/ENA primary metagenome ERZ773031 (study PRJEB29015, sample SAMEA2738135) | human oral metagenome | biome: human oral; feature: human-associated habitat; material: saliva | place: China | collected 2250 ...
CTTGTGAGTGATGGTAATTATTTGGTAATTGGTAAATATACTATAATTTTAACGGTGCTATGCATCTCTATTATGATATTTACCATTGTTAGAAGGGTCATAACGAAAAAATATAAAGGTGACCATATGGCCAGTGGGATGATTATCGGTATTTCCGTAGGTCTGTTAGCAGGCATTCTGTTTGAAAGATCTGGATTTGGAATGGTTATGGGAATGTCTATCGGGGAGATAATAGGAATGACAATAGGGGTATTAATCCCTAAAAAGTAAGCATTTAGACAAAATATGTCTCACTTTAAACTGGCGCAATTGAGTCGCTTAAAATACAATACCTATTTTGTCTAAAAAAAGCAACATTTAATAGCATATCTATGGTAATATATCAAGAGTATGTTAACTAGAGATAATTTTCGGAGGAACAAGATGAATTGTTTTGGCATTTTTGACAACAACAATGTAGACACAAGACGAACATCGAAGACTGGGAAGCGGGGAGAAGCAGCGAGAAGAGCATCGTCTATAGCGCTATCTTGCATGCTTGGTTTTACCATGCTTATATCACCAGTTACAGTAAGGGCTGAAGGTGGTCAGCCGAGATCGCTGAACAATTCAGTCAACTACACATTAGCTGGAGAGACAGATGGAGTTTTGGACTACGCTAGAACTGATTTCACCAAGGAGGATGCCTCTGGTATCCATCTAACAGTTACTAAGTGGGCAAAGTTACCAGGTAGCTGGGGCGGTACAGATAAAGGACCGTATAACGGTAGATTCCTAATTAACTTCTTTGACGATGATTTCTACAAGCAGATTCAGTCAATTGAGGTTAACGGAGTTCAGTTTGAAAAAGAAGCAGATGGTGCACTTTGGAAGGTGCCTATCAATAATCATACCTTACAATCTGGTTTAATCGGTGTCGTTACTAACAGAGACGTTATTATCAAGCTCAAGAATGGTGCTACACTTACGAGCCTAGGGCTTGATTCAAAGAAAATTGATTTTACAACTACTTGGGTAAGATCAGATGGAAAAGCAGATAGGGGTGGAAATGACAATGGGTTCATTCTCAAGAATAACCCTAATGTTCCTGCGCTTCCAAGCAATTCCGGTGCTGGTAATGATGACTACCTAGGAACTGGACTGAATCTTCTTACAACTGATGGTACACAGTCGAAGGATGGTAATTTTTCAGGTGGCAATACCGGCAAGCTTGTAAGCTACGATGCCAAGAACAAGGTTATAAAGTCGACAGTTTCTTTCAAGCCTGACCAGAACTTCCTGCAGGCAAATAGCGGATGGGTTCTATATATCAATGAAGTAATTCCGAAGGAGCTGCTCAAGTACATCGATACTAATGAGGTTAGACTTGGTGTTTCCACACCAACTGGTACAATCACAGCGTCTAATCCTATTAAGCTAACTGTAGACCCTAACGGAAATGGTGTAATTTCTACAAAAGATACCCCGGCACTCAGCATAGTTGGCGGTGACTGGAGCAAGGTAGAACAAGTTAGGAATACCCTTGATTCACAAGTTTTCTACGGAGCACTAGGACAGAGAAGGTCATATACAATTGAGTATAAGCTGAAGTCAAACGTTACAAATCAGGATTTCGCAAAGGCTCTAAACGATTATATCACTGCTAATAATCAGCAGCTTAACTTTGAGTCATGGCTCACAGCTGATTTTGTTGATTCAACACCTGTATTTCACGGAATCAGAAAGCCTGACGGTGGAAAACCTAACAAGAGAATTCAGCACTCGTATACTAACGCATTCCTAGAGGTTCTTGACACTGATAAGGACGGTCTATTTGACTTTGTAGAAGACGAAATAGGTTCTGATAAGTATAACGTTGATACTGACGGCGATGGAGTTCCTGATGGTCAGGAATACCTAACAGATAAGACTGATCCGACAAAGGCTAATTCGTATCTGGTAGTTAAGCCAAATGTTACAACGACGAACATCGAAGCAAATAGAGCAGAGACAATCAAGGGAACTGTTCCAAAGACAATTTATAATAACCCTGCAGATGAAACTAAGAAGCTAACCGCTACTAACACTGATGCGGGTAACGTTATTGTAAAAGCCTATAAATACGTCGCTGATGATACAGATTACACTCACGAGACGGCGAAGGCAGAGACTACAATACCTTTTTCTGATTTGAAAGATGGAAAATTTAGTATAAACGTTCCAGCCGGAACTTTTGCAGACGGTGATAAAGTCATACTTGTAGCTTACTCACCGGATGGAAAGAATCCTATGGTTTCGAGCACTAAGGTAAATGTTGGTGCTATCAAAGTCACATTTGATACTAATGGCGGAAAATGGGCAGACGGTACGAATGCAGACAAGGTAGTATCAGCAGTAAACGGAAAAGCAACTCAGCCAGAAGAGCCTACCCGAGATGGTTATAAGTTTATGGGATGGGCTGCAACTTCTGGTGCTACTGAGGCGGATGCGGATATTCTAAAGAATATTACTGAAGCCAAAGAAGTCTTTGCTGTATGGAAAGATAACAAGGCGCCAGTAATTGATAACATTGGAGACCAGACAGTTATCGAAGGGCAGCCAATCACAGAGATTACTGTTACAACTGATGATCCTACTGCTACTGTTACGGTTAAAGATTTACCGACTGGAGTTCAGTATTCGAATGGAAAAATAAGCGGAACTCCTAAAGTTACTGACTGGCATGGTAATGAGGAAACTCGGGAGATTACCGTTACGGTAGAGGCTAAGGATTCCGCAGGAAATACTTCTACAAAGACATTTAAAATCACAGTTCAGAGGGATACCGATAAGGATGGTATACCAGATGTTACTGATCTTGATGATGATGGAGATGGATACCTAGATTCTGAAGAAACAGCTAAGGGATCCGATCCAAAGAATTCAAAGTCAGTACCGGCAGGTATGATAACACCGATTGCTCAGACTACGGTTACAAATCCGATTCAGACGGTTAATGATAAAACGGCAATTACGAATATAGTTGTAACACCGGGGGCTTCTGGCGCAACTGTTACCGTTGATAACAGCAAGTTGCCAAGCGGAGTAACTTATGATGCAGGTACAAAGACAATAAGTGGTACACCAAATGTAACAAATTGGGGTAGTACAGAAGAAAAGCGTAAGTTTGAAATTCCTGTTGTAGTTAAGAATCCAGACGGCTCTAAGATTACAAAGACAGTAGAAATCACTGTACTTAGAGATACAGATGGAGATGGTGATCCAGATATCACTGATACGGATGATGATGGAGATGGATACTCTGATACAGAGGAGACGACAAAAGGATCTGATCCGAAGAACAGTCACTCTATACCAGCAGGTACGATTACTCCAGCAGACCCGTTAAATATTATTAATCCAGTACAGACTGTTGTTGATAGACATGCTATTAATGATATAACTATTGGAACGATAGATATTGACTCGACTGAATATGTTGATAGTGCAAAACTTCCACCGGGAGTTACATATAATCCAGGAACTCTCTCAATAACTGGAACACCTAATGTTACTAACTGGGGTAGCAATGAAGAAAAGCGCAAGTACGAAATTCCTATAGTCGTTACAAACTCAGATGGTTCATCGATTACTAGAATCGTAGAAATAACTGTTCTAAGAGATACAGACGGAGATGGTGATCCAGATATAACAGACCCAGATGATGACGGTGATGGATATACCGATCTCGCAGAAAAGACACAAGGTTCTGATCCTAAGAGCGCAAGATCTATTCCAGCTGCTGTTGTGACACCTGTTGCTCCAACTACTATCACAAATGGGACACAGACGGTTAATGATAAGACAGCAATTACAAATATTGTAGTAACACCTGGAAATGCAGCGTCTGTAGTTACAGTAGATAATAGTAAGCTACCAAATGGTGTTACCTACGATGCAGGTACTAAGACTATCAGTGGTACACCAAATGTTACCGATTGGGGTAGCACAGAAGAAAAGCGTAAGTTCGAGATTCCTGTAGTTGTTACGAATCCAGATGGAACTAAAATCACCAAAACTGTAGAGATTACAGTACTAAGGGATACAGATGGTGACGGTGACCCAGATATTACAGATACAGACGATGACGGAGATGGCATACCAGACACAGTAGAGACGGCAAAGGGTTCAGACCCTAAGAATGCGAATTCCAGACCAGCTGCTGTTGTAACTCCTGTGACACCAACTACTATCACGAATGGTACGCAGTCTGTAAATGATAAAACCGCAATTACTAATATTGTAGTGACACCTGGAAATAATAATGCAACTGTGTCTGTAGACAATACTAAGCTACCAAATGGCGTAACTTACAACCCAGCAACTAAGACTATTAGTGGCACGCCAAACGTAACTGATTGGGGTAGTACAGAAGAAAAACGCAAGTTTGAAGTTCCTGTTGTAGTTACGAATCCAGATGGCTCTAAGATTACCAAGACTGTTGAAATCACAGTACTAAGGGACACTGACGGGGATGGCGATCCAGATATCACTGATCCAGATGACGATGGAGATGGCGTATCTGATGTAGAGGAAAATGCGAGAGGATCTAACCCTAAGAATAGAGGGTCTGTCCCTGCTGCAGTGATAGTTCCAGTATCACCTACGACAATCACTAATGGAACGCAGAGCGTTAATGACAAGACTGCGATTAGCAACATCACAATTACACCTGGAGCTACAGGTTCTACAGTAACAGTAGATACAAGCAAGCTACCAAATGGTGTTACATACGATGCAGGTACTAAGACTATCAGTGGCACGCCAAATGTAACTGATTGGGGTAGTACGGAAGAAAAACGCAAGTTTGAGATTCCAGTAGTCATTACGAATCCAGATGGTTCTAAGATTACCAAGACTGTTGAAATCACAGTACTAAGGGATACAGATGGCGATGGTGATCCTGACATCACAGATACGGATGACGATGGCGATGGCGTACCAGATACGGTAGAGACGGCAAAGGGATCAGACCCTAAGAATGCGAACTCTAGACCAGCTGCTACGATTACACCTATTCCGCAGCCAACGATCACTAATGGAACACAGAGCGTTAATGATAAGACTGCGATTAGCAATATCGTAGTAACACCTGGAAATAATAATGCAACTGTGTCTGTAGACAATAGCAAGCTACCAAACGGCGTAACTTACAACCCAGCAACTAAGACTATCAGTGGCACGCCAAACGTAACTGATTGGGGTAGTACAGAAGAAAAGCGCAAGTTTGAAATTCCAGTAGTCATTACGAACCCAGATGGTTCTAAGGTTACCAAGACTGTTGAAATTACAGTATTAAGGGATACAGATGGCGACGGTGATCCTGACATCACAGATACGGATGATGATGGCGATGGATATTCAGATGCTGTTGAAGCTTCAAATGGAACTAATCCTAAGGATGCGAATTCTAGACCAACCTCTGGTGCAAACTCAGGAAGGCCAGGAGGACATAATGCACGTAATCATGCAGGAAAGACTACACTAAGATCCGTTTTCGGTCCTAAGACAGGAGATAGCTTTGAGGTTTATGTATATGCAGGATTTGCTATCTTTGCAGCATTTGAAGCAGCAATTCTGATGCTAATTCGCAAGAGAAGAAGAGACCGTTAATAGGAGCACTAGTTGCACGAATTTTAACCTTCTCTAAACCTTAGAAGGTATTAATGGTTAATAAAATGGGCTTGAGCACAGTGCTCAGGTCCATTTTTCTATCTAAACAAATTAAGATATTAATATATGATAAAATCTCGATAATTGCACAAATGCTTGGTAATATCGTGTATAATGTGTGAACAAGTATGTAAATTTTGACATACTGGAATAGGTTATTTTTTATTCATGAAAGTAAAGGGTTTGAAATGAGTATTAGAAAATCTCTTACACCTATCTTGGTGACATTGGTAACCTTAATTTCAGCATTCATAATGTTTGGTTTAGAAGCTAACGCAGCGACTGTAAATGCGAGCAGTGCTGCAGAGATTCAGCAGGCAATTAACAATGCTACAGGGGCTACTGAAATTGTTCTTACTAGAGATATGGATTTAAGCACAACTATTAATGTGCCAGCAGGTAAGGACATCACTTTGAAGGGTGCCGTAACACTCACTAAGAAGAACACTGGAATAGCTGTAAAGATTGCGGATGGTGGGTCTTTGACATGGCAGGATGTTAAACTAGACGGGAATCAGCTTGGTACAAATTATAGCTCTGCTATTATCGATAATGCTGGTAAGTTTACAATGAACAGCGGAGAGATAAAGAATGTAAAATCTGATTCAGGATTTGTTGGCGTTGTTAAAGTGAGAGGGGAAAATGCTTCGTTCACTATGAACGGTGGCTCGATTCACGACAACAAGATGTCCAACCAGTTTGTTGCTGTTGTCAAGGTTACAGAGGGTGCTTCATTCACTATGAACGGTGGTGATATCTCTAATAACACTCTTACACCAGATGGAAGCTCTGGAAATAATGCTGCCGTGACTGTTGAGGGAATCAAAGGAAGCTCAACTATGGTTATGAATGGGGGAACCATTACTGGCAATAGTGCTGATTTTGGCGGAGTGCTCGTTGGAAGCTTCAGTACAGCAAGTACGCGAGATCTTAACTGGTCAAATTCAGCTTATATCTTTTCGACTGGTAAGATGACAATGAATGGGGGTACCATCTCTAACAATACTGCTAACTCGCTTGGTGGCGGTATAGCTGTTAATGGAGCGGGTCAGCTTACAATGGAAGGTGGAACTATTTCTGGAAACAAGGCACCATTTGGCGGTGGAATAGGAATTAATGACTATCTTCTTTCTAACGACCGTGGTTCATACCCAGAGAGCACTTGGAGAAGATTTTTCCCTACTAAGGTAACGATAAACAACGGTACTATCACTGGTAACCATGCGGTTCTAACTGGTCACAAGGTAAATAATGACCCTTATGCAGAGAACGGCGTAGGTGGTGGTATCTACGTTGCTTCACAGGAAGTTACTATAAATGGCGCTAATATCACCAACAATACTGCTGGAAAGCAGGGTGGTGGAGTATATGTTGCTGCTGTACCGTATAGGCTTCAGATGGGTAAGACTATGGTGACTGGAAATACAGCTACAAAGCTTGGTGGCGGAATGTGGCTTTGCCCAACAGGAAGTGCAAAGACGGCAATTACTAATGGCGCTTCGTTCTTTGACAACACAGCAGGTACTGGTGCAAATAATAATGATACAACTGCAGCTGGAGATGATGTTGCATCCATCTCAAAGAATGACCCAGCTACACAGACTTTAATCCTATCTAACAATGGACTAGATAATTGGCTTGTTCACTGGTATGAAGATGGAAAGATTGATAATTCATATCTAGGCGCATCTAACGGAAGCGATAGATACCCTAATACAGTTAACCCTCCTGTTGATAGAGGTACGTTAAATGGAATAACTGATAACATCAGTTTGAAGTCTATTATGTCAGATCAGGGTAAGGCAGCAGCTAGAACTTCCGCAAAGGTTGTAGTTACAGGAAATAAAGCACCTCGTGGTGGCGGAATTGGATCGAATGGCGAAGTTGATTTTGGCACATCTCCAATTAACTACGACAAGATAAAACTAGAAGTCACAAAGAAGTGGGAAACTGATAATAATGATCATGTAACATCTGTAACAGTTGGTTTGTTCAGAGTTACTAAGAGTGTCATTGACGGCGTGGTGCTGAAGGATGCAAATGGTAATCCTATAGATACAACTGGCTGGACTGCTAGCCAGCTATCCGAAGCAAAGATTAAACAGCTGATGGAAAGCGGGTCTACTGATTATCAGCAAATTGATCAGGTTGTTCTTAATGATGCAAATAACTGGAAACATAGCTTCGTTGACTTAATAAAGTTCAACATGGTGAATGATGCTCAGGATACTAATAATCCTTTCATCTATGTTGTTCGTGAAATGGACAGCAATGGAAACTGGGTTCAGAATGAATCGAAAGCAAATTTTGGAACACAGACGATAAAGGTTGCATATGAAATAGTTACAGAGGCTACTGGTGACTCAAAACAGACAATCTCCAATAATGTTGCGCCAGAGGAGATGACCATAGAGGTTAAAAAGGATTGGGTAGGTAAGAAAGCTAGCGAAGTTAAGGTTCAGCTATACAAAAATGGAGCTCCGCTGGGGACAGTCGTTACATTAAATGCCGCTAATAACTGGACAACAAGATTTGAGAATCTCCTCGTAAAGGATGCCGGTGCAGCGAATAATAACGAATATAAGGTTCTTGAAGTTGGAGAGTCAAATGGTGAAATTACCATTAATGGTAGTACTTATAAAGTAACCTATGGTGAGATTGACCAGGATGGCAAGACTGTTATTACCAATGCTGAAAAGCCAAAGCCAAACCCTAAGAATCCTCCTAAGAAGGTTAAGCGCACACCTAAGACTGGTGATGCAAATCATGTGGTATTCTTCACGATTCTAGGAATTGGTGCACTTGTATCACTCGGCTTCGTATATGGAGTAAAAAGAAAGTATATGTAAGGCCTTAGTTTAACAAATATTACAACCAATAAAAGCGTTTGCCATGAACTTCGGCAAACGCTTTTTTCTTATAAATAAGTGATTTTTAAATTGCTTTACACCATGTATAAGTGATAATAAATCTCTAAATGTATCATACTAATTAGTGATTTTCTTACTCTTCCGGTGCAGATGATATAAGATCGCAAGTGTTGGTAGAATGCATACGTACGATGTAACATTTAGAAGTGTGTTAGTAAAGTCAGTATCGAGTGAAGGTGGCAATGTTCCGCTCAGATTGTTAATGCCGTGTGCAAATGCAACAAACACCAGCGATCTGCACTTCTTCATGAAGTAAGCTAGGATCATGCCAAAGATTGCCGTATACACACCCTGTATAAAGCTTCCGTGCCATATACCGAACATAACACCGGTTATGATTACAGGGAACCATGAACTTCTCGTTGCATTCTCAAAGCTGCTAAAGATGATTCCGCGGAAAAGTATTTCCTCGATTATCGGTCCTACTACAACAATTGCAAGGAATAGCCATATATACGGGCCTTTCTCCATATCGCTATATAGCGAATCAAATCCTTTGACTTGCTTTGCGAGAAAAGGTGAATAATCAGCAAGAATGTACACGCCGTTTAACCAAAGGCTCGATATTCCACCCGCACCGAAGCCGAGGATTATAGCATATATTACTCCAGTTGGTTTAGATATACGAACTTCGGGCTCTCTTTTGGTAAAAACTGTGCGATAAAATATGTAGCATATGATAGATAATACGAAAGCTATGGATGCATCCATAAAGCTCGCGCTTGAACTCAGAAATTTATCGCTAACTGAAAATAATGTTAGTCCTCTTTCTATAACAACGGATACTAAAGATGCCAATATGTCATATACAAACAAAAATATAAATGGTAGAAATAAAAATAGTAGTCTTTTTAAAGGTGATTTTTTTGTATCCAATTTATTTGCCTCCAATCATTTGATTTATATGATATCATAAACCTTAAATTGATAATAGAAATAATCGATTGTGCATTATATAATGACAAGAATAACAAAGTGATTTTGCAATTACGAAAGGATATTATATGCATATATTTACACTGATAAGTCTTAAACTGTTTATAGGGTTCATTGTGATGATTCTAATTATTAATATCACAGGAAAAGGTAATCTCGCACCTTCCTCTGCGAGCGACCAGGTTCAAAACTATGTGCTCGGTGGAATAATCGGAGGTTCTATGTACAATGATAGCGTTAAGATACCTCAGTTTGTCGGCATTTTGTTAATCTGGTGTGCTATGGTATTAATTCTGAGATGGATTAAACAACATAACGTTAAGGCTAAGCAAATACTCGATGGTAAGGCACTAATTGTAATAGAAGATGGCAAAGTAAATATCGATAACTGTAGGAGAGTTGGACTTAGCGCACACGAAATTTCCTTTAAACTAAGGACTAAGAAGATTTATTCTACCAATAAGGTAAAAAGAGCCGTTATTGAACAAGATGGCGATTTAATTATAGTGAATGAGGGTGAGGAGAATCCAAAGTATCCGCTGATAACCGATGGTCAAATTCAAAATGACATCTTGAGAGTTATCGGTAAGGATGAAGAGTGGCTAACTCAGGAGCTGAATAAGCGTGGGATTAAATCGCATAGGGATGTTTTCCTAGCTGAATATGAAGACGGCAAATTGTATTTCACAACTTATAAGTAGACAAGTGAATAATTGCGAGGACTGAATGTACTTAATAATATTTACAATAGTCGCAGCATTTTCCGCATTCCTGCTGTATTCATTTATCTATATAGCAGCTCCAAAGAAAAAAATATATGACTTTATCATCATTCATGGTGCTGGTCTTCGTGACGGTGAATATGTCACACCACTTATAAAACAGCGTATCGATAAAGCAATCGATGCATATATAAACTCTAGAAATCCTGATATTAAGATAATTGCTAGTGGTGGACAGGGGCCAGGTGAGAAAATCTCTGAAGCTAAAGCCATTGCAAATTACATTGCATCCAATACGGAAGTACCGATGAGCCGTGTGCTTCTCGAAGAAAAATCTACTACGACATATGAGAATTTGCTGTTTTCAAAAGAAATCGGAGAAGAGTTAGTAGATAAACCGAAGTTCTTGTTTGTAACTAATAATTATCATGTGTATAGAACTAGCGCTTATGCAAGAAAGATTAAGATGGACGGAGACGGACTAGGGTGTAGAACCGCGGGTTATTATATTCCATCTGCTTTCATAAGAGAGTTTATCGCTGCTTGCGTAAAGATTAAATGGGCATTTGTAGTACTCTATGCAATATTATTTATCTTCCTGTTCTTGCTATAGGATAGAAATAAACAAGTCAATATTAACAATTTTATATGAGATAATTTTAAGCATCTGTAAACGATATATGATTACAATTCTGTGTATATCAAAAGCAGGTGCTCTTATTATTTTATAAAATCTTATGCACACAGTATATATATGTGATTTTTTTAGGTATACTGACCTCTAATATTTGTTAGATGTATCTAATATGATAATATAGACATAATAAATTTGCGATTACAATTTATTATAACGGCTTTATATGATAATGAGAGGTTTGAGGAAACATGGAATCAAGTAGAATCAAGCGTAAACGCCAAAAAGAGATAATGCTAGTTTCACAGATGATCAAGCTTTATTGTCATAAAAATCATACTAATCGGAATGGAAAAGAACTTTGCGATGAATGTCAAGAGTTGATCGAGTATGCACGTGAACGTAGCGAGAAATGCCGTTTTATGAAGAGCAAAACATTTTGCAGTAACTGTAAG
>ERZ773031.1554-NODE-1554-length-11356-cov-3.148040_pt1 | contig 11356 bp, 5 predicted proteins | sample MGYA00511666_ERZ773031 | MGnify/ENA primary metagenome ERZ773031 (study PRJEB29015, sample SAMEA2738135) | human oral metagenome | biome: human oral; feature: human-associated habitat; material: saliva | place: China | collected 2250 ...
TACTCCGAGCACGACGACTCCAGAGCCGACCCCCACGACGACGACCCCGGAGCCAACCCCCAGTACAACCACTCCGGAACCCACCCCGACGACAACTGAGCCGACTCCCGAGGTCTCAACAACGACTCCTCAGCCTGCGGCCTCAACAAGTAGTACAACTCCTCCGGTAAGCCCCGAGACAAGCAACCCTCCGCTTCCGCCGGCACCACAGCAGAATGTGCCCCCCGCGGCTCCTTCACCCAAGGAAGCGAATCGTTCCCTTGCTTCGACTGGCACCGATGCGACTCTTGCCGCAGCAGCTGCACTGAGTGCGGCAATTGCCGGCGGGTTGCTTGTAGCCCGTGCTCGTCGCGAACAGGATTGAGACAAAGAGTCAATCAGGTTTGTGCATGAAGCCCCGACATAGGGACACAAAGGCACAGCACTGATTGGTCGACACACAATCAAGTCCATACACAACAGGGTGGGGGCCAGACGCGCAGCGTCTGGCCCCCACCCTGTTATAACCGCATCTAGCGGTGGTGATTAGTCTTCGCGGGTCGTAACCTCAATGATCTGAACTTCAGCGGAATCTGGGATATCAGCCGCGCGAGGAGCAGATTTTCCAGAAGCACTAGTCGAAGGCTCATCAACCACGGTGCTGTCAACAACGCGCACACCCGGTCGCGGGGCCCCATAGCGCGAAGGAGCGTCTTGCCCCATGCCACGACGCATCGCGCGACGGACAAAGAAAATGAAGGCAGCTGAAATCAGTGCAACACCGATGACAACGATCAGAATCAGGTTGCCCAGTAGCGTAAGAAGTCCACCAATCATGCATTCACCCTACACTGGGCACGATGGTCATGAGAGAATAGGACCCTCAGCTCTAAACGAACATGTCACTGAAGACGCATCGCCTTCGCCCATGCATGTTCCACTCGGTGTCGGCAGGAAGAGGCGGTTATATATGGGAAAACGAGCCGAAACCCAGGACCGTCTCCTTGCAGCGACTCGACACATCATCATCACCGAAGGCATTGAAGCCACATCGCTTGAGCACATCTGCGCAGTTGCCGGTTTTACCCGCGGTGCCTTCTACTCAAATTTTTCCTCTAAAGACTCACTGCTGGGAATCTTGGCTGAAGGCGAATACGCCGACCTGATCCAACGCCTGCGTGAACGCGTCCTTCTGTGGGAGAACGCCCAAACCCCCGCATCGCAGGGAGGTGAGGGGGATCGTCACCTCCTCATGGAAAACCTGCTCTACGAAGCCTTGGATGCAATCCAGATTGACGAAGGACTCTACATCCTCCACTCTGAGATGCTCATGCGCTCAATCCGCGACCCCGAGTGGGGTATGCGACTGCTGGACCTCAACCGTCAATTTGCAGATCAACTCGGTTCAGTTCTGCAGACAATCCTGACGGCCGCCGGGCGTGAACTCACGGTTCCCATTGGCGCCCTTACCCAAAGCGTCATCGGTGTCGTCATGCGCGCTGCAGGCCTTGCAGGTTGGCGTCAATCTATTCGCGAGTACCGGAGTAAGCACAATACCGCTGCAAATTCCGGCTACCCCGCGCCGGTGCCTCGTGAAGATCACCCACCGGTCCCACCTGCCCACACAGCCTCACAGGCCAGCCCGGCAACCCGATCAATTCTCGAAGTCGTCCTGGTCCTGCTCTACGCCTGCTCGCGCGAAATCGACTGAAAATACACATCGGTATCGCCCTCAAGCGTTTTCGAAGGAAACTTCAAGAGTCGCAGAATTACGCCAAAAACTCATAGCACTTTATCTGAGTTTCAGGCGCGGCCCTCACAATATGCACCCCTGTATTTGTCCGCTCATGCGGCGAATTGAACGATGGGTGTAATGCAGATTGATCAAGAAGCACCTGTCCTTCACTGCGACGAAGTTGACTCAACGAACACTCACCTTGCCCACATCGTGCTCGGCGAGGGGTCAACTGCACCTTCGGGGATAGCGTTGTGGGCAAGCCGCCAGAACAAGGGTCGCGGACGCGATGGACGCATCTGGCTCTCTTCTGATGAGGCGCTGACTTTCTCTCTCATGGTTGAGGCATCGGAAAGCGAATTGGAATGGCTGACCGCGCTGGCCGGTGTCGCACTCCTGCGCACGATCCGCGCCACAGGGCTCGATACGACAGCAAGCGGTGAGGACGCACTTTCACTCAAGTGGCCAAACGATCTGCTCATCAACGGACGTAAAGCCGCTGGAATTCTTTGTGAACACCTCGACACAAGAGGCGACACCCACCGCGTGATCATCGGCATTGGGGTAAACATCGGCGCCCTACCGGCTGAGGTTCGCGACTTCGCCGCAAGCTTCGACACCACACTGAGCAGCGAGGAACGCGAATCATTCATCCGCGAACTGCGCATGAACCTCGAGCTGCTCTTTGCAACACCCGGCGCACCCGAATCCTGGCGCGAGGAGTACAGCTCACACATGCGCATCTTCGGCACGCAATGTCCACTGCACCTTCCCGGAGGCATTCGCTTCACTGCGACTCCAATCAGCATCGATGAGCACGCACACCTGATCTGTCGCTCCACGGAAGGCGAAATTCTGACCGTCACTACGGGGGAAATTTCCCCGACCCCACTAGTGGAAGGACACCAGTCATGACGATTGCCCTTTCTCCCGTTCTGGTTGCGAACCGAGGTGAAATCGCGGTTCGCGTTATTCGCACCCTTCGCGAAATGGGTGTGGATTCCGTCGCTGTCTACGCCGAGGCCGATCGGGATACCTTGGCTTGCGAGCTCGCTACCTCCGCCTACAGCTTGGGTGGGAAGAGCGCTGCTGAGACCTATCTGAACCCGGAAGCGATTCTCGAGGCCGCCACAAAGTCGGGCGCGCGAGCAATCCACCCCGGATACGGATTCCTTTCCGAGAACGCCGATTTCGCCTCGCGCGTCGCAGAAGCCGGCTTGGTGTGGATCGGTCCTTCCGCCGAGGCCATCGAGGCCTTGGGTGACAAGATTCGAGCCCGCGAACTGGCTGACTCGTGCAAGGTCCCAACGATCACCGGTCGTTCCTTGGAAGGAAGTAGCGTCGAGGATGCACTTGAGCTGGCACAGTCTATTGGCTACCCGGTTCTGATCAAGCGTGCCGATGGCGGCGGTGGGCGCGGAATCACTCGCATGAATTCCGACTCAGATATTCGCGATTTCTACACGAACCTGATCGATCCTTCGACATTGACCCTGTGCTTCATGGAGAAATTCATTTCTCACGGTCGTCACGTCGAAACCCAATGCGCTCGCGATTCTTTCGGAACTTTCGCAGTCGTTTCGACGCGAGATTGCTCGGTCCAGCGTCGCAACCAGAAGGTTGTTGAAGAAGCTCCTGCTCCTTTCATCTCCGCAGAACTCCACGCAGCACTTGAGGAGTACTCCCGCGCACTCTTTGACGCGGTCCAGTATGTGGGTGTCGGCACCTGTGAGTTCTTGGTCGAAGACGGTAAGGCTTATTTCCTGGAGGTCAACCCTCGCCTGCAGGTCGAACACACGGTTTCTGAAGAGGTCACTGGAATCGATCTGGTTCGCGAACAGATCCGAATTGCTCAAGGTCTTCCACTTAGCGAGATCCCCTCTACTCGCGGTCATGCGATCGAGGTGCGAGTCACCAGTGAAGATCCCGCTCAAGAACTAATGCCAGCAACCGGTCGTTTGAGCGCAATCCAGTGGCCCGGCGGCCCCGGAGTACGTGTCGATTCCTTCATCCGTCCCGATGAAGAGATCGGAACCGATTTCGACTCGCTCATTGCAAAAATCACCGTTCACGCGCCGACGCGTATTCAGGCAATTATTCGTCTTCAGCGTGCGCTGGATGAGTTTCGTGTCGAGGGCCTGCCGACCTCTGCTCCCCTGCTCGCACATATCCTCGCAACTCCCGAATTTCGTAGTGAAGAAAGCGACAGCTTGGGCGTCTATACCCAGTGGTTGGAACGCGAAGGAGTTCTCGAGGAAGTTGCGCGCGAGCTCTCGGCAGCGGGCGCCACACAATCACGTGAGGCCTCGGAAGAAGGAAACGAAGCGCACACACTGCGCTCCTTCGTCATTGAAATTGACGGAAAGCGCACAACGCTAAGTCTTCCTGCGGAACTATTGGCCGCAGCCGGGGGCGAATCGGGGGGCCGCGCACTCAGGCCTCGTCAGCCACTGCGACGCTCACTGCGCCCGCGCACTGGGGCAAACGACGAGGGTCCGAACGTCACCTCCCCCATCCAAGCAACCGTCATCCGCATCGCCGTCGAAGAAGGCCAAGAGGTCGAAGAGGGCGAACTGGTTGCGGTCATTGAGTCCATGAAGATGGAAAAGGCCCTGAACGCGGGTTGTGCGGGAACGATCTCGGCGATTCACGTCTGCGCGGGCGACACCGTTAAAGCAGGAGACGTCTTGGTGAGCATTAAGGAGGAAGCATGACCCCATCGAGCGCCAAGCGAATCGACGAGGCAGAAGAGCACGAAGCCATCAGCCGCAGAAACTTCTACGATCGCACGCACAGCATCTTGGAAGCGGCAGAAGAAAAAGCTCGTCAGGCACAGCATGCTCGCGGACGTCAAACCGCCCGCGAGCGCTTGGACTACCTGCTTGATGAAGGCTCCTTCAGCGAGCTTAACCGCTATGCCGGCGGCGATATCGAAGCCGGCGAGCTCGGCTCTGCAGTCATCACAGGTATCGGCACGCTGGATGGCCGCCCCGTCGCCGTTTATGCACAGGACTTCTCAATCCGTGGCGGCACGCTAGGCAAGGTTGAAGGCGATAAGATCCTTCTCCTCATGGACCGCGCACTTTCAATGCGCATTCCGATCATCGCCCTGCTGGACTCGGGCGGCGCTCGCATCCAAGAAGGCGTCACCGCGCTTGCACAATACGGTCGAATCTTCCGCAAGACCACCGAGGCCTCGGGAGTTGTCCCCCAGATCTCGGTAATCCTGGGTCCCTGTGCGGGTGGCGCGGTCTACGGGCCAGCACTCACCGACTTCATCATCATGACGAAGAACTCCTCGTACATGTTTGTTACCGGTCCCTCCGTTGTGAAGGCTGCGACCGGCGAAGAGATTTCCTCTGAAGACCTGGGTGGTGGCGACCTACATAACTCGGTGTCGGGCGTTGCGCACTTCCTTGCCGAAGATGAGAACGAGGCCTTGGATTACGCGCGCACCCTGCTGTCCTACCTGCCGCAGAACTGCGATAAGAAGCCTCCGCGCTACCTCTTCGAAAACGATGGCACCGAAGAACGCGCACGCGAGGTCGCATCCCTGGTTCCTGAATCCCCCAAGCAGGACTACGACATGGTCGAAGTCATTGAAGCGCTTGTCGATCACGGGGAATTCCTTGAGGTTCAGCCCCTGTTCTCGCCGTCAATCGTTGTTGGCTTCGCCTGTTTTGAAGGACGGCCGGTTGGAATTGTTGCCAACCAGCCCAGCATCGATGCGGGAACTCTGGATGTGAACGCCTCTGAAAAGGCCGCACGATTCGTTCAATTCCTTGATGCCTTCGGGATCCCGATCATCACCCTTGTTGACGTCCCTGGATATCGTCCCGGTTCCGAACAGGAACGAGCGGGAATCATTCGCCGTGGCGCCAAATTGATCACCGCCTATGCGACCGCAACCGTCCCCATGATCACCGTTATTTTGCGCAAGGCATTTGGCGGCGCCTACATCGTCATGGGCTCGAAGTCGCTGGGCGCAGATGTGAACTTCTCATGGCCGGCTTCTCAAATTGCCGTGATGGGCTCTGAAGGGGCGGTGGACATCGTCTTCCGTCGTCAGCTTGCCGCGGCCGGGAAGGAAGGGCGCGATATTGCCCAGCAGCGAGCGCACTACCAGGAAATGTATGAGCGCCAGGCGATGAACCCGAATCTTTCTCTGAAGAACGGGGAGCTCGATGCTCTGATCGAGCCTTCAACAACCCGCCAGAACATTTGCCGAGCCCTATCGGTCCTCCATCTGAAGGACCGCACCGTAACGACCCCACGCGTCCACGATAACGCCCCTATGTGATGAGGAAAGTAGATTAATCATGACCGCATTTTTTGCCGAAATCCCCACTCCCTACGCACTCACCTTTGCGGGACAGGGGTCCGCGTGGCGCCCTGCTCTTTCGACCTCTCTGTCTTTCCCCCCTCACGCCGCGCTGCTGCGCAAGCACTACCAGGCGATGCGTGAGCTTCTTGCTCCCGTTGCCGGTGAGCTTCTCACCAGCGCCCCCGGTTCATTGGAACGCCTGAACGCTCTTCTGGACGGCAACACTCAGGACCTTCCTCTGGACCGCTCCGCGTCCGTCTCAGTGCCGGGTATCACCTTGGCTCAGCTAGCAGCTTTGGCTGATCTTGATGCAACCCAGTTGGATGTCCACACGACTTCCCCCTTGCTGCTCGGTCATTCCCAAGGCATCTTGGGCGCCGAGGTTGCCCGTGCATGGATCGCCCGCGATGACCAGCGCCTCACCCACGTCTTGGCCCTCGCAGTGCTCATCGGAGCCGCTGCGCAATCGGTCAGCATCCGTTTGGGCGCGACAAACTTGGGTGAAGCAACCCCGATGCTTTCCGTTCGCGGACTGCCGGCCTCGATGATTACCGAGGTCGTTGAGGGTTCTCCCGTTTCCCTGGCCGTTGTCAACGGCCCGCGTTCCGTCGTTCTTTCCGGTCGTCCGGGTGATCTTGAAGCCTGCCGCCGTCAGCTCGAGGCACAGGTTGCAGCCTCGAACCGCGCGTTGGACGAGCACCTGACCGGTGGCACTCCTCTTGAGTTAATCGTCGAGTTCCTGCCTGTCTCCGCCCCCTTCCATTCGCCCCTGTTGGAGGAAGCAGTCGCGCAGGTGGCTTCGTGGGCACGGAGCTTGGCGGCAGCCGGTCACGGAATTGATGACACCGAGGCCGAGCGCGTTGCCCGCGCGATCCTCGTTGAGCGCGATGACTGGTCTGCAGCGATTTGTGCAGCCCTCAACCAGGGCGTGAAGACCTTCGTTGATCTTGGGCCTTCGAATATGCTCACCCGCCTAACCCAGGATCTCCTGGATGGAACCGGCGCACAGATCGTGGATGCATCGACCGCATCGCGTCGCACCGAACTCGATGAAGAAGGTTCGTCAATCGAAGCGGCCGCAGACTGGTCACAGTTCGCTCCCAAGGTCGTTGCTCTTCCCGACGGACGCCGCGTGGTTTCAACGGCATTCACCCGTTTGACGGGGCGCTCCCCCATCATCCTTCCGGGTATGACTCCCACGACCGTCGGGCCTCGTATTGTTGCTGCGGCTGCAAACGCTGGTCACTGGGCAGAAATGGCCGGTGGCGGCCAGTACTCCGAAGAGGTCTTCACCGAGCACCGTCTTGAGCTTCAAAAGCTCCTTGAACCCGGCCGTACCGCGGGATTCAACACGATGTTCTTTGATCGTTTCATGTGGAACCTGCAATTCGGTGTCAACCGTATTGTTCCCAAGGCCCGCCGCGCAGGTGCTCCCATCGATGCGGTGACGATCGCCGCCGGTATCCCCGAATTGGACGAGGCCCGCGAGTTGATCGCGCAGTTGCGCGCCGATGGCTTCGAATATCTGTGCCTGAAGCCCGGAACCGTCGAGCAGATCGAACAGGTCATCCGTATTGCACAGGCAAACCCTGATCAGACCCTGATTATTCAGGTGGAAGACGGCCACTCTGGTGGCCACCACTCATGGGAAAACCTTGACGATCTGCTCTTGGCTACCTACGCACAAATCCGTCGTACGCCCAACCTTGTTCTTGCTGTTGGCGGCGGTATTGGTTCGGCTGCGGATGCCGCTCGTTACATCACCGGACAGTGGTCCGTCGATCTGGGCTCAGCACCGATGCCCGTCGATGCTGTTCTGGTCGGTACGGCCTCGATGGCGACACTAGAAGCCGAAACTTCTCCTCAGGTGAAGCAACTGCTCAAGGACACCCCCGGTGTTGGCGGTGATGGCTGGGTCGGTACCGGCCAGGTGCGCGGTGGCATGACCTCCGGTTTGTCCCACCTGAATGCGGACATGCACGAGATTGAGAACTCCTCTGCTCGCGCTTCACGCCTCATTCACGAGGTAGGCTCCGACCAGGAGTCCATCGACGCACACCGCGATGAACTCATTGAGGCCATGAACAAGACTGCGAAGCCCTACTTCGGTGAGCTCGCTGAAATGACCTACGCCGATTGGGCGCGCCGCGTCATTGATCTGTCCTACCCCTGGGCCGATTGGACCTGGACGGATCGCGCTCTGGATCTCTTCCACCGTATTGAGTCCCGCCTGAACCCGGCCGACCACGGTGATATCCCCACGCTTTTTGAAAGCCGCGATGATCTTGCAGACGGCCAGGCCGCTTTAGCCCGCTTGCTCGAGGCCTATCCTCAGGCCGAGACCACCCGCGTAATTCCCGCCGATGTCGCATGGTTCCCGGTCCTGTGCCGCAAGCACCACAAGCCCATGCCTTTCGTTCCCGTTCTGGACGGAGATCTTGCTCGCTGGTGGGGAACCGACACTCTGTGGCAGTCCCAAGACGCACGTTTTGATGCAGACGCAGTCCGCATCATCCCCGGCCCCCGTTCGGTTGCCGGAATCGATCGCGTTGATGAGCCCATCGGTGAGATGTTTACCCGTTTCGAGCAGGCTGTCGTCGATGCCGTCTCCACAGATGATACGCGTGTTCCCCAGGTCTGGTCTCGTTTCCACGATTTGACTGACGCGGCCTCGTTCCTGCGGGAAATTTCCCACATCCAGTGGGCGGGCAACCTGGTCGATAACCCGGCCTACACCTCGGTCGAGGCCACGGAAATCCTTCACGATGAGGGCGGCTATTCGATTCGCATCCACTGCGATTCAATGTGGGATGAGACCCCGAATAGCTCTCACCACTCAGTTGAGTACATCGACATCCCCGTTCTTCTCTCCAGCGCGTGCATGACCGGCGCTTACCCGGTTGTTGACATGTCGCGACTGTCCGTGACCGCTTACGATCTGCTTGCCGGCGCTGCCGGAGTGGGCACGACGACCGTGAATGGCGACCACATTGAGAAGATGCCCGCTGTTATCCCCGCCGAAGGTTTTGGCACGGTTCGCGATTCCTTCACTTTCACCGAGAACCTGGGCTACGCTCACGGAGCGGTAACCGGTGGTGCGCTGTCGACACAACTCGCCTCGGGAGTGCCCGATGCGCTGGTCGGCCCCTGCTGGCCCGCGATTTACGCCGCACTGGGCTCGGCAATGTACCAGGGCGTGCCTGTCATTGAAGGTCTGGTCAATGCCGTTCACCTCGACCACTCGATCTTCTTTGATGCTCCGCTTCCCGCTTTTGGAACCCGCGTCGAGGTCGTGGGACGCTGCGCTGAGCTTGCTGAGTCTTCGGCAGGTCGCGTGGTGCGCGTCGAACTTGAGTTGAGTGCTGAAGGCACAGTTTTTGCCCGCTTGGTTGAGCGTTTCGCTATCCGAGGCCGCATTGCGTCGACCCAGCCGCCCGCTCCGGCACCCGAGGTCGCAGATTCCTACACGGATACTCCGCGTTCCTTCCTGCGTCACGTGCGTGTTCAGGCTCCCGAAAACATGACTGCCTTCGCCATTGTTTCCGGAGACTTCAACCCCATTCACACCTCCTACGCTGCTGCACGCCTTTCCGGCCTTTCAGCTCCGCTGGTTCACGGAATGTGGTTGTCCGCAACCGTTCAGCATCTGCTGTGCGCTCACTCAACTCAGCCGGTTGACAGCCCTGATCGACTGGGTGTCATTCGTTCCGTTGACATGCCCGAGGTCGAGATTGAAGCATGGTCCTACCGCATGTTCGGCATGGTTCAGCTCTCGGACATCGTCGATATCACGATTGAGCGCGTGGGTCGTATCGGTGGCGAATTGGTCCTTGAAGCTACATGCCGCATTGGCGATGAGGTCGTTTCCATCGCGCGTGCACTCACTCGCGCACCCCGTACCGCTTATGTCTACCCCGGTCAGGGTATCCAGCGAAAGATGATGGGCTTGGAGCATATGAGCTCAACCGCTCGCGCGGTATGGGCACAAGCCGATGCTCATACTCGCAAGGCACTGGGCTTCTCCATCGAGGCCATTGTTCGTACAAACCCGACCGAACTTCGCGTCGGTAACGAGGTCTTCCGCCACCCCAAGGGCGTCCTCAACCTCACGCAATTCACCCAGGTCGCTCTGGCCACATTGGCCTACGCCCAGACCGAGGAACTCCGCGAGGAAAACGCCCTTGTGGATCACTCCTTCTACGCGGGACACTCTTTGGGCGAATACACCGCCCTCTCCGCCTACGCACGGATCTTCCCCCTCGAGCAGGTTCTGGAAATCGTGTTCCAGCGCGGTTCAGCCATGCACCACTTGGTCGAGCGCGACGCACAGGGTCGATCGAACTACGCAATGGGAGCTCTTCGCCCCAACCAATTCGGTATGGGCGACGCAGAGGTCCGCGACTACGTGGCCTCGATCGCTGAAAAGTCCGGCGAATTCTTGGAGATTGTCAACTACAACCTGGCTGGTTCTCAGTACTCGGTTGCTGGAACAGTCGCCGGCCTGAAGGCATTGGAAGAGGACACCGCACAGCGTGCCCGCGAACACGGTGGTCGCCGAGCGCTCATCATGATCCCCGGAATCGATGTTCCTTTCCACTCCTCACGCCTGCGCGCTGGCGTCCCTGCCTTCCGCGACAAGCTCGATTCGCTGCTTCCTCAGGACATTAACCTTGAGGTTCTCGAAGGACGCTACATCCCGAACTTGGTTGCTCGCCCCTTCGAACTCACCCGAGATTTTGCCCAGTCGATCCTTGACGTTGTTCCCTCTGAGGCAACTCAAAAGATCGTCGACAATTGGGAAGAATCGATCGCTCATCCACAGGCCACCGCACGTACCCTGCTCATCGAGCTCCTCTCGTGGCAGTTTGCTTCGCCGGTTCGCTGGATTGAGACTCAGGATCTGCTCTTCAGCGCTCCCCCGCAGGGCTTGGGCGTTGAGCGCGTGATTGAGATCGGCTTGGCTTCCTCACCGACCCTGGCAAACATGGCTTCGCGGACGCTTTCACAGCCTAAGTTCGCGCAGACAAATATCGATGTGCTGAACGTCGAGCGCGACGCCGCACGTGCCCGCAACGAGGACGCGGTCGCTCAGCCCGAACGCGCACAATCCGACGCGTCGGCGCCCAGCGACGAGGCCACTCCCGCTGCACCCGAAAGCAACGCCTCGGCAGTGGAAGCCCCCGCGGCAAGCGCTCCTGCGGCCGAAGCACCTTCCGCCGCCCCGTCAGCAGCCCCTGCGGCTGCGGCAAGCGGAACCATGCCGGAGCTCCCGCTCTCGGCCTCGGATGCAATCCGCGTTCTTCTCGCCTTCTCGAACA
>ERZ773031.1558-NODE-1558-length-11347-cov-2.790914_pt1 | contig 11347 bp, 10 predicted proteins | sample MGYA00511666_ERZ773031 | MGnify/ENA primary metagenome ERZ773031 (study PRJEB29015, sample SAMEA2738135) | human oral metagenome | biome: human oral; feature: human-associated habitat; material: saliva | place: China | collected 2250 ...
CAACCCGGGTTCGATTCCCGGTGGGGTCACCAAAAACATTCTGGCGGATTATTTCCGTCTTTTTTTTATGATTTATCATTGTCCGTCTGCTTAACGACATCTATCAAATTCCGCGGCGTAATGTCAGCTTTAATTAGATATCCGTCAACGCGACTCATAACGGATTTACGCGAAGCTTCGTCTTGCTCAAAATTGGTCATAATCAAAATCTTACTATTCGGAACCAAATCGACATTGTTATTTCTCAGTGCGTCTAAAATCTGGTCGCCGCGTTGTTCTGGTAGCATCAAATCTAAGATTATCAAGTCAAAGTTCTGGTTGCGCGCCGCCACTAGCCCATCATTTCCGTCAACAACCCACGTCACATCGTAGCCTGCTTTTTGCAAGCTTCTGACATACATTTCGCCAATAAATCGGTCATCTTCCACGCATAAAATTGTCTTTATCATAATTCCTCCTAGCCCTTATACATAGCGTGATTTTTTATCCAGCCGCCGCCCTTTCGTATCAATTGATTATTCAGCTGCCCGTCTTCTAACAATTTATCTTTAACTGTAGCATAAATTGGCAAAGTGAACGAGAAAACCGAGCCTTCGTTTTCGCGGGATCGAGCCGTTATCGAGCCGCCGTGAGACTCGACAAAAGCTTTGCAGATATAAAGTCCAATTCCCGTCCCAGCCACGGCCTCGCGTGATCGGTGCGATCGATAGAACTTGTGGAACAAATTGTCCACAACATTCGCCGGCATACCAATTCCATTATCAGCGACAGACACTTCCACGAAGTCGCCTTTTTTCTCCGCGGAAACGGTTACGGACCCGCCCTCAAAACTGTATTTAATGGCATTGTCAATTAGATTACCAATCACTTCCCCGATACTTCCGTGATCAGCAGCTACGGTTGGGAGGTCGTCTGGAATATTGACGCTGAGCATTCTGTGCTGAGTCGAGGCGCGAAGCTGCATATCATCGGCGATCGAGGCATAAATATTAGCGACAGTGTCTTCCAGCAGATAAACCTTCAAGTGATGTCTATCATATCTGGCGACGTTAAGAATATTGTCAACGTAGCTGGACAAGCGGTTGGACGAAACGACCAGCCTATCAAGAAGCTGCCTTTCGTCGCCCTGTAAGCGTCCAGCGAACTCTTCATTGATAATGTCCAGATAGCCACGAATAACTGTAATCGGTCCGCGAAGCTCGTGAGCAGCGAACGAAATGAAATTAAGGTCCTCTTCTTCTGGTAAATATCCTTTAGACTTGTCGATGAGAAAAATGACAGTTTCGGCGGCGGCGCCTTTCTCAAACGACACGATGATGTCAAAAATCCGCGTTTTTTGGATGATGTCAGGGTTGGTGCTAATGCGTTGCCAGCGATGTTCGGCTTTAATTTTCTCATTGGAGATTTCGTGAAGCCAATCGGAAATACTCGGTTCGTTTAGAAAATCAAGCGCCAGAAAATCCTCGCCTTTTGCGTTCCTGGAAATCGGGGCAGCGGAATTGGCGAAGATAATCTTCTGATTGGAATTAAGAATTACTACGCCAGTGTTGGCTTGATTCAGGGCTTGAGTGAGCGGGATTTTTGGCTTGTCGTCGTTGTCACTAGTTGGTTTTTGCTCTGGCTGATAATCGCCATAAATTGCCTGAAGCGCCGTCTTAAATCCAGTTTTTTCGTAGCGTTTATCGTTAGGATTTGGCGGAGTGTCGGTGGTTGGTTCACCAATTTTATGAGAAAGTGCCGCCATAATTTTATTAAGCGGCGCAGCGATGATTTTAACGATAGAAATTGAAAATAGGATTTGCAAGATAGCGGTAATTAAAATGATAATCCAGAAATTTAGCTGAAATATGGAAATTGCCGTGAAATGGAGTGCTATTCCCAGTCCTAATATGATGCAGGCGCTCGCTGATAATAGGACTAATATGACTTTTCGGTAATAATATTGTTTGTACTCGCGCAAGGTTTTAGATGCCGGATCTATTGCCATGAAACACTTCCCCTTCCTGGCGTGAAGGCTGCAATCCATGTTTGTCCGCGATTTAAGGCGACGTCTTTTCCGGATTCGTCTGTCAATTTAAGCGGCGAATTTATGTCTGCTTTTGACCAAGTGGCGGTGGCGACTGTGCCGTTTTGGAAAATGTAAGCTTTGCCGGATCCTGTCGTTTTGACATCTTCGTAACCATCGTAATTTTGAGCCCGAGCTTCAACGCCAACTTCCATAGCTACAACGGTATTTGGGGCAATTTGCCCATCTTCTCTATCGGCGTGTGGCGCGTCAGCCATGCTCCTGAGGTAAGAATTCGACGCCTTGTCGTAGGCGTATGAGGTGTTATAGAGAGAGCCGCTGAGGTTTATGTTTACAGATGTGGCGTTTGGCGATTCGACGGGTTTGCCGTCTGCTCGCGCGAAGCTGGTGAATTCGGAATTGTTATAGCCTTTTGCGCTGTTCAATTGGTCAAGCTTTTCTCCTGAAGTGTAAACATTGTGCGGCGCGTAGCGATCGCGAGATCGCCAATACGATCCGTCGTTAAAGAACTGGTCGATGTCGCGATAATTGCCGTTTCTGACTTGAGATAAAGCGTTGGGACTTCCGCCGACGTGCGCGATTGATGCCTGATACGGCGCCGCCCAGCTCAAATAGTACAATCTCAAGCTTCGCACTGGACCAATTAGCGCCGGCTTTTCTCCCTGGTACAGAGCCAAAAACCTAGTGATTCCGCCCTCCGCCACGGCTTCATAAACCACGCCAGCTTTCTTCAGCCCTGACTGCGGTCTGGCGGCTGGACTATTCTCGATCATCACGCCAGTTACGGGCAACTTCGCGGCAGCTTCATTCGCGATTTCCACGCCAGTTAGCGGCGAATAAAACTTTTTCGGCGCGGGTTTTTTAGTTGGCAATTTCAGATCCACGCTAGCAGTCTGCTCGTATTTTATTGAGTGAATTGCAATTATGAAAACTCCAGCAATAACCATCGCGCTCACCACGAGTACGATTGCCAGAATATGCTTTTTTACCCATTCTTTGAACGACTCCCAGCGAGCGTTCTTTTTTTGTCCTGATTTATCTATTTTTTCAACATTCATGCTTATGCTTAGTATAGCATTTTCGGCGCACGAATAAACTATTTTTGTAGATAATTATCGATTCTTTGCAGAGTTTTTTCCTTGCCAATTAGCGCCAGCGTGTCGTTAAGTTGCGGACTAAACGGCGCCCACGTTGTCACAATTCTCACCAGGCTAAACAAAGTTCCCGGCTTCTGCCCTGTTGTTTCCAGTAATTCATTAAGGCAATTCTGGATTGTTTCTGGTGTCCAATCTGTGATTTTCTCGAATTCTTGGCGAGCAATTGACAATAACTCTCGTCGTTCGTCGTCGGTCAATTTGCGAAGTTGCTTATTTCCATCAATCAATTCCGTGTCAATTTCAGGATCCGCGAAAAAGTAGTCAAATCCGCGTAAATCTTCAAACATTTTCAGGCGGTCTTGCGCTAAAGTCAGCACTTTCATGCGGTATTCCTTAGTTATGTTTGGGGCGTAGGCGGATTCCGGCCAGAAACCAGTCTGTTTCCCGTCTTCTTGCGGGTTATCTTCCCGTGGCGACACATACTCGTAAAGCTTATCGACAGGAGTATTGCGTATATGAGCGCCGTTAAGCCACAACAAGCGTTTTTCGTCAAATCGCGCGCCTGATTTTTGGACGCGTTTCAGGCTGAATTTTTCGATCAATTCGTCTCTGGTGAAAACTTCCTGTTCGGTGCCGTCATTCCATCCCAGGCTAGCGAGGAAATTGAGAATGGCGTCTGTCAGATAGCCCTCCTCTCTGTAGGCTAAGATGTCTTTGGCGCCGTCGCGTTTGGCTAATTTCTTAGTGCCCTGTTCGTTCATGATCGGCGGCACCGAGGCGAATATTGGCCTAGGTATACCTAGCGCATCGTAGAGATTAAGGTATTTGGGCGTGCTGGCAAGGAACTCTTGCCCGCGGATAACGTGGGTGATTCCCATTTCGGCGTCATCGACAATGTGCGCAAAGTTGTAAGTCGGAAAGCCATCGGACTTTATTAATATAAAATCGTCAATTACCTCTGGGCCGGCGTGCATTTCGCCCATGACTTCGTCGTGCCAGGTATAAGCTTTCGGCTCTGAACGAAAGCGTAGCGGCTGGCTGCCATCCCAGGTCGGCGGGTTCTCCGGGCGGGAATCACGGTACAAAAAAGGTTTTTTATGGGCTTTGGCTTCTTCACGAAAAGCATCTAGTTGCTCTGGCGTATACGGATCAGCATAAGCGCGGCCAGCGTCAATGAGTTTTTGTGCATATTTCTGGTAAATGTCAAGCCGTTCTGACTGTTTGTACGGTCCAAATTCGCCGCCAAAATTGTCAGGTCCTTCGTCTGGCACAAGGTCAAGCCACCTCAGGCATTCATAAATATGTTCTTCGCTGCCAGACACTTCCCTTTTTTGGTCGGTATCTTCTATGCGCAGAATGAACTTTCCATTTGACTGTCGGGTGATGAGCCAAGCGAATAGCGCAGTACGCATACCGCCGACGTGCATATAGCCAGTCGGACTTGGTGCAAAACGAGTTCTAATAGTCATGAGTGAATTGTAGCACGTTATCTGATGAGTTACAGACTAGTGGCAATTTTTTCAATTTGGCTGCTTGAGAGGTTTGCATCGCCGCTAATTTGATATAGGATTCCGCCGTTCACCCAAGCCGCTTCTTTTCCGCCGCTGTAAATTGTCAATCCGTCGATCATTGTGGTGTTTGGATTCTTGTGTTTCTCAGAGAAGAATTCTTTCACTGCTGATGAATTCCAGCCGCTTTTTTGCTGGGTTATGGTATACCCCGAACTTCCGTCGGCGTAAGCGTATTTCATAGAGACCTCACCCGATTTGAATTTGATAGGTCCGTTTAATGCGTAGCCGTCTGGCTTATAGCTTGGGTATTTGGCATCAATTCCTGATTGAACGGCTGCCATTTTTATGGAGATATTTGGCATGCTTAGGTATGTTAAATAGCCACCGAGTAGCATCACCGCAAATCCCACAGAAAACGTATTCAACCAACGCAATGCGCCGCCCTTTTTCTGGCGTCGACGTGCTTTTTTATTGCTGATAATCTCATTTGACAGAGCTTTCTCGATTGCTTCATTTTTCAATTGATGAGCGGTTTTTGCGACTGGCTTTTCTATTTTTTGCGGAGCGACGGCGACAAGCGGATTGTTATTCATGGCCATAGGCTGGCGTTCTTTTCGCAACTTAGTATTCACGCTAAGAGGTCTTTGCTGAGCGCGACGAGTAACGGGGTGAGTTTCGGCTGGGCGGTTAATAGCAATTTTCTGAGGAGCTGGCTTGCTGACAATTGGCGTAGAAAACTTCTTCACGGCGACATGTTGCTTCACGTCGACGCGAGCTTTCTGGGGTTTGGCGGCCAATGGCGTACGCTGCGGCATTTTAACGTGCCGACGATTCAATGTGCTGGATTTCTGAACGTGTGCGGCGTGAATATTTGATACAGATGCACCACGCTTACTGATTGATTGTTCTTTTTCTATTTCAGATTTTTCAATCTTAATGTCATCCATTACCATTCCGGTAATAGTGTTGTAAGCTCGTCCATTGATAACCACGTAGTTTTTACTTGCCATTAATCCCCCTAATGTTTATTCCTGTATATTATATTACAAATCGCCTAAGGTTTTTTCAAGTGTAAAAATATGTTATAATTTCCGTAATTATGTACCAGAAAAAGAATCGCACTAAAGAGCTCGCGCGGCGGACCTTTGTGTACACGCTGATGACATTATCACTTATAATTCTTCTTACGTTTTTGACGTTTAGAATGCTCGGCTATACGTTTGATCCAAACACGAAAGAATTGCAACAGACTGGACTTGTCCAATATGAATCACATCCTGGCGGGGCGCTGGTTTATGTTGACGATATGGAGCTGCGCCGCACTCCGACGAAAAGCACCGTTCTTCCTGGCAAGCACACTTTTTCGATGAAATTGGATAAATACGAACCGTGGCAAAAAACGTTGAATATCAAATCTGATACCGTGACGAATTTGAATTACGCCAGACTGATTCCGACAAAACGCGAAACTACCGAGGTAAAAACGTTCGATTCACTACAATATGTTTCTCTATCGCCAGCTGGTAATTTCTTGATGGGATTTGGCGTTAAGGATAAAACTCCGATTCTGACAATTGGCGACATTCGCGACACGAACAAAGATAAGGAAAAGTTCACGGAGCATGCGTTAAGTACGAGCGTTTTGACTGGCTATTCCCTGTCTTCTGACAATCATACGTTTACCGTGTCGGAGTGGGACCGCGATTCTCGTTACGCGCTAGTGAAGCATTCGTATCCAGCGGAAAATAACACTACGGGCGTGCAGTGGTTGGTTTTTGATAGAGAAAATCCAGAGAGAATTACCGACGTAACGGCTATGACTGGTTTTGCAATTAAGCAAATCAGCTTTGCGGGGACTGGCGCGCACACGGTTTACGCTTTGCAGGAAACTGGCGAATTGAGGCGGGTTGATCTTGATAGCTCGACAATTTCCAGCCCAATTTTAGTTGGCGTCGAATCTTTCAAGCTTTACGGCGACGATCGTCTATCTTATGCGGCTACTGTTGACGGTAAAAAAGTGGCAGGAATTTGGAAGCGAGATTGGAAAGAGCCGTTTGTGATCGGCACTTTTGCTACTGATTCTACCCCGGTAATTCGAATTTCTCGCTATTTCAATAAAGACACCGTGGTCTTGACTGATGGCAAAAATATGACAATTTACAGAGGCGACATTTCAGACTCTAAGGACCGCCAAAAAGAGTTCTTAAAAACGGCGAAGATTATTAAAACCGATAATGCGACTACTAACGTGATGATGGACAATGCTGGGCGATTTATCGTGGCACAAAACGGCGCTATGCTGCAGACTTATGATTTGGAGCGTAAAGAATTGTCGAGCGCGTTTAATATTGGCGTGGCGCAGGAAGTGAAGTGGCTTGACAATTTCTATATTCGTAGCGTTTCTGCGTCGGGAAAAATGGAGATTCGCGAGTTTGACGGCACGAACGCTCATACGCTGATAAGCGTTAAACCTGGTTTGGATTCTGTTTTGTCCTCGAATCAGCGATACGTTTACGGATTGACGACCAACGCTTCTGGAAAATTTGTCCTGAGTAAAATGAATATGGACACCGGTTCAATCGGGCTATTTAATTAATAGTTAGTTTATCGACCACCGAATAATTTCTCAAGCAGAGTCGGCTCGGGTTTTCCTGGAATATTTGAGTTGTTGCTTTGCTGCTGATTTGAGCTGGATTCTGACGTCGCAGTGGCTTTGCTTGGGTCTGGGCTGATTTGTTCTGCGAAGATAAGAAGTCGTTTTTCTGCGGTTCCTAAAGGCACACAGCTTACAAGTGTTAGCATTGGTTTATCTGTATTAATCTGAACTTTTGAAACTTCGGTTGGCATAACAACCTCTGTTGATGTTACCTTGTAAGTGTAACGCTTTCCATTATAGTTCATATAAATAATGTCGCCCTTGACCAACTTTTCATTCTGAGCAAAGACGAATTTATAATCGCCGCCAGCAAAAGCGTCGTTACTGGAGTGGGCGGCAAATACGGCATTTCCGACTTCGCCTGGCACGGCACTGGCGCCAGGAATTGAAAAGTGAGCTACTCCCTTCTCCATGGCTTTTGATTGCGATTTTGTGTCGCTAGCGGCGCCGTAAATAACTGGCGCGTCAACGTTAATCTTTGGGATGATAATTCTAGGTTCAGGTCCGACAGTTACGTCAGTGGAGGCGTCAACGATGATGTTTTGCGGGTTAATTGCGCCAGGTGTTGTGTAGGCTGCGACCGCGCCGAAAATAACGCGGTTATATTGCAAAAACATGAAGACTAATAGCACTGATAATCCAGCGATCGCCGGAACAAAATGTCGGGATTTTTTCACCTTATTAGCGGAGTCGCGAACCTTTTGCTGAATTTGACTGCGGAGTTCTTTTATGGCTGCTTTTTGTGGGTCCAGAGGCTCGTCTTCGCTGACTATGGGCGTGATATTCTGATTTTCCTTCGTCAATCGAGAAATTTCACGGTTTTTTGCCGCAATGTCGCCAGCATAGTAACGCTCGTAATACATCTGATAATATTTCTGCCAAGCACTGTGGTATTGCTTCCATTGGTCGGCTGAAACTTGAGTGTGGATGGTTGAATTTTGAGTTTGAGCGGTTTGGTTTACGGGAGCGGAATTGTTAATTTGTGGCTTTGGCTGAATCTGGGCTTGGGCAATTGGCGCCGTCCGCATAGCGTGATTAACGGTGTCTTTTTTCGGCTCTAACTGCGGCGTTGTTGAGATTTGCTGGGGTTTGGCTATTTGCGCTTTGGGCTGTTCTGCTCGGACTTCGGGTTTTGATTGTAGTTGATCGGAAAATGGTTGCGGCTGAGCTTTTTCTGGCGCAGAATTTTGCTCTTCTGTTCTGGAATAAATGGCGTCAAGTTGCCCACGAATAACATCAGCAGCGGCATTTCGTGAGGCTGCTGAGTCGCGAGTTGGCGGCGTGAGAGATCGGCGCTGATCTGATACCGGCATGCCCACTCGACCGTTTGATTGATCATCCGTCGGATACATAACTCCTTCTATTATACGTCAAATTGATATCAAATAAAAGTCGTGCTTGTGAGAAATTGCTGGTTGTGTTACAATCATACGGTAGCTTGGAGCGTTCTCTTGTGCCGCGGTGGCGGAATTGGTAGACGCGCTAGACTCAAAATCTGGTGAGCAATAGCTCGTGCCGGTTCAAGTCCGGCCCGCGGTACCAGAGGCAGCTTCAGGTGATAATCGTCCATTTTGGGCGATTTTTTTATGCAAAGAAAACAGCCCGCAGAAAGGCGCTACCGAGGCTTTATAGCCTTCCAGGCAAGCTGTTTTTCTTCCTGCGGGCTTTATTGCCCCTTTTTCTTTCCTCCATTCAGCCCCGCATTTAATAAGAGTGCAAATCCAATGTAGGCTCCGCCCAGTGCTCCAATGAGCATTGAGCGGATCAGATTCACTGAGAACAGGAGCGCTACTATCGCTCCCGCTACCGTTCCGATTGTGGCGGGAATGATGATTGTCATCACCATAATCGCCACGATCATTATTAATGCTATTAATGCGTTTCCGATTCTCATAGCGCACCTCCCTATTGAGATATGCTTCACTCACGACCAAGTGCTACCTTCGCCCTTGACAAATCACGAACGAAAGCTTGGTAGTATAATACAACTAATTGTACGTAATGTCAAGCGGATATTTATGCGAGGCTACATTTTGCAGATAGCGGTGCTGATTGCTGCTAGCGGCGCTTTCGGCGACCAAATCAAGTAGCTTGCGGCGCGGGCGCCGACGGTTCCTCGCCAAATTGCCATTGGTGCGTCCCATTTTTGGGTGACGACTTCTCCGCTGTGGGCGATTATTAAATTGTCGGCATGAAAAACGCAAATTGTTACGGGATATGTGATGGTGAATTTGTGAAGCGCTTCGACGAGTTGCGACAATTGAATGCTGAATGTAATCATTTTTGGATAAAAAATTGCGCGGAAGATTTTCTGAATTTGCGCCAGACTTGCTATGAAAACCACGTGCGGATTGTCCAGAATTTCCTGAAAACTATTTTGCACAAGGTCAATCGCATCTCGTGTCAGCACGACGGGAATTTCTGACTTTTTGATCAATTCTTCGTAGACAATTGCCGTTTGACTATTCCGTCCAGCGTCGCCGCATAATAGCAACACGTCCGCCCATCTTCCTAGCGCCAAAGTTTCAGTGAGCGCTTCGTTTGCCAAACTCCCTGATTGGTTTGTTGGTGCGAATAGTACGTCGGTCATATTCGCGGGAACGTTTTTTTTCAAGGCGTCAGGCAGTAAAACGCGAGCCTCGCCCACGCCAGTTTTAAGGGATTCTTGGTAACTTTCTGCCACCGCCAAAAAGCCTAATTTGTTACCGCCGATGATTCCTAATTTTCCCGCTTGGTCGCGTCGTTCTGGCTTGTTCCATTCGACGTCTGGAAAAAGTGGCTTCCCTGGTTCTTGTTTTTGCCAAAATTTCATATCCATTACAAATTTACCTCAATGCTCACCGGACAATGGTCACTGCCCATTTGTTCTGGATGAATTTGCGGATTAGTAACGCGATTTGCAATTTCACGCGACGCCAGCCAATAGTCAATCCGCCAACCAACATTTCGCGCTCTGGCATTTGCCCAGTGTGTCCACCAAGTGTACGCGCCAGTTTTTTCAGGGAAAACCGTCCGGAAAGTGTCTGTGAATCCAGTGTCCAAATAGTTCTGAAAACCTTCCCTCTCCTCATCGGTAAAGCCGTGTTTGCCAGCGTTGGGCTTTGGGTTTGCTAGGTCAATTTCTTGATGCGCCACGTTCATGTCGCCGCAATAAAGGACTGGCTTTGACAATTCCAGTTCTTCCAGATAAGCCAACACCGCCTTGTCCCATTTTTTATATCGCAAATCTAATCGACTTAGATCTCCCTTTGAGTTCGGAGTATAGCAATTGACGACCCAAAAATCGTCAAATTCAGCGGTGATAATTCGCCCTTCGTCAGCTGGATTGCCGTATTCGTCGCCAGTTAGGTCGAATCTTTCAATTATATTTTGTGGAAATCCATCATGCCAATTCAGCGGTGGGATTTTAGAGAAAATTGCCGTGCCAGAGTAGCCTTTTTTGGTGGCGGAATAGAAATGCTCGTGATAATTTGGCAGGTCAATTTCAACTTGATCTCGTGTGGCTTTGGTTTCTTGTAGGCATAAAATATCTGGATTGTACGTGTCGATGAACTTCGCGAATTCACCCTTATTTATAACTGCGCGAATACCGTTTACGTTCCAAGAGAAAAGCTTCATAAGCTAATTATATCTCATTATGATATAATCCCTCCATAAGGAAAGGAAAATAAACTAGCATGTTTAATCTCTTCAAGAAAAAAGAAAAACTGCCGCTACGTGCCAGCGGCGAATATAACGGTACATACAATCCTATCAAAGACAGCGTTTTGTCAGCTGAATTATTATTTGATCACGATAGTGTTACCTTTTTGTTTGATAAGGGCGTTAAAAAAGATGTCATACGGCGCTTTGATTGGTCAGAGGTAGAAGGATTTGATTTTAATTCAAAAAAGAAAGACAAAACTGTTGTTTTCCGTACAATATTGTATTTGAAGGACGGGCAAATCACTCTAGTTAAACCAATTGAAGAAAGCAACGTTCAGTACGGTATTATCACCACGCTAGAACCTCACTATAAGAAAATACGCCAGCTTGTTGCTGACAAAATAAATTCGGA
>ERZ773031.1563-NODE-1563-length-11323-cov-5.458821_pt1 | contig 11323 bp, 10 predicted proteins | sample MGYA00511666_ERZ773031 | MGnify/ENA primary metagenome ERZ773031 (study PRJEB29015, sample SAMEA2738135) | human oral metagenome | biome: human oral; feature: human-associated habitat; material: saliva | place: China | collected 2250 ...
AAGAAGAATGAAATTAAGAAACCAAAGTTGTCAACTAATTCTAGGACATTACACATTTTATGTTGATTTAGAAATGCTGAAACTCTGAGTAAGAGCTTTTTCATCGTGAGCGTACGTATGTCCCATCGTGAGCGTACGTATGTCCCATCGTGAGCGTACGTATGTCCCATCGTGGGCGTACTGTTGGATTATCGCAATGGAACTTTGATCGCGTAGGTCTTGCGCGATTAAAAATGTACTTTGCGTGGGTGAAATGCAAGCAGATTGGACTTGAAAGCTTGTATTTCTGTGAAAAGTTGCAAGAAGCCTTTGTCATACTTTGGTCGTTCCGTAGCTTGTTTTTAAATTTGCAGAAAACAAATTTAGTATGCAGTTTCGGATCTATCAGCCGCTGCCCGGCCGCACCTTGATACAGGAGTTGGACGATCTATTGCTCCAACTCTATGATGTGAAAACGAATTTTACACGCGTATATTTCTCTGACGTTAAAAATCAGTTGCCTGTTTTTGAGCGCCACCCACTTGCTAAAAAGTTGAATGAGAGAGTCATGGCCTACGTAGAACAGCCCCCTTTAGATGGTAGTAAGGTCGCTTTGCAAACCGTAGAAGGCGACGCCTCTCACTTTCTGTTTCAATCGATAAGATTTGCTGAAGAATGCGATGGTCAATCTGCAGAAGAACAGACATTTGAGGCCTTTGAATCGCATATTTCTTTCCTTAAAGAACAAGACTTGAATCTCAAAGACAATTGCTTGCGTACATGGTGCTTTGTGCATGACATTGATCGTCATTATGACGGACTTGTCAATGGGCGCAACCGATTATTTGAACGGGAAGGATTGAATAAAGATACCCACTTTATTGCCTCAACGGGTATAGGTGGAAGTTTTGCTCACAATGCTGCGCTTATTGGTATCGACTTTTTATCGGTTGATCAAACTTATAGTGGGACTATAAGATACCTACAGGCAGCTGACTATTTGAATCGGTCGGAAGAATATGGTGTGGCCTTTGAGCGTGGGGCCACAATTGACGTGGCAAATGAACGCTATTTCTTTATTTCCGGAACAGCCAGCATTGACAAACAAGGCGATATTGTACATCCGGGTGACGTTGTTACACAAGCAGGACGTTTGTTTCTTAATATTCAAAAGCTACTAAAAGATGGTGGAGGAAGTTTGGCCGATATGCAATCCGTTATAATCTATCTACGTGATATTGCCGATTATGTTACGATAGATCGCTATATGCGAATGCGCTTCCCGCAGCTCAGTTTTCTCATTTTGCAAGCTCGTGTTTGTCGGCCGGGGTGGTTAATTGAAGTTGAAGGTGTAGCTGTCAAATCTCTTTAAGTAGACATCAAACTTAGTCATACTCCTTAAAGATTCTTGTCTGGTTTGATCTGAAATATCGTGGACAAATGGCTTTTAGGGGCGTTAATAATGTTGCTCAATCTTGCTTATTTTTTATCGAGATTTAGCCTATAAAAATAGAAAAATTTCATAAGAGGTCTATACGTGATTGTTCGTTGGACTTTTTTCAGGTAGAAACTTAGGCTTTGTCATTTGTTTTTGCGAAATTTGCGAATCAATTAAAATGCCCAAGATGGAATATACAGCCCGCCAGATCGCAGACTTTCTGCAAGGAACCCTTGAGGGGAATCCGGATGCGGTAATTAATACTTTTGCCAAAATAGAAGAGGGGTGTCCGGGGGCCATTTCTTTTATGGCAGATATGCACTACGAACATTACCTATATGAAACGCTCTCAACTGTAGTGCTTGTTAATGCTGATTTTAACCCAACTCAACCAGTTAAGGCTACACTTATACGCGTGCCGAATGCGAGAGAAGCAATTGGTCGTTTACTAACAATCTATCAACAGCAAACGCAAAGCCGGAGGGGCGTTCATCCGCGGGCGGTGATTGCAGAATCAGCTCAAATCGGTAAGAATTGTTATATCGGCCCTTCTGTTTATATTGGCGAAGGCGTTGTAGTAGGCGATAATACACAGATTTATGCAAACTGCGTGATTGAAGAACGGAGTAAGGTCGGCAAAAGTTGTTTGTTGTATCCTAATGTGTCAGTCTATCACGATTGTAGCATTGGGGATCGCATTATTTTACATAGTGGTTGCTGTATCGGTGCTGATGGATTTGGCTTTGCACCTTCGGCAGATGGTTACGAAAAAATACCGCAAATTGGCAATGTTATTATTGAAGATGATGTCGAAATAGGAGCAAATACTTGTGTAGATCGCGCTGTGATGGGATCTACAATCATACACAAAGGCGTAAAACTGGATAACCTAATTCAGATTGCGCATAATTGCGAGATAGGTGCTAATACTGTGATGTCAGCACAAGTTGGTATTGCTGGATCTGTAAAAGTGGGAGATTGGTGTATGTTTGGCGGGCAAGTTGGCATAGCCGGACATATTTCCATTGCGGATCATACCAATTGTGGTGCGCAAGCAGGCATAGCGGGATGTATCCGTAAAAGTCATAGGACACTGTTAGGATCTCCGGCAATGGATGTTAAGGATTTTGCACGCAGTTATGCCGTGTTTAAAGGCTTGCCGCAAATGCGTAAAGAACTGACTGAGATTAACGAGAAATTAGAAAGTGCAGCAGATTGCGATTGAGGATCTGTAGGCTACTTAGCCGCAGCATTTATATAGTTATGCAAATAGTTATGCAAGGACTAAATAAAAACGAACACTGAATGAAACAAACGACGCTGAAAGGATCATTTTCACTATACGGAAAGGGATTACATACGGGACTAAGTCTTACAGTAACCTTTAATCCGGCTCCGGAAAATTATGGTTATAAGATTCAACGTATAGACCTCCCTGGAGAACCCATTATTGAAGCTATCGCAGAAAATGTGGTAGATACGAGTAGAGGAACGGTCGTAGCAAAAGGTGAGGCTCGCTGTAGTACTATAGAGCACGCAATGGCTGCACTTTACGCCTTAGGTATCGATAATTGTATGATCAGAGTAAATGGGCCTGAATTTCCTATTCTTGATGGTAGCTCTGAAGTATTTGTACAAAACATAAAGGAAGTAGGTATTGCCGAGCAGAATGCTGAAAAAGACTTCTTCGTAATTAAGCATAAGATAGAGTTTCGAGATGAGAAGACCGGCTCAAATATCATAATATTACCGGACGATCAGTTCTCGATAACGGCAATGATATCCTTTGATTCAGAGTTTATTGGCAGTCAGTTTGCGACGCTGGATGATATGCAAGACTTTTCGAAGGAGATTGCACCCGCCCGCACCTTTGTCTTTGTACGCGAAATTGAGCCCTTACTGAGCGCTGGGCTGATTAAAGGTGGCGACTTAGATAATGCTATTGTTATTTATGAGAGACAGGTTTCACAAGATACTTTAGACAAGTTGGCCGATAATCTGCACGTAGAGCGCAAGGATGCAACACGTTTAGGATATATTAATAAGCGCCCGCTGACATGGTCAAATGAGCCGGCACGACATAAGTTGCTCGATATAATTGGAGATATGGCCCTCATCGGCCGCCCAATACAAGGTCGAATCATAGCAACGCGACCAGGACATACAATAAATAATAAGTTTGCTCGCCAGATGCGGCGCGAAATTCGCCAGCACGAGATTCAATCTCCAAAGTATGATCCAAATGCAACGCCATTAATTGATATCAATCGCATTTATCGTCTGCTCCCACATAGGTATCCTATGCAATTAGTAGATAAGGTCATTGAAATGGGATCAGATTATATTGTTGCGGTTAAGAACGTAACAGGAAATGAGCCTTTCTTCCCCGGTCATTTTCCAAATGAGCCGGTGATGCCAGGTGTTTTGCAGATAGAAGCAATGGCACAATCTGGCGGCTTGCTTATATTGAATACATTAGAGCATCCTGAAAACTATAGTACTTACTTCTTGAAGATCGACAACGTGAAGTTTCGTCAGAAAGTTGTGCCGGGAGATACACTTATTTTCAAAGTAAAGCTACTCTCACCCATTCGCCATGGCATTTCTTCTATGCGCGGTTTTGCCTTTGTGGTTGAAAAGGTGGTAATGGAAGCCACTTTTACAGCGCAAATCGTAGAGAATAAAACGAATAAAGCATAAACAACTCGTCATATCCTATAAAAGTATGAGCAGCCTTATATCCCCGCTCGCATTTGTCTCTCCAGAAGCTAAAGTTGGAGAAAACTGTGAAATCGGTCCTTTTTGCTATATTGACAAGAACGTTGTTATTGGAGATAATAATGTAATTATGAATTCTGTGACCATCTTATCTGGTGCGAGAATCGGCAGTGAGAACGTTATTTTTCCTGGGGCAGTAATTAGTGCTATCCCGCAAGATTTAAAGTTTAAAGGTGAAGAGACTACAGCGGAAGTTGGCAATAATAATAAGATCCGCGAGAACGTCACGATCAATAGAGGTACGGCTGCAACGCAAAAGACCATTGTAGGGAATAATAATTTACTGATGGAAGGAATGCACGTTGCACATGATGTACGTCTTGGTAGTGGCTGTATAATTGGTAACTCCACAAAAATTGCGGGCGAGGTTGAGATTGACGACTTTGCTGTGATTAGCGCTAACGTCTTAATTCATCAATTTTGTCGCATTGGTAGTTATGTAATGGTCGGAGGTGGAACGCGTACAGGGCAGGATGTGCCTCCCTATACGATGGCGGCACGTGAGCCCGTAGCCTATTGTGGATTAAACTTGGTGGGCTTGCGGCGACACGGCTTTTCTCCAGAAGTAATAGATCAAATACACGAAACGTATCGCTTGTATTACAATGCCGGTATGTCACGTGAGGAAAGTTTTGAGTCGATTAAGCACAATTTCCCCAATTCAAAAGAAGTGGGTTACATCATTGACTTTATCAAAAACTCAAAGAGAGGAGTAATCAAATGAGATTCAGAATAAAATTTATATCAGACGAAGTCGAGGGATTTTTGCGTGAATTAGAGATTAATGAAGATGCAAGTTTTTTAGACTTAAACAAAGCAGTACTACAAGCTTGCAATTATCCTGACGATCAAATGACGTCTTTCTTTTTGTGCAATGATGAATGGGAGAGGGGCGTGCAGATTACGCGTGAAGACATGATGGCCGGAGAAAGCGAGGATATCTATGTGATGGAAGATACTCGACTTTCAGAGTTTCTTGAAGATGAAGGGCAGCACTTAGAGTATGTTTTTGACCCCTTCAATGATCGTTTCTTTTATATGACGATCAGAGCTCTTCTATCTGGTGATAGTCAAGATACTTTTGATATTGTAAGAGGTAAAGGAGAAGCTCCCGTACAGATCAATGAATTATCAGATGTAGAAACGCTTTTGACGAAAAAAAGCGAGTTACTGGAAGCTGATGATGCTTACTTTGCAGATGAAAGTTCTCCCTTCAACGAAGAGGAAATTGATCTGGAAGGTTTTGAGATAAGTGATGGCCAATCTCTTTGATGTCGCTGGGATTGTTACATAACAAGGAGTAATGGAGAAGACTTTGCTAGTGTTACTTGGGCCAACAGCGGTAGGCAAGACAAAAACAGCCTTGGCAATAGCAGAACAATTCTCTTCGCCTATTATCAATGCAGATTCTCGACAATTATATCGAGATCTACCCATTGGTACGGCGGCCCCAACTGCTGAGGAGCAAGCATTAGTTAAACACTACTTTGTTGGTAATCTTTCATTGACTGATTATTACAGTGCTGCACAATATGAAGTAGATGTTTTATCTCTTTTGTCTCGTTTGTTTGCAGAAAGAGATGTGGTAGTTCTTTCAGGAGGTTCAATGTTGTATATTGATGCTGTATGTAATGGTATAGATGATATTCCTACGATTGACGCATCTACTAGATCCCTACTAAGCGAGCGATTAAAATCTGATGGGCTTGAATTCTTGAAAGCCGAATTGAAATTGTTAGACCCCATTTATTATCAGCAAGTAGATTTAAAGAATATAGCGCGTATTGTGCACGCTTTAGAGGTTTGCTATATGACCGGACAACCATTCTCTTCTTTTCATACAAAATCTCGCAAGGCGCGTCCTTTTCGTTTAATGAAGTTTGGACTTTGGCGAGAAAGAAGCGAACTTTTTGATCGCATTAGTCAGCGTACAGAAGAGATGATGAATCATGGTTTGCTTGAAGAAGCAAGACATGTCCTTCCTTATCGTTGTAGCAACGCACTAAATACAGTTGGTTACAAAGAACTTTTCAAATACTTCGATGGTGAATGGGATTTGCCATTTTCCGTTGAAAAAATAAAGAGAAATACGAGAGTCTATAGCAAGAAGCAAATGACTTGGTTCAAAAAGGATCCAGACATTCGTTGGGTTAAGGCTAACGACAATGCAATTGATCATATAATGCAAAGCTTTGCCAAAAATACAGTATAAATTAAGGCAAAGGTTGCATATATGTTGTGTGTGACTTATATTTGCAATATCCTAATTATTCAGAGATTATATGCAGACAAAATCCCATAGCCTATTAGGCAAAATTAAATCTTTTTTTGTCCGTTTGAAGCGAGGCGTCCATCGTTTTTGGGCTTGGTATAAACATTTATATTCGGGGCAACCTTGGTGGAAGAAGACTATTGTCGGGATTCTCAGTTTCTTTTCATTGCTCTTGATATACGTCATAGCTGTGATGACCAACTTCCTTTGGCTGTTTGGAAAGTCTCCTTCGCTTAGTGAGATTATGCATCCTAAAAATCCTTCTGCTTCCGAAATTTATAGTGCAGACGGACAAATGATCGGCCGATACTATAATGAGAATCGCTCACCCGTGCCTTATGATTCGATCAATAAGGTCTTCTTTGAAGCGTTGATTGCTACAGAAGATGAGCGCTTCTATGAGCACCATGGCATCGACTATCAAGGTTTGGCTGCTGCAGCAAAAGATGCTTTACTTGGACATCCGCGTGGTGCGTCTACGATTACGCAGCAGTTGGTGAAGAATATGTTCCGTGTGCGAACGCAGTATGGTACAGGATTGTTAGGTAAGATTCCTGGCGTGCGGATTCTTATAATGAAGAGTAAGGAGATGATCATTGCCACAGAGATAGAATTGACCAACTCTAAGCAGGATATCCTTCGAATGTATGCAAACACTGTAGATTTCGGTTCTAATTCCTATGGTATTAAGACGGCTGCGAAGACTTACTTCAATACAACGCCGGCTAAGCTTAAAACAGAAGAAGCGGCCGTACTTGTAGGAATGCTGAAAGCTACGAATGCTTTTAATCCGCGTATCAATCCAAAACGAAGTTTGGCGCGTCGCAATACGGTCTTGGAGAAGATGTGCGCAAGAAAGTTCTTGACGCGTCAAGAGTGTGACTCTTTGAAGCAACTTCCCATTGAACTAAAGTTTACCATAGAAGATCCTACTGATGGCTTGGCGCCTTATTTCCGTCAGGCTGTGGCCGATTATCTGAAAAAGCAATTGCCCGATTTAGATCTGTATACTGATGGTGTTAAAGTCTATACCACTTTAGATACAAAGATGCAGCAATATGCAGAAGAGGCTGTAAAAGAGCAGATGAAGGTCGTGCAGAGCAACTTCGATGTGCATTGGCGCGGATTAGGGGACCCTTGGCGTGATGAAGAGGGAAAAATCATTCCTCGTTTTATTGAAGATATTGCGGCTCGTAGTGATGCTTATAAACAATTGGCTGCACGCTATCCTAATAATCCTGATTCTGTAAACTATTACCTCAATAAGCCTCATAAGGTGAAACTCTTTGGTTACGATGGTTCAAAAGAAGAGGAAATGAGTACGATGGACTCTATTCGCTTTATGGTAAAGTTTATGCACGCAGGTTTTATCTCGATGGAGCCAAATACAGGTTATGTAAGAGCTTGGGTAGGTGATATCGATTTTGATGCTTGGAAGTACGACAAAGTTCGTTCTATGCGTCAACCGGGTTCAACGTTCAAACTCTTTGTCTATTCTGCAGCTATGGAGAGCGGGTTGATTCCCTCTGATAGTCGTAAGGACGAATATATCCAGATGGAAGTCTATGACAAGATAAAGAAGAAAGACGTCATATGGCGTCCGCATAATGCCAATGGTCGTTTTTCTAATGCAAATATTCCCTTGCGCGCAGCTTTTGCTCGAAGTATCAATACCATAGCTGTCAAGGTCGGACAAGAAGTTGGTATTCCTCGTGTCATACAGACAGCTAAGGCGATGGGCATTAAGTCACCCTTAGATGATACACCCTCTTTGGCTTTAGGTTCTAGCGATGTTAATCTTATGGAGATGGTTAACGCTTATGGTACAATTGCTAATGAAGGTGTTCACGTTGAGCCCGTGCTCGTTACGAAAGTTGTAGATAGTGATGGTAAGGTGCTTTATGAGAATAAGACCGAAAGTTCGCAAGCTATCTCTTGGCGTTCTGCTTTCTTTATGCAAAAGATGCTTGAAGCCGGTATGACTGATGCCGGTGGAACGTCTCAGAGTATGCGTCATTATATGAGTGCCCCATACTGGAACAAGCAGATAGAAGTCGGCGGTAAGACGGGTACATCAAACAACCATTCGGATGCTTGGTTTATCTGCGTGACGCCCGCTCTCGTCAGCGGAGCGTGGGTTGGTGGCGAATATCGTAGTATCCATTTTCGCACCGGCGCTTTAGGTCAAGGTAGCAAGACGGCCTTACCGATTGTCGGACTCTTTATGCAGAAAGTATTGGCAGATCCGCAGTTGAGCCCACGTTACATCAAGAAGTTCCCACTACCTAAAGAGACAATGAATCCTAATGACTATGGTGGCGACTATATTGGCTCCCCCAATACTGATGCTGATAGTGGGCAGGGTGGATCTGATTCTCTTAGCAATGCGTCTGAAGATCTTTTTGGCAACGAAGAAGCTGAATCCAAACCTTCGGAATCGACAGCTCCACCGGCAGAACCTGCACAAGAAAATGTGCCGGCTGAAGACAAGAAAGGCAAGGCGGGGCGCCATAAGGATAAGAAGCAACCCGTTAAAGATAGTGAGGATCTATTCAACTGATGAAATATCGGTAAACCTTAGAAAAATCCTCCTCGGCTCGTTGGACTGAGGAGGATTTCTAATGTAAGTCTTACCGGGTTCTAACCTCCGATGGTGGTCTTCTTATCCTTCGTCTGCTTCTCCACGCGGAAGAATTCGACATTCTTCAGTCGGCCGAAATCAGGCGTAGGCGTGAAGAGGATCTGTGTTTTCGAGATACACTCTGATGGCTTAAAATCTGCTTCTTTCTCTACGGCCTTCGACGAGAAAGTAGGCCTGAACGTCCCAAGCGGACCGCCATCGACGATGTAACCCTTCGATCAATACTCGTTGAGCACTTTGCGAAACTTGTTGAACACGGCAGCCACGTCGGCATCGCCCACCGTACTGTCCTCCGCCGTCCGCTCGCAAAGTTTGTCGAACGAAATGCGCTGTTTCTGGCAAACAGGGCTTGCCACGAATTCTTCCTTGCCCTTCAACGGTCCGACACTCATTTTTCGTTTGTTTAGAGAATAATCCATGATACTAAAAATTTGATTGTAAAAAAAACACAGGGACGGCGTTATCTGCACACTTCACAGAACCTTTCTGCCTTAGTGTATGCCACAAAGATAGCAAAAATATGTTACATTAATATACAAAATATACAACATTTATTTCTACGAATAGTACTTTTATCTTAGTGGAGATATTAGCTTATTCAGAAAACGATAGTACTTTTTTTGTAAAACGATAGTACTTTTTTACTATATCTATACGATGATTTAGTAATTTCCTGTGTATCATATGATTATATGATATGTTTTCTCTCCATTTTACCAGGCCTTGATAGGAGAGGTTCTTTCCCCTTCGTTCTTCCCCTGCAATACAAGCATATCCAAACCGCAGCGGACGGACAGAAATATATCCGCAAGGAGCGACAGAAGACCAAGGTGGAGTTTGTTGTACCGCTGCACCCAATAGCGGAAACTATCATCAGCCATTGCAGGAAAGGAAAGCAAATCACAACGCCTTAACAACAGGATAGGACGAGCAGACGATGAAAGAAAAAGGCGACGGCTTTGTCTTTCATCCTGATAGCAGCCGTAGCGTGATGAATAGCAAATTGTACATTGTGGGCAAGGCTTGCGGTATCAGCCAAAGGTTTTCCTTCCACATGGCACGACACACCTTCGGCACGATGAGCCTTAGTGCAGGAATACCCATCGAAAGCATAGCCAAGATGATGGGGCATGCTTCCATATCAAGCACGCAGATTTATGCACAGGTGACGGACTGCAAGATTTCGGAAGACATGGACAGGCTCATCGCCAAACTTTCCTCAAAGGAAAAGAAAAACAAAGAGCTAGCGGGAAATGAACCCTTGAACATATTAGCATATAAGAAGGAGGAAACGGCATGAATACAACAAACAGACCAAAGACTGGCATGGAGCGTAGTCGCCTTGATTGGAGCGGCAATATGCAGGTAATCCGCAAGGGAGGCGGCGAGATAGCCATGACGGAGGGAGAACTTGCGAGGTTTTTCGGTGTTACATGGAAGAAACTTAACGGCAAGCTACAAGTGATACAGAAATCTTCCAACCTGCACCTTGATGAAATGTGTGCAGGTGAGAAGGCAATGGTCAGAGATAATGAATTGACAGGTTATGCACCGCTTTATCCGCTCTCGGCAATCATCGCCCTTGCCTTTCTGCTGGACAGCATGGAAGCTCACTTGTTCAGAAAGTATGTCTGCCATAAGGTACAGCAACCCGCAACTTCCATAACACCGATATTCCTGTTTGGAGGACACACCATTGATTTATTCCTATCTTTTTCTTTCACCGATATTATCCTACTACATTACTACAATAAGGGGTAATACGGTGAAAGAGAAAGGATTAGGATGTAGTCAGAGGCAGCGGATAGAAATCACTACTTCTTGACTACATTCTACATTAGTCAGTTCAAAATGCATGATTGTAGGCTAATAACTCGCGAAATGAACTTTCTATAGGGAAAGCAATGCCTTATTTGAGTTTGTCGTAGATGTCATCAGTGACAGGTTCCAACCATTCGTTCGATGAGCTATCCTCAACGTGAGTATTGTAAGTCAGGTGCTGCATCCAACTGTCTCTGGCGGCTCCGTGCCAGTGTTTGGTTTCGGCAGGGATGGCAATGACAACACCGGGGCTTCATCTCCACAGCCTCCTTGCCCCACTCTTGGTACCAGCCACGGCCAGTAACGCAGATGAGCACCTGAACGGACTTGTGATGAATGTGCCAGTTGTTGCGGCAACGGGGTTCAAACGTTACATTTACCACGCCCCCCTTGT
>ERZ773031.1564-NODE-1564-length-11321-cov-6.232292_pt1 | contig 11321 bp, 9 predicted proteins | sample MGYA00511666_ERZ773031 | MGnify/ENA primary metagenome ERZ773031 (study PRJEB29015, sample SAMEA2738135) | human oral metagenome | biome: human oral; feature: human-associated habitat; material: saliva | place: China | collected 2250 ...
TATTTTTGCTTCCATAATAGTTTTGTTGTCTTGTCTTTAAAATCAGTTGTTTAGCGATTTCTAATTTACAAAGAAAATTCGACAAATTGTTATTTTTCTATCTATTTATTAGGGTGGGAAACTTTTGTGTTATTAGTAAACCTTTAATCTGAAATAAAAATGAGAAAGTTAAAAAACTTCACCTTGCCTTCATCTTGTAAGCCACTCAACAATGAGATGATGATTGAAATTGTAGGTGGTGCTAACGACAAGACCTGCTCATTCAACTCTTCACAAAGTTCATGCTCTGGATCATGTGATATACGAAGGGTATCAAGGCTCCTGTGCCTATGGATCTATTGGATCATTCACAGGGGGGGTATTGCTACATCGCCTAATTTTAGTTTGTTGCACCATGCTCGTATGAGTATGGTGCAACAATAAGTTTAACTTTAACAACAATCCTAACAATGTTACGTAAAATTACATTCTGTTTGATGTCTTGGAGTTTTTCTGTGATGCTCTATGGACAAGTCAAAGATAGCATCGCTTCTACTTTTTTAGTTGCCCATTATGATTATACTTGCCGGACTTCTGACAATAAGGGAGAAAATCATATAGTGAACTATGGGCTTACCCTGCAAGTAGCTCAAGATATGGCGTGCACTATGGGACAGAAGCGCCACGATGGAGAAAATGACAGGAGTGAGCAACTACTCTATGTGCCCACGACTTGGCAGAACTATCCTGAGGGAAATATAACATCTGTCGAGACCATTCCACCTTATCACTATTTGACCACGGAAAAGATGGTCGAGATAAAATGGACGTTACTAACCGAACGCGATACCATTTGCGGACTACCTTGTCAGAAAGCAACTGGAACGTATGGAGGAAGGGAGTGGATGGCATGGTTTACCGAAAAACTGCCCACTCGTTTTGGTCCATGGCGATTAGGAGGTCTGCCTGGTCTGATTGTCCGTGCGATGTCAGCCGACAGTATTCATCGTTTTGAATGTAGTAAGGTAGAAAACGTGAAAGAAGCCATTACTTACACTGTACCAAAAAGTAGTATAAAGTCTGCACGTGCCAAATTTGTTAAGTTACGCAATCGCATCTTTGGGAATCCGAACTACGTTTCTAATCCATCGTATTACATTAAGCCTACAGAAATAGAAAGTATGGCAGTGATAGAGGGATTGGTTGTATTAGGAGGGACACCGATTGAGATGAAACCTGCTAAATTTCAACCTTTAGATTTCTGATCATTATATGACTCGTTTTTGGTACTTCTTACTTCTCTTAGTTGCCCCCCTCAGTGCTGTGAATGCTCAGACACAGACAATAAGTGTGAATGGACAGGCTCGTTGCGGTACTGAAAAGGTCGTAGGAGCTCTTGTGACTCTGCTTCAGCCAACGGACTCCAGTATTGTTGCCTATACGACAACTGACAAACAAGGTTTCTACACCCTAAAGGCTACGACTCAACTCAGCGAAGTGCTCCTTAGTATCTCAGGCTTTAATATCAAACGGAAAACGACTCGTATAAAAGCATATTCGCAAACATTTGACTTCCATGTCAAGGAAGAAAACAGAATACTGCGTGAAATCGTGGTTAAGTCGCAAAAACTGTGGGGGAATCGCGATACGCTCAACTATCTCGTTTCTGCCTACACGCGTGGAAAAGACCGTTCCATAGGTGATGTGCTGCAGAAACTGCCTGGCATCACCATTGAGGACAATGGAGTGATTAAATATCAAGGCAACCCTATCAACCATTTCTACATTGAAAACCTTGACATGTTGCAGGGACGTTATAATCTTGCCACACAGGGTATCAAAGCCGAAGATGTCGCCACAGTACAGGTATTAGAAAATCACGAACATATTCGTTCGCGAAAGGATCAAACTCCCTCCGAGCGTGCAGCGATCAATCTAAAACTTAAAGATAAAGCCAAGGGGATATGGAGCAAATCTGCCAATTTAGGTGCTGGACACAATCACGATCAAATATTGTGGGAGGCTATGCTCCAGACTATGTACTTCGGTAAGGGCAAGCAGCATATGTTGCGTTATAGTGGTGACAATCTGGGACGTTCCATAGAGATTGGCACTGACCATTATGGTTTCTCCTCAGAGGGAAACTCACGTATGGTTTCACTTGTGGAACACTCCTCATCGCCAATAGGCAATAGTTTGTTTGGCTATCGCCATAGCATCAATCTCAACAATTTGGCAAAGCTCTCCGACAGCATTACGATAAACTACAACTTCAATTACAGTCATAACTTCTCGAGAGGGCACTCTTTCTCACAAACTATTTACTTCTTGCCGAATGGTGTGAAGCAGTTGCTGATGGAAGATATAGCCGATCGCACGCACACTCATTCGGCGAATGTTCAACTCATCTACGAAATGAACTTTCAGCAGCGCTATCTCAAGAATACGTTCTCGCTCTGGGGACGGTGGAATGAGGGGCGAGGAGATATTCTTTCCGCCCATCAGTACCAACCCTCGATGTTGAACGAAACTATCGGAGATTCCTCCATTTCACAAACCTTGCACTATCGTTCATTGGGAGTGACCAATTGTACCCATTGGGTGTACCGCACGGCAAAGGGAGGAGGTTTTGAGTGGACCTCTACCAATCGAGTTTCAAAGACACCACAAACCCTTATCATTGCTGGCGAGAGGGCTGCTCATCAAGACATAGAAATCACTGCTATCTCCACAATCAATAGTTTTAGATTGTTGCGCGACCTTCGTTCTTGCAAATGGACACTTTCTTCCTCGGGAAATTTGAATACCAGCTATACTATACTCACTTCTGCACTCACTCATCCCAATATACCTGTGGCTCCTAATGGAGATATGAATCACATGCATGCCAGTGTAGATTTGGGACCCGTGGCACAATACACGAGTGGTGCTTTCCAATCCAAGCTCAGTGTACCCGTAGCTTTGACCTACACCGCCCTCCACAACGCTGCTATTGAGGGCGAGGATACGGATGCTCACCGCCTACATTTATATTTGCAACCTTCGTTTTCTTTACATTGGAAAGCCACTGATAACCTTACGCTCAACGCCAATGCTCACTATTCAGCCAGCGAGACTCCTTGGAGAAAACTTCTCACAGCCAACGTGATGCAAAACTATCGCAGCCTTTCGCGCTATCGTGCTACACTCGACAACAGTTACGATGCAGGTGCTTATTTCAAAGTGGCATTCAAAGACATCTTTACAAGTGTGTTTGCCCATTTGGAGGGCAATTGGCAGCGTTCGTGGAGTGACATCGCCTACGGAACTACTATTGATGCGCAGGCGCATACGATTGTCGAGGCAGTATATATGCCCAATCATAGTAATCGTTACATGCTGACGGCTTATGGACGCAAGGACATTGATTGGCATACACTACAAATAGAACTCTCGGCTACGCGCTCATGGGGGAAGAGTGAAATGTTGCGCCAATCGGTACTCACCACTTATCGCACCACAGGCTATGCCCTTCAAGGTACACTGGCTTTCGATATTGCGAGTGGATATCGCTTGGATTATAGAGCCACATGGCAGCGACAATGTTCGACGAGTCCTCAACATACATTCACCTTTGACGAACTAAGTCAGCGTGCTGAATTGAGCCTCCGCTTGTGCTCTTCGCGTCTATTCTTGAGTCTCCACGCCAGTCATACACATAATAGCAGCTTGACCTCAGAACGTAAAGACTATCTTTTCATGGGTAGTAGTCTGCAATTTAAGCTGTCAAAGAAGGTGGAATTCAACCTCAACGGTGATAATCTCACGAATATCCGCAGTTATAGATCTCGCTCCATTGGAGATATGGAGAACTACTATTCAGAGTATTATCTTCGCCCATTATCCATTACCCTAACAGCACATATATATTTATAATGCCTCCTCGTTTTTCTTATTTTAAACAGCCTTCGAACTGCGGTCCAGCTTCATTGCGTATGATTGCTCGATTTTATAGTATTGCTTATGCTGCAGAGATGTTGAGAAAGCATTGTCATATATCTTGATATGGGGTAATTATGCGAGGTATAGATGAGTGTGCCCAATATATCGGTTTTGAAACTATGGGGTTTCTCTCTCCTTTGAAAAATTAGCAGAGGAAGGCGTGTTACCGTGTATTTTACATTGGAACTAGAATCACTTCGTTGTGTGTTACGGAATTACAAACGATAATGGAAAATATAATATATCATTAATGTCCCGATTTTAACGGGACACTAATGACTCGAGAACAAAGATGTCCAACGTGCCATAAAACAAGGACAAAAATATCTTGGAGAATGATAGTATTTAATAAAAAAATGATGTTCCTTCTGAAAAGACAGTCTATTTCAAATAGTCTGTCCAAAGGACTTGCGAATCTTTTAAAAGAAGGAATCACTGTTAATGGACAATGTATTTTCTTTAAACGTTTTTATGTCAATAATCCACATATAACATTAGATTTGTTTGATGATATGACGGCGTATGAATGTTTTCTCAATAATGTCCACATTGAGGATTTTTGTCGTAAGGATATTGTATCAAATGCTTTTATTTTTGCAGATAGACTGGAGAATATACTTAAAGAAATGAAATGTGGATATGAGATTATATTAACCATACAAAGAGAGTCATGTGTACTTACATTCCATTCGTTGCATGAATCTGAAGCAGATTGGATGGACCTCAGTAAAATTGATGATTATAAATGTGGAATAGCTCTTTTTAGGTCTCAAGAGTAATGCTCCAAATCCGAGGACACCAAAATAAAAGATTAGTTACTTTATTGGTAGTAGGGTGAACTTTTTATAATAGTGTTGTGTGTCAAATAAGTGGTTTTGTGGATACTTGGATTTATTTTTGAATGTTGCAGCATGAAATCTATGAAGAGGAATACAAACAAATACGGACACACATAAGCGTGTGTCCGTAAATGATTTTAGGGGTATTAGACGTGAAGTCTGTCAGTCCTATTAGTAAGTTAAAGCGTTTTTACAATAATGTCTGTTATGCGTTCTTGGTTTCAGTAACCGATTCTTTACATAACTTCTCATTTGTTGTATTAACCGTATATTTATCTTCTCCTGCATAGAAACGGCGGTGTGCTTCCTCTTGGCGAGGTACAGAGAAGTTGCTAACACGTTTCATGTAACCAATGATGCGAGTGAGATAATCAACATTCTTAGAATGACAATGTGGACATTCGTGCATATAACGTTTGTCGATGTGACCGCAGTCGTTGCAGACGGTATTTGGAATGTTGAATGTGAAGTAGTTGCAACCTTCTTGTGCAGCGACACGCAACAACTGGCGATACTGTGGTTCGGAGAGGTGCTCTTCGAGGTTCATGTGAAGTGCAGAACCACCAGTTAGATGTTCTATATAAGGTGCTCCGTGCAGTTTGAACTTGTCAAGAATAGTCAACGAGTTGTCCTCAACACGATAGAAATAGCTGTTATAGCAGCTGCGTGGAACAAAATATCCATCTTCGGAGTCCCATTTAGCATGCTTTACACCTACATTTTCAGCAGGAATCATCTCGCAGTTGAACATAGCTTCCTTTGTACGGAAGGCCTTATTCTGTGTTTCTATCAATCCAAGTACGGTCTGTACGAACTTCTTATACTCCTCATTCGGTGTGATGTCAAGTCCCATGAATTCTGCTGCTTCTACAAGACCATTGATACCAATAGTGAGATACTGGCGATCAATGTTGATGTATCCAGCATCAAAGAGCGGAAGCATGTGATTACGCAGCAACTCCTTGAGGTTTTCATTGTATGCTAATTGTACCTTATGGCATAACTTGATAATATGCGTCAGATACTCCTTGTAATCAAGGTTGTTGTTGACTGCAAACTGAATACAGCGATTGAGGTTGATTGTCAATACACTCTTTGATCCAGTTGAGACACCACCAGCACCGAGTGTATAAGAGAAGCCGTTATCTTGAATCTCATTACGTAGACGGCAGCATGAACTGAGTGAGTCAGCATTATCGCTCATGTATGTGAAGAAACTATGTCCCTCAGAATACATCTTAGCGGCAAAGTCACCCCATTCCTTATCCTTGCAATCACCATTCTCTGCTAACAAAGCCATTGTTTCTACAGGGAAGGTGAGAACAGTCTTTAGACGCTCTTGGTTAAACCAAGTCATAAAGCGTTTCTGTAACCACGAAAGACTCTCCCAATCTGGCTGTGATCCATCTGGGAAATAGAAGTTTCCGAAGAGTGACTCGAAGTATGGGCGGTCGTAATATGATATGTTCCAGAATACTGCTTGATAGTTGCGGGCACCTGTAGGCTGGTTCAGTGAATAAACTATCTGTTCAAAGTAATCAGTAATCACCTTGTCAATGGTACGCTTTCTTAGGCTAAGATCAACAACTTCATCAGCACGCTCCCAGTAGTCTTTACCATATTCCTTTTGGATAAAGTAGTTCATGTACATCAAGAATTCTGGCGTAGCGCAAGCTCCAGCGAGCATAGATGACACCATGAATACCATATTAATAAAGCCACCACAGAAACTTTTCAGATTTGTTGGCGCTGTCGAATTGCCACCAATTGAATTTGTACCTCCAATAAGCCAAGGGTACATAGTGATGGATGCACAATAGTTGGCGAGGTTTGTCTCGTCATTCTTATATATAAAATGGTGGTTTAGAAGGTCAATGTACTCATCAGCCAAGTCCTTACCATACATCTTCTTAATACGATCAACAAGTAGTCTGCGGTTGAGACGAATAAATCCTTGCTTAGGAAGTTCGCCAATAAGTGTTGCAATGTTTTTATGTTCAACATTTGCATTGGCATCAAATTTTGAACCTGTAGCTGCATTTGATGCAACACAATAGTCAGAAAGAAACTTCATCTTTTCAAGAGTTTCACGGTCTTCTGTGTGTTGCTGACGATAGACGATGAAACTTTTTGCAACTTGATAATAGCCTTCTTTCATAAGTGCCAACTCAACCTGATTCTGGATGTCTTCTACCTTGATGTCGTTTTGAATATTCAAGTTAGCGATGATTTTTGATAAAGTACCCAAATCAGTAGGTTCGTTGACGCTTTCGAATGCCTTGAGAATAGCATTCATAATTTTGTCGAGGGAGAACCGATCCTTTGACCCATCACGTTTTGTGATTGTAAAGTTCTTCATTTCCATTGCTCATTTTATCTTTTTAGGTGTTTATAACTCTGTTATTACTGTCTATCAGAAGGTGTAATTTTTATACTCTGTTTTCTTATGAAAGTTGTCTATTTTGGATAACTTTTTTATTTTTTGTTCTTCAAAAGTTTTCCATTTTGATAAACTTTCTGTTGCAAATTTATATAAAACTATTCATTCTGCAAAAATTATTTGGGCTAAAAAATATTGGATAAATTACTAATTTCCTGTACTTTTTTGCTTGGACTCTTGGTGGCAAAAGGGATTGATGTTTATTTCATTTTTAAGATTTTTTTTTGAAGGATGTATTCTAAAGTCTAAGAAAATAATTATTTGAATTTTATGGAGAACCTATTTAAGTTAAGTCTATAATGATCTTTTTAGAATGATGCTTACATCATTAAGGTAGTTAGTTAAATATAGAGATTATTTTGTGGCAGTTATTTGTGTTACACATATAAATAATGTAATTTTGCAGGTGGAAACAACAAAGTTATGAAAGATATATCATTAATAGCCTTTGATGCAGATGATACTCTGTGGGAGTGTCAAACTTATTTTGAGGCGGTAGAGAAAGAGTATTGTGAGCTATTAAAGTCATACGCCTCAGCCGATGAAATTTCTAAAGCTCTTTTTGCTGTTGAAACAGCAAATATGCCACTTTTAGGTTATGGGAGTAAGGCTTTCTTATTATCTTTATTGGAGAATGCAATAGAGGTAAGTGGGGGAAGGTTAAAAGCAGATGAGGTTGAGAAGATTATAAAATTAGGTAAAGAACTTCTCCAATTACCAGGCAAGCCAATGGATGGAGTTGAAGAAACTTTGAAGGTTTTACATGAGAGAGGAGAATACCATTTAGTTGTCTTTACAAAAGGTGAATTGCTTGATCAAGAAAATAAGTTTTATCGTTCAGGCTTAAAGCCATTTTTTGATGATATTATAGTTGTCTCAGATAAGACAGAGGCATCTTATTACCAATTGTGTGAGAGGTTTTCCATTAATGTTGAGCAGTTATTGATGGTGGGTAATTCTTTTCGTTCGGATATAGAACCCGTATTAAAACTTGGTGGTTGGGCGGCTCATATTCCTTTTCATACAACATGGCAGCATGAAGTTGTAGAGGAGTATGAACACCCTCATTTGTTAAAGTTGGAGTATTTTACACAGTTGAATCAGGTTTTGTAAACTTGTTTTGTTTTTACTTGCTGAAACTTTTGTAATTATTTCATTATATATCGAATATTTTGTGTAAGTTTGCAAATCAATTATTATAAGGAGATAAAATACTTTTTAAACAAATAGTAAGTTAGATGTTAGCACCACAAATAGAATATTCAGACCGAGAAGAGCGAATTGAGTTTATTCAAGAACGTTTCCATTGTAAGGCACCTTCGTGTGGCGGTTGTGGCTCATGTAATCTTCCTGATGGTGTACCAGCAGCAGAATATTTTGCAGATTACATTGATGGTAAGGTCGAATTTGTCAAACTCGCTGCGAAGATTTGGGAGTAGGGGGCTTTCTCCTGCTTGACAATGTAATTCCAAGATAAAATATAGTCCTGATAATTTAGGGCTTCTGTGGGACGTCTTTAATTATTTTTAGATCTTCCAATTAGGTTATCAGAAACTTTTCTGATGCCATATAATGCAAAAAAGGTATGCCTCACGACATACCTTCTTCTGTGTTCTTAGTCATTCTATTAATTTGAGCCTCTTGTCGGATTCGAACCAACGACCCCGAGATTACAAATCACGTGCTCTGGCCAACTGAGCTAAAGAGGCGGGGGTGGACAAGCGATTCCTATCGCACCGCTACAACCTTCTGCCCTTGCTACGTTCCCGTCCTGGGGGATTCAAAGGGAGCTGGTCGTAAGAGACTTGCCCGTCTAATGCTTTACCATTGCTGTTAAAGCGGGTGCAAAGATACATAAATTATTTATTTCTGGCAAAGAGAAATCAAAACTTTTTCTGTTTTTAACAAAAAAACATAAATTTGGCAGTGTACTACATTATTTATAATAAATATTCCGTACTTTTGTATCATGATTTATGAAGATTTTAAACAACTGACAGCTTATACTCGTTATGATGGTATTTATCTTGCTATCATTTGGGCAGCAAGTTTCGCATGCTTGTTGGGTATAACCATTCTGCCGGTTTTGGCACAATTTAGTTTTTTACTCTCTATTTCAACTCCTTTCTTTGTTGCTTATCGATTGAAGATTTTTCGTGAGGAGGGACGTAATGGAGTTATATCTTTTCGTCGTAGTCTTTTTTATTGTGTACGTGTTTTCTTTAATGCTGCAATTATCTTTAGCTTGCTACAATGGCTTTATATGCACTATCTTGATAATGGGAAATTACTCATGATGGTTACTAATCTCTATTCCAGTACTGAGGGAAAAAGCACTCTCGCAGCTATAGGTGTTCCATATGACCAGTTTATTGCAGCGTTGCCAGAGGCTTTCCAACCCTACTCGTTAGCTTCAAGCACTTTTGTTACTGCCGTAATGTTAGGTGGCTTATGCTCTCTATTTATTGCAGCTATTATGTCTAAGAAAGGCAAGAGACAGATATCTTAAATTTAAACTTAATAAACTCCTCATTTCTAATAGAAAACTCCTAATACAGAATATGGATATATCAGTAATTATTCCTCTTTACAATGAGGAAGAAAGTTTACCAGAATTACACGCGTGGATTCAGCGCGTGATGAACGCTAATGGCTTCACGTATGAAATAATATTTATCAATGACGGCTCTAAAGATAGGAGCTGGGATGTCATTGAGGATTTACATCATAAAGATGCGGAACATGTTCATGCTATAAAGTTCCGTCGTAACTATGGTAAGAGTCCTGCACTCTACTGTGGCTTTAATGCTGCTCAAGGTGATGTTGTTATTACGATGGATGCTGACTTGCAGGATTCTCCTGACGAGATACCAGAACTTTATCGTATGATAATGGAGGAAAAGTACGACCTTGTCAGTGGTTATAAGCAGAAACGTTATGACCCATTGACAAAGACTATACCAACAAAACTTTTTAATGCTACGGCTCGTAAGATTAGTGGTGTACATAATTTGCATGACTTTAATTGCGGCTTGAAAGCCTATCGCCGTGATGTAGTGAAGAATATTGAAGTATATGGTGAGATGCACCGTTATATCCCTTATCTTGCAAAAGAAGCAGGCTTCGTACGTATAGGTGAGAAGGTTGTACAACATCAAGCACGTAAGTATGGTAAATCAAAGTTTGGAATTAATCGTTTCTTCAATGGTTATCTTGACCTATTGACACTCTGGTTTCTCACCAACTTTGGTAAGAAGCCAATGCATGTCTTTGGTTTGATGGGTTCGTTTATGTTCTTCATTGGCTTTATAGCATTCCTTTGGCTGATTGTAGAAAAGGTTATTATGCTTGTTAATGGTGTATATGGCGACCTACTTTCTGATCATGCTTCCTTCTTTATCGCTCTTGTTGCGATGGTATTGGGTACGCAGCTTTTCCTTGCCGGCTTTATTGGCGACCTTATCAGTCGCAGTAATCCACGCAGAAATGACTATCAGATAGAGAAAGAAATGTAAGAGAAATCCCTCTTTCTGTAGTTTTTGATAGATGATTACAGCAACAGTCTCTTTTTATATGCCATACTTAATGGAGAGCTGTGAGAATAAGTTTGAAAACTCTTATCAACTGATATTACTTATTTATATAATTCAATAGGAAATGAACTATAGCAAGATTAAACATATAGTAAGTAAAGCTTTCTTGATTACTCTTCTCTTTGGAGGAGTAATCTGGATGAGTTCTTGTTCTGACATTGATTGTCCTGTAACCAATGGTGTATGGGCTAATTATGTTGTACAGGGCGATACTTTGCACGATACACTTACTATCTCGGCAATACGTGAGAACAAAACAGATACGATTTTGTTGAATAAACAGGTTAACACGACAAAATTTAGTTTGCCTATGAGCTATAGTGGCAATAGTGACATGTTACGCTTTGTGTTCACAAGTAAGGCAGGTGTAACAACAGTTGATACTGTTACAGTGTCAAAGACAAATATTAGTCATTTTGAGAGTGTTGACTGTTCGCCAGCATTCTTTCATACCCTTACTGCCGTATCAGCAAAGGGCACACGTGTGAG
>ERZ773031.1565-NODE-1565-length-11321-cov-2.657287_pt1 | contig 11321 bp, 13 predicted proteins | sample MGYA00511666_ERZ773031 | MGnify/ENA primary metagenome ERZ773031 (study PRJEB29015, sample SAMEA2738135) | human oral metagenome | biome: human oral; feature: human-associated habitat; material: saliva | place: China | collected 2250 ...
ATGCTACGCAGAACTACTTGCTAAATTTGGTCGCCGAACTTTCTTTATTCAGGCCGTACAAGGTATTAATCATGATCAATCTGACGGTGAAACATGGGATCAATATGTGCAGAAACTTACCACTTTGCAACAAACCATTGCCGCCGATCACGTTTGCCTTGTGCCTTTATTATTCGGCAATGAGGCGGGCGTATTGGCAGGACGTTTGGCAAATCGTGCCGTGACGGTGGCAGATAGCCCTGCACGGGTACAAACAGGCGCATTAGTGAGCCTAGGTAGTGCCAATAAACCACTGGATAAAGACGGCAATGAACTTACCCTTGCGCATTTAAAATCACTTGAAACTGCACGTTATTCTGTTCCGATGTGGTATCCCGATTATGACGGTTATTACTGGGCGGACGGTCGCACGTTAGACGTGGAAGGCGGAGATTATCAAGTGATTGAGAATGTACGTGTTGTCGATAAAGCGGCACGAAAAGTTCGTTTGTTAGCTATCGCGAAAATTGCTGACCGCTCTTTTAACTCCACAACCTCAAGTACCGCATATCACCAAGGCTATTTTGCCAAACCGATGCGCGACATGAGCAAATCCGCAACCATCAACGGCAAGGATTTTCCAGGCGAATGTATGCCACCTAAAGATGATGCCATTACTATTGTGTGGCAAAGCAAAAACAAGGTGACTATTTATATCAAAGTGCGCCCTTACGATTGCCCGAAAGATATTACGGCAAACATTTTCTTAGATTTAGAAACCTTAGGAGATTAATAAATGGAACGAATCAGCGGAATGAGTTTTGATTTCTACATGATGGGCTTTCCGATCCACGTGGAATCAGTGAATCTATCCATTAGTGATAATAGTGCTGTGGCTTTAACCCGTGGTATTCCTGATGGTTGGGTCAGCGGTGATGTAGCTGCAGAAGGTGAAATTGAGCTCGATTCAAAAAACTTTCAAAAATTATCACAAGCGGCAGCTAGTGCAGGCAGTTATCGCAGCTTGCCAGAAGTGGATTTCACGTTCTTCGCAATGCGTGGCGGTGTGCGCGACAAAGTGGAAACTTACGGCAATAAAATTATTTTAACTGATGTGCTTAACATTGACCCAAAAGGCGGTGCGAAAAGCACAAAAAAATTGAAATATTTTGTCACAAGCCCAGATTTCGTGCGCATTAATGGTGTGCCTTATTTATCCGACGAAGATACACGTGATCTTATCGGTTAACCGAATTTAGGTGCTGGCCGTTCTGACGTACAACAATTATAAAAAAGCAAGTGCGGTCAGTTTCCTAAATGCTTTAAGGTAATTTTTATTATGAATAACAGAATGGATAGTGCTCAGCCTTTTGTTGCATCTATCGTTGCTTTTGTATCAGGATTTACACTGAATGAGTGGGCAGCAATATTTGGTATTTTATTTGGTGCGGCATCAGTATGGATTGCCTACCGAAAATACAAAGAAGACGTGCAAGCACGTAAAGATGAATTAGCCTACAAAATGTTGGCGGCGAAAATTGAGGCGAAAAAATTAGGAATTAGCGATGAGTAAAAAATTTGGTGCAATGATTTTATGTTCTGCAGCGGCTGTTGCGACTGCTTTTTTCGCTCAACAAAAAGATTTACCAGCAGAATTACAAAACGAAGTCAGCCCTCAAGCAGTTTACATGATTGTGAATCTAGAAGGATGTGTGCGTAATCCATATAAATGTCCTGCTGATGTATGGACGAATGGTGTAGGCAATACCCACAACGTGGATAAAAGCAAAGTTTTGACCATTGACGAAGTGGCAGCCGATTTACGCAGCAACATTAAAGAGGCAGAAAATTGTATCAACGCCGATTTTAACGGCAGAAAAATGAATCAAGGGCAATATGATGCCATGGTGTCTTTAGCCTTTAATTTAGGCTGTGGCAATATCAAGCGCTATTACAGTAAAAAACATGGCATGACATTACCTACAACGATTTATCGTGCGGCAAAAGCGCAAGACTGGACATTAATGTGCAATCACATTTCTGATTTCAACAAATCGGGCGGTCGAGTATTAAAAGGCTTACAAATGCGCCGCACAAAAGAAAAGGCAATTTGTCTGGGGGAATAATGAATTTTAAATTCTTGGTCATCGGTGCGTTTTCGATCGTGTTTGTGGGCTGTATTGGCTCAACTCTGCACTATAAAAAACAGGCAGAAACCACCGCACTTTTATTAAAACAAAGTGAACAAACAATTGAACAAAACAAAGTGATGTTGCAACGGTATGAAACGCAAAATGCAGAATTGACCGAGCAACTCAATCAAGCTAACAAAAAAGCCGAACAACGCCGGCAACAACTAAAGGACGTGCTAAACAATGCAGAAAATAAAATTTGGACTTATGGCCGCGTGCCTGATGATGTTGCTGGCGTGCTCAACCAAAGAGCCACAAGTAAATAATTTACAGCTAATTTGCCCACAAACAACCGAATGTAGACCGTTAAACGTAAACATTAACACTAACGGCGATTTAGCAGAGAGTTTAAATCAGGCGTTAGACCGCCTTGAAATTTGCACTAAATCTTACGTAGCTATCAATAAGTGCATCACCGATTTTAACAACCAAACCAGAAACCAAAAGGGAAACTAAAAATGGAAAAAACAAACGCACAAACTTTGTTAGATAAACTTACTGGCAATCTTAAAGATTCGGTCAAAGTCGATGTTGAAGGGGTTGAGTTCACATTTCTTCGCGACAACAGCGCATATGATCAAATGATGAATGACATTACGACTGACAATAAGGTGACCCCAATCAAAGATTATCTACTTGCGATTGTAGCGCGTGAGCAAAAAGAAGATTTATTAGCAATCATTAATGTACCGGGTCTTGCAGGTTTACTTGCGGGAAAAGTGAATGAGGTATTAGTACCTAAAATTAATATTACGGTAAAAAACTAGCCTCGCGTGTGGATAGCATAGAGCGCAATGGCTTATCGCAAGCTATTGCGCTACGAATGCACTACTTACCACACGCAGATAACAGCGACTACAACTTAGCGCGCGCAATATGGTTACATAAACAGTATTTCGAACAACAGGCAAACGCCGTGGCAAGCGGTATCGCCAAGGTATTTTAGGATTAAATAATGGCAATTCAGGGGCTTGAGTACATCATCAGCTTAAATGATCAGCTTTCCGCACCACTTAAAGGCGTGATGAAAACCATTGATGATTTAGGCAAACGCGGTGAAGATGCGATGCGCCGAATAGGTTTAGGCGCAGCAGGTGTTATCGCCACGGGTGCAGCGATGAAAAACGCCCTAGATCCCGCCATTGATTTTACGCGTGCATTGAATGAAATTAAAGCTACTGGGCGCGAACAAGCGGGATTAGACAAAATCACCGATTTTGCCCTTGATTTTTCCGCCACCTATGGCGGTGCAGCGACTGATGTGGTGAGTTCTACTAATGAAATTGCACGTGCCATTGACGGTTTAACCGATAGCGAACTTGTCGCCTTTTCTAAAAGCTCAAACATTCTTGCCAAAGCCACTGATTCAGACGTAAAAGCCATGGGTTCTTATATTTCTCAGCTTTACGGGATTTTCGGTGAACAAGCTGCTGCCATGGGGAAATCTCAATGGGTAGAAATGATTTCCGCGCAAGCTACCGTCACAGCCAATAAATTCAAATCATCCGGTGAATCTTTAATGCAGGCTTTCACTAATTTAGGTTCATTAGCTAAAGACCAAGGAGTTCAATCTGCTGAACAATTTGCCGTCATCGGCAATTTGCAAAATGTGTTTGAAGGTGGCTTAGCAGGAACAAAATATGTCGCATTTTTAAGTGGCGTAGTAAAAGCGCAAAAAAAATTGGGCTTATCCTTCCTCGATTCGCAAGGAAAAATGCTGCCAATTATTGATATTTTAGAAAAAATCAAAGGTAAATACGGTGATTTAGAAGGTAATACTAAAGCCTTAGAAGAATTGAGAAATGCATTCGGCACAAAAGAAGCAGCACAGGTGATCAGTAATCTTTTGCCGAAAATTGATTCGTTAAAAGGTGACATTGCAGAAATCGACAAAATGAAAACCCTTGATGATGCCATGGCAATTTCAAAAACCGTGACAGATTCGTGGATGCGTTTCCAGGCTATTTTTCAAAACATTAAGATTGCCATTGGCACACAAATTCTCGCCCGTATTGAGCCATTAATGAATCGTATTGCTGACATGGGGCAAGAATTTACAAATTGGTTGCGGACTTACAAGAATATTGCCCGTTGGATTGGCTATGCCGTGGGGGCATTAATTGGATTCACCGGTTTAACAGCCGCACTTACCTTGATGAGTGGTATTGTTTCGGCAATTGGTGTGGCATTTTCTTTCTTGGCAAGTCCTGTCATGTTAGTCGTAGGTGCTGTGATTGGGTTAGGTATTGTAATTTATAAATTCCATTCTCAATTTATGGCATTTATAGCTGGCTTTATCGAAGGATTCAAAATGGCTAGCGTATCTTTTGCGCCTTTGTTTTCTGCCTTTGCGATTGTATGGAGTGCATTGCAACGCATCGGCTCAACCATCGGGCGAATTATTGGCTTATTCGGTAGTGCATCCGATTCGGCATATAGTTTCCAACAATTCGGCGTAGATATGGGCTATGCGTTAGGTGCCGTATTTAATATTGTGCTTAATGCCGTGGAATTAGTCGCACGTTCATTCGGGTTTATGGCAGATGTATTTGCGATTTCTATCGGTGCCATGATTGATGGTTGGAATGCGATAACCGAACTTTGGGACAGTAACAAACCAATTGAAAGTTTTTCTAATATTGCTACTGCTTTAGGCAATATCTTTTCAAATGCGTTTAAAGGTATCGTCAATGCATTCACTTCGGTTATTAATTTTATCATTGAAAAAGCCAATTCATTGCCAGGCATTAATATCCCGCTGATCCCCAAATGGGAAGATGGCGCTTTACCAATGCAAAGCAGTGCGACAGCCGTGGGGGCTTCTATCGGTACGCAAGCATTGCAAATGCAAAATCAGCTTGGCGCATTAAATACCACCTCGCCAAAATTTGAATTGAGCGAGCAAACACAACCGCAATTCACCAAAATGCCAAGCGGTTCGATCAGCAAAGCCATTACACAAAACCAACAAACCACTAAAACGATTAATTACGGCGGTGTCACCATCAACAGCAACGATGGAAACAAAGTATGGCAAGAAATGCGCAATCGCGAACAGTTGGCCGCGGGGTGATAAATGGAAAAACTTTACCTTGATTTATTAATTACCGGTGAAGACATCACGCTAGATAGCGGCAATCAACCACTAATTTGTGATAACCGAATTTCAATCGCGCAAGACATCAAGCATGCCATTTTAGAAAGTGGATTGGCGACACAACTTATCGCTGAGCGTTCTCGCATTTTTCGTCGCGATATTATTTTGCAAATGGTGTTATTGGTTGAAGAAGATGTGCGCTTGATTCCAGGTACCGTTTCCATTATCGAAGAACGTTTAGGGCAGTTATTTATTACCGCTGAAACTTATGAATTTGGGAGACTTGATGAATTGGAGTTACGTTTAAATGAGTGAAAATTTTAAACAAATGTTAGCTGAAAGCGGATTGCCAACGGAAGAAACGCTAATCCGACAAGAATTTGAACGCTTAACCGCAGAAGAAGGATTGATTACTAACACAAGCCGAATGAGTCCATTCTGGCGATTAATTACTGCCATTGCTGTTAAGCCTGTGAAGTGGCTGACAGATCATTTAATTGCGGAAATTCTACCGAATTTATTTGTAAAAACTGCAAAAGATAGTTGGTTACAAATTCAAGCGTGGGCAGTGGGTTTAGATTTTAAAGCGGCAATAAAAGCAGAAGGTGTTGTGCATTTTACAAAAGAAAGCGATGTAACCGATCTCACCATTAAAGCGGGCACAGTGATTCAGACTGAACGTATAAATGATGTGATTTTCCGCCTTATAGTGACACAAGACACGGTGATCCCTAAAGGCACATTACGCGGTGCAGTGCCAGTAATCGCAGAGCAGGCTGGCGCAAATTACAATTTAGCGGCAGGTTACTACCGTATTCTGCCAGAATCTATTGCCGGAATAAGTGCAGTAGAAAATTTAGAAAATTGGCTCACCTCACCAGGTGCAGATCGTGAAACGAATGACGAGTTGCGCGAACGCTATCGAACTCAGTTTTCCAGCGTTGGCCAACATCACATTGACAGTGTTTACAAAGGCATGATTGCGAAAGTCGCGGCCTTATCTGTAGATAGAATTTATTTTAAACACGATGCGCCACGTGGTCCAGGTACAGCAAACGCTTATTTGTTGTTAGACACAGGTGTAACCAGTCAGCCCTTTATTGATAAAGTCAATCGACATGTGCGTGACGAGGGTTTTCATGGACACGGTGATGATTTGATTTGCTACGCTATGCCAGAAACTAAACATAATTTAACGTGTGCCATTTACTTTCAGCCATCTATTTTTGTTGGCGACGTGCGTAAACAAGAAATCGTACAACAAGTGGAAAATATGATTCGCTGCGCATTCCGCGAAAATAATAATTATGGTGTAACAAGGACTTACCCTTTTAGCCGTTTTAGCTGGTCGAAATTAGGCGAGGAAATCCACGACAATATCAGTGAAATTTCCTCTATTGTGTGGGGGCAAAGTGACATTCAAAGCGATTTATCTATTCCGCGTATTCAGCAGTTATCTGTCATAGTTCAAAAGTAAGGGGCGAAAATGAAAATAAAATTGCCCTTCTGGATGGATAAAGGCGAACTTAACAAAGTCGCGGTGCTGTTTGGTAAATGGTGGGATTATGTTTTAAGTGCGGTGAAATTCCCTTTCAATATTTTAGATGAAGAACACTGCAGTGAACGAATTTTAAATTTAATCGCCTATCAACGCGACGTAGAACGATTTGAGGGTGAGCCGTTAGAGCTATTCCGCAAGCGCGTGAAATATGCCTTTTTAAATGCGAAAGATGCGGGCAGTAAAGCGGGCTTTATCCGTATTTTCGAACGTCTAGGCATAGGCTATGTAGAGATTGAAGAACGGTTCGACGTGGAAAACTGGGATGTAATCAAAATTCGCTTGAGCGATTCTCAGTTAGCCAAGAAAACGGAATTATTGAATTTAATCATCCGAAAATATGGCCGCACTTGTCGGCGTTATACCTTTGAAGTGATTACAAAAGAAAGTGTGACGATTCACCATGGCGAATTTAATCACGATTATCAAAGTTTTTATGTGAAAGTAAACTGATAATAACAACAATAATAAGAGGTTTATTTATGGCTAGTTTAATTACGCCACAATTTGAACGTTACGTTGCAGAACAAACCGTTGCACGTGGCACGGTGCAGTTTGATGAATTTATATTCGCCAATATTCCGGGTTTAAATGAAAACAATCTTGCGCAATATCTCACTATGCCGACATCGGCACAAATTGTACACCGACAATCCGTATCACAAAGTGGTGTAATAAATGAAAATGCCGTGGTGTATTCGGTGACAATAGGCACGGAAGTGGGCGATTTTGATTTTAATTTCATCGGCTTGATCAATAAATCAAAAAATATGCTTGCTGTTGCTGTGCAAACTGCGCCAGTAAAGAAAATTCGTAATAAAAATGCTGTACAAGGTAACAGTATTACCCGAAATATCCTTTTAGAATTTACAGGTGCAAAAGCATTAACTGGGATTAATGTTAATGCAAATACATGGCAAATTGATTTTACGGTGCGTTTACACGGACTTGATGAAAAAATTCGTTTAACCAATCGTGATCTGTATGGCAGAGCAGTATTTTTCGATGATAGTTTTCTGGTTAAACGTAAAACAGGCAATCAATTTACTATTCAATCAGGCAATGCTTATGTTGAAGGCGTTCGTATGGATTTATCCGCACTTTATAACCTCACAGCAAACAATTTGCCATGTTCAGTTTACGCCGATCTAGTGCATCATTGCACCGTAACGGGAGAATACCAAACCGAAATTAAGTATCTTACGCAATCAAAAGCGGATTATGTAGATACTGCAAACCGCCAACACTATGTGCAAATTCTTGCGGATATTGATAGTCAAGGTAATGTGACAGATCGTCGTTTACTCTCGCCGTTTTTAGGCATGAATCCGCTTACATTAGATGACACAACCGAAAACACTAAAGATAAACTGGGCCATACGCACAAGTTACCTATCGCAAGTTTAGTTAAAAAGGGGATTGTAAAATTATTTTCAGGCTATGATTCAGATGCCGAAGATATGGCCGCAACGCCGAAAGCAATTAAAGGCTTAAAAGCATTAATTGATGCAATTACGCGTAATTTGGGAAATTATATTCCGAATAGTAAAAAGTCGTCTCGCGTAGATAGCAACAGCGCAGATGATGTTGCGACGAGTGCTGCGGTTAAAACGGCCAATGATAACGCCAACACTCGTGTCACTAAATCAGGCGATACCATGACAGGCAATCTCACCGTGCCAAATCTTATCGTCAATGACCCAACAAACAATAACAACTTTGTGCAAATCGGCGATGACACAAAGTTAATTGACGTTGACATGGTACATACCGTTGGATTGCAAACAACAGACAATGCAAATGATGCCTACATTGCCTATGGAGCAACCAAAAAAAGATTTGGTTTTGATGGCGTAAATTTTTCAGCTGAGAGTGGTCTTGGCGCAAAATGGTACGGGAGCAACAAGCAAGGAGAAGGTGCTTATGTTGCTCAATATAACTCATTAGCTCCCTATTATGTCGATGTAGGGAACGCTATGGGGGCTAATATCTATTATCCCTTTATAAAGGGTAAAGTCGCAAATGGCCATATTTATGGCGAGTCTTTTTCATTTGGTTATGTTACGCCGGGTGTAATTAACCAATTTGGATCAGGCGTCATTAATCTTACTGATGATGTTCAAGGTAATAAACAATGGCACTTTCAACATGACGGTATTTTCCGGTCTGCAGGTGATGTGATTTCCGCAAGCGGGATATCACTCGATGCATTATATAATAATTTAAATACATACAGTAATAAGTTAAACGAACTCATTAATGGGTTTACTGCGACGTGGTATGGCAGCCATTATCAAGGTGCGGAAGTTTATAAAATTAAACAAGGGCGTTTAATGATTATTCGAATGAATATAGGTGTGATAAATCAATCAGGCAATTACTATCTCCCCGAATCCTTTGATGGTGGGGCCACTGCAATCGCAATTGATTCTGGTGGTGGTCAAAATAATGTCGGTGCAATTTTTGCAGGCGGTAATGTTGTTTATATAGGTATAAACAAAGGTACAAATGTTAGCGTTATTGTGATAGGAGTAAAAAATTAATGAAACAATTTAATTTAACTCAATTAGTTTTCGATGATTTAAATCATGATACCCCTCTAATAGATGGATGGCATCCTGTAGAAGAACAACGAGATATTGACAAAATATGTGAAACAATAACAGGTGGCGGCAAAGTTTGGTTGGAAAACGGTAAAATTCAATGTTCTGGCAAGGCCCCGAGTCAATTTCACGTTTTTAATATGGAGACAAAAGAATTTGAGCTTTCAGCCGAAAAACAAACCGCATTTTTAGTACAACAAAAAGAAAGCTTACTCAATAAGTTAGCGGACAAAGCTGACCAACTTAAAAACAGTTTACTGGCAGGCTATCCACAGACGGAAATTGAAAGTTTTTACCGTCAGGAAAAAGAGGCTCTCGCGTGGCAAGCCGACCACAACACACCTACACCGATGCTTTCACAAATCGCCCAAAATCGCGGTGTACCGTTTGAAATATTGGTGGAAAAAGTGATTGAAAAATCCGCTCAGTTTGCTGTGGCGATTGGCATCATTATTGGGCAACGTCAGGCATTTGAAGACCGCTTGGTCGCTTTAAAAACGTCCGCAGAATTGACCGCACTTGAACAGGAGATTGAACAATGGCAGTTCCACGTAAACTAAAAAAATATGGATATCACGTGGTCATTGCCATAGACCAACTGTTTAACGCCCTCACAGGTGGCGCAGCAGATGAAACCCTTTCTAGCCGCACTTATCGCGGTGCGATGTTAGCCGAGCAGCCGAAAAAACGCTGGCGAGTACTATATCGTTTCATCAACGGTATTTTCTTTGATAGCAATCACTGCAAAACAGCTTATGAAAGTGAATTAAATCGCAAACAATATCCAGAAGGTTTTAAAACTAATGAATTTTAGGTGATGTTTAATATGTGGAAACAACAAAAACTAAAACTATCCCCACAGGCTAAAACAACATTACAAAACACACAAAAGGGGATTATTTCCCCTTTTTCGCTATCTGTAAGTGGTACTAAGTTAGGTGTGCATAATTGGTCGCACGGCATCAAAGAAAAATCAAATCACTATTTGTCACCCGAAAATGCTGTGAAAGCACTAGCGGCAAAGTTGGTCGATTATGCTGATCCGAATCGCCCTAAAGGTGTGCAGGATGTTGTGGTCATTATGGTGACAAGTAGCAATATTGATCAGTTTATTGCAGAGTTGGAAAAAGTGCGTGAGCTATTGCCTGAGCCAACATTTAAGCAAGCGCTAGACTATGCGAAATCAAGTAAAGATTTACAAGAAACAAAAATGATAAAAACGCCAACTATGGCAAGTCCATCATTTTCCAATAGTGCCGATATTACGCCAGGTTCCGCCCGCACGATGCAAAGTATTTTACGCAATGCGACATCTGCAGCGGTTGCGGCGCAAACTAAAGATCCGATGGCGATGATAGAAGCGTTAAAGGTGGCTAAAAAAGAGCGCGATAAAGCCAATAACGAAAAAGTAGAGAAAATGCTGAACACATCGGCGAATGTGTATGCGTTTTCCGTTTCTGATTATCTCGAAGTGGCGGAAACAAAAATCAAATTGAATGTGCCGACGGCGGGTAATGTTTTTACAGCATGCGTGATGTTTATCGGTGCGAACTTAACCAATATCAAAGGGATGTTACAAAATGGCTAGAACACTGACACAAGCCCGCAATCCAAGCGTACAACTTGCGCTAAATGGTACGCCTATTTATCTACATAATATCATGATGAGCGTGTCCGTTAAACGCGAAGAAAAGGATATGAGCGGTCAGAAGTCTAGTACTAAAAAGTCTGATAAAGGCGTAAAGGCCAAAGAATTAAACGTTACCGGATTTATTCCATATGCTCGTAAAGAGTTGTTAACAGATTTATTTAATCTTGCCGAGTCTGAAGACGGGAAAGGTGAACAGTCTAAGTATCGAGTATCTTGCACGATTGCTGAGGCAGTCAACATG
>ERZ773031.1566-NODE-1566-length-11314-cov-9.825562_pt1 | contig 11314 bp, 13 predicted proteins | sample MGYA00511666_ERZ773031 | MGnify/ENA primary metagenome ERZ773031 (study PRJEB29015, sample SAMEA2738135) | human oral metagenome | biome: human oral; feature: human-associated habitat; material: saliva | place: China | collected 2250 ...
CTATTTTTTTACAAGTATTTTTATTATATCAGTAATTCCCTCAGAAATCTACTATAAATATTTTATTTTGCAAAAAAAAGTAAATTCAAACGAAATTTATAGTAATTTATATATTTTATGTTTAAGTATACAGAAAAAGAGATAATTTATATTAGAAAACTAAATTATCTCTTGTATCTATTTATTATTTTAATTTCTTAAATTTTTCTTTTTTTGCTGCACATAATGGGCATACCCATTTTTCGGTAATATCTTCAAAAGCAGTTCCTGATTTTATTTTATTATCAGGATCTCCTATTTTTAAATCATAAATATATCCACAGTCTGTACAAACATATTTTTCCATCTTATTCAGCTTTTCCTAATGCTTCATCAAATTCATATAATGCTGCTGTATTTTCATCAACTTTAAACAGATTTAACTTAGTTATGATTGTATCAAATAAGTCTTCTTCTTCTTCCTGTTCAGTTACGAACCAGTTAAGGAAGTTTTCAGCTCCAAAATCATTTAAGCTTCTTGCTAAAGCATAAATTCCTTCGATTGAAGCAGTTACTGCTTTTTCATGATCCATAGCATCGTTAAATACTTCTAAAATTGTAGCAAAAGTTCCTTTAGGTGCATCAAGTGCTTCCAATGTAACTTTTCCACCTCTTAACAAGATATAATCATAGAATTTTTGTGCATGTTCTCTTTCTTCAGCCGCATGTCCATTCATCCATTTAGCAAATCCGTCTAATCCAATATATTCAAAGTGTGCCGCCATTGCCTGATATTGATAAGCTGCTGCCAATTCCATGTTTAATTGTCTGTTTAATTCTTTTTCTAAATCTTTTGATAATTTCATTTTTTACCATCTCCATTCTTATTTTTTTGATTAATTTTCTCTTTTTGTCTTTAAACACTCAGAACACTTTCCCTTTAGGTAAAAGTGAGTTTCTTCAACTTCAACATTTCCCAACTTCATTAAATCTAATTTTGATAAATCTATGTCAAAATCTATTATTTTTCCACACGACGTACATTTAAAATGTCCATGCGTATCCATTACAACATCATATCTGACTTCATTATCTTCTATAATTACTTCATTTACAATACGACTGTCTACAAATATATTAAGTGTGTTGTAGACTGTTGTTTTAGATAACGTTGGAATTTCTGTTGAAAGATTTCGAAATATGTCATCAACTGTAGGATGTGTATGGTGATCTAATAAATATTGAAATATTTTTATTCTCTGGATTGATGGCTTTATGCCATTTTCCTTTAGATATTCACCTACATTAAGCATATTTTTTCTCCTTCCTTAATTTTTTTCATGTATACATATAAATTAAGTTTTTGGATAACATATATATCCTTTTTGTATCTGTTATAATTTTATAATGTTTTGTATATAATGTCAATTATTTTTTTTCATTTAACAGTCAAAATACTTTTTCGTTTTTATATACAAAATATTAGCAGGTAGAATATCTCATTAAATATCTGTCAATATTTTCTCCATATTCATTTTCAAGCTTTTCGGCTATTATGAAACCAGCTTTTTTATAGAGATTTTTTGCAGCTTCATTATCTATTCCTACAGTAAGTTCAACTGTAGAAATATCATGCCTTATTAGATAATCCATAACATAAGCAAGTAACTTCCCGGCATGTCCCTGTCTTTCATATTCTGGCACTGTTGAAACTCCATAAAGATATGCGGTTCTCATGTCAAAGCCCCTAAGAACTTCTATTACGGAAACAAGTTCTTCAGCAAATGTATCTTCACATTTACTTAGACCCTTGACAGATTTATCTTCCTCACAGTTCTCCCCATTACAGTATCTTACTGTTTTTTTTACAACTGCAAATACTTTACCATATTTTGCAAAAGGCTTTATATTCCACTTTCCTACAGAACCTTCTCCAAAAACTTTGTCTTCGTGCTCAACTATTTCATCAAAAAGCTTATGATCCTTGTCATGACAAAGTTCCCTAATATAAAAACTTTCTCCATTTAAAATATAGTTATCTATTATTTCCATATTTAATCCCCTTTTCTATAATTTCTTAATAATCTACCCTGTAAAGATAAAGTCCTTCTGCAGGTGCTAATATTTTCCCTCCATCTGCATCAGGGGTCTCAAGTTTTTTTATTATATAATCTTCCTCTTTTTCTTTAAAATATACTGCCAGAGCAGAGCCTATCATTATTCTTACCATAGTTTTCAGAAATGAACTTCCTGAAATTTCAATTTTTATTTCTTCTGTATTTTCATCAGATACACACTTTACACCATAAATTTCCCTTATTGTATTTCTCAACGCCTTATCCTTTTTCATAAAACTGCTGAAATCATGCTTTCCGATATATACTTTCATTATTTTTTCCAGCATTTTTCCATCTACCCTGTCCTTTATTCCTGCAATATAACTTGCTTCAAAAGGAGTGATTTCATCCTTTTTTTTCATGATGTATAGATATGTCCTTTTTTTTGCATCAAATCTGGAATTAAAATTCTCTTCCACTTCTTCTATTTCGAGAATTTTTACTTCTCCATAAAGATTTTTATTTATCTGACTTTTGATGGCTTCAACAGGAATATTTTTCTCAATAAGAAAATTGGAAACTTGTCCTGTTGCATGAACCCCTTTATCTGTCCTCCCTGATGAAATCATATTCACTTTTTCAGAAAAGTTTTGGAAAAGTATTTTTTCTATTTCACCTTGAACTGTTTTTCCTTTATTTTGCCTTTGAAATCCTTCAAACTTACTTCCATCATATTGATATACAATTTTTATATTTTTCATTTCCACTCTCGCTCTACCTTTTTTAATATGAAATTCTAATTTTTTTCTAAGTTTATTGCCTTATTATATAGTTAGAATTAAAAACATAAAAATAAATAACTTTTTTCTTCAAATAACTTCCTTAGGAAAAGACTTTACATAATGTGAAGTCTTTTTCTACTTTATTAATAGGATTATAGTAAACGGCTTCCTAAAATGTACCTATGCATTTTTGTAGAAGCCGTTTTGTTAATATTTAAAAACTATATTATTTTCACTGTCAAATTCAACTCTGACAAGAGAATGCAGATTTATTCCTTTTTCTCTTAGCCTTTTTCCTCCATCCTGAAAACTTTTTTCAATGACAATACCTATTCCAGAAAGCTCAGCTCCTGCACTTTCAACTAAACTAACAAGACCCAATGCTGCAGATCCATTTGCTAAAAAATCATCTATAACCAGTACTTTATCATCCTTTGACAAATAATTTCTTGAGATTCTTATCTTGTATGTTTTTCCTCTTGTATAGGAATATACTTCACTTTCATAAGTGCTTTCATCCATATTACTACTTTCCACTTTTTTAGCAAATAACACAGGAACATTGAAATACTGTGCCACTATTACCGCTATTGCAATCCCTGAAGCCTCCACAGTCAATATTTTTGTAACCTCCCTGTCAGAAAATCTTCTTTTGAATTCCTTGCCTACTTCATTCAAAAAATCCACATCTATCTGATGATTAAGAAAAGAATCAACTTTTAAAATACCACCTTCTTTTATTATTCCTTCTTTAAGTATTTTCTGTTTTAGGTATTCCATTTTCTTCCTCCTCAAGATTTATTAAAATTCATACAATACAGATATTACCAGAATTTACAAAAAAAGAGCATTTCATCGAAAGATATGCTCTTGTAATTAGGTATTTAAATTGCTATGAAATATCGTAAATGGGACACGATTGTTAGGTATTCAGCTATTAAACAGTAATTTCAGGAATGTATTGTTTATCTATATATTTTCTAAAGTTATTTATAAAAAATGGTGCGAAAGGTGGGACTCGAACCCACATGTCGAAGACGCTAGATCCTAAGTCTAGTGCGTATACCAATTTCGCCACTCTCGCAAAAATATTTTATTTTAACAAATGGTGAGCCATACTGGGATCGAACCAGTGACACCTTGATTAAAAGTCAAGTGCTCTACCGACTGAGCTAATGGCTCATATTATGGGGTGATCGACGGGACTTGAACCCGCGACAACCAGTGCCACAAACTGGCGCTCTACCAACTGAACTACGATCACCATAAATATGCAATTTATTTAATTTTAAATACCTAAAATAAAAATGGAGCGGGAGACGAGGGTCGAACTCGCGACATTCAGCTTGGAAGGCTGACGCTCTACCAACTGAGCTACTCCCGCAAAACTTCTAAGATGGTCGGTGTAGCAGGATTTGAACCTGCGACCCCCTGCTCCCAAGGCAGGTGCGCTACCGAACTGCGCTATACACCGTCCCTTCAACAAGTGATTTTTTCATTTTTCATCAATCACTCTCGGACAAGAGATATAATATCATAATTTCAAATTAATGTCAACACTTTTTTTGAATTTTTTTTACATATTTCTAAATTTAACTAAAACCCATTTTTACAAAATATGCTCAAACCCCTTTAAAATATAATCAATCTGGAGTTTGAGCAAAACAAATATAATTTCAAAAAATTTTATAATACTGATTAATAATTTTTAAAAAATAATAGTTCCCTTTTCTCTTTCAAAAATCAATTTCTTTTCAATTTTTTCATTAGCATCTTCCATAAAATCAATAAAACACTTATGATTTTCATACTTTTGGTTTAGAGTCTTCAATTTATTTTTAGTTTCAGATCCAAGGTGATTGTCCTCCTTCAAAATATTCCGTACATCTTGATTTAACACGAGTATTTCATTTATTGAAATTCTTCCGCTATATCCGCTAGAACATTCATCACAGCCTTCTCCCATGCACTTCTGGCATCTTTTTCCAACTAGCCTCTGTCCAATAACTCCAATTAATGAATCTAGTATCAAATATTTCGGAATTCCCATATCCACTAGCCTAATTAACGTAGAAACAGCATCATTTGTGTGAATTGTGGAAATTACAAGATGTCCTGTCAATGCAGCTCTTACAGCTATTTCTGCAGTAATTTCATCTCTAATTTCAGAAATTACGATAATATCAGGATCATTTCTCAATGTGGCTTTCAAAACTTCAGAAAATGTTACTCCAATTTCTTGATTTACCTGTATTTGAACAGTCCCGTTAATTTTGCTTTCAACTGGATCTTCTACAGTTATGATTTTTTTTCTTCCATCATTTAGCATATTTATTAGGGATTTTAATGTTGTAGATTTCCCAGAACCTGTAGGCCCGCTTACGAGAATCATTCCATATTTTCTATCTAAAGTTTCATTTAACATTTTAATGCTTTGACTTGAAAATCCCAATGTTTCAAGTTTTATATCCTTTAAATAATTTTCCAAAATACGTAAAACCATAGTCTCCCCGCCAGCTGTCGGCATATAGGCAGCCCTTATATCATAACGTTTATTTGTATTTTTTGCATTTAATAAAAAAGAAAAGCTGCCATCTTGTGGCTTTCTTTTCTCTGCAACGTTCATTCCAGCCAAAATTTTCATTCTGGCAATAATTTCTGTAATATTTTTTTCAAGAACTTTTCTATTCACTGCTTCATACAATTTCTGGCTTTCTTTCAGATAGCCGTCAACCCGGTATTTTATTTCCATTCCTTCCATCAGGTCAAATTTTACGTGAATATCACTAGCCCGCTCCTTAAATCCTGTCTTTACAATTTCATTTAAATAAGAAACAGTATCTTTTGATAAAAAACTATTTTTTTTATTATCGACAACATCCTTTAGTTTTGCCTTTTCAATTATTTTTTCATTCATTGTCCTCAATTTTCCCTTCCCGCTTTTATATTTTCAATTATTTCTTTTTCACAGTTCCGCTGCTAAATTCCTCCAGCACCAATTCTGTCTGTTTTTTCAATGTTTTAAACAATCCCTTTTTAATCAGATTGTACCACTTCAAAGTCGCACGTTGAGCATCAATCCCTTTTAATGTTTCCTTTAGCTGCAGTTTAAAAAAGTCAACTTCTTCGTAAGACAATTTTACATTTTTAGTTTTTTCCTTTTTATTTGCCTTTGTAATTTTAACTTCATTTTCCAAATATTTAAAGAAACTAAATACATTTGGCAGCTGTTTTTCATATTGGCTCATCATTTTTCTCATTTCCTCAATCAGTTTTACCAAATAACTTCTTGACATTTTTGAAAATGTAACATTGACTTTTCTTTTCCCTTTTCCAATTTTTTGCACAAGCTGCTGCATTTTAGCCTGTGATTTTGCATTTATTAAATCCATATTGCTAACAGTATTTGGATTTACCATTTTTGCCATAAATTCTCCTTTCTTTTTTTATCATTTTAATTTTTTTACTATTTCCTCAAATAAAATATTACCTTCTCGTAATAACGTAATCTCTCCATTTTCAAATTTTACAATTGTAGACGGCTTCCCTGTCAATTCTGATTCTTCATTTGGAATAACAATATCCACATTTTTTAGCAATTCTTCACTTAAATCCTCAATTTTTTTAACCGAACTTTCACCTGAAATATTAGCGCTTGAAGTCAATAATATTCCTCCAGATTCTTTTATTATTTCCAAAGCAATTTTATTTTTGGGAATCCGAATCCCAACAGTTTCCATATTTTCATCAAATTTCCTTGTAAAATTACAATTTGCACGAAAAATGACCGTCAGTTCTCCTGGCCAGTATTCATTGAGAATTTTAGAAATTTTTTCCATATTTTCTTCAGTTTCATTTACCAGATCCTTCAAAATTTCCTTATTACTAATTAATGCGATTATTTTTTTAGAAAAATCACGTTTTTTTATTTTATAAATTTTTTCAACAGCTTTCTTTTCAGGAAGAGAGCCAATTCCATAGACAGTATCTGTAGGGAATACAGCAACTCCTCCATTTTTTAAAATTTTTATAGCTTTTTCAATTTTACTTTTTTTATCTTTATCAATCTTAGTCATCATTTCCATCATCAACTGGCATTTCAAATAAACCGCTTATTGGATTATTTGTAGCTATTCTAGTTATTATTTCTGCAAACATTTTACTTGTTGTCAATATTTTTAATTTATCGAATTTTTTATCTTCAGGCAATTGAATAGTATCTGTTACTACAATTTCAGTAAATGCTGATTTTTTTAATCTTTCAACTGCAGGATCAGAGAAAACAGCATGTGTTGCACATCCGTAAACTTCCAAAGCGCCCTTGTCAATTAAAGCTTGAGCAGCATTGCAAATTGTTCCGGCTGTATCAATCATATCGTCAATCAAAATAGCCTTTTTACCTTTTACATCACCAATAATATTCATAACTTCTGAAACATTTGCCTTGGCACGTCTTTTATCAATTATTGCAAGCGGTGTATGCAGCCAGTTTGCAAGTCCTCTCGCTCTTTTTACTCCACCGACATCAGGCGATACAACAACTGTATCTTCTGGGCTAAATCCGTATTTTATAAAGTGTTTTGCCAAAATTGGCAATGCTTCCATGTGATCCACTGGAATGTCAAAAAATCCTTGAATTTGTCTTGCATGCAAGTCCATTGTAATTACCCTTGTAGCTCCCGCAACTGTCAGCAAATTTGCAACAAGTTTTGATGTAATCGGCTCTCTTGGACTTGCCTTTCTATCTTGTCTTGCATATCCATAATAAGGAATTACAGCGATAATTTCCTTGGCTGAAGATCTTTTAATTGCATCAATAAAGACTAAAAGTTCCATAAGGCTTTCATTTACAGGTTTTGAAGTAGACTGAACAATAAATACTTTACAGCCACGTACACTTTTCTTCGCCTTTGCAAAAGTTTCTCCATCAGCAAATTTTACAATTTCAGCAGCTGATAAATCCATATCCAAGTATTTTACAATCTTTTCTGCCAATTTTTCACTTGATGTTCCTGCAAATACTCTAATTTTGTCTTTGTCTTCTTTGGTTAATGTTATCATTTTATTTCCCTTTCTCTCATTAATATTTTTTATTTTTATTAACTTTTTATTTTCTGACATTTCCCTATTTCTAATTATTTATTTTTTTTCTCCTTATTTACCTGTTTTGCCCTTCCAAAAGCAAGCGCTTCATCAGGAATATCCTCTGTTATAACCGAACCTGCAGCTGTCAAAACTTCACTTCCTATTTCCACAGGTGCTACAATTATTGAATTGCTTCCAATAAATGCATTCTTTCCAATTTTTGTCCTATGCTTATTCTTCCCATCATAATTGCAAGTAATAGTTCCTGCGCCAACATTTGTATCTTGCCCAATTTCAGCATCTCCAATATAAGTCAAATGCCCTGTTTTTACACCCTTTTCAAGAGTAGAGTTTTTTATTTCCACAAAGTTTCCAACATGTACAGTTTCTTTTAAGTATGCCTTTGGTCGTAAATGTGCAAACGGCCCTACAGTTACTCCTTCTTCAAGAGTTGACTTTTCTACAACAGAGGCTTCTATTCTAACATTATCAGCAATTACAGAGTTTTCGATTCTAGTATTTCCTAAAATTTCACAATTTTTTCCAATTTTAGTATTTCCTTGAATTGTAACATTTGGATAAATTACAGTATCTTGCCCAATTTGAACATTATCTTCAATATAAGTCGCATCTGGATCAATCAAAATTACACCACTATCCATCAGTTCAATATTTTTTCTATTTCTCAAAATTTTCTCTGCCTGTGCCAACTGAACCTTAGAATTTACTCCTAAAATTTCATCTTCATCTTCAATTTGAAAACTGTCAACATTATATCCTTCACTTGTCAAAATTTTTATGGCATCAGTCAAGTAATATTCACCTTTTGAATTGTTATTGTCAATTTTTTCAATTGCATAAAGCAAACTTTCATTTTTAAAAATATAGACTCCTGTATTAATTTCATCTATTTTTTTCTCATTTTCATCTGCTTCCTTTTCTTCGACAATATTTGAAATTTTTCCATTTTCCTTAACAATCCGTCCATATCCAAACGGATTCTTAACCTTGCAGGAAAGCACAATACAGTCAAGTTTTCCTTCCTCAAAAGCATCCTTTAGCTTTTTCAGCGTTTCTTCCTTCAAAAGAGGCGTATCTCCACAAGTGATAAGCACATCTTCACCATATTCCTTAATTTTATCCTTTGCAATCAAAATAGCATGTCCTGTCCCAAGCTGCTCCTCTTGTGTAACAAAATCAACATCTCCCATTTCAGCCAGCACATCTTCCTTTTTATGCCCCAAAATAAAGACATTTTTTCTATTCCCAATATTTTCAAGAACATCTACAACTCTTCTAATCATTGGAACACCGTTCACTTTGTGCAGAACTTTAGACTGTTCAGACTTCATTCTAGTCCCTTTTCCAGCCGCTAAAATTACCGAAATCATTATTTCCTCCTTAAAATTATTAACAATAAAATATTTGTTTTCATTTTACTCAAACTATAAAAAATCTAGTGTTTAAAAAAACTCAAATTTTTGAGTTTAATCTTAAAATTTCTTTTCTATTTAATTATATCAATTTTTTCTGATTTATTCAAATAATATGGAAAAGTTTTTTATTTGTTAAAATGTATTGAAAAAACTTTAACTTTAACGAGATGTAACCTTATATATAGCAATAATTTGTTATATAAAGAATATGAATATCTAAATAATTTATATTCAAAATTTCAATAAATCGTAAATTTTTATCCAAGATTTTTAATTGTAGTCTTTTATTTCCCAATTTTGTTACTATCCCAACTTTACTATTTTCAAAATCTTCATTGTCAATAAAAACAAATAAATTATTTTCCTGACAAATTTTTAAAATTGAAAGATAATCTAGACTGTTAATATTTTCAAAATATTTATTTAAGTTTATTTTGTCAATATATTTAACTTCAGTAAATGGTTTAGATATTTCTTCAATAAATTCTTTTTGGATAACTGTTACAAATTTTTCAGTTGCAAAATCGAAAATTTCTTTTAAAACTAAAAACTTTTCATTTTCCATAACAATATTTCCAATATAAGTTTTTCCAGCAAATAATTTAATTTTATGAATCTCAAAATCTTTATTTATTTTTTTCCTGTCAAAAAATTTGATCAAACGGATATAGTTTTTAGAAATAATTTCTGTAGAAGTTACATTTAGATTATAATCCAGTATTTCCAAAAAATAGTTTTCTCCAATTTTTTTGGTAATATAGCAAATTTCTGTTGTTTCGTCCTTTAAATGTAAAAAAACTAAAGTTCTGGTCTTTATAATATTTTCTAAAATATCATCAATGGAATTTAAGTTTTTTGTATACATCCATTCGTAACTGCTTTCCGTTTTATCTAATAAGTAACTTCCTAAATTTTTTATATAATCTGAATCCAAAATAATTCTTTGAATTTTATCAATTTGATAAATTTTCATTCCATCTTCATTATTTTCAGTATCATAAGATTTTAAAAGTAAATAATTGCCCCAGATTTTTATTATATTTCCAACAGAAAATCCATCAGTATCAAATCTGTAAATTCCAATTTTATCAATACTTTCCAAATTTAATAAAAATTCTTTCATTTTTTCTCCATCAAATAATTTATGTATGTTCAATGATTCTAGTTTTTATTTATTTTTTTCTCAATTTCAGTATCATTTTCATTATAATTCAAATGAATCCTCAAAGCTTCTAGCGAAATCTGAATTTCCAAAAGTGAAAACAATAGTGAAACTATCAACGACACAAGACTTATTCCAAAACTTATTTTCCCAATAAAATCCATTTGAAGAAATAAAAATAGCATAGAAATGGCACACATTAACAGACTTGAAACTCCAAAATACTGCATTTTTTTTATATAATTCAGCCTTTTTCTCAAATTTTTAACTTGATAAAACTCATGTTCCACTTCCCCGCTTGAATCCATCTGCCTCACAATCGCTGTAAGTGCCAGAAACCTATTTGTGTATGCAAGCAAAAGTAAAGATACAGTAGGAAAAAGAACTGCAGGTGTAGTTATTTCCAAAGTCATATTTTTCACCTTCCTTTAAAATTTATTTTTATTCTAAAATCCATTTAAAAATAAAAAAATATTTTATTTATTTGATAACAAAAAGTTTTAAAATACTGCTAAATAAAAGCCAACAGAAATCTATTACTAAATAAAAAATATGCCTAATAAACTGATAAAAATTAATTAAAATTAGAGTTTAAATAAATAGACCAGTTGTTTCAAGTTCGATTTTAAAACAGTCCTGCTACAACATTAGTTTCAAGCTTGTATTTTTAAAAAATACAAAAAACGCAAGGATTATTTAAATTCATCCTTGCTAAAATTATATCATGCTTTAACTAAAAAGAATCTGGTGATGAAACTACGTTCAAGTTTTCATCTATTTCAAAAATTAATGGTTTTCCAGTTGTTAAGTTTA
>ERZ773031.1572-NODE-1572-length-11281-cov-10.387493_pt1 | contig 11281 bp, 7 predicted proteins | sample MGYA00511666_ERZ773031 | MGnify/ENA primary metagenome ERZ773031 (study PRJEB29015, sample SAMEA2738135) | human oral metagenome | biome: human oral; feature: human-associated habitat; material: saliva | place: China | collected 2250 ...
CCGGCTCCATGGCCGCCGCGAAGGCCGCCGGCAAGGTCCGCATGGAAGGCAAGGATTACGTGATGCACGACGGTGACGTCGTGGAGTTCCGGACTGGACTAACGTCTGGAAGCAAGAAGTAGCGAGCGAAAAGGCGGAGGCATTCGACATGAGCAAGTCCCTACTGGAGCAGCTACCCGGCATCGTCGCCGCAGGTAAGCGCCAAGCGGCACAGATCCTGGAACAGTTGGAGGGGCGGAACCGCGTCAGTCTGCAGACGCGTGAGCTTGTTATCCCTTCGAAGGATCGTGATGGCTTCAACTTCTGGGGTAACGAAGGCGACGACGCGGCCGAGGCGCGCAACCGTCTGATCTACGGCGACAACCTACTGGCGATGGCAGCGCTCCTCGCTGGCGACGAGCGCACGCCGAGCCTGCGCGGCAAGGTCGATCTGATATACATTGACCCTCCCTTCGACTCCAAAGCCGATTACCGGACGAAGATAACGCTGCCGGGAACGACGATCGACCAGAAGCCGACGGTCCTCGAGCAATTTGCATACTCGGACACCTGGGCGGACGGCACTGCTTCGTACCTCGCCATGATCATGCCCAGGCTCATCCTTATGCGTGAACTTCTCTCAGATCACGGCTCAATCTATGTTCATCTGGACTGGCATGTAGGTCACTATGTCAAGTTGCTTCTTGACGAAGTTTTTGGCAAGGAGAACTTCCGCAACGAGGTGATTTGGAGTTACGTCAGCGGCGGTGTCTCTGACCGTTTCTTTGCTCGGAAACACGACACGCTCTTCTTTTACTCAAAGGGTCCCCGTTATTACTTCAATGTTCAGAAGGAGCGAGACGAAGCCAAGGTGGCCAAGTTATCGAAGGACAAGATCTTCGTAGATGAAAAAGGTGAGTACACCTGGTATATACGGCCTCAAACCAACCCGAAGGTGCCTGACGGAGTCAAGTCATATCTTGACAAGTATGTGCAAGACGTCTGGCAGATTCCGATAGTCAATCCGCAAGCGAAGGAACGAGTCGAGTACGCGACGCAAAAACCTGAATCCTTGATCAGGCGTATCCTTGCGGCGTCATGCCCGCCTGGCGGTCTTGTGGTTGACGTCTTCGTCGGGTCGGGTACGACCTTGTGCGTTGCCGAGAAGATGGGCATGCGTTGGATCGGCAGTGACTTGGGAAAACCGGCTGCGATGATTACTCGGAAACGCCTAATCGATCAGGATGCCAACCCATTCCTTTACCAAGCTATCGGGGACTACCAAGTCGAACAGGCGCGATCGACTCTCGGTCGTTCGTTTCGTGTCGGCAATCTCGCTAAGGTCGTGCTCGACCTCTTCGGTGCGCTCCCCCTGCCGTCCGAAGAGAATGTGAACGGCAGCCTTGGCAGGTTGCCCGGCACCCGCACGCTTGTCTATGCGGACAGTCCATCGCGCCTGACCACGATCTCGACGTTGAAGCGCGCACAGGGGTACCGCGAAGTCAAGATGGGCGGCTTCGACAAAGTCGTGGTGCTCGGCTGGAACTTCTCTGCTGGCATCGGCCAGGACATCAACGATCTCAACGATCCGAATCTCGAAGTGCTGGTCATCCCGCCGGATCTGCTCGATCGCTTGAAGAAAAAGGGAGCGGAGAGGCTCGCTTCCGATGTGCGTTTCTCCAGCTTGCAATACCTCCAGGCGGAGGTTGCCGCGCGCACCACGGATGGTGAGCGCGAGTCTCTGGCGGTAAACCTCCAGAACTACGTACTGCTATCACCAGATGCGATCAATCTCGATCAGGCAAACCGAGCCAAGCTCCAGGAGGTGATGAACTCCGAGCCGCTGGCGCTCATTGAATACTGGGCGGTCGATCCCGACTACGACGGCGAGGTTTTCCGTTCCGTCTGGCAGGACTACCGGGGCAACACCGAGAACGACGGCGACGAACTGCGGGTCGTCACGACCGCAGTGCTCGACTTGCCTCGGGTGGATGGTCCGCGCACGGTCTGTGTGCGTGCCGTTGACGTGTTCGGCTTCGAGTCTGAGGTTGTTATCTCGGGTGTGGAGGTGCAGCCGTGAGCGGTTTTGCTGACTTCCCGCTTGCCAAGGGGCTTTCTGCGGTCGTTGACCCGCTGATCCCCGGGATCGTCGATGGTACTGGTTCGAAGGTACTTGACCAGGTCACTCCGGTGACCGCCGAGCTGCTGCGCTTCTGGTTCCAGCAGGACTACTGCGAACTGCGTGAGCTGAATTTCCACGCTGGACAGCGCGCCGCAATCCTCCACATCATCTACGCGCACGAAGTTCTCGGCACGACCCGTCTGCGTGATCTCTACGAGGCAGTCGCTCCGGAGGCGATGCTCGAGGGCGGTGTGCTTAGCGAGGTGACGCGCGACCGTCACGATTACCCGAAGTACGCGGCGAAGATGGCGACAGGCACCGGTAAGACGTGGGTGCTGAACGCCCTGCTGGTCTGGCAGTATCTGAACAAGCTCGCAGACCCGCAGGATCCGCGTTTCTCCAGCAACTTCTTGCTCGTTGCACCGGGTCTCATCGTGTACGACCGTCTCCTGGACTCGTTCCAAGGCAAAGAACAGGATGGCGAGCGAGACTTCGCCACGAGTGACATCTACCGTCAGCAGGATCTGTTCATCCCGGACACCTACCGCACGCAGGTTTTCACGTTCCTTCAGTCCTCCGTTGTCACCAAGACCGAGATCGGTCGCAAGGTCACCGGATCGGGCCTGATCGCCATCACTAACTGGCATCTACTCGCGGGCAAGGAAGACCCCGACTTTCTCGACGATGACGAGGTCGAAGCGCCTGGCGTCGAGATCGACCCGAAGGCCGCAGTCGAGAGCTTCTTCCCGCTCACTCCTGGCAAGAATGCCGGGAATGCGCTTGATGTGCTGGACCGACGGTTCCTACGGGGCGGCCCACTCCAAGCTCTGAAAGACCTGCCCGATTTGGTCGTGTTCAACGACGAGGCGCACCACATCCATGAGGTGCGTAAGTCGGATGAGGTCACCGACGTCGAGTGGCAGAAGAGCCTGAGTGAGATCGCCTCGACAAAGGGCCGCCGTTTCATCCAGATCGACTTTTCCGCAACCCCCTACAACGAGGTCGGCTCAGGGCGCTCGAAGGGCAAGGCCTACTTCCCGCACATCGTCGTTGACTTCGACCTCAAGTCCGCCATGCGTGCCGGACTCGTTAAGTCGCTTGCGCTCGATAAGCGCAAGGAGATCGCGGCGCTACCATTGGACTTCAAGGCAGAGCGCGACGAGCAGAAGCGCGTCACAGGCCTGTCGAACGGTCAGCGCGTCATGCTCCAGGCTGGCCTGAAGAAGCTACAAATCCTCGAAGAACAGTTCGACGACGCCGATCCGGACAAGCATCCGAAGCTGCTGGTGGTCTGTGAGGACACCAACGTCACACCGCACGTCGTCGAGTATCTGCAAAGCACGGGGCTTTCTGAGGACGACATCCTGCGTGTCGACTCCGGCCGCAAGGCTGAACTTGGCCCGAAAGAGTGGGAGCCGATCCGCGAGAAGCTGTTCGACGTCGACCGACACAAGCAGCCCAAGGTCATCGTCTCGGTGCTCATGCTCCGTGAAGGATTCGATGTCAACAGTATCTGTGTCATCGTGCCGCTGCGCTCGTCACAGGCGTCCATCCTGCTCGAGCAGACGATCGGGCGCGGCCTGCGCCTGATGTGGCGCGGTGACCCCTCGATCGACGAGCTCAAGGCTGAGACTCGCGAGCGCATCAGTAAAGGGCTGGAACCGACCAACTACTTCGACGTGCTGTTCATCGTCGAGCACCCGGCGTTCAGCGACTTCTACGATGAACTGCTTAGCGGCGGGCTCATGGTCGCAACCGGTGACGACGCGGACAACACCGGTGCCACTGGCGACTTGGAGCACGTTGATCTGCGCCCCGGCTATCAAGCGTACGATTTCGAGATCCCGGTCATCTTGCGTGACGCCGACGAAGAACTACGCCAGCCGAGCATCAATCCACTCGAGCTTGCGCCGTCGCCGTATCCCCTTGACCTGATTATCAAAACCGTCGGCAAGGGTGACCGGTTCGTTTCACAGGATGCACAGACAGGTACGCAGTACGGCGACTACCGCGTCGATGGCGGCGTTCTCACTGCCACTGGCTACAACGACTACCTCTCGCGTATGACAACGCGCATCACCGAGGCGCTGGGCCGGACGATGACGAAGAGCCAGAGCAAGTACAACGAGAACGCAAAGTTCCCGATTCTCCAGGCGTACCGCCCGCTGCTCACCGGCTGGCTCGATAGCTACATCCGACATCGCCTATTCGGTCAGGAGTTCGACCCGCTGGCCGAAGAGAACTGGCGCGTGCTGCTGCTTGATGACGTCGCGCACAGCATCGCCGGAACGTTCGCCACCAAGCTCGTCGAACTCCAGGACAGCCAGGTTGTGGCCTCCGCCGAGGTACAGCACCGTTCACTGTCCGAGGTCACCACGATCCCGGTTCGCGGCAGCACCGCCGAAGAAGTCAACAAGTGCATCTACCCGAAACTGCCGATCCCGTCCCAAGGCGGCGGGCTTGAACGACGCTTCATCCGCTGGGCCGACAAGGACTCGGGCATCGAAGCCCTGGCCAAGGTGCACGAGTACCGGCACGATTTCCTGCGTCGGCCTTACCTGAAAGCGGATGGCATGCCCGCGCAGTACTCGCCAGACTTCCTCATCCGCACGCCGTTCACCATCTACGTCGTCGAGACCAAGGCACAGTCGGCGCTCAGTGACGAGAACGTGCAGCGCAAGCAGAAGGCTGCGCTGGCATGGTGCGAGCAGATCAACGAGCTACCGGAGGAACAGCGCGACGGCCGGGATTGGGCATACGTGCTGCTCGGCGAGAGGATCGTGAATGAGTGGCACAAGAAGAACGCCACGGTGACCGACCTCCTCGAGTATGCAAGGCTACGGAAGGCGAGCTCACCACGACAGGAGCGCATGTTCTAGCTGACGGACTTGTATGGGGTCGAGTTCAGGTTTAATGTCTGAGGAGAAGAAGTGAACGAAGAGACCACGGGTGCTAGGGCGAGGACGAACTTGGAGTAGGGGGTACCTTGATGAATCATGCTTCACATGGTCCTGCGTGCGATCAAAGGCTTCTTGCGCAAGTTCGGGAGTCGTTCGGTCGGGTGGTCTATAGCCATAAGATCCATGAGAAGCAAGCAGACATCAGCTTCTCGAGGTATCAGTGGCAGCGGGGAATTTTGGTTGCTCTGTCCGCAGTCAGCTCAGGAACATTCCTGACTCTCGTTCTCGGTCTGTTCGGCAACTCAACTTTGACCAGCCTCGTCACTTCCTTCTGTGCGCTTCTGGTTAGCTGGATGAGCCTTGGTGTAAAGACTTTCAAGTTCGATGAAACCTCAGCAGCCCATCGTGACGTAGCTTCGAATCTCTGGAATGTTCGTGAGTCATACATCTCTCTGATTGCCGACATGATGTCGGGTCAGATATCAGACATGGACGCGCGGAAGCGCCGCGACGAACTGCAGAGCCTTGCGCGAGATGTCTACTCTGCAGCTCCGCGCACCTCAGGCAAAGCCTATACACGTGCGCAGGACGGGCTGAAGAACAACGAAGAGATGACGTTTACGACTCGTGAAATCGACCTCTTCCTTCCTGAAGCGCTCCGTCTCGGTGGCGGGGATGAGGGACAGCTATGAAAACGGCTGAGATTTTCGATGGGTTGTTGAGCGCTCTGAAGCTGGGTGACACAGCCTCTGTGATCGCCAGCCGACGTGACGAGATCGCCAAGGCGCTCAACAGAGATTTCCGCAAGATGGATGGTTATACCGGCTACAATCTCATGGTCGGATCATTCGGTCGGCACACGGCGATCAAGGGGGTCTCTGACCTCGACATGATCTACATCCTGCCGGCAGGTATTCGTGAAGACTACGCGGGGGACAGTGGACCTCGTCGCATGCTCGAGCGGGTCCGCGAAGATCTGAAGGCTCGGTACCCGAAAACCGACATCCGGGTTGATCAGTGCGTAGTTTGTGTGCGGTTTGCGGCCAATGCCTTCAAATTTGATGTCCAACCAGCGTTCGAGAATACGGATGGCAGCTTCTCCTACCCTGACACGAAGTCAGCGAGCTGGAAGACCACTAAGCCCCGCGACGAGATACAAGCTACCCGTGAGAGCGTCGAGTGTACCTCCGCCAACATGCGTCACCTCGCGCGGATGGTCCGCGCATGGAAGAACGCCGCCGGCGTTGCCATGGGTGGACTCCTCATTGACACGCTGGTCTACCGCTTCTTCGAGCAGACGCATGAGTTTGACGCAGTGGGTAGCGGCTCGTTTGATCGGATGGCACGCGACTTCTTCGAATTCCTCAAGAATGAGCCGGAGAAGGAATACTACTTGGCCCTTGGTAGTCGTCAGTATGTCTACGTGAAGGACAAGTTCCAACCCAAGGCGGAGAAGGCCTACAACCGCTGTGTTAAAGCTATGGAAGCCGAGGACACGTCCTTGGCGAATGACACCTGGCGCGAAGTGTTCGGTACATTCGTCCCGCGAGAGAAGAACTGGAACGATGCGCGGTCGTTCAAGAAAAGTGAGGAGTTCGTCGAGGACCGCTACCCGGTTGAGATATCGGAAACTGTCTCGATCGATTGCGACGTGACCCAGGATGGTTGGCGACCGATGAAACTTCGGGAGATGCTGCGCACTGGGACGCCGCTGAAAGCCGATAAGAAGTTGCGCTTCAAGGTGGTCACATGCTCGGTTCCAAAGCCATATATATTGAAGTGGAAGGTTCTCAACCGTGGTCCGGAGGCGGAACGACGCAACTGCGTCCGCGGCCAGATTGTCGACTCTACAGCATCTGGTGTGCGGGACGAACGGTCGGACTTCCGGGGGGATCACCTTGTGGAGTGCTACATAGTCAAAGATGGCATCGTCGTGGCACGGGATCGCATCGACGTTCCCATCAGCACTACAAGTCCCCGTTCTTCCTCTTCGTAAGCCGTCCGTGAAGCCCTCTGAATGGGGTAGTCTGTGAGTAGTCTCATTTGACGTGAGAACTAGGTCGAGTTCCGCTTGAACGTCTGAGTTTTTGGCGAGGCAGTGGTCGGGGTGCACGAAGGCGTGATCCAGCTTTGCTGCTGCGAACAATGCATGAGCGTGAGCGGGTTCTGGTCGGCACATCGCATGATTGTGTCGATCAGCCCTATCCTGGTGCTGGAGAGTTCTATGCGATTGACAATTGACGTTGATGACGAGACGCTTGCGCGCGCTGCTGCCCTCACTGGAATTGAGGATCGAGCCGCGGTGATTCAGTATGCCCTCGAGCTTCTGGTGCGCGTTCAAAGCGGGCGGCAGCTGTGTGCTCTTGGCGGAAGTGACCGAGATGCTGTGGCTGCACCACGTCGGCGTGTGCGATGCTAGTGGGCGTGAGCCTGGCGGGATTCCTGAAATCTGCGCTTGGGGGAGTATAAGCTTGCTGTAGGAACGGGAGGGAACCGATGTCTGTTGCAGCAGTTGCTCCGATTCACCCGGGGGAAGTCCTCATGGAGGACTTCATCGAGGGCTTCGGACTTACGCAGCACAAGCTTGCCATTGCTATCGGTGTTCCGCCCCGCCGTATCAATGAAATCGTCCACGGAAAGCGCGGAATCACGGCCGACACTGCGATGAGGCTGTCCCGCTTTTTTGCTACGACCCCGGGATTCTGGATGAACCTTCAGATGCGCTACGAGCTCGACCGTGCTGAAGATGCGCTAGGGGATACGTTGAGTGGAATCGTTCCCCTCGCGACGGTGGAAGTCGCCTGCATCAACTCGGTCTGACGAGGCAGTGGCCGGGTCGTGCGAGGGTGTGGCCCGGCTTTGCTGTTGGGCGAGTACGAGTGCAAATCATGTCGCCGATCACCTGGGTGGTAGGGTGTGGCCATGACGACGGATAGCCAGTACTCATGGCTGTGCTTCTCAAGGAGGCAATGATGCAGACGACGGCTCTCGGTGACGATGGTGTGCAGACCGTGCGCTACTGGCTCTATGCGCCCGGTCGGGGAGCCTGCATGTGGGAGGAGTTCTACGAGCGTGGCGTTATGGGGCTGGGGTGGCATCAGCTCGGTGATCTGAGGGGGTACGCCACCAAGGAAGAGATGCGTCAACGCCTGCTCGAAACTCGCGACGATAATACGTCCCAGACGAATTCGGCGCGGGCGGTCTGGCAGTTCGCGAATGAGATGAAGCCAGGCGACGTTATTTTCGTGAAACGCGGCCTGAAGGAGATCATTGGCCGTGGTGTCGTCACGGGTGACTACGTCTATGACCCGGATGGTGGGGAGTACCCACACCTGCGCGAGGTGTCGTGGAAGCGTCAGGGAAGCTGGCGAAGTGATCAACAGTTCCCGATGAAGACCCTTACCGAGATTACTGACTACCCCGATCTACGGGCGCGTATTGAGGCTTATTTTCAGAATGACGAGGACGCGCTCGATAGTGAGGAAATGTCGGTGCCCTTGACGGAGTATTCCGCCGAGATATTTCTCGAAGAGGTCTACATGGACCGCGAGCAATACGACGCGATCGTGGGCCTGCTGAAAACAAAGAAGAACATCATCATGCAGGGAGCGCCCGGCGTCGGTAAGACCTATGCCGCCAAACGCCTCGCCTACTCGATGATGGGCGTCAAGGACGCCTCGCGGGTCATGCTGGTCCAATTCCACCAGAGCTACTCCTACGAGGACTTCATCGAGGGGTACCGCCCCTCCGGTGCGGGATTCGAGCTGGTGAAGGGTGCCTTCTACTCATTCTGTAAGAAGGCCGCCGAGGACGAGGAGAACGCCTACTTCTTCATCATTGACGAGATCAACCGCGGCAACCTCTCCAAGATCTTTGGCGAGCTCTTCATGCTCATCGAGAGCGATAAACGCGGACCGAAGAACAAACTGCAGCTCCTCTACTCACGCGAGCTCTTCTACGTGCCTCGCAACGTCCACATTATCGGCATGATGAACACGGCGGACCGCAGCCTCGCGATGCTGGACTACGCGCTGCGCCGCCGATTCGCCTTCGTGGAGCTGCGTCCTGCCTTCGACTCCGATGGCTTCCGCGACTACTGCGCCGGCCTCGACAATCCGAAGTTCGAGGCGCTCGTGCGCGAGGTGGAATCCCTCAACCGTGCGATCGCCGAGGACGAGTCGCTCGGCGAGGGCTTCTCCATCGGGCACAGCTACTTCTGCAATATGGAAGCCGACTCCTGTACGGATGCGGCCTTGGCCTCGATCGTGGACTACGAGCTCATCCCGATGCTCAAGGAATACTGGTTCGACGAGCCCGGTAAGGTCCGCGAGTGGACCGACAGGCTGCGCAGGTCGCTGCGGTGATTCGCGTCCGCAACGTCTTCCACATGCTCGCCTACGCCTTCTCGGCGCTGCGCGAGCAGGGTTACCGCGCTGTGGCCACGGAGGACTTCGAGAACGCGGCCGAGCTGTGCGCCGCCATCCTCGAGCGGGGCGTGTCCCTCCAACTCAAACGAGGCCTCGGGCAGGAGTACGTGAACCGGACCGAGGCGCGCTCCTCCCTGCGCGGCACAATCAAGGTCACCGAGTCCGTGAAGTCTCAGGCAATCCTGCGCCGCCAGCTGGTGTGCTCCTACGACGAGTTCAGCGTTGACACGACGATGAACCGCATCATCAAGGCGACTGTCGCACTGCTTGTGCGCTCGGACATCTCACGGGCACGTAAGAAGAGCCTGAAGAAGCTCATGGTGTTCTTCGCGGACGTGCGCGACATCGACCTGCACACCGTCGACTGGAACATGCGATACCACCGCAACAATCGCACGTACCGCATGCTCATGGCGGTGTGCTGGCTCGTCGTCAAGGGGCTGCTTCAAACCCAGAGCGACGGAACCACGCGCATGATGGATTTCTTCGACGAGCAGCGCATGAGCCGCCTCTACGAGAAGTTCATCCTCGAGTACTACCGCAGGGAACACCCGCAGCTGCGCGCCAGCGCCTCCTTCATTGAGTGGGCGCTGGATGACAAGGCCTCGGAGGGTCTGCCCGCCATGCGCAGCGACATCACGCTGAGTGCTCGCGGCCGCGTCCTCATCATCGATGCGAAGTACTACACGTCCACGATGCAGAGCAACTTCGACAAGAGGACCGTGCATTCGGCGAACCTGTACCAGATCTTCGCGTACGTGAAGAACAAGCAGATCGCCTTCGAGCGCGCGGGGGAAAGCGTTGAGGTGTCGGGCATGCTCCTCTACGCTGCGACCGACGAGGAGGTCCAGCCCGACGCCACCTACCGCATGAGCGGCAACCGAATCGGCGCGACGACACTCGACCTGGACTGCCCCTTCGAGGAGATTCGCGCGCAGTTGGATGACATCGCCGACACGCTTACTGGTCCGTCAGCTCCGGCTTCGTGAAGGCGCGGACCTGGGCGGCGTCCGGATCGATGTCGGGGGCCTTCATGGGCTTCTTCGAGGCCGACTCCAGAGCGGTGACGGAACGCGCGCGGGACAGGAGGCGGTTTTCCATCGAGGAGACCGCCTTGTTGTAGTAGTCGACGCTCTTGGCCAGGCTCTTGCCCAGGTTTTCGATGTGGCCGGCGACGACTCCGAGGCGTTCGTACAGGTCACGGCCCAGCGCAATGATGTCGTCGGCCTGCTCGTTGATGGTCGTACGAGACCAGGCGCTGGCGCACGTGCGCGCAACCGCCAGCAGCGTGACGGGGGAACACAGGGCCACCCCGCGAGCCATTGCGTCGTCCAGGAGCGACGCGTCCGCGCGCAGTGCCGCCGACAGCGCAGCCTCGGAAGGGACGAACAGGATGACCAGCTCGGGGGAAGAACCGAGCAAACGCGCGTAGTCACGCGAGGCTAACGCATCCACGTGAGAGCGCAGTGCCTTCGCGTGCGCCACCAGCTCGGAACGTCGCCGAGCCTCCGCCATCTCGCCGCCCTCCTCGATGTCGCACGCGCGCAGGTACGCGTCCATCGGAGCCTTCGCATCGAGAGCAAGGAAGCCCTGCCCGGGCAGGTGAATTGTCACGTCGGGTCGCCCGCGGTCAGACGAAGCACGTTCTGCGCCCAGGCCTCGTCCCTGAGTGAGCGCACCAATCGAGCGTTGTTCCGCGAAGTCGACGTGCGGCAGCATCCCCGAGGCCTCCAGGATTCGGGCGAGCTCAACCTCGCCCCACGTGCCGCGCGCACTGCGCGAGCGTAGCGCCCCCTCCAGGGAGGCGGTGGTGCGAGCCAGCTCGGCCTCGCGCTGGGCGGTCTCGCGCAGCT